>Ga0193735_1000030_pt1 | contig 51023 bp, 49 predicted proteins | sample U1m2metaG_FD_145080 | JGI IMG/M metagenome (GOLD analysis project Ga0193735, IMG submission 145080) | Soil microbial communities from a riparian zone of the East river system, Colorado, United States - U1m2 | ecosystem: Environmental > Terrestrial > Soil > Riparian zone | place: USA: East River... | reverse complement strand
ACGATCGGGATGAAATCCTTCAACGGGTCATATGGGAGATTCTTCGAGAACGCGGCACTGTATGCCTGAGCGTTGGTGTTTATGAGTAGCGTGTAACCATCGGGTGGTGACTTCGCGACCTCCGCGGGGCCCGCCGTAGCTCCCGCCCCGGGAATGTTCTCCACTGTCACAGCTTGGCCCCACAGCTTAGAGAGCTGCTGGGCCAGAGCACGGGCCAACAGATCAGGTCCACCGCCCGCCCCAAACGGTTCGATCAGTCGCACCGGCTTAATTGGATACTGTTGTGTAACCGCGGGCATCTCTGGTCCGGCACAGACTACGAGGACAAATAAGAGTGTGATCCATCTCGTGTTTCGTCTCATGATGTACTCTTCGTTCCGCCTAACGAGAATTCGACCCAATTTGTGGGCCTTTCAAGAGAAATGTCCAATTTGTGGGTCTAATCCGGCTTGAGTTTAACTCGGGGAAAACGAAAATCATTGCCATGCCCCAAATAGTAGCGAGCAGCCGGTTCTCGAACAAACCAAAATTGCTCCAGCCTCTGCATAAAGCTACGGCTTGGCAGGCGACTCGGATTTAGGCAATGGCAAGGAAGCCTGGCCGAAGACATAGCGCCAACCTGTTGGAGTGCGAACATAGGTATCGCTAAACCATAGTTTGTAATCGGCTGGTTTACCCCCTTGCACCGACTTGATCCATAGGAGCGCAGTCACTACGGCCGTGTCGCCCCATACTCTCACCTTCTGTGTTCCGGGTTCCTCGTCCTGGCGTTCGTAGGTGGCTTCTTTCTTTCGAGCTGAGTCAATCAGGTCGGCTTTGCTAAAGACACTGCCGCGCCCGGTTACCAGGACGAAGTCGTTGGCTAAGATCTGGTCCATTGTTATGGCATCGTTAGCTTTAACTGCGGCTTGATATTTGGTGTCCAGCGCGGCAACAGCCTTCGCGTCATCTTCCGGAGAAGCGTTCAATTTGATTGCGGTGATCAGTGGCAACACGACGATCAAGATCAGATTTATCAATGTTCGCATGTTCCGCTATGTACCTGGATGTGTCGCATAAATCCAGACTGGAATGAATCCGGACTTGGATCGAAGTCGCGACCCGGCCGGAGTCAGCGACCCCGGCTACAGCAACCGTCCGCGTACCCCGGCTACATCAATTTTTCATCGCATCTTGTGCCCACAGCCATGTAAGATGCGGGCTGACATGTCCGAATTTCCAAAAAAAGAGTTGGAGACGCTTTGGGCGCCGTGGCGAGTGGAGTATTTCGAAAAGGAACCGCGCGACTTGAATTTTCTTTCCGCGGCGGCGCAGGCGAGCGATGACGCCGCGCATTTGGTGATCGCACGGCGAAAGAACGCGTTCCTGATGATGAATCGTTATCCATATACGGTCGGTCATTTGATGGTGGTGCCGTATCGCAAAACGGCCGAGCTCTCTGCGCTCGGTGAGAATGAGATCGTCGAGCTGTGGAATTTGGTCGCTCACGCGCAGGCGCTTTTGCGCACCGTGACGAAGGCTCAGGGCTTTAACATCGGTTTGAACCTTGGCGAATGCGCAGGCGCAGGGGTGACGGACCACTTGCATATTCACATCGTCCCACGCTGGAGTGGTGACACGAACTTCATGCCGATCCTCACAGGAACGCGCGTGCTTGGTGAAGGGTTGCGGGCGCTTTACGACAAGTTGATGGAAGCGCAGGCGAGGATCGACGTGGAGCCGCGTCACAAGATATGAACGGTTGGGTTGACGCGCCCCCACGAAGAAGGGGATTGGGTTGTTTCGGGCGAGGCTGTCTTATTCTTGTTGTGTTTGCGGTTGTGCTGGGAATCGCTTGCTTTGCTGGGATGTATTGGGGTTTACACCGGCACTCGGCAATTTTCTACGGCCTTTATTGGCTGACGAAAGCGCAAGCCATTGGTCAAGCGTCCGTGGCGGTACCCGAGTTCACCGCGTCGGACACGCAGATTCAATCCGTCCACGAGCGGTGTGAAGATTTCGAACAAAAGGCGCGAGCGGGTCAGCCCGCCGAGCTTGAGCTGACAGCGGATGACATCAATACTTTGATTGCCACCAACCAAGACCTGCGTGGCAAAGTGTTTGTCTCGATTGATGGGGAGCGCTTGCGGTGCCAGGCGAGCATTCCGCTTGGAGGCCTTATCCCCCGGTCGGGTTATTATTTTAACGGTGATATAGCGGTCGAACTAAAAAGTGCGGAATCACTTGAGAATCCTCAGTTGAACCGAATCACCGTAAACGGCGAGTCCGTTCCGAGCGATCTTTTGAATTGGAAATATCGTTCGAAGCGATTGCGGGATTATCTCGCCGATTACCGGAACGACTCCGGTGTCGGCACGATTGAAATCCGGGACGGCAAATTGATCCTACGATCGCGGACTGAGTAAGCTCTCAACGAGCGCGCAAATCACCCGCCGTCGCGCTATGCCACGGCGCCGCACGCGCGAATAGGCGCAAACGAGATCACGAGCATCATAACGCCAACGGAGCACATTCATTGTCAGCCCCGGGGCAATGCCCCTGGGATTTTGTGGGACCAAAACCGGTTAGCGCTGAAAGCGCGCCTCACCTTGCGCCGGGTTCAAGATGAATAATGCGCTTTGCCGCCAAGCATTCACAGTCGCACGGTGAGTAACATATGATAAGGACGCCGCGCTGCGGCGTCCGGGCGTCCTGGCGATCCGTCCTTACCATCCGAAAACTAGCTAAAACTCACTCACGGATCCGATCTTGAAAGGGGGTCGGGCGCTAAGGCGTTGCCCAGTGCGGCAAAGACTTTGTCACTCACGTTTTTGTAGCCGCCGTCGTCGTCGAACGCCTTGGGACTATAGGTAGTGGCGACAGCTACCGTGAGCTTCTTTGAAGGCAGGTAACCCACCGTCGCACCGCAGCCAGCGAAGCTCTTTGTTTGTGTGATCCAGGGACCGCGGATTACTACTCCGAGACCATAATTCAGCGCCTCGCTCATGCGATGGCAGGCGGAACAGTGGGGATCGGCTTTGCCGAAGCCAACAAGGTTCGGACTCACTTGTGCAGCCAGCGATTCCCTGGAGAGGAGTTTACCGGCACCAACTGCCTCCATGCTTTTCGACATGTCGGTGATATCCGTGATTTGGATCGCTCCCTCGGCGGTCGTCCACGAGGGATTCCAGAATGTCGACTCTTCGTAGAACGGTACCCCAGCCGGGATGTGCAGCTCTGACCGCCGCTCGGAACTGAACGTGTGTAACACCGGCTCCGGAATCTGTGGGGTAATGAAGCTCTGGGTCTGCTTCAAGTCCATCGGATCAAGGATGTATTGCCGCATCACCTGCGCTAATGGCATGCGAGTGACTTGCTCGATCACTTGGCCCAGGATGACATAGTTGGTGTGGCAATAGCCCCAGTTGGTTCCGGGCTCGAACATCATGGGTTTCGATACGCCAATCTTGATGAGTTCCTGCGGCGTCCACTGGCGGAAAGGATCAAGATAAATGGCGTGCAGCACTTCAGGCTCATAGACATAGTCGGCGTAACCTGATGTCATGTTGGCAAGGTTCTTAAGGGTGATACGATCTGCTTTGCGGGAGGTCGGGCAGGAATTTGCTCAGTTTGTCGTCGAGCGACACCTTGTTTTGGTCGACAAGCTCGAGAAGCATTGTGGATATGTAAGTGAACGCCATCGCACCGTTGCGAAAATGCATGGCGGGGGTTGCTGGCACGCCAGACATCGTCTCGCCTAAGGCCTCGGTGTAGTGCTGCCTTCCTCCTGCAGTAACCTGCACGATGAGTGCCTTCAGGTTGTACTCCTTCATCGCGTCGCGTGTGCTGTTTTTGATCGCGGCGATGTGTTTTTGCTGATCGTCACTCGCGCCTTTTGACGACTCGCGGGTTGTAACTGATGCCGCGCCTTGCGCCGCTCCGATGGTGCCCAGGAACACGCAGGTGCTAAGGGCAATGTTCACCAGCATAATCATCAGATGTTGGCGTAGGCCGCGCACTATTCCTAGCATGGCAACTCCTTAAACAAACTGTTCCCGATCCCCCTGGCATATCAATTGGTGTACGCTAGCCCTAACGCCACTTATGAGTTTCCCATGGCGTTTCATAAAGTTGGGACCTTCGATTAGCGCAGCGCAACCGACTAATTCGGCTGCATGATCTCGCGCACAAAGACGTTAAGCTGTCCGTCTTCCTGTCTGCGAACTTCGGTGACCTCATAGGGCCGCTGTTCATCGCGGTTCACTTCCGCCCCCTGCCGCGGTGGAACATAGCCGGCTGGAAATTCGACAATGATACGCGTAGAAGAACCCCCGCCGAAGTGCAGCACCTTGTCCGTCAGTTTCGTGCGCGGACGCAGCACAGCCTTGTTGGCGTCAGAAAAATTCACGACAAACTGTCCCTTCAAATAAACGCGTTCACCCGCAAGCCCGTGCTCAGCAACGTCACGCAGATCGCTTGTTCCTATCAGCCGGCCAAGCGGCATTTTGCCCGGCGAAAATGTTTTCCAACTGCCACCGCCTGCGTTTGAAGCGAGAGCTACATTGGAAGCGTCGGGTGGAGCGGGTTGAGCTGGCAGAACTGGCACTGGCGTTGCGTTTGGAACAGAAGCGGCCTGGGCGACTGCCGGGGTTTGAGCATTGGCGGTGTTTGCGGCCGGCGCTGGTGTAGCCACAGGAACGTTCGGAGGCGTAGCTGCAGACGCAAGTGTAAACGGCGTCGCCCCCGGAACATTGGGTTTCTGTGCAATTACTGGCTGGGGAGGAGTCGATGCTGGAGGTGGAGACTCGAGTTTTTGTTTTTTGCCCCATCTTCTACCTTTTGGCGGTGGCGTGGGATTAGCGAGTTTTTCATTCTTTGCTATGACTGGCGCAGCCGGCGGCGTTCGAATGGCAATCGCTTGCTCGACCCGCACCAATTCATTCGCAGCGGGTGGAGGCGTCGCGCTGGGGCTGAAGCCCGGTACGGAAATCGGACCGCCTTGCGCTATTGCCGTTTTTTGCTGGTTCTCTGCGTAGTGCTGTTCAATTTCCTTGCGTTCTGGTGTCTTAAATAATGGCCAGCCCGCGGCCAGGTTGAGACTGAGCGGCGGCTCGAGGCGGAAGGTCCCCAGACCACGTGTGACCGTATAGCTTCCGTAAAGCAAGGGCACGGCCGTAATCATCATGCGGCCATCGGCCAAACGCTCGGCGTGAATCACCGAAGAAATGTCATGTGAGCGCTCCAACTTGATTTCCAATCCGACATTAAGCGTTTGTTTCATCAGTGGCAGGGCCTCCGCATTCGCCGGGTAAAGATGTTCCATGAGCAATTCGCCGTTATCGACCGCATTGGTTAAGGCGACCATGCCGGACGTAAACACGTCGCCGGGTCCGAGCTCTCGTGCCGCAACAATTTTGTATCTGCCTACGACATAGGGAACCAGGCCGCGCACGTTCTGATAATTCCGAATATAATTGCGCGCCAGCTCCCCATTCGTCCTCGCGAGCTCAGCGTTTCCCATTCCTGAATAACGCTCGTAGAGTTGCTTCGCGTTTAGAAATTCGCCTGCGGGGGCCGCGGTCAGTTCAAACCGCTTCGGTGCCTCGATCTTGTGCAGTCTTTGTAAAATCCGGTAGCTGTCGGGACGCTCCGGTTGATTGAAGATATAAAAACTGCCCAGCCACGCGGCCAACGCGAACCCAGTCAGTAGCAGAATGGCAACCGTCCAGGCAAAATAATTAATGCGCCGTCGTGGACGAGCGTAGGGCTCGTCATATGGATAAACCCCATAGTCCATCAGGCCAGCGCGAGAAGATTACCCGGTTTCAAGCTGATTGTGTCGTTTCAAACGACGAACCGCATCCGCAGGTGCGCGATGCGTTTGGATTTACGACCCGAAAACCGGTGCCGGTCAAACCACCACTAAAATCCAGGGTCGCGCCGCGCAGATGTGGGATACTTTCGATGTCGATAAAAAAATGCATTCCATCCCGTTCCACCACGGCATCGCCATCTTTTTTTTCGTCGAGAGTCATCTCGTAATGCAGACCTGAACAACCGCCCTTCGCAACTTGGACGCGCAGACCTTTTCGCGAATTTGGGTCCTGCGCCGGAAGCAAAGTCTGGAGCTGTCGAACAGCGTTGTCTGTGACGTTAATCATGGCTGACAAAATACGGCTGCGGCGTAACCAAGTCAAAAAGGGCAGGATCATTACATTTTCTCAACGCGTTGAGGACAACGCGTTCCACCTTCGGCAATTAGCAAAGCTGGTTCGGCTTCTCCGAAGACGATGGCAAATCCGACCGTCGAGAGCGCAAGAAAACGCGTAGCCTACATGCCGTGCGGAGTTGCAACGCGGAACGACTCGACACAGCGAGGCGGCGACAACAAACGTCTCTAGAATCTTGGTGTTTTTCTTCGCAATCGGCGATCTGGAATCTACAATTTGAAATAGAAAATGAGCCGGATCCGATTGTTATCAGAGACCGTGGCCAGCCAGGTGGCGGCGGGCGAAGTCGTGGAGCGCCCGGCTTCAGTAGTCAAGGAGTTGATTGAAAACAGCATCGACGCCGGCGCCCGCAAAATCGATACAGTGATTCGTCGCGGAGGAATCTCGCTCGTCCGAGTGATCGATGACGGCTGCGGTATGGATCGTGATGACGCCCTGCTGTCCCTCGAACGACATGCCACGAGCAAGATTCGGTCGGCTAGTGATCTGCAAGCTGTAGCCACATTGGGATTTCGCGGCGAAGCATTGCCAAGCATCGCCAGTGTATCGCGGTTTCGTTTGACCACTCGAGAGGGCGACGCAGTTGCAGGAACCGAAATCGTCGTCAACGGCGGGAAGATCGACATCGTGCGCGATGGCGGCGAAGCGCCGGGGACACAAGTCGAGGTGCGCTCGCTTTTTTATAACCTGCCAGTGCGCCGAAAATTCCTTCGCTCCGAAAATACCGAAAGTCGTAACATCGAACATCAGATCCATTTGCAGGCGATCGGCCATTCCCAGATTGGTTTTTCATTATTACGGGACGACCGCATGTTATTCCAGTTACCGCCTGCGGTGACACTGGCCGATAGAATCCGGGACCTTTATGGTATTAAGTTATTGGAACAGCTTGTTGAAGTAAACGGCACACCTTCGTGGAACGTTCGAATAGATGGATTTATCGGGCAGGCAGGACTGAGCCGGCAGACGAGGGCACAGCAACTCGCTTTTGTAAACGGCCGCGCTATTGAAAGCGCGTTTCTCACGTCGGCTATCCGCGAGGGCTACCATACTGCGCTTATGAAAGGTCAGTATCCGGTTACCTTTCTCTTTATTGAACTCGATCCTGCGGCTGTCGACGTAAACGTTCATCCCGCAAAGCGCGAAGTGCGTTTTCGTGATCCCAATGCAGTCCGGGAGGCGATCGTTCATTCAATTCAACAAACCTTGGGGCGTGGCCGGGTGGCTTGGCAGGAGAAATTTCGCGGACCTTTGATCGCACCGGCGGCTGGTCCCGAAAAAGAAGCTCCCGACCTTAAGTTACGACCTGAGATAGCAACTCCACGAGAGAGTCATCGTGAGTTACCACACCTTGGCCCAACTGTAGCCGGGGTCGCTGACCCCGGCCACGCACGCGTTCCAGACACTGCAGGGCAGGCGCGTCGCCTGCCAATCCCGCGCGCCGATTCGACAGACGATGCCCATGCACAACGATCGCAACAGATCTCCGCTCAGCAGCAATTCCAGATCATCGGCGTGTTAAGCAAGCTTTATGTCTTGATGGAAAACGCCGACGGACTCGTTCTCGTTGACCAGCACGCGGCGCATGAGAGAATTCTCTTCGAAGAATTGCGGCGAAGAATGGAAGAGCAGGGGGTGCCCACACAAAAGCTGCTCTTGCCTCATACGTTTGATGTTCCGCCGCGCGACGCCGATTGGATCGAACGCAACATTTCGATCCTGCAAAAGATGGGAATCGGGATCGAGAGTTTCGGGCCGGACACGTTCAAGATCGATAGTCTCCCGAGTTTCTTGGACGTCTCCGATCCAGCGCAGTTCATGCGCAAAGTGATCGATGATCTGAAGAGTGCCGGCAACAGCACCTCAGCGATGAGATTGGGCGAAGAAATGATCGCCATGACTGTTTGCCGTCACGCTGTTAAAGCGAATGATCCGCTGCGTTATCCTGAAGTGGAAAAACTGATTCGCGATTTACTCGACTGCGATCTGCCTTATTGCTGTCCGCATGGACGGCCAACGATGATCCAGATTTCGCTTGTGGAGTTAGAGAAAAAATTCGGCCGCAAGGTTTGACGTGCAACGCTCGTGAGTTGTGTGTCCGCCGAACATCAGAACGAAGCGAAGAAGTAATCTTATAAATTTAAAGAACGGCCTGAGGGCAGGCCATCTCCAGCGTTCGCCTTCGGTGCGTGCCCACGTGGAGCCAGGTCGCCCTCGGCCTGCGGATAACAGGATCAAACTACTGATGGGATAACTTCAAGTCACCAGATGGCGATGCGTTCGCCTACGCCGCAATTTCGCGCACCGGCCGCATCGCCGCCGCGGATTCGGCTGGCAAGGACCATTGCTCCTTAGTAGCGGTGACAGTGGACCGCGCTCCGCCGTAGCGGGGAGACTCGCTTGTCCAGAGTATCTCCCATGTGCAGTCCGATGGCGGCGCCAAAAGAGGCTCTGAAGCAGGGTGCAGGACCTGGCGTTCTCCGAAATTGACTAACAATAGGCGATCGTCATTCTCCGCCGAAAAATATCTGAGGAGGAAACTTGTCGTTCCCAAGACTGCGCCATCGATGCTGCCACGCGTTTGCTGGCGAAAACGCGAATCTTCTCGTCGCAATTTCAAAAGATCGATATGCAGATCGTAGAGCTGTCGGTTCTTTTCGCGCTCGGAAAAATCAAGTTTGCAGCGGGAGAATACCTTTGGATCGTCAGGCGCCGGCAAAGCCTTCCATGCTTCTTCCTCGCTAAGTGATAGGAACGGCGCCAGCCACTCGGCGCGGCCTTTCCGTATTGCATCGCGCACGGAAGCCTCGCCTATGTCGGCAAAAAACATGAACGGGCTCGACGCGCCGAACTCCTCTCCCTGAAACAGGAGCGGTGTCCAGGGTCCGAGCAGGAGTAGAGCGGTCACCGCGCGATAACGCGCAGGGGAAGTTTGAAAACGGACTCGCTCACCCGGTCCGGTATTCGCGATTTGATCGTGGTTTTCGATGAAGCAGACGAAGGCCTCCGGGGAAATGCCGAGAGTGGAAGATCCACGCAATGCTTTTCGCCATGAGAGTCCCTGACCTTGGTAAAGGAAACCGTATTTCGCAGCGGAAATAAATTCCTGCGGGGCGCCGCGGTAGTCATCATAGTAGGCTTCCTTGCGACCGGTTAATGCGGCCACAGCGCTGTGATGAAAATCGTCGTTCCACATGCCGTCCAAATCGTCACCGCCCTTATTGCGTGGTCGCCGCAGCTTGGCTTCCTGCCGATCGTTCTCGGCGATCAGAATAATTGAACGCGTCCCGGCTGCCTTGCGCGCCGCGCGCCCGACGGCACCAATGATGTACTCGCTGGATTGATCCCGGATGGCGTGCAACGCATCAAAGCGAAAACCATCGAAACGAAATTCCTCAATCCAGTAGCGTCCATTGGTGATGAAAAACTCACGGACCGGTTCTGAATTCCTTCCATCGAAATTAACTGCGTCGCCCCATTCATTTTCGTTTCCGCGAGTCAGATAATCGTCCGAAAAAGCACCCAGATAATTTCCGTCCGGACCGAAGTGGTTATAGACGACGTCGAGAATGACACCCAGGCCTAACGAGTGCGCGCGATCGATAAAGCTACGCAAATCGTCCGGAGCTCCATACAGATGTGAAGGAGCGAAAAGGTCCACGCCATCGTATCCCCAGCCAAACCTGCCGGGGAAATCCGCGACCGGCATCATCTCGATTACAGTGATTCCGATACGCGCCAGCTCGTCCAGTTGCTGCGCAGCGGCGCGCCACGTTCCTTCCTTCGTGAACGTGCCGATGTGCATTTCGTAAATGATCTGGCCTTTCAAGGTAATGCCCGGCCAGTGCGAATCGGTCCACCGAAAATGTGCCGGATCGACAATGCAAGAGGGACCATGTGGCCCATCGGGTTGAAACCGTGATGCGGGATCCGGATAAATCCTGTTGTTTAAGCGAAACCGATAGCAGGCGCCCGCGCCAGCGTTGGCAGAGCCGGAAAAATATCCGTCCTTTTCGGCTGCCAGTGCATGAAATATCCGCCGTGAGTTCCTGGCTGCATTTTCTTCGAGAACGAGATCCACCTGCTGCGCTTTCGGCGCCCAGACGCGGAAGTGGGTTTGTTCAGGCCCGATTGGTTCGGCGCCAATTGGGTAGCGGCGTTTTCCAAGTGACATCGAGAAGTAACATGACGCGGCTCGGTCACTAAACAACCGCACGGCACCGTGCCATCGAGCGCGGCTGTCCTCAGCACAGGCCGCCACGGCGCCATCTATGATCCGCTGACGCAGCGCACTCGCTGCTTATCAGCACCTAAATTTTTCGCAGACCCGAACGCGCGCAGGCTTGATTACACCGACCAAACCGTTTCAGAATGCGCGCATGAACGGTGTCAGGCCCAGGATCGAAATCTTCAAACCATTTGGCGAAGCGTTCGAGCTAACGAACAAGAGTCTTTTTCACCCATTCGACCTGAAAAAATGGTTTGTAATTGGTTTCGCGGCGTTCTTGTCCGGGCATCTTGCGGGTGTTGGTTTCAATTTTCCATCGCCATTTGGCAATTTTCAATCACATCGAGCAACTGAGGACGTGATCCCAGCTCACTTGGAGCAATGGAAACCGTGGCTGGTGGCAGCCGTTGTTGTGCTTGCGCTGCTTTTTTTCGCATTCGTAATCGCGCTGACGTGGTTGAAAGCGCGTGGCAATTTCATCTTTACGGACTGCATCGTCCGAAACCAGGCAGCAATCGCTGGACCATGGCGTGAGTATCGAAAAGAAGGGAACAGTTACTTTTTATTCCTGCTCGCGGTCATGTTCGCCATATTGCTGTTGGCAGGATTAATCCTGGCAAGCGCCTGTGGGGTGGGCTTGTTCAAACAAGGCGCGGGTGAAACGGGATCAATCGCTTCCATTGGATTGATCATTTTCCTTTTTGTCTTTTGGCTTTCAATCGTCATTTTTGTTAGTATGGCGAGTTATTTCATGGTGCCGGTGATGTACCGGAGACGATGCCGAGCGGTAGAGGCGTTTCGTGACGTAAGTCTTCTGATAATCCATAATATCGGCTCTTTCTTTTTGTTTTGCTTGTTTGGGATTGTTTTGATTCTGGCTGTGCTGATGATCGGCGCGATCGTGACATGCGCGACTTGTTGTCTGGCTGCGCTTCCATACATCGGGACAGTTATACTCCTGCCAGTATTTGTCTGCTTGTACGCGTTCGCACTCGTGTTCCTTCGCCAGTTCGGTCCGGATTACGATGTGTGGGCGAGCTTTACGCCGTCGGAGTTTTTGCCGATTCTATCAGGTGTGTCGCCTGCGCCGAACCTGCCGCCCGAACCGCCTTTGCCTCCTACGGCGTGACATGAATGACTAAAGTCAGGCGTTCGCTAGGACGAATCCGTCCTTTGTCGGACCAGAAGTCAAAAGACCAGAAAGGATTCGACGGTGTCAGCGTGTCGGCCTAAACGTCATTAATGAAAAAACTCGACGTAGCGAGTGGCCAAATCACTGAGGATTACGTCCACGGCTACGCGACCGCTGAGCAGGAGCGTCTATTGCGGCAGGCGGAGCATTGGCGCGATGAGTTGATTCTTGCCGGTACGACACTCTATCCAGGAACACGCCTGCTTGAGGTCGGCTGTGGTGTCGGTGCGGTACTGGGCATCCTCGGCGTGGCTTTCCCTGGAATCATCCTGGCTGGCGTGGACATCGAAGCACGTCAGTTCGAAGCAGCTCGCGCCCACCTGACTCGGCTCGGTTTGGAGGCTGATCTTCGCCAAGCAGACGCACTCGAGCTACCCTTCCCAGACGCGTCCTTCGACCACGCGTGGATGATGTGGTTCCTCGAGCATCTGCCTGATCCGGTCGCTGCCCTGCGGGAAGCGCGACGCGTACTTGTGCCGGGCGGCACGCTGACGGCAATCGAGGTTGATTACAATACCATATGGGCATCTCCAAGCAGTCAGGCGCTCAAAGCGTTGTTCGTTACTGTGGCCCAGGCGATGGAGGCTGCGGCTCGAAGCGACGCTGGCACTCGCCTGCCCGAATGGCTAGTGGAAGCAGGGTTTACGTCCGTTGACCCTGGCGAGTTCCGGCTTGCTTATGCCGGCGAGGACCTCAGCCGCCAAGTGCCGTACGTCGCCGCAGTGGTCGAGAGCACCCTGCCAATACTCACTGAAACGTCCAGAGCGTCCGCACCACAGCTCAAGGCCGGATTCGCGGAACTGCGTGCTCTTCCTATTACTCCCAATGCAGCGCTTGGCTGGGTAGTACGCAAGGCGAAAGCGGTGCGCTAACCCACAAAACAGCCGTCGTGTGCAAATCAAGGTTCGCACAACCAACTCAGCGCAATATCGTGATCAATTACAGCGACGCGGTCATCGGTCAATAAAAGCTCAGCCGTCAGGCAGCCAGAAAACAGTCGACCACACCGGTCGTCTGTCCTAAGAATCTCTTATGAAAAGAGAATTTGTTCTTTGTTGTTTCAGTTTGTTTGTAGCTGCTTCCATTTGCTTTGGTCAGGAAAGTCCGAGTCCGAGCCAAAGCCCAAGCCCGACTCCGTTCAAGACGCTCAGATCAGCGACTAAAGAGGCAACAATTGTGAAGTTGGAAAAGTCGGTCACCGACGCGTATAAGAACAAGCAAACGAAGGCATTCAGGGAGTATCTGGCGCCCGAGTTTAGCGCGGTCGACGCGGAAGGAGTCAAAGATGCGGACGCCGAAGTTTCGGACATGCAGAAGACTGATCTAAGCAACTACTCGTTCGCCGATATGAAAGTGTCTCTCCTAAGTCCCAAAATGGCGGTAGCTACGTACAAAGTCACTACCCAATCCACGTCATCTGGGCGTGACACGTCAGGTACCTATTACGCAGCCACAGTGTGGAACAAACGGGGCGGAAAGTGGCTAGCTGTCCTGCATACTTTTGTTAAAGCTCAGTAAGGCTGAAAGCTCGGAGAGACCGGTCTGAATACAATTCTTTGTGTTTATCTTCGGCAATCTGACCCGGGCTTGGCTCGGGCATGAGAACTTTAGGACTGTCCCCCATACCGTCTCCTAAAGCGGCAACATTGCCGCACTCCAAAACGTGGCGGTTCGTGTACGCACAAGTCAAGCGCTTTGCGTTTTGGAGTGCGGTGATGCTCCAGCGCTTTTCGTGACGGTGCTTAAGATAAGTGCGTGTGGTATAAGGTGAGCGATGAATTGGGACGCGATCAGCGCAATCTCGCAATTGGTGGGCTCGATTGCTGTTGTTTTGTCAGTGTTGTACCTCGCGTTGCAAGTCCATCGAAGCACCCGTGTGGCCAAGCTCGCTACGCAAGACGCCGCGGCCACGGCCCTGCGCGAGGTCACCAAACCTTTCATGGAGAATGCTGAACTGGAACGAATCTGGCGGGTTGGCCTGGAAGACATCGGCTCGCTCTCCGTCGAGGAGCGGGCTCGTTTTTTCCATGCTGCCTATCAATTCTTGAAAGCGTTCGAGACGATTCATTTTCATTATATTTATGGATCGATGGACAAACAGCTGTTTGAGGGCTGGCATGGACTTCTCCGGCATTACATTACCGCGCCCGGGATGGCTCAGTATTGGAAGCTTCGTCCTGAGGTCTTCTCAGAGCGGTTTCGGAATTTTGTTAACTCACTCGAACCTCCGGCGGAGCAACGTACAGTCGGGACACTTTTCGGGGACCGGGCTAGTTGAAAACTGAGTCTCTCCAGTGCTTGAGAGACAACGTATGAAAAGCGCAAAAATGGAAGCGACGCCGGAACGCCGGCGATTCCTAAAGTCTGCGCGTTCGAGTGACAGTTGATTTTGAAACGCCCGGAGAGGAGGATGCCGCGCTGCACGACACAGTGACGTTGCGCAATCGCGATTCGATGAAACAAGAACGCATCGCAATTCAAGATATTCCCGCAATCCTACGTGACCGGCTGGCCTGATGGATCTCGCACAGTTCCGCGAATACTGTCTGGGCAAAGCTTGCGCGACTGAGGGCATGCCATTCGGTCCCGACGTTCTCGTGTTCAAAATCGGCGGTAAAATGTTCGCATTAACGGCTCTCGACGAAATGCCGACCATCGTGAACTTAAAATGCGACCCAGACTTGGCCCTCGAGCTGCGCGATCGTTACGAGCAAGTCACGCCGGGGTATCACATGAACAAGAGACACTGGAACAGTGTTGAGATTGAAGGCGGCCTTCCTGATGCCGCACTGCGAAAAATGATCGACCACTCCTACGATCTCGTAGCCAAAAGACTGCCAAAACCTAGGGCAAAGGCTGCAGTTCGATCTCGCCGAAATGCAACTGCAGCGCGTCACGAGCGACGTTGAGAAAATTATCGGCTGCGTCCGTGAGAGCCACGCGTAGCTCACCGCGATTTGGCGACTCCGCCCGAAGTGATTGTCGATCCAGCGTTTCTTCCACCGCGCGCGCGCAATTTTGCGCCGAATCGACGAGCGTGATTTGGCGCTTGAGCGCTCGCGCAATCGCGTTGGTGAGCAGCGGATAATGCGTACAACCAAGCACCAGTGTGTCAATCCCATCGGCAAGCATGGGTTCCAGATAGCGCACAATCATTCGATCGGTTACATCGTCGTCGAGCAGTCCTTCTTCGATTAACGGGACGAGCAATGGACAGGCGCGACTGGTCACGCGCACATTGCTCGCGGCCGCGCGCAGCGCTTTTTCGTAGGCCCCGCTACGAATCGTCGCACGGGTTCCGATGACGCCGATGTGTCGGTTGCGTGTCGCCTGCAATGCAGCTCGTGCTCCCGGCTCGATTACGCCAATTACGGGCACCGAAAACTTCTGTGTTAACAACGGCAGCGCGACTGATGAAACCGTATTACACGCAACAACCAGAGCCTTGGCGTTTCTCCCCATCAGCATTCCCGCCAGTTCGACCGCGTAGCGCTGCACGGTTTCCGGGCTTTTCGGGCCGTAAGGAACACGCGCCGTGTCGCCAAGATAAAAAATGTTTTCATTTGGCAGCAAATCGCGCAGCGCCTTCACCACGGTCAGGCCGCCGATGCCGGAATCGAAAACTCCGATTGGCCGCAGATCACTCATGCAGCGCGAAAACTCACCGCGGTTGCGACCTGCTGCAACTGTCTGTCGCCTCTTCCTTCACCAAAGGAGAGGCGGAACCTGTTTATGCGGTGCGCGCCGTCCATTTGCAAACGCGCTCCGGCTTTGGATGATTGATCGCAATGGCTGAGCTCCCGAAGAGATACGATCCAAAATCGGTTGAACCGAAATGGTATCAGCGTTGGATGGAAAATCGCGATTTCGTGGCGAACCCGAATTCGTCAAAACCGGCGTTCTCGATCGTGATGCCGCCGCCGAATATTACAGGCGTGCTTACGCTCGGTCATGTGCTCAACAACACGATTCAAGATATTCTCGCCCGCCGTGCCCGAATGCGAGGCTTCGAAGTTCTTTGGCTGCCAGGGATGGATCACGCGGGAATCGGGACGCAGACCGCGGTGGAGAAATATCTCCGGCGGACGGAAAACAAAACGCGGCATGATCTTGGGAGGGAGGAATTCCTGCGGCGCGTGTTGGAGTGGCAGGACAAACACGGCGGGATCATCATCGACCAACTCAAACGGTTGGGCTGTTCGTGCGATTGGTCGCGCCAACGCTACACACTCGATGACGCTTACGTCGCTGCTGTTCAAAAGGTTTTTGTCGATCTTTATCGCAAGGGACTGATTTACCGCGGCCGGCGAATGATCAACTGGGACCCTGCTGCGCAAACGGCAGTCTCGGATGAAGAGGTGATTTCCAAACCGCAGAAAGGAAATCTTTATTTTGTTCGCTACGAAATTGTGGAAGAGCCTGGACGTTTCCTGGAAGTCGCAACTACCCGGCCGGAAACAATCATGGCCGATACTGCGATGGCTTTTCATCCGGGCGACAAGCGATACGTCGATCTCTTGGGTAAACACGCGTGGCGTCCACTGGCGCGTAAGAAAATTCCGATCATTGCCGACGAAGCAATCGATCCGGAATTTGGCACGGGCGTTTTGAAAGTCACGCCCGCGCACGACTCGCTGGACTTTGAGATCGGCCAACGCCATAACCTGCCGATTGTCGATGTGCTGCATCCCGACGGTCGCATTGATTGTCCAGCGGTTCCGGAGTTGGATGGACTGGAGCGATTCGAAGCGCGGGAAAAGGCAGCGGAGTTATTGCGGGCGAGCGGAGCGCTCGCGAAGACGGAGCCGTACGAAAACAATGTCGGGTTCAGCGACCGAAGCGATGTGCCAATCGAGCCACGCATTAGCGAGCAATGGTTCCTGCGTTATCCCAAAACAAAAGAAGCCCTGGCCGTGGTGCGCGATCACCTGATCCGATTCTTTCCCCCGCATTGGGAGAAAGTCTACGCGCAATGGCTGGAGAACATTCGCGATTGGTGCATCAGCAGGCAGGTGTGGTGGGGACACCGCATCCCGGCTTGGTACCGCAAATCCCAAATCTCAAGTTCCAAACCCCAAAGCGACGAGGAAATTTATGTTGGCGTTGAACCTCCGGCGGATGCTGCAAACTGGACGCAAGACCAGGACACACTCGACACGTGGTTTTCCTCGTGGTTGTGGGCTTATGAGACCATGGATGTTGAAACGCGGAAGAAGTTTTATCCGACAAGTGCGCTCGTGACCGCGCCGGATATCATTTTCTTTTGGGCGGCGCGCATGATCATCGCCGGGTTGGAGTTCAAGCCCGGCAAATCAGACCGTGTTGAGGACAATATTCCCTTCCGCGACGTTTATTTCACGGGCCTTATTCGCGACAAGCTCGGTCGCAAGATGTCGAAGTCCCTGGGTAATTCGCCCGATCCACTTGAATTGATCGACAAGTATGGCGCCGACGGTTTGCGGTTTGGGCTAATGCGCATTGCGCCCCGCGGCCAGGACATTCGCTTCGACGAAAAGCAAATTGAAGAAGGTCGAAACTTCGCGACAAAACTTTGGAATGTCGCTCGCTTCCGGCAGATGCATGGCTCAAGCGATGCCGCGCTAAAAATCGACGATCAGACGCTATCGATTTACGCCTTGGAACTGCTAGCGCGCTTGAACGAAACGATCGACGCCATCGAAGCCGCTTATCGCGAATATCAGTTCAACACCGTCGCACAACGCCTTTATGAGTTTGTCTGGAGCGATTATTGCGACTGGTTTGTTGAAGCTGCCAAGACCGAAATTTTCAGCGAAGACGAGGCCAAAAAGAAATCTGCGTTGGCAGTGATGGATTTTGTCCTTTCTGCAACGTTACGATTGCTGCATCCCTTCATGCCGCACATTACCGAGGAGCTTTGGTCGTTGCTGGGCCTTGGAAGCGATTCAATTCAATTTGCCGCGCTACCAGAAAAGGCCGCCTTGGATGACGTTTCCGATGTGATGGGCAAGCGCAAACTTGTGTCGGCTATTTACGAAACAATACAGGCAGGACGCAACCTGCGAGCAGAGTCCAAACTTCCGTCAAACAGAAAGATACGTTTTATTTTACGCACCGAAGAGAAATCTGTTTCCAGTCATATTTCGACGCTGACCGGGCTACTGAATGCCGAGAAAGTAGAGCTGGATCCGAAATATCAAGCGCAGGCCGGAAACCCGGTCGCGGTTACACCGTTAGGCGAAATCTTTCTAACTGTTGCCGCGACCGACAGGGCAGGGGAACAGCAGCGGCTCGATAAGGAAATTGCAAGGATCGAAACCGAAGCCTGCGCAGCGGAGGAAAAATTGAAGAACAAATCCTTCGTCGATCGTGCTCCCGCAGCTGTCGTCGAGGAGCATCGTCGGCGCTTGAAGGATTTCAGCGCGCAACTGGAGAAGCTGAAGCAGGCGCGCGAATGCCTGAATTAAAGATCACTTTCTGCTCGTTTATCCTGGCGCCGCGTTTTTGAAAGAATTCCTTTAGCTCAGGCGTGTAGAAGGTCCCGTCATACTCCTGATTGAGTTCGAGCCAGACTCGGCCGCGTGGCGTGAGATGTCTTGCCAGGTCGTCGAGGAAGAATTCCCACTCCGCGACTTTCCAAAGGTCCGGCATTTTGTGGTTGTTGAAGCAAATCATGAAAGCCGTAATGAGATCGAATTTTTGTCCAAAATCGGGCAAAGGCCGAAAAGCTTCGATTTGCTGAACTGCGCGGCGAACGCCGAGCAGACGCGTAACTTCGCGGAACATGGACAAGCGGTCCATATCAAGGCCGAGTCCTGAATGACCCAGCAGTTGGGCTATGTACAGGAAATATCCTGCGCCGCAGCCAAGATCGAGGATGCGCCTGGGACGCGACAAATCGAGTTCGATCTGGCGAATTCGCCTGATGTTGATTCCAATCCAACGATCGAGATCGAGGTATTTCGGCCAGTCTGCGCCGGGATTGGCTACCGCGTAACGCTTGCGAATCCGCGCGAAACCAACCGGATCGATCGTTTCGATGACCCGTTTTTTATTCAGTGGGAACCGACCAGTTCGGAGAAGCCTGAGCGTATGCTTCCTCGCGCTGGCGAGGCTTCGGCCATCTACGAGCTTTCGTATTTTATGTTGAAATCGCACCTGAAGAAAGATCACACCTTGTAGCGGAGCGCAACAATTTCAATTAGACTGCAACCAGGAATGAGCCTCTGGAAAAAGCTGCTCTGGCTTGCGGTGGCCGCGTTAGGGACGTGGGCGGTGGCAATGCTGGCGTTATCTCGCGGCGAACATATCAGCGCACTGTGGATCGTTGCCGCTGGATTTTGCGCGTTGTCCATCAGCTATCGTTTTTACAGCAAATGGCTGGCAACAAAAGTGCTCGTTCTAAATGAAGAGCGCGCGACGCCAGCAGTCCTGCAAAACGACAACAAGGATTATGTACCTACAAACCGCTGGATGGTTTTCGGTCATCACTTCGCAGCCATCGCCGGTCCGGGACCCTTGGTTGGGCCCGTACTCGCGGCGCAGTTCGGCTTTCTTCCCGGCACTCTGTGGATCTTGATCGGAGCAACGCTCGGCGGTGGCGTTCACGATATGATTGTTCTTTTTGCCTCAATCCGGCGCGGCGGCAAAACGCTTGGTCAAATGGTACGAGAAGAAATCGGGCGCGGCGTCGGCCTGCTCGCTTCGGTGAGTGTCCTGGCGATCATGATTATTTTGCTGGCGGTCCTGGCGTTGGTCGTAGTGCAAGCTCTTGCAGAAAGTCCCTGGGGCGTTTTCACCATCGCGGTGACGATTCCGATCGCACTGATCATGGGCATTGGACTGCGCACCGGCAAAGTGAACGTGATGGCGATCACGATCTTCGGCCTGCTCGGCCTGGCGTTTGGCGTGTGGGGCGGCCAATTTCTCGCGCACTTTCCCGCGATTGAGAGTTGGTTCCGTCACGACCAGAAATGGCTGGCGTGGGCCATCATGATTTATGGACTGGCGGCGTCGATCCTGCCGGTGTGGATGCTGCTGACACCGCGCGATTACCTCAGCACGTTTCTAAAGCTCGGCACCGTTGCCATGCTTGCGGCTGCTGTCGTGCTGATCAATCCCACATTGCAAATGCCCGCGATTACCAAATTCATCGACGGCAGCGGCCTTGTCTTTGCGGGTCCTGTATTTCCGTTTGTATGCATCACCATCGCCTGCGGCGCAGTCTCCGGGTTTCATTCTCTAATTGCTTCCGGCACGACACCGAAAATGATCAGGCGCGAGTCACGAATTCGCAGCATCGGCTATGGCGCAATGGTGACCGAAATGATGGTTGCCCTGATGGCGATGATCGCAGCATGTGTGCTTCAACCCGGAGAGTATTTCGCCATTAACACAAAAGGCGCGCCGACCGAAGTCGTTGCAAAAGTTTCCGCGGCCGGTTTTCCGGTAACGGAAGCAGAAATGCAGAAGCTCGCCACGAATCTGGGAGAATCCACGATGTTTAATCGCGCAGGCGGAGCGCCCACTTTCGCCGTCGGTATGGCCCACATGTTTGCGCGAGTTTCTACCAAGCCAACTGCGCTGGCGCTGTGGTATCACTTCGCCATCATGTTCGAAGCTTTGTTCATCCTCACAACAATCGATGCCGGAACACGCGTGGGACGATTCTTGCTCCAGGATTTTCTGGGTAATCTCTGGCGTCCTCTTGGTAATACGCGCTCATGGAGCGCGAATTTTTTCTCCAGCGTTTTGCTGGTCGCGGCGTGGGGCTGGTTTTTATACGAAGGCGTGATCGATCCTCTTGGCGGCATCAATTCGCTTTGGCCGCTGTTCGGCCTTGCCAATCAATTGCTGTCGGTGGTCGCACTCTGTCTCGGCACAACGCTTTTGATCAAAATGCAAAAGAGCAAGTATCTCTTCGTAACCCTCGTTCCACTTTGCTTCATGTGTGCGGTCACGTTTTCTGCCGGTTATCTGAAAGTTTTCTCATCTGACCCGAGGCTCGGTTTCTTGAGTGGCGCCGAGTCGCTGTTGAGTCAGGCCGCAACGATTACGGATCCACTCCAGGCGGCTAATTTGGCGCGGCAAGCAACTATCTGGCGATTCGACGCGTTCGTGGCCGTTTTCTTCCTCGTGCTCGTGCTCCTGATCGTTCTGGGATCGGCGAAGCAATGGTGGCAATTATTGCGCGGAACAAAGCGCGTCGTTTTGCACGAGAGTGAATTTGTGCCGCTCAGCGCCGTGTCCTGACCGTCATTAGTATAAATCCTGCCGGCGATGAACGAGCGACTCTACCCGGCTCCGGACTGAGAGCACGAGATCATCAGACAAATCAGCCTGAATAAGTTCTTCACGATCCGCGGATGCGGATGCAACCGCGACTCCGCGAGGATCGATAATCGCTGAGCTGCCACAAAACCATAAGTCTTCGTCTTTGCCGACGCGATTCGATGCAATCACATAACCCTGATTTTCGATCGCGCGCGCAAGGACAAGCGTTCGGAAGTGCTCAATGCGCGGGAACGGCCACGCGGAAGAAACGATAAAGGCACCTACGTTCTGTTCGACGGCCAGTTTTCTGTACATCTCCGGAAACCGGAGATCGTAGCAGATACTGAAGCCAAAGCGCAGGTCGCCAAGGGCAAAGCTTGCGAAAGCGTCGCCTGAAGCAAAACACTTCTGTTCTTCAACGGGCGCGACTGCATACAAGTGGGTCTTTCGATATTTGGCAGCGATTTGGCCCTGTTGATCGACAAAGACCAGGGAATTGTAAATTGAAGTGCCATCCCGTTCCGATACGCCGCAGACGATGGCGATTGAAAGCTTCGCCGCGATTTCCTGAAGGCCAGGAACGAAACCACTGCTCCACGAATTGGCGTGCGCTTGGATTACGGACATTGAATAGCCCGTGTCGGTCATTTCCGGAAAAACAATCAGCTCCACGCCGGCGTCCCTGGCCTCGCGAGAAAAATCCCGAACCTTGAGCAGATTCGCTTTTGGATCACCGAGCGAACAAGAGATCTGTGCGGCTGCAACTTTCATTTGAATCTGCCCACTAAACACACGAAAAGACGCGAAATTTCATATGACCGTTGAGCGCCTGTTTTACTTTCGCGTGTTTCGTGGGCTAGCAAATTAGAAAACCCGGAAGCGCGGAAAAAGCAGTTACAAGCGCACTTGCTCCGCGTTCTTGGCCGGGATCCAACCGCGCAAGGTATTCGGCAGCGCTGCGTAGATCCAATCTCCGCGAGTGCTTAAGATTTTGACTTCACTGCCAGGTGGCAACGCCAGGACGCTATTTGCAGTGTCCGCGGTTGCAAGACGCGCCTGGACGTTCTTGCCCGTTACTATAGCCAGAGCACTTCCATTGGTCCCACGCTCCAACGTATACACAGCGTAGATCGCTCCGGCGCCGACCAGCAGACAAAAGATCAAGGCGGCAATCAACGTGGCCGATCTGCGACGCGCAAAGATCAGCATGACAATCGCAAACGCTGCGAGCCAAAATGCGATGGCCGCTGCGATGCAGTACTGATTGACGCTCGCAAATTGCAAGTAGCGCTCTGGCCAGCTTTGCTGCAGCTCAAGCGCGTGCGCCTCGTCACGGGCGATCTGCAAATTGGCCGTGGCTTCCGGATGATGTCGCTCCAAGGCGAGCGCCCGCTCATAATTCAAAATCGCGTGGCCAAAATCGCCTGTCCTGAAATAAGCGTTGCCGAGATCGTAAAACAGATTTGCGCTCCATTGTCCTGCACGAACGAGTGCCTCGTAACCGGAAATCGCTTCCGTGAAATGACCCTGCGCATACTCCTGGTTTGCCTTGTCAAAGTCTGTTTGCGCAAACGCCGAGCTAGCGACGAATAACCAGATAGTCACGCTCAAGAAAATCGGGCTGCAGCCATTTCGTTGTGCGAAGCGTCGCACTGAGCCTGAATGCCGGGCGTTGATCGCGCCTCTCACAGAGAGGCGGCTACAGGTTTTGCCCTCGAAGCGGGATTCGAGTCTTCGGCGACTTTTCGACATGGCCTTCGTCATTTCAAATTCCGAATCAGCTCGAGTACTTCGCGCTGGCTTTCAGGAGAGACTCTTCCGGGACCGTTATGGGCTCCGCTGTATTGCCATTCGTCGCTTTGCTCGAATAACCGGCGGAGCCGGTCGCGTGAATCGCTATTAAGCTTGAAAGTCTCTGCGGCAGTCTCCACATCTACCATGTTTGGATCGATGCGGCGATTGCCCGACGCCAGAGCGGCTTTTACACGAACAACTCTGGATGCTTCAGCATAATATTCCCGGGGCGATATGTCGTTACGATGCAGCTTGTGCATCAGGTCAGTCGCTTCATGTTGCAGCGCGGCGATACGTTGCGCTTCGCGATTATCGATTCTCGCCCGGCGAATCTTCCAACCTGCAAATGCGATTAACGCCAGTAACGGAAACACCTGCGCTGCCCAGAAAACGTTTCGTGTATAAATCGGTGCAAAGGATTCACCTTTGTTCGGTAGCTCCGTCAGCTGATACAAAATATCCTGTGGTTTGTTTGCAGTCGCGGCCGGTGATGCCGCGCGCGCTGCTGTAGCCGGGGTCGCTGACCCCGGCGGCGCACCGCCTGCACTCGATGCTACCGCTGCGCCTCCCTCCACATTGATCGGAATCGGCTCGCTGTGCAGGGTCACATATTGTTCCTTCACTGGGTCGAAGTACGAGAACGCGAGCAGCGGGAGCCCTTGCTTTTTCTCGTTGGGCGAAAGCACCATCTCGAAAGTCTTGGTGCCACTGAGGCCGACCTCATCGTCCTGCTTGAACTTGGATGACGGCGGATATTTGTGCCAGCCACGCTCGTCTTCGATGACTGGCGCATTAACGCGGTCAAAATTGCCGCGGCCAGAAATTGTACTCGTGACGGTGATGGGATCACCTACCTGCACGGACTTGGGTTTTGCATCGGTTGCCATTGTGAAATTTCCAATTGCGCCGGAAAAACTGGGCGGCGCATTTGGCGGCAACGGCTTTACCTCAAGTGCCACGGGCTCGCTCTTGATCTCCACCTCGCGGCGTTCGCCAAATTGACTGAATGGATTCGAGAAGAACGGATCGGAGAACGGGTCATCTTGATCAAACAGGTCGAAGGGCGAACGTGGGCGCGAGCGTGGCGCGCTCTGCCTGCGAGGAACGACAACTTGGGCCTTGGCTTTTACCGGACCGATTTCAAATTTGCCCGCGCGTGCCGCGGCAATTGCAGTTTTGTACGTTACCACCTCATAAAGTCTGCCGCTGATCGTTTCAGTATTTTCGGCGGCCTGCTGCAACTTCTGCGCCGTAAATCCCTGTCCCGTGATCTCCGGCGGCTCGATGAGTCGTGGGCGAACACGCGGATCAAATCCCATCCGAATCTGAACAGGAACAATCTCGCCCACGTACGCGGTCTTGCTTGGTACGATCAACTCTGCGAAAACCAGATTGTTTGCGCCGGCTGCCTGTGTATCACGTCCAGGCCGGGCGCCAGACGAACGGCCGGACGAATCCGCGACGTTTAATGTCAACGCCGGGGTGCGCAGCGAATTGTTTCCGATGCGAATAGTTTGAGGCGGGATGGTGAATCTTCCCGGTCTCAACGGCATCACAGTATAGTCGTATATCGCACTGGAGGTTAAGCTGAGATTGTTCATCTCGATGCGTTGTGACGTTCCCGTTCGCCGAATTTCGAGACCGTCCACCATGATCTGCTCTGGTGCGTCTGCGCCACGTACTCCGGTGACTCGAATTTCCAAGTGCACCGTTTCGCCGAGCGTAGCTTCCGAACTATTCAAAACCGCTGTCACGCTCGGCGAATCAGCATGCGCAAACTGCGCGGTTGCGATTATTCCGAAGACGGCGATAAAAATTCGTCCGGGCGTCGACATCCTAAAGTGCATCTTGCAAGCGTCATTCCTAGCGGAGTCGAGGAATCCCGTGGCGTAACACACGCTCGAATTCACGGGATGTCTCGACTTCGCTCGACATGATAAACCTTCCCTTACCAGTCCTTATAGACATGGCGCGTTGCTCTGCGTTCATCAAGTTGAACCCGCGCCTCCTCGTCCTTCATCGATTCCAAAAGCGCTTCGGCCTGACGTTGGCTCATCTGGCCTTCTTTTTCCGGTTCGGCTTCGGCAACCTGCGCGTTCTTGTCAGGCGGCTTCTGTGATTTGTCTTCCCCGGCTCCCTTCACGTCACCGGCAAGTTTCTTGGATTCCGCTGGAGTGGCGGAAGGTGCTGCGTTCTGCTCGTCACCTTCTCCTGGTGATGGCGAGGGCGTTTCATTTTCTCCTTCGCCGGGACTGGGTGATTCTCCGGCCTGCCGTTCCCCTGGCGATGATGAAGGCTGTTGGCCTTGTTGCTTGTCGGCGCCTGGAGAGGGGGAAGGGGTCTCGCCAGGCTGTTGTTGCTGCTGCTGTTTTTTTTGCGGCTCGTTCTTCGCCTGGGCCTGGTCGTTCTTTTCCTGTTGGTCTTTCTGATTCCCTGACTGGCTTTGTGACTGCTGATCTTGCGATTGCTTTTGATCTTTTTGCTGCTGCTGACCCTGGCCTTGTTGTTGCTGCTGGTTCTGTTGTTGCTGCTGTTGCTGTTCTTTTTCGTTTTGTTGCTGGTCCTGTTTATTCTGTTTGTCCTGTTTGTTCTGGTCGTTCTTTTGCTGCGGCGACGGGGAAGGGGAGGGCTGCTCTTGTTTCTTGTTTTTTAGTTCTTCAATTTTTCTTTTTACGTAGTCGTAATTGTCTTTCGCCTCTTTGTTTTGCGGGTCGAGCTTCAGAGTTTGTTCATAGTGATCGAGAGCATTTGTCCAGTCGCTGAGCTTTTTGTCGTCGCTCTTTTGTGCTTCGCCGCGCTGATAAAGCGTGTTCCCCAGGTTATAATGCCCTTTGCTTTGCAGACCGATATCCCGCGAGAGCAGTGCCTGGCTAAATGATTCCATCGCCTTGCTGTAATCTTTTAGTTTGTAAGCAGCTGCGCCCGAATCGAACTGCAGCTTGTCCTCTGCTCGCGATTCTGGATGCGTCTTTAAGGTCTGTTGGAACTGGCCGTAGGCGTCTTCGAACTTCCCGCCGCTATACGCGTCGAGGCCCGGCGCGGTGGCAAACACAGATGAAGAGAGGAACATCATGAGAAGTGCGACAGTAGCTGTGGCCCCAGCAGGTCCGCTCGCAACGCCATGCGCCGCCTTACGGGCAGGCGCCGCAGCAAAAACTCGTTGTCTTGCCCGTTTACGTTCGGGAATCAGGATCGACAAGGCGAGAGCGATTAGCGCAGCGCCGAGCGGCCACTCGTAACGTTCAATCGGCCGACGCGACAAACGCACGTCCATTTCGGCAGCCTGCATCTTCGCCAAGCCTTCATTCTGAATTTGCTGCATCGAGCGGGGGCCGTTTTCCAAGTGAAGATAAAATCCGCCGCTAGCCTGAGCGATTTCGCGCAAACGTTTATCATCCAGCTTCGATTTAACGACCTGGCCAGACGAATCTTTGACGAAGCTGGTTTGACCATCGTCGGCCGTCACCGGAATCAGCGAGCCCTGTGGCGTTCCCACGCCCACGGTAAAAATCCGAACACCGGCGTCAGCCGCTTCTTTTGCCGTTTTCACGGCATCGCCGCTCAATTCCTCGCCATCGGTGAAGACAACCAGTGCGCGATTTCCCATGGCGCTCTTACCGAAACTCTGCGTGGCAAGCGTGATTGCGCTGGAGATATTGGTGCCGCCTTCGGGAATCGTCTTGGTATCCAAATCGCTCAGAGCCTCAACGACGGCATCGTAATCAATCGTCAGAGGCGCCTGCAAAAACGCGCGACCGGCAAAAGCAATCAGACCAACACGATCGCCTTGCAATTGACCGATTAAATCCTGAATCGCGAGCTTGACGCGATCGAGTCGGTTTGGTTGGACGTCATTGGACAGCATACTACGCGATGTGTCCACCGCGATCAGCAAATCGAGTCCCTTGCGTTTTACATCTTCGAACGTGTAACCCCAGCGCGGCTGGGCCAGACTGACAATGGCCAAAGCAAGGCCGAGCAGCTGCAGCGCGAATCTTATCATCCGCCGGGGCCGATTCACCGTTCCAGCGAGCTGGGGCAGCAGTCGCGCCGAAACGAACTCCTGCAATCGTTTGAGCCCGCGCCGCTCTGAGCGAACAAATAACGCGATCAGAAGCGGGATCAGAAGCAATCCCCAAAGCCATTGTGGCACGCCAAAAGTCATGGAATTCGTTAAATTGTTAAATCGCTAAATCGTTGAATAGAAGGCGTTCACGGTAACTTTTTCCATACGGTCTGTGATAAGATCAATTGAGCGAGCAGAAGCCCGCAACCGCTCATCAGGCACAACGGAAACAAGTCCCGGTATTGTTGGTATTTTTTCACGCTAACCGTCGATTTCTCCAGTTTGTCTATGTCGTTGTAAATTTGCTCCAGCGATTGTGTATCGGTCGCTCGGAAGAATTTGCCGTCCGCAATTTTAGCCACTTCACTTAGACCGGCTTCATTAAATTCCACGCGCTGGTTTTCGTAGAGAATATTACCGAGAGCGTCGGTCAACGGACCTCTGGGGGTGAAGATGGGCGCAGGGGCGACGCCATTAATTCCGGCGCCGATCGCGTAAAGGTGAATCTTTAACGCTTTGACTGCCTCGGCCGCAGTGTTTGGTGGAATCTTACCGGCATTATTTTCTCCGTCGGTTAAGAGGACGAGCACGTGGCTTTTTGAACGTTTGTCGTTTAGGCGGTTGGCCGCTGCTGCCATTGCCGATCCGATGGCAGTGCCATCTTCGACGAGCCCGATCCGCACGCGATCCAGGTTTTGCAAAAGCCAATCGTGATCCAGTGTCATTGGGCTAACGACATACGGACGACCTGCGAATGCGATGATGCCGATTCGATCGTTTGGCCGGCCTTCGATGAATTTGCGTGTGACTTCGCGAATCGCATCGACACGTGTCGCTTCTTGTCCGCCGATTGTAAAATCCTTGGTCAGCATCGATCCGGAGACGTCCAGCGCGAGAATAATGTCGATTCCGCTGGCTTCGATCTGAGTAAGACTTTTGCCCAGTTGCGGACGCGCGAGCGCGATCACGAAGACCGCAATCGAAGCCAGCAATAGTGATCGCAAAATTTTCCCTGCACGCGCGGCGCTTTGTTTTCCGATGGCCCGAAGGCTTGCTGTAGATGAAAAAGTCAGCGCAGCGGCTGGCCCTCGCTTTCCGCGCAAATACGCGAGCAACGGAACTGCCAGGAGCAGTAGGAGCAGCCACGGATGCGCGAAGGTCAACGCACTGTTTCCTGTGAACCAATCAAACATGGTTGACCTCCTTTCACAAAACGGATCGCTTCTTCCAGTAACAGTTCGCTGTCCGACGTTGTTGCCTCGTACCGTGCAAACTTGATCAGGTCGCAGCGGTTTAAGAAATCTTCGAGCAGCGACTTATCGTCTTCGGAGAACGGCGACGAATCTCTAAGTCCATTCAGAAACTCAACGGAGGTTTGGCGGGTAACGGGTAACCCAAACTGCTCTGTTACGTAACGCCTGAGAATGTCGGACACGCGGATGCTGAAGCGATATGGATCAATCGCTGTGATCTGCGTCCGTATTTGCTCGAGCAACGCCAGTGCGCGCTCACGTGGCGGTTGCGGCGGCGTTGGGCGCCGAAAAGACTTCGCAACAAACCATATGACGAGACCGATAGCCGTGAGCGCGACAAACACTCCGAGAAATATTAACCAGGGCGAGATCAGCGAATAATCGACCGGCGGCGCAATATCGTGGAACTCCTCAGCCAACAGCAATGGAGTAATGGAGTGAAGGAGTAGTGGAATATTGGCAAGCGAACTCATTTCATTACTCCATCACTACTGCGATCCCCCTCATCGAACACGAATGCGGCGCTCGCGTTGTTTGAAAAAGGAGCGCAGCTGCGGCAGATAATCTTTGCCGGTTTGCAGGGCGATCGCGTCGATATTGTTCCTGCGCAGCACGCGCGTAAGCTCCTGCTCGCGTTCATCCACAAGCCCGCTAAAACGCGCTCGCGTTGTGCGGTCAGCCGTGTTGATCTCAATTTGATCGCCGGTCTCAGCGTCTTCCAAAGTGATGATGCCGATATTTGGCAATACCCGTTCTCGTTCATCGTGGATATGGATGGCCACGAAATCGTGCCGCCGTCCACTCACCGCCAGCGCTCGCGAAAAATCGGGCGCCTGAAAATCCGAAATGAAGAAAACAACCGCGCGGCGCGTGACGATTTTATTCAAATAGTCGAGGGCCAGCGCCGGATCTGTGCCGCGTCCCTTTGGTTCGAAAAACAGAATCTCTCGGATAAGTCGTAGCGTATGGGAGCGGCCTTTCTTCGGAGGGATAAAAAGTTCAACGCGGTCAGTGAAGAGAATGAGCCCGACCTTGTCATTGTTCCTGATTGCGCTGAAAGCGAGCAAACACGCGACTTCCGCTGCCAATTCCCGTTTTGATTGCGTGGTGCTCCCGAAATTTCCAGATGCGCTGACATCCACGACCAGCATTACCGTAAGCTCACGTTCTTCTGTAAATTTTTTCACAAACGCGTTGCCCATCCGCGCAGTGACATTCCAGTCAATTGCGCGAATTTCGTCACCTGGCTGATACTCCCGCACGTCTTCAAAATTCATTCCCCGCCCTTTAAAAACGCTGTGGTAATCGCCGGCGAACGCGGTCTCGACGAGGCCGCGGGTTTTGATTTCGAGCGCGCGAATTTTTTTAAGAATTTCCGCCGGGGCCCTTCCGTGCTCGTCGTCCCGAGCGGAGCGAAGCGGAGTTGAGGGATCCCGTTGCATTACCGTGAAGCTCTGATTGGTCCAAACGTGCTTCCGAGTCCGAGTGAATGTTCGCTGGCCCGCCGCTCGAGACTGTTTGTGACACCAATGTAGAAAACAGTGTGGCGATCCCCGTTGGTCAAAATGTAAACGAAATAATTTTGATGTCGCATTAGTACATCTGAGGTTGCGCCGCGGGATCCCTCGATTTCGCTCGGAATGACCGGAAAATCACGGCACCGGCAATCCCGCGAAAATCCGCTCGATAATGGTCTCGCTCGAGACTGCTTCCGCCTCGGCTTCGTAACTGACAATGATGCGGTGTCGCAACACGTCGGGACCGATGCTCTTTACGTCCTGGGGTGTGACGTAGCCGCGGCCGTTCAGAAACGCGTGCGCCCGAGCGCCAAGCGCCAGATAAATCGTGGCACGCGGTGAGGCCCCGTAACGAATGAGTCCTTCGAGTCGCAAGTTGTAGGCCTCGGGCTCGCGCGTCGCCCAGACGACATCCACGATGTAATCCTTCACGCGGTCATCGATGTAAATGCTGTTGACCACGTCGCGTGCTGCGATGATTTGCTTCGGATCGACCACCGCATCAACTCGCAAATCGGGTGCCGAAGTCGCCATCAAGTCGAGAATGTTTCGCTCCTCGGATTTTTGCGGATATCCAATATTTAGTTTGAGCATGAAACGGTCGAGCTGTGCTTCCGGTAGTTGATAAGTTCCTTCCTGTTCAATCGGGTTCTGGGTCGCCAAAACAAGAAATGGATCGGAGAGGGGATAGGTTTGCTCGCCGATGGTGACCTGACGCTCCTGCATCGCCTCAAGCAGCGCGCTTTGTACTTTGGCCGGCGCGCGATTTATTTCGTCAGCCAGGATTAGATTTGAAAAGATCGGGCCGAGCTTGGTGGTAAACTCTCCTGTTCGCGGATTGTAAATAAGGGTGCCGATTAGGTCCGCGGGCAAAAGATCGGGCGTAAATTGCAATCTTTGGAAACCGGTCTGTATGCAAGCCGCCATTGTTTTCACTGTGAGCGTCTTGGCTAGCCCGGGAACGCCCTCGAGCAGGAGATGACCATTGGCGAGCAGCCCAAGTAAGAGGCGATCCACCAAATATTTCTGGCCTATCACAACGTGACCGACCTGTTGGCGGAGCCCTGGAATCCATTGGCCCAGCTCCCGAACTTCCTGTGTAATTTCCTGCGTAGATTTCATACGGTCTCGTCAGACATGCATGCCAGGGAGAATGTTCGATCAAACGTGCCGCAACGTGCTGACTTTCTGCTCATTTCGCTTGCAAATCCACTCCTTCCTTCCCGGTCTTCGCCCAGAGCACATCGGCGGAATGATGCTAAACGTTAGATCGCAATGTTCGTTCTCAGGCCATGGCATCGAGCTATTTGGATAGCCGTGTTTGCCAGTATTGCAGCGTCGGTCCTGGCATGGTTCGCTTGGCAAGATCCGGCAATCAATTTTCTACGGCGCGATAGCCGGGCAGAGTGGGTCGTATTGCCTACGGCGGCTGACCCGCACGCGCATTGGTTTGCCAACCTCGACGCAACATTCCGGCGCGAGTTTGTTTTGACCAAGGAGCCAGGGACAGCGCGTCTGAGCGTTCGTGCAATGCGGCGCGCCGAAGTGGAGATCAACGGCTTGGGAAACCCTCACAGCCGCGCGCTCCCGGTCCCGGTTTGTCCTTGGTATGCTGATCTTGGTTTGGGCGATGAATAGTTTCGGCACTTACTGGGTTGTTCCTTCGGTGGCGCAACATCTGTATGCGGCAAAAGCTTTAGGCACGCAGGGCAAAATCGATCGCGCCGTCACCGAAGCGCTTAGGGCCGTAGAAGCAGATCCCTCGAACGCGACCGCACGAGGCTTTCACGCGTTGGGCTTAAGCGAGCTAGGCCAGAACGAGGAAGCCGTTAAGGAGGCCGAACGGGCGGTTGAATTGAATCCGGCCAATTCTGCTCCTCACCTAGATCTGGCCATTTGTGTGAAGCGGAATGACGAAGAGCGCGCAATCGCCGAAGGCCGCCGCGCCATTGACCTCGGTCCTGAAAATTCTTCGGCCTACCAATTTTTAATGAATTGTCTCTTCGAATCGCGCCGCTACAACGAAGCGGCCGATCTCGGACGTGAATGGCTGGCTATCTCGCCCTATGATGCAGCCGCGCATTCCGCGTTAGGCTCGGCTTTGACCGAAAATGGTGATCTCGTATCGGCAGCGCAGCACGTCGCTTACGCGATGATGTTACGACCAGGATTTGAGCAAACGCATGCGCAACTGCGCCAGGTCTTGCTGACGCTGGCAAAGGAGCCGGATGGCCTGCCGCGACTCCGCGAGATCGCTGCAAATGCTCCGGACTCACCACAAAAGCTGGACGAGCTAGCGTGGTTACTCGCGACATATCCTGATTCGAAATCGCGCGACGGAACCGAAGCAGTTCGCCTAGCCGAGCATGCTTGCGATCTGACCGAGCGCCGAATTCCGGCTCTTCTTGATACATTGGCTGCGGCTTATGCTGAGGCTGGAGATTTTCCGCGGGCCATCAGCACGGCTGAAGAAGCGCTCAATCGCGCCCGGACCTCCGAGGATAACGACGCTGTCAAGCTGAGCGAAAATATTCTTGCGTCACTTCGTGGCAATTTTCCCTATCGCCAGGAACCGGAGTAACAGTCTATTTCGCTCGCAGGCGTGATGCTCGGGTCGCACTCTTGGCGCGTGGGCGCAGCGTCAGAATGATCGGCAACCCAGGAAAAGGGTGCGCGCCGCGAATGCGAGATTCGAGATAGCGCTGATACGTTTGGCTCAACAGACGTGGATCATTCACGAAAAGGACGAATTCCGGGGGTTCCAGTTGTTGATTTTCTTTCCCTTTCGATTGGGCAGCATACAATAGTTTGAGGCGCCGCGCCCTTATGGTCGGTGGCGGGTTCGCTTCAAATGCCTGCCGCAGTAATCGGTTTAGAACTCCGGTGCCGACACGCTGCCGCGCTGCACGTTGGACCTTTTCGATCAACGCAAACAATTTACTAACGTGTTCTCCAGTTAACGACGACGTAATCAATACCGGCGCATAATCGAGAAAGAAAATTCCCTCGCGCGCGGTCGCCACCAGTCTGGCGATGGCCTCCCTTTGATTGCGCTTTGGTTTAACGAGGTCCCACTTATTTAGAATAACGATCGCCGGTTTCCGCGCGGCTTGCATCAAACCGGCGATTCGTTTGTCCTGCGCGGTTACGCCAGCTGTGAGATCGACAATGAGAACGCAAAGGTCGGCCTGTCGGATGCTCCGTTCCGCACGCATGACGCTGAAGACTTCAACCGAAGTCGAATGTTTACCACGCCGACGGATTCCCGCTGTGTCGATGAAGACGAAATTCCGGCCGTCGTGTTGGTAAAGAATATCGATGGCATCACGCGTGGTTCCTGCCAGTTCGCTTACAATGGCGCGTTCCTTGTGCACGATGGAATTGATGAGGGAAGATTTTCCAACATTGGGTCGGCCAAGAATCGCCACAGCAAGTGAATCTTGACTTGTGGCTTGTGAATCGCCAGCGGGCGAGGGGAGAAACCGATCGATTGCGTCAAGCAAGTCCGAGATGCCGCGACCATGTTCTGCGCTGATCGCTATACTCGATTTGAAGCCCAATGAATCGAACTCTGCCGCAAGTGCCTCATGTTTTTCGTTGTCAATCTTGTTGATGACCAGGACCACCGGCTTTTGGGATTTGCGCAGGACACGCGCGAGCTCTTCATCAATCGGGGACAGGCCTTCCTTGGCGTCGACAACGAAAAGCAAAAGACCACTTTCGCGCAACGCTTCCTCGGCGGCACCGTGCACCTGCGCGCTTAGTTCCGCTTCGCCAGCGCCGAAAATCCCGCCAGTATCCCACAGAACGAAAGGCCGGGTACCGCGTGTGCAAATCGCGGAAATCCTGTCGCGCGTAATTCCGGGCTGATCGTGGACGATGGCAATTTTTCGGCCGATCAGACGATTAAACAGCGCAGACTTGCCAACATTCGGCCGGCCAACAACTGCGACGCTCGGCATATTCGTCAAGCTGTCCATCGCCTCAAGAATGCTATCTTAACCCCGCTGCGGGTGCGCATGCCCTTCCGCCTGCAGCTGGCGTACCCCGTCCAGAACGTAAACCACGCCTGAAATCAAAGTAAAAGTTCCCGCAACAACTACGACGAGAAGAAGCGGAAGAAAATGCAGTTGCAACATCACCCAGGCGATTGCGCACATCTGGCAGACGGTCGCTACTTTGCCGGTCCAATTCGGTTTCACTCGCATTTTGTTGCCGATGAGGAGATGCAGAATCACCGCGCCGACTAGAATGACTGCGTCGCGTGTAATCACAAGGACCGGAAACCACGCGGGAAAGCTTCCGTATTCAGGATCGGATTGACTCCAGTTGCTGATACTCAATGTGATGATGCCGCTCAAAAGCAAACCTTTGTCTGCAATTGGATCGAGATACACTCCGAGGGTGCTGCGTTGGTTATACCGGCGTGCAACGTACCCATCCAGGCCGTCGCTTACGGCAGCAAGAATGAAAATGATGATCGCCGTGAAACGCTGCCACTCCAGCGGATCGCCGCGTTTGATGCTCTCGCCATAATAGATCGCCATCGTCACAAAAACCGGAATCATCAGGATCCGGACGACGGTGATTTTGTTGGCCGTAGTCATAACATGGATGGCGTAGACAATTGTAGGGCGATTGATTCGCTCGCGCCAGCGAGCTCACCTTTCGGGCTGCTTATCTATGTCGTTCGGTGCCAGCCGGCTCCATTGCGTCAAACGCAAATTCCTCACCGGCGAAGCGACGAAGACCGCGAAAGCGCTCCTGACTGGGAAATCTAAACCGAAACTGCGCGCGCCTCTGACGTGGGAATTTTGAATCCTTCGATCTGTTTTTTGATTTCGTTTGCGAAGCTCGCGGCGCGGGCCCCGTTTACGACGCGATGATCGAACGTAAGCGAAAGCGTAATGACCTCCGCGCTTTCGTTCTTCTTTCCGTTTGGAATCAACTCCCGATGAGCGGTACCGACAAAAAACGTTCCGACTGAGGGCGGCACAACGATAGGCGCGCCGGCCTTTACTCCGAATGCACCCAGACTCGTAATCACAACAGGGGCGTTCATCGCATCAACACGGCCGCCGCGAGTAGCATCGACTGTTTCGTTGTAAGCCGTCACGAATTCCGGCCAGGATTTCTTATTCGCGTCGACAATCACTGCTGTCGCCAAGCGATCGTCTTCCAGTGCTACTGCAATACCGAGATCGAAATTTTCGTTCTGAACGATACGCTCGTCTTCCAAAATGAGGCGACGGAAAGCTGGATGTTTTTCCATGGCTCGCACCACCGCCCACGCGATCATCACCGAAGGAGAAGGGGCGTGTTTCCCATTTTTCGTTTTTGCCGCATCGCGCGCCTTGCGAATTGCATCCCATCGTGCATCGATCTGCAGGTTGGCGGGGATCACGTGAAGGAGTTTGCGCGTGATCGTCGGTGCTAGCGCAGGTTCGATACCGGTAGCTGGGGTCGGTGACCCCGGCCGCGTCATCTCGCGTGGGAACGCTGAGCGGCCGCGGTCAGCACCCGCGGCTACAGCACCAGCCGCCGATTCTTCACCTGCTTCTTGAAACTGGTCGGCAAACGATGGCTCGGCGGTAATAATCGTGCCAAGCTCCTGACCAATCTCGACGGTGTCGCCTACTTTTGTTTTCCATTCACCCATTACGCCGGCAAACGACGACTGAATGGGATAAACGGCTTTATCCGTTTCCACTTCGCAGAGCTCATCATCGAGCGCGATGCTGTCGCCGGGATTTTTCAAAAGCGAAACAACTTTGGCGTTGCGAATGCCTTCACCCATCACTGGGACAGTGATGTTTTGTATCCGCTCTTTGCCGGTTTCCGCTGTAGCCGGGGGCGCTGACCCCGGCGACGGGATGTGCGCAAGGGACGGGGCAAAGTGGCCCCGTTCAACGCCCGGGGCTACAGCAACGCGTTCGTGTCTGGTCTGAACCGAGCGCTGAATTGCGGAGACGATCCGCTCCACGTCAGGCAACGCCGCGTACTCATAAATAGGGTTATATCCGATTACGACGTTTGCTTTGCTGACCAGAATCGGCGGGCTGATCATTTCATTCCAAAGGTCGGGAATACTCGTGACGTGAGAAATTATCATCTGACCAACACTGCAATTTTCGGTGTCCTCCTGAACGACAACCAGCCTGCGAGTCTTGGTTACTGATTTCTCAATCGCGGCTTTGTCCCACGGAACGATGGAGCGCAGATCGATCAGTTCGACGCTGATTTTGTTGCCGATCTTGTCTAAAGCCTCCAGCGATTTCTCGACCGTGTTACCCCACGCAACAACAGTGACATCAGAGCCCTCACGCAACTTGTGCGCCTCGCCCAACGGAACCGCGCGAATCGGCTCCGAGTATTCGTGCTCCGCCCAAAGCAGATGTTTGGGTATCAAAAAGATGACGGGATCTTCACCATGCATGGCGGACCAGAGCAATCCGGCGGCATCAGCCGGCGAGCTTGGGATTACAATGTTCAGGCCGGGATAATGAGCGAGCACTGCTTCGTTTGCCTGGCTGTGCCACAAGCTTCCGCCGGGCAGGTAAGCCCCATAGGGCGCATAAATCACCGCGGGGCATTTCCAATTGCCAAATGATCGCCAGCGCAAAGTCGAGATGTTTGTGACGAGCTGGTTGAACCCCGGATAAATGAAATCAATAAATTGCAATTCGAAGACCGGACGTTTGCCGTACGCCGCCAGACCGCACGCGACACCGAGGATCGTCGATTCGGCAAGAGGCGAATTGAACACCTGTTTCGGAAACTCGGTTGAAAGCCTTTGCGTGAGACGAAACACGCCGCCTTTCGGGTCTTCAATGTCTTCACCAAAAATCACGCGCCTCGGATCTTCCTCCAGGCCGACGCGCAATGTCTTATTCACTGTGTCGCCGATGCGATACTTCCCGGGCGGGAGAATCTCCTTGTTAAGTTTTGCAGGCGATTTGCTAACATTGGCAAGTAACTCGTTAGGCGAAGGATCCTCGGCCTTTTCAGCCTCGGCATACTCACGGCGAATGCGCTCTTTAACTTCATTATCGAGCTTGGCGAATTCCTCGGCGGTGATCGCGCGTTCCTGGATCAGTTGCTCTTTCCAGTATTTGAGCGGATCTGATTTTTCCAGCGCCTGCAACTCTTCAGCGCTGCGATACAGTTTCTGATCATCAGAGCTGGTGTGACTGGAAAGACGCTCCATCCTGATCCAGAAAAAGAACGGCCCGCCTCCCGCGCGGATTTTCTCGAACGCCTCTGCCGTTGCGTCGTAAACCTGCTGCACGTCTTGTCCTTCGATTCGGCGCCAGTTGTCAGGTTCGAGAACGTTGAGAGCGAGCGGATTGTTCTTCCGCGTCGGCATGCTGATGCCGTAGCCGTTGTCTTCGACGAGGAAAAGCATGGGAAGGTTCTTTTCCTTGGCGAAACAGAGCGCCTCAAAAAAATCTCCCTGGCGGGTCGCCGCATCGCCAACCGTCGTGACAACGAGATTTTCTTTGCCGTCCAGCTGAATGCCCCAGGCGACGCCGCACGCGGGGAGCAACTGGGAACCGGTCGGAGTTGGCACGCTCCAGATGTGCAAATCCGCATTGCTATAGTGTGACGGCATTTGCCGGCCGCCGCTTCCGGTGTTGCGCTTTGCAAAATATTCGAGTCCGAGCTGGCGCGTCGTCATTCCGCGCCCAAGAACAAGACCGCGGTCGCGATAATACGAGACGATGTAGTCGTCCGGTTCCATCTGAATCGAGACTGCCGCGAGCGCCTCATGGCCCATTCCGGAAACATGAAAATGTCCCTTGCCCTGACGGTTCAGATTCTGTTCACGCAGGTCGGCATGGCGACTCTCCAGGATTGTGGTTAAGAGTCCCAGTTTATCTTCCTTGCTGAGCGCAGGCATAACGGCATGATCTTACACGGCACTTACGGATCGACAATCACACGAATTTGTCTCGAATAGAAAATGCATATCAAAACGGCAACATCAAAATTGGGAGTGATCGCTCGTTACCGGGAATATCTTCCGGTTGCTGAATCGACGCCGGTTGTCTCCCTGGGTGAGGGGACTACGCCGCTGGTGTTTTGCCCGCGATTGAGCAAACGCGTCGGCCGTGCGGTTTTCGTCAAAAACGAAGGAATAAATCCAACGGGCTCATTCAAGGATCGCGGCATGACCGTGGCCGTATCGAAAGCGATGGAGCGCAACGCAAAAGCTCTCATTTGCGCCTCAACTGGGAACACGTCGGCTTCCGCGGCGGCCTATGCGGCGCGGGCGGGGATCTCGTGCGCTGTGGTCTTGCCTGTTGGCAAAATCGCAACTGGTAAATTGCTGCAGGCGTTCGTCTGCGGAGCAAAAATCATCGCCTTGGAAGGCAACTTTGACGACGCGCTTCGGATCGTTCGGGAGCTTGGCGAACAGCGTGATCTCGCCGTTGTAAATTCGATTAACCCGGACCGAATCGCCGGGCAAAAGACCGCTGCGTTCGAAATTATTGAGGATCTGGGCGACGCGCCCGATTTTCATCTGTTGCCTGTAGGCAATGCTGGAAACATCTCTGCGTATTGGGCGGGCTACCGAGAATATCACGCGCGCGGAAGGTCGACGAAGTTGCCAGCGATGATTGGCTTTCAGGCCGCGGGAGCTGCCCCAATTTTTTACAATCGAATCGTCGAAAAACCGGAAACGGTCGCGTCGGCGATCCGAATTGGCAATCCGGCAAGTTGGAAACAGGCTCGCGCCGCGATCACCGAATCACATGGCGCGATTGATGTTGTTAGTGACGAAGAGATTCTTGCGGCGCAGGCCTGGCTGGCGCAGCACGAGGGAATTTTTGTTGAACCAGCAAGCGCGGCGTCCGTCGCGGGGCTTTTCAAATGCTGCGATTCGAAAGAGGCAGCATACTCATTTCAGAAAATTCCGGAGGAGAGCCAGATTGTTTGCACGGTCACTGGACATGGATTGAAGGATCCCGATGTAATCACTACGCAGATGAAGGAATTAAAATCCGTCCCGGCCACCGTGAATGATGTGCGACGCGCAGTTGGGCTCTAGTTGCCGACGTGCATTATCAGTATTGCCACGCAAACCAATTCTTAGTTTGTTTTGGAACTTCCTGTTCCTGTTCCGTAATCTAATCACGTCATGCGCCTGATCGTTCAAAAATATGGCGGCACTTCCGTCGGGACACCGGAGCGAATTTGTAAAGTGGCCGGCCGAATTCTTGAGACGCAGCGCAAAGGCTGTCGGGTCGTCGCGGTCATCTCGGCGATGGCGGGCGTAACCGATCAGTTAATCAAGCTTGCAAAAGCTGTCTCGCCGCACCCAACAGAGCGCGAACTCGATATCCTGCTTGCCACTGGCGAGCACGCCGCTACCGCCTTGATTGCCATGGCCGTGAACGCGCTGGGTGGAACAGCTATCTCGTTGACCGGCGCCCAGGCAGGAATTTTAACCGACGGGCATCACAACAAGGCGCGGATCGCGAACATCAGTCCAAAGCAGATTCATGAGATATTGTCGGAGGACTACATCGTGATCGTGGCTGGTTTTCAGGGCCAGACACCGGAGGGAGATACGACCACGCTTGGCCGGGGCGCCGGGGACTTGACCGCGATTGCGCTGGCGGGCGCGTTGAACGCTGATGCCTGCCAGATTTTTACTGATGTCGATGGCGTGTTCACATGCGATCCGCGCGTAGTCCTCGACGCGAAAAAAGTTAGTGAAATTGCCTATGACGAGATGCTCGAGATGGCGGGCAGCGGCGCAAAGGTGATGCAATCGCGCGCGGTAGAATTTGCTAAAAAATTCGGCGTCGAATTCGAGGTGCGGTCAAGCTTTACCAAACGGCGCGGGACAATTGCCAAAGAAGAGACTCCCAGCATGGAAGACGTGCTTGTTCGTGGGATCAGTCTCGACAGGCACCAGGCAAAACTCAGCATCGCAGGCGTGCGTGACGAGCCGGGAATGGCTGCCCTGATTTTTTCGAACATCGCCGCAGCGCACATCATTGTTGACATGATTGTGCAAAACGCCTCAATCGGCGGGACGACTGACATTTCTTTCACCATTCATGAAGACGAACTGGAAAACGCTCGTACAATCCTGATGCCGGTGATTGGCCAGATTGGCGCGAAGCGGTTGAACACCACAGCCGGCGTTGCCAAGTTGAGCGTGGTCGGAATCGGCATGCGATCGCATTCGGGGGTAGCGGCACGGATGTTCGAATGCCTGGGAAAAAGCGGGATTAACATCCAGCTGGTTTCCACGTCGGAGATCAAGATAGCAGTCATCATCGATGAAAAAGATGCCGAACGCGCCGCGCAACTGATCCACGCTGAGTTTGGTCTGGCGCGATTGCTGCCGGCCGCCTCTGCGACGCGGACGCTCGCTTGATCAATTACGGCTCGCCAGGTGTGCGTCGATGCCGCACGACCAAAGCCCTGTCAGGACTGTGAACTGATTGCGCCGCCGCAGCTTGAGCCGGCGCCCGCCGTGCACCCGAAGCAATGATCGCCGGTCATGATCACACGCTCTTCGAGCGAATTTGGATCGATATCCCAAAGAAAAAGCTTACTCCCGCTATTGTCGGACCATTGCATTCCAAGTTGCTGATTGAAATCGCAATCATAAACTTCGCCACGCCAGCCGACGCTTATCGTGTTACGGCACATCAATCCGCTGATTGTTGCTGGATTAAACGCGTGAATGAGCAGTTGCATGTAATCTTGCAGTGTACCGCTACGCCGCAGATAGCTTGCAAAGCGCCCGATTGGAAGGTTCGTCAGCGCATAAAGGTTATTAAACACAATGCCGAAATGCTTTTTGAGTTCGCGCTTGTAATCAGCTTCCAGCTCGTCCCGTGACGGCGGCAAAAATGCGCCGACCGGATTATAAACGAGGTGCAATGGCAGTTCTCGGTCCAGTCCGTAGCCTAACGAATTCAGCAAATGCAGAGCGGCGATGCTCTCGTCAAAAACGCCTTCGCCCCGTTGTGCATTCACATTCTTCGCTGAGTAGCACGGCATTGATGCAACAATCTCGACCCTGTTTCTTGCGAGGAATTCGCCCAAATCTTCATAACCGGGCTCGAGCAAGATCGTCAGGTTACAACGATCGATGACGTGTCGTGGCGGCTGTAGTCTTTTCACTTGGTCGATGAAAAAGCGAAAGTCGGGAATCATTTCCGGCGCGCCGCCAGTAAGGTCAACGGTTGAAATTTGCGTTTTGGCCAGCCAATAGACAATTCGCTCGATGGTTTCATGCGTCATAATTTCTTTGCGCTTCGGACCAGCATTCACGTGGCAATGCACGCAGGTGAGATTGCAAAGCTTGCCCACATTCACTTGAAGAATCTCGGAACGCCCGCGACGAAGTGAAGCCGAGTGGTCCGCCAATTTGCGCGTGAAACGGTTCATCGATGGTCTGCCAGAATAGCTCCCTTACACTCCCGGTCGATTATATTGGGGGAAATCTAACAAGTTGCTATTCCGCAAGTTCATCTGCGGCCTGGATTGTACGGTCAGGCTCTTCGCCGCTTGGCAATCGCCACGGGCGCTGTCCGCGAAACGGCAAAACCAATAGTTGTCCGAGCGTGAGCTCCTTCTCATCGCGATAAGCGGCCACTCCGATGGTGATTTCGTCCTGCGGCACATCGCGCCGCAATGTGCGATGGAGTTTGTCCCACCAACAAAAAATGGTGCCCCAATTTGAATTCGTTTCACGTTGCACGATGGAATGATGAATGCCGTGCATCCGCGGTGTCACAATTATCAGATTTAAGAGCCGCTCCAGCTTTATAGGCAGCCGCCAGTTGGAATGATGAAAGAGGGTCGCAGTTTCAAGTGTGATAAAGAATACGACGAGCATTATCGGTGCGACGCCAAAGGTCATCGCTGCCACCGAAAGAAATCCGATCGAAAAAATCATCTCACCAAAATGGAATCGCGCGGCAGTGCTTACATCGAGATCAAGATCGGTGTGATGCACGTTATGAAATCGCCAGAAGAGGGGAATCATATGGTTCGCCCAATGCCACCACCAGTAGGCGTAATCCATCAGCAGAAACGTAGCGATGCCAGCGATCCAAAACGGCACGCCAAACCAGTTTAACAGGCCAATATGTTCCTCTTTGGCCCATATGGCGACGGCGATCGGGATTGGCAACATGGCGAAACGCACAATCGCGAAGCCGGGTATTGAAAGCACAAAATTGCGCACGAGCCGGTGCAACATGCTGAAATGCTGATGTCGCAGAGGGAAACGCCATTGGAGCAAGAGCAGCGCGAGGAACACACAAGCCAGCAGCGGTCTGCCGACATAATCCATTAGTGGAATTTTTTGCACGGTCTGGCGTGTTGCCGCTCTGATTTTATCATCGCCGTATAGGCAGCGGCAATGTGGAGTTGATAAGCAAACCTACTCTCAGCGCAAGCGGCAGAGTTGTAGCCGCCTCGCTGCGTCGAGGCGCTTGGACGGCACAGCGACACAGCGCTGTGGCCACAACGACTGCGTGTTTGTCAGGGCGTTCTATGTGCCGATACGGTGGAATGTAAACGTGGTCTCGGGCTTGATTACTTCACCGTTCATCTCCAGCAGCGGGTAGGCGAGAAAATTGATCGGGCCACTTGCCGGCTCGGGATCGACAACCAGGTCGCGGCCCTTTGTCAGTTCGAATCGATTGGCCGGGTTATGACCGAAATAGTAATCCGCCAGTTTAGGATTCTTCCACGCTTCGCTGATATCCACTGGCACCCAGCGCCCATCTGCCAGGAATTCCGCCCAGCAATGATAGCCCTCGATTGTCCCTTCGTTCTTATCAGCTGGAATGGTAGCTCCGATGGCAAAGCGAGCGGGTATGCCGATGCTTCGCGCTAAAGCGATGAAATAAGCGTGAAAATCGCTGCAATTTCCCGTGCGAAAGTCACATGCGTAAATCGCGTCGCCCCGGCCCCAGGCGGTCCCGGATTTGTCGTAGCGCATTCGGCCCATAACATGGTCGTAGAGAGCTTTCGCGCGTTCGAGGTCGTCGGTTTTTCCCGCTGCCGCTTTCTGAGCAAGAGTTCTGAAAGTTTCGTTAATGGGCACCAGCTTTTCTGGATGCAAGTAACGCGCGGCTTCTGCACTGCTTGCGGGATAGGCTGCTTTTTCTTTGCGCACCACGCGGTATCGGAGTTCGATCGCTTTACCACTGTCTTCAGGCTGGGGATGAAGCACGCAAATGTCGTTTCGATAATCCCGATCCTGCACCTTTTCCCATTTCATTGGGATGTTTAGTTCTTCCTCGGTCACAGTCTGGAAGGCATCGGTCTTGGCCAGCGGTATCCAGACCCGAGCTTCGCCTTTGATCTCAGGAAGTTTAACTCGATAGACGAACTCAAATTGATCAGTGCCTTTGACGATGCCCGGATTGTCAACGGCGTCAGTCGCAAATGCGCCCGCGACGAGAAATACTGCTAGAATCAGTACCCGCATGGGCAGCTGGGAAACAAGATTAGCCGGCCGGCACTTTGTGCCACTTCCCATTGTCTTCCTTCCAATCGTAAAGCGGTTTGCCGTCGATTTTGTGAACAGAGGTCTCGGTGACTTTCATTTCACCCGGCTGGCCATTCAGAAAGAAATCAATGTCATAAGTTTTTCCGTCTGCGCCTTTCATGTCCACGCAAGCAAAGTATTTGCCTCCGCCAAGATCGGAAAGCCGGTCGTCATGCACTCGGATTAGATCGAGAGCAAGATCCTGACCCTCGTAGTTGACGTGAAACTTCCCGTCAGCGGTCTTTTTACTTTGCGCGTCGATGTTCCTCTTGATGCCAGTTGAAATGTCGACCTTACTCACCTGTTTGTCGGCGCTTTTGCCCTTTTGCGGATGTTCGGGATGTTCCGGATGCTCCTGGCCAAGGATCCATCCCGCCGGTGCGAAGAACAGTGCAATGGCTGTTGCAATAATTAGTCTTGAAAACATACGAATTCCCCTCTTCTTGCTTCGTCTGCTGATGGCGGTGTGGATGTTTCACTAGGCATCACCTAGCCCTTTATTCCTGGATCAATATCACTGCAGGCGATTTGGTGAAAAGCATTCGAATGAAGCTCTCAATCATTGTTCCTGTCCTTAACGAAGCGCGACTGCTACGGCCATTTATCGCGCACCTGCGCGAGCGCGCGCCGGAAGCAGAGATCATGGTCGCGGATGGTGGAAGCTCCGACGGCACGGCTGATCTTGCGACGAGCTTTTGCGATCAACTTGTCGTAAGCAAGCGCAATCGGGCGGTACAAATGAATGCTGGTGCGCGCGCCGCGCACGGTGACATTCTCTGGTTTGTACACGTCGATGCCGAAGTTCCGTGGGGCTGTTTGGAAGAGATCGAGCGCATCATGGATGATCCGAATGTCGCGGGCGGTTTTTTTCGAATTCGCCTACCGCAAGCCTTCATCTATCGATTGACGGACAACTTCGCGCATTATGCCGGGCTTCTGCTACGAATGCGGTGTGGCGATCACGGGATATTCTGCCGGCGCACGGCCTTTCTGGACATAGGCGGCTTTCCAGAAGTGCCTCTAATGGAGGACGTGGAATTTTTTCGCCAGCTCCGGCGCAACGGTCGCATGATATACAGTGGCAAACGGATCATGGCGAGCCCCAGGCGCTACGAAACCATTGGACGTGTGCGTCTGACTCTGGCTTACGGATTGATCGCGATGCTTTATATTTTCGGCATCCCACTGTCGAAACTCGCGTCCATTTACCAGCGTACGTGCTGCAAACGCCATACTGAGTTGTCGGCGTGATAAGGATAATGCGCGCGGCTCGCACGTCTCATCCGTTTTCTTAGTACAGGGACAGCAAATGAAAAGGAGGCAGTCATGAAAATAACGAGCCTTATTATTACTTTGACCGTGGCTACGGCGCTTGTTGCGCTCGCGCAGGAAGGAACAATGGAAGAAGTAAAGCACGGAGCAAAAAAAACAGGGCAGACAGTCAAAGACGGACTTGAAACTGCGGGCAAAAAAACCAAGGAAGCCGCTGAAACAGTCGGAGAAAAAACCAAAGAGACTGCCAAGACTGTCGGCAGAAAGACGAAGGAAACGGCTCAAACTCTAGGCGAGAAAACGAAAGAGGGCGCCAAAACAGTCCATCGAAAATCCAAAAGAGCGCTGAACAAGGCCAAGGCAGAAACCAGCGGCCAAGAATCGACAAATCAGGCGCCTAATACGCCGAGTCCGACTGATCGCTGAATTTCAGCTGGGCGGAGACTGCATTGAGGAATGTTTCGCTCATCGGGTTTCCTGTTGAGCGAAGCGAAACATCTCTGACTGTTGTTTATTTGGCGCCGTAGCGGAAATGTCCAGAGATTCTTCTCCCGCGACTGCCGGATCAGAATGACAGTGACGGTTTACAACTTTGTTCGTTTCGGACTTGCTCAGGCTGATTGACTGAGTCCTATTTGGCGCGATCAATTCGCGAAATTTTCTGTGTCAATGAGCGGCCTGCGCTTGGGAGTCAACGTCGATCACGTAGCAACGCTACGGCAGGCCCGCTACGCCACGATGCCGGAGTCCAAGAACGCTGAACCAGATCTCATCGTTGCGGCGCGAATGTGCGAACGCGCAGGCGCGCAGGGAATCGTCGCCCATTTGCGCAATGATCGCCGGCATATCCAGGACCGGGACATCGAACGGCTGCGCGAAAACATCATGACAAAATTGAATCTCGAAATGGGCAACACACCGGAGATTCTCGATGTGGCGCTGCGCATCGTGCCGGATGAAGTCTGCCTTGTCCCGGAGAAGCGGGAGGAAGTTACCACCGAGGGCGGCTTGGATGTCATCGCAAATCGCAAGACATTGGAACCGACAATCAAACGGTTGCACACCTCCGGCATTCGAATCAGCTTGTTCATCGATCCCACTTTGGAACAAGTCGATGCGGCAGCAGAGCTGGGCGTCGAGATGGTTGAGCTGCATACCGGCAGCCTGGCTAACGCGTTTACAGAAAAGATCCAAAAAGAAGAGCTTGAGCAACTGCGAGCGGCCGCGCGCGCCGCATCGGAATCAAATCTCCAGGTCAACGCCGGCCACGGCATCAACTACAAAAATATCGAGCTTATCAACCAAATTCCGCGTTTGACGGAGCTCAACATTGGTCACTCCATCGTGTCGCGCGCAGTCTGGGTTGGGCTTGATACTGCCGTGAAAGAAATGCTCGCTGCGATGGCAAAATATCCAGGATGAGCGTTAAAGGTGGATCGCGTTGTCCTGAACGCGATGGCAATTCAAGATGAGCGTGATTGGTACTGGTGTCGATCTTGTCGAGTGCGCCCGCATTCAGCGCTCCATCGATCGATTCGGCGATCGTTTTCTCCACCGAGTTTTTACCAATGGCGAGATTGAATATTCGATGTCGATGAAATTCCCGGCGCGTCATCTGGCTGCGCGTTTCGCTGCAAAGGAGGCCGTTTCGAAAGCATTCGGCACCGGCATCGGCAAAGCGATAGGTTGGCGCAATATCGATATCCAGAAAAAGCCGAGCGGCGAACCATTCCTCGTTTTATCCGGGCCGGCCAAGGAACTCGCGACACGACGGGGCGTTACTGCTGCACTCGTCACGCTTAGCCATACCGAGCATCACGCGGTCGCCTGTGTGGTTCTGGAAGGTATGCCTTCTTAGCAGGGATAGATGCTCAGAAGGATCACAGCGTGAGAATGCTTTTAAGAGGCCGCGATCGATGCAAGGCGCCTTCATGAGACAACCTGCCATCCGCATCGTGTTTGCCATCATTGCTGTCGCAGCAGCGGCCGCCATCGCGATTGGCGATGTCGCGCGCCGATCCGCGGCACGCAAACTGCGTGAGGCGATTCTTGCGGAACTCCAGCCAGTCGCGTTGAAGAACTGCACGTTCAAGCGTTTCGGCAGCCCCAATGACGGCGGATACCTGATGTGCGAGAATCTGATTGCGCCGCTCGACGCAGCGTATTCCTACGGCGTTGGCAGGAATGATGACTGGGGCTGCGAGGTGTCGCGCCGATATCACGTCCCGGTGCATCAGTACGATTGTTTTGATCCCGCGCGGCCAACGTGCAACGGCGGCACGTTCGTGTTTAACAACGAATGTGTCGGCGACCGGAGCGGCTACAGGGAGTCGCGTTTCTTCGACACGTTGGAAAATCAAATCAGGAAAAACGGCGACACCGGACGGCGCCTGATCATCAAGATGGACATCGAGGGTGCGGAATGGGATTCGCTCCTCGCAGTGCCCGACGAGTTGTTGGCGTCGATTGCTCAGATTGCGATGGAAATGCACGGCTTCGAGAATCCGAAGATTGTCGAGGTGCTCCGGAAACTGAAACGGAACTTCTATCTCGTGAATCTCCACTTCAACAACTGGTCGTGCACGCCCAAGGCCGCGCCGCTCCCCGCGTGGGCGTATCAGACGCACTGGGTGAACAAGCGCATTGGCGTGCCCGATCCGGCGGCAGCATTTCCCGCACCGATGAGCGCGCTAAACGCGCCCGACTCGCCGACATGGCCCGATTGTCAGTTGCGCACCCGTCATTCGAGGCCCTGAGGCGAAGGTGGAACGGTCGCAGCGGCGAATCCTCAACGCGTTGCCCAGAAACAACATTGAAAGTCGGCGCGCTTTCCGGTTATGAAGGCAGTCATGGAATATTTTCGACACATCATGGAAGTGGTCGGCACGAGTGTGGATGGCGTGGGTGTATTCATTGTGGCCGCTGGCATGGTGGCTGCCACAATCCGACTTGTCCTGCGCCTGCGGGATCGTGCCCGTGGGACGGGCAATTATTATTCGCTTTACCGGCAGGATGTGGGGCGCGCGATCCTGCTTGGTCTCGAGTTTCTCATTGCTGGCGACATCATTCGGACCGTCGTCGTCGCGCCAACCCTGCAAAATGTGCTCGTCCTGGGAATGATCGTGCTTATCCGCACATTCCTGAGTTTGTCATTGCAATTGGAAATTGAAGGAAAATTGCCATGGCGGCGCGACGTGGCCCGCCAACCTCAGGATTGACTAAGCTGATTGGCCTTCAGCATTGAAGTTGCCAAAGCACACGCATCCTTGGTTGGATGAGAACCTCTGCCTGAGCAGCCTCCGGATTCCCGCACACAAAGGCAGCCCAGAACACCAATAAAAGCACCGATTACGGGAGCGAGCAGGTAAATCCACAGGTATGTGAAATGGCCCGACACCACGGCGGGTCCGAGCGATCGGGCTGGATTCATCGACGCGCCACAAATTGGTCCGGCGAACATCGCTTCGAGCCCAATCACAGCACCAACGACGATCCCCGCTGTGACGCCTTTCTCAGCCGCTCCGGTCGAGACGCTAAGAATCACAAACATCAAAGTCGCAGTCAAAATCAGCTCGAGAACAAATGACTGGATTGCCGAGCCGGCGGGAACTGTCGTGCCCAGCATCTCGTTTTGCGGAAAGAGAAGGCGCAACATGCCACTAGCTGCCAACGCTCCGCCGCACTGACTGGCGATATATGGGATAGCTTGGTGAAGTGGAAAGCGTCGCGCTGCAAAAAATCCAAGACTTAGCGCAGGATTCAGGTGCGCACCGGAAATATCACCGACTGTGTAAATCATTGCGAGCACGATCAGACCGAAGGTCAGCGCAACGCCAACATGCGTAACTGCGCCGCCGGTCGTCTCGTCGATCACAATCGCGCCTGTCCCGGCGAACACGAGGGAGAAGGTCCCGATGAATTCCGCTGCGAGCTTCTTCACGCTTGGCTCGCGACGCAGTGTTCTTCGCAGAACGAATCGATCCTGGCGCGAATCTGATCGCGGACTCGACGTGTTCCTTCCAACCGTTCCTCGTGCGTGCCGGTGAATTTGGAAGGATCGTCAAATGGCCAGTGCAACCGGGTAGTGACGCCAGCAAAAATTGGACAACCTTCAGCCTCAACGTCACTACACACCGTCACCACAAATTGGAATATCTGTCCTGATGTCCAAACGTCGAAAACGCGCTGTGTTGTGTTCTTCGAGATATCGATACCGACCTCCAGAAGCGCTTCCATGACCAGTGGATTGATTGTGCCTGGTTCTAATCCCGCGCTTTGCGCATCAAAGAATTCACCGCACGTCTCATTCAACAATGCTGCCGCCATCTGGCTACGGGCACTGTTATGAGCGCAAATAAACAGAACCTTTTGTTTTCTCATTTGTTTTCCTTCCATTGACACCGCCCCTGAATACGCTGCGCGGCTTACAACAGCTCTTTGCAAGTTTGGAAAGCTTTTCCATATCGCGTTTGAACACCGCATCTGTTTGGACGCAGTCCTGTAAACATTTTAGATTTCGTTCCAATTCGCCCGCCCTCCGTGCGGGCAGCGAATAGATGATCCAGTTCTGTTCCCTCTTCGTGGCCACCATACCTTTGCGACGCAAGTAACCAAGATGTTTGGAAATCTTGACCTGCGATTCACCAAGAATGTCCTGAAAATGACAGACGCAGAGCGGGGATCTCGTAAGAAGATTGAGAATGCGCAATCGCGTGCGATCGCAAAAGCACTGATAGATTTGAATCAGGTCCATGGCGATTAACAACACGCCGCGGATCTTGCGCAGCACGCTGCTGTTTCCTTCTCGTGACGCTCACGCGCCCGACATTGCGTCCGGCCGCGCCGCAATATCAGATTCAAGTGGTCGCCCTCTGGTGTGGCTTCAGCGATTGGATACTGCGCTACGACACAGCAGTCGTATTCGATATCTACATCCAGGTCTGCACTTGGTATCACTCGATTTCCTAGCCGTAGGATTTTCGCAAACCGATCTGATCGAAGCCGATGATCGGTGTCATTGCCGACATGCGTTTGCAGCACGACCTTTTCCTCTTTTCCAGTTAGTCCTCCACAATCGATGAAATTCCTGGCCACGTGTCCAACTTCAGTGACGTGCGCATGGGCAGGGATGTAATCTCCATCCGGCAACACAAATCGCGGAAACCGGCTGGGATTCGCTTCGAGCGTGTTTTGTAAGTCTTGGAGTGTCATGGCAGATCTATATACCTGCTTAGGCATATAGACAACTGCCAATTATTGCACGAAAAACATTCGATCCGAATGACCTCAGCCTGCCATAGCGACGCGAAGTAACGCCGCCCGGACTAAGGCCGATTAAAGAGATTTCGTCGCGGCAAAATTCGGAAACCAACAATGTGGTTGTTGAAATCTTGCTCGACGCGTGGTTGGCCTCGAAGCTCCCGAAACGACGACGTGCCATTAATTATCTGAGAAGTGATTTTGCGAGCGTTGGAGCCGCTGCACCAGGGTTTGAAAGCGCGGATGATCGCGGAGCCGCTCCCAATCGGGGTCGTGCGAAAGCCCAGGCGATCTCGACTCTGCCTTGGAAGCCGTGCGCGCAGGTTTGGCCTACGCCAACATGCATACGGCCAACTTCGGCGGAGGTGAGATTCGCGGCCAGGTCCGCCGGGGCGCGGGACATGATAGAGGTCGTGAGTGACCCATGAACCACGAAGAGGGGTCCGCCTCACGCGAAGCTGATTCGCGCGCTCAGGATCAAGTAGCATCTGCATATCGCGGCTCTTCCGACTGTTCAGGTATCTCACTCGCACGATCTCGTCGCTCTACCCAATCGTACAACACAGGAAGGAGAAGCAGTGTCAGGAATGTCGAACTAATAATTCCGCCGATCACTACCGTGGCCAATGGCCGTTGCACTTCCGCGCCCGCGCTGGTCGAGAGAGCCATCGGAATGAAGCCGAATGCGGCTACAGCCGCAGTCATCAGAACCGGCCGAAGACGTGTCAATGATCCTTCGATCACCGCAGAGCGGACATCGCCTCCTTGCTCGCGCAGTTGATTGAAATAACTAATCATCACAACACCGTTAAGAACGGCGACGCCGCTCAAAGCGATGAAGCCGACGGCAGCGGAGATGCTGAATGGCATGTCGCGCAGCCATAGCGCGACCACGCCGCCTGTGACCGCGAGCGGGACGCCGGAATAAACAAGGAGCGCTTGTCGGACGCTGCCGAAGGCCATGAAGATCAGCATGAATATAAAGGCCAACGCGGTTGGCACGACAATAGCGAGGCGCGCCTTGGCTTCCCGCAGATTCTCGAATTGGCCACCGAACTCAATGCTGTAACCTTCCGGGAGCTGCACCTGCTCGTGCACTTTGGCGTCAGCCTCGTGCACCCAGCTTTCCACGTCACGGCCTCGCAGATTTACCATCAACGCGGCTCGTCGTTGCGCTGAATCGCGCAAAATTGGCGAGACTGTCTTGACGCGTTCGATATCCGCGACTGCGCCAAGCGGCAGCATGCCGGCTTCACCGACACGAACAGGCAATGCGCGGATTGTCTCGAGATTCTCCCGATCCGCTTCGTTAAGCCTCACAACAATGTCGAACCGGCGATTGCCTTCGACCAACGTGCCGACCGTCTGTCCACCCAATGCCGCCGCGATCGTCTGATTGACGTCGCCGCTGTGAAGATTGTATTGCGCGAGAACGTCGCGCTTCACCTTG
>Ga0193735_1000029_pt1 | contig 51293 bp, 51 predicted proteins | sample U1m2metaG_FD_145080 | JGI IMG/M metagenome (GOLD analysis project Ga0193735, IMG submission 145080) | Soil microbial communities from a riparian zone of the East river system, Colorado, United States - U1m2 | ecosystem: Environmental > Terrestrial > Soil > Riparian zone | place: USA: East River... | reverse complement strand
AGATTTATTGTCATCTTGTGGAATATTGCTTACATTACAATTTTCATCAACCTGTCCGTTTCCATTATTGTCCTGCCCGTCTCCACATATCTCCTTCTCAGGTTCCACTTGAGGAGATTGATTATCATGTTGTGGTATATTGCTTACATTACAATATTCATCAACCTGTCCGTTTCCATCATTGTCCTGCCCGTCTCCGCATATCTCAGGCCTTGCAACCTTTTCTTGAACCAAACTATTCATCAACTGATTGACCATTTCGTTCATGTTCGAATCCGATTGTTTCTTCTCACTACTGGGAAAATAATCGTAAATGAGTTGGTCGGCTTCCCCTGTTTTGTAAAATGGATTATTCTTAGCCGCAATTTCTGACGCATAGACAGAGGGATATGCTTCAGAACGTTGCACTAATTGTGGTATGGAAAGATTAAATGAGAATAATACTGTGAGTATAAATGTTACAAGTAAAACCCTATTATACGGAACTATCTTCATTTAAAAAAAGTCACCGCCAGGATATCATAAGTTATCATGAAAACTAACAAGACTATGAATGGCTTGGAAATTCGATAAGATTTTAATTTATGACTACTAATTAGTCTTTTTACAAAATACACGTTTTCATACTTGAAAACAAGATATTAATACAAAAGCATAATTTCTACTTAAATTAGGTTTTTAAAGTATTGAACATAAAACTCTTGTTTAGCATAGGATCATAACTATTTTTCCTAATAATAATCAATTTTTCTATAACAATCATCCTCTAAGATTCAAACGAATTAATAATAAAGTTACGAAACACCGGGAAAATTTAGGTTACTTTACTCTCGTTTGAGTTCAATGATTATTTGTATTATTTTTGAATATGTTAATGGGCGATAGCTTATCGATAGTTTTAATTCCTTATGTCATTATTATCTACAATCTTTAATCTACCTTCACTCAATAATTGAAATAATTCATCTTTTTCTAAGCGCTCGGAAGTAGTTATTCCAGTTTCAGATATATGCACTATTTGCTCATATTTATCACAGTCTTTGCAATAAAGGACTGATCCTACTTCACCCTTGGTTTCTGAATGTTGATGTCCACAATTGAGGCATCCGTATACTTTATCTCTTTTCGAATCTCTCAACTTAATCCTCTTAATGCATATCTTGCTTTCCCATAAGTAAGTTAAGGAACTAGGTTCACTTATTCTGCATTAGGATTTATATTATCGTTTATTAATCGCGGCGGACACGGCATAATATTTCCCAGAGCTCTAATCTTCTCGGAATTTGAACTTGAAATCGAGCTTCCTCCCAGTAGTTTAGTTTGAGCTTGAGATTTAATTTGAGTGATCGCATTTTCCAATAAATTATTGAGTAAAATGTTCAACATTTGACCTTGTTCTTGTTCTTATTACGAGTAATGATGTCGACTTGCTCATCAGGCTTGGTCATCCATCAGCTTTAAAAGAGCAGTGACAGCTAGAAAGATTGTCATTTATCATTCAATTGAATTGAATTGAATCTATTGATGGCTTTATATCTTTCAATATAGAATCAAAATTCTCTATTGGACTCAGAAATATTATTGCATACAAGTCACCTTGTTTCTGCGTTAAAATCAATATCCCTTTATAAGGAACATCATAACCCTGAGGTATCGTAGTTAAAAAACTGCCTATCTGTGGCAGGCCAGAGAAAGAATTCAGGAGTTTTGATGGAGAAGAAAGATTCATGATATACCTATAGCCATAATTGCTATGACCAAACGATATTTGATCAGCGGATTCTAATACTCCCTTGTCTGTAAGAAATTGGGTCACAAAAGGACCTGCAAGGAATAATGGAAAGCTGAGAATGTCAGGAGCCTTATTTATTCCAAAGACGCTTTTTGTAGAATTTTGATACCATACCATTGAAGTCGAATTATTATTAGGACTTGGTTGCCAATTCAATGGGGGAGTCACCTTAATCTCGGCGTTGGCGAGTGTTGGGCAAGATACTAATGAAACTAGCGCCACTAAACTCATTAGAAATAGAAATTTATTCATTCTGTTTCTGTTTCTTAATAAAGTTGATTCCATTTAAAGCTAATCCAGGTTTCATAAACATGCCAAATACTACATAAGTTAATGAACGTAGTTCCTGAGCACAATATTGAACCGGATCAAATTCGCTCTTCTTGACTTATTTTAGTTGATTTGGCAGATAATATTATGCTAAATTATTCTATTTACTACCTAGTATAACTTTAATATAGTGTTCGAGATTGATATATCTATTTAAATTCAGTTGTATTATTATAATATTCATGACATAATAAAAGTTCGATCGGATGTAATTCTGTATGAGCTGGAATACTTCAAGTCAAAAGAATTTGAGGATTCAGATCTATCTATAAAAACTTTGGATTCGTTAGCAGGAGGATTGAGATTAACTAGAAAAATAATTCAAGATAGATCTACAAGTTCAGACAAGATACTCTATACGGAACATTTAGGTTCGGCAGGTGCACAGTTCAGCATTGAGTTTGGTCGGGGAATTGAGGTGACTATTAATAAATTAATATCGAAATCCAAACATGTGCTTTATGTTAACCTAGTCGAACCATTGCTACGATTCCTTTTCATTTCAAGAGGATTTATACTATTGCATTCTGCTTGTCTGGACAAAAATGAATCTGGATTTCTCTTATCTGCACCTCCGGATACCGGAAAAACTACTACTGTTTTAAAATGCGTGAAAAATGGATTTTCATTTCTATCTGATGATATGACAATAATAAAGTTGCCTAATCAGGCTTTGTGTTTTCCGAAACCAATGACTATAAGTTCCCATACTTTTAAAACTGCTATTAGCGTTTCCAATACTCATGACAATGGTCGCAGTATGAGAGTGCGAAGCCTGGTTCATTCTAAAACAGGAAGAGCTTTTATGCACAAATTAGCCAAGTTAAACGTGCCAATCTTTACAATAAATACCATTGGTCAATCGATAGTTAGACCTCCAAAATATAGTATCAGTTCAATTTTGCAAGAGGCAAAAATAAAAAATGATACCAAAGTAGATACCTTGTATTTCCTTAAAAGAGAAGGTAATGACATTATTCCACTGGATACTACTAGTGCCCTTGATCTTGCCGTTGAAAATAGTGACGACGCTTTCATTTTTCCTCCATATGCAGAGCTACTAAAGTATATTATTATTAATGGAAGAACAGCATTTGAATTGTTAGAAGAAGAAAAAAAACTGCTGCATACATTTCTATCAGTAATCAGTTGTTTTGTGATTAAAAGCGAAACAAGAGCATGGTTTAATATGATTTCAAAAACCACTAAAAATAAAGCTTAGATTGAGTATGGGAAGAATATTGATTATATTCTACAATGATTCAAATAATACCCTTAAATAATTCACTTATTGGAGATGAAACAAGATATTCAAATCCGTTCGTCACCATCAAGGATTAATCTATATAACATTAGGTAATTTTGTTGGTGCAACACTTACTGGAATATTTTGGTTATTGTTAGCTACGATACAGGATGTTCATGAATATGGCCAATTAAATTATGTAATAGCAATTGCTTCCTTGTCTTCCAGCATCTCATTACTTGGTCTCAATACTGCTGTAACGACATTAGTACCACAAGGACACAAACAAATAGATATTCAGGCAAATCAAGTGATCCTAATTTCTGCCACAGTTTGTGCCATAATTGTTTCCCTCTTTAATTGGTTACTCGGACTATTCGTGATGGGAATGGCTTTTTGGATGATGTCTTCTTATGAACTTTTGAGTAGAAAGCTTTATTCAAAATATGCTATCAACATTATTGGTGCAAGGGCATCACAGCTTGTTTTGTCAATTATATTATACAGTTTTTTTGGAATCCCTGGAATTATTGTTGGATTCATTATTTCCTTTTTTGTATTTAGTGTTACATATTTCAAGACTATACCACAATTTAGTAAAAGATTTGATAAAATAAGAAAAGAGTTCAAACTCTCTTTACATCTATATTCATACAATCTATCCAATGCGTTGTTACTGTATTTTGATAAATTAATTATCGCTCCTATCTATGGATTTACGGTTTTGGGTTATTATCAATTGGGATTTCAGTTCTTGATGTTTTTTAGTATGATTTCGGTCAGCTTTTATCAGTATTTAATACCTGAAGAATCAAGTGGAAGGAATAGAAACAGGATAAGATTATACGGAATTACACTTTCCATAATTATCACCATTTTGGTATTCGTTCTTGCACCCGTAATTCTCAAAGCCTTCTTTCCAAACTACATAAATTCGCTTACCTCCATAAGAATACTAAGTCTAGGAATCGTTCCAATGATGATAACAGGCACACTTAACTCAAAGTTCTTGGCAATCAAACTCACTCGATATGTTCTATTCTCTTCTATAATCTATCAAGTAACACAAATGGTACTTATTATTGTTCTTGGAAGACAATTCGGGATTGAGGGAATTTCTTTATCTGTAGTTATTGCAATGATCTTTCAGATAACGTTCCTTGGTATTGCACATTTCCGTCTAGGCAAGAAGAATGAACAAAATAATTGAATCCGGTTTTATATTTATTATCTTTATATTTATTCCATGGGAGGATATTATTGCACTTTAACATATTGTCGGCAATCAGTATTATCATCGCAATCATTGATTTGTTCAGTACTAATATCCACCCCAACATCGCCATTGTCTCCAAGAAGAGTTAAGCTCGTAATAATATTTTTTAAATCATTTAAACACTCACTGTTGTTATCACCATTTCTTTTATCATCACAATCGTTTATTTGCTTCGTATCTATATCGTAATTGATGTTGTTATTATCACCGAAGAAAACATCAATTGGATCAAGAAAATTTATGCTACTGTTAGTACATTTTGCATTATTATGTCCAGCGTCATTTTCATCACATTTTTGAAGTTGATCTACCTTAAGGTCAGAATTCACTTTCTTCTTCTCCCCATTTATGCTGATATCTTGAGCTGTTGTTTGATCTATGTCAACACAAGCAGCATTATTTTTACCAGTTTCGCTTTCATTCCAGTCGTTATTATGTGTTGAATCTGTTTGAATATTTACCTTATTCTTAAATGGCTCTATAGCTGCAAACACGTTACTAATCATAATACTGTTAATTAATGTACTAACTATTGATAGTACTATTGGAATTTAAATAAATTTTGATATCATAACACGTTAATTGTTTTATTCTATGTTATAAATCAAATTGGATAGATGATATTCTAAGAAGTTTGTGCAATTGTTTTGTGGAAGTAGATTCAATAATTTTTACTAATAAAAAACCTGAATCTTCATGTATGGAAATTATACTGAATAATCATAGGGAATGACTTTAACAATTTTTGAGATGGAAAAAAATAATATAATATTTTCTATTGTTTTCTATTGTTCGTTCCCTTGGTCTTTATCCAAAGTCCATGGAAACCAGCGACCGATAATTTTTGCCCAATCTATCTTTAAAGCAAAATAAATTATTACTCCCAAGGCTGCAATGCTCGCAACAGTTACTACTATAAGGTAATCTACATTTGTTGAATTTGACATAAGATTATTTACAAAGGGTTTTCCAAAATAGATAGCTCCTAAAACTAAAATCTCATTAAAGATGAATTTTCCTAGAAATGTTGCGATAGCAAATTTCCAGGGGCTGTATTTGGCAAGACCTAATGGAATATACACTATATCATCTGGTATAGGACTAACTGCTGCGACAAATGCCCCTATCCCACCATATCTGCCTAGTAATCTCTGTAAAGGAACCATTTTTCCCTTAATTTTTGGACTAAGGATATTTCTCCCATAATAGCTGGCATAAAAAATGATTAGTTTTGCAATTACCGCGCCTATTGCACTCGACAGTGAAATCAGTGTAGGATTTAAATTAGGATTAAATGCTGCAGTAATCAATACTGGAAAATATGGGACAGGTACAAAAACGACTATACTTCCAACAAAACTAATTAGTAATATACCTAAATATCCAAAATCGTCATAAAATGAAAATAATTCATCAATATTCAATACTTCTCAGAACTTGAATCTCTTCCCTAATATGCTCTACCAAAATATACTTCGATGGTATCTTGATTTCCGCATGCAATACAGGTTGAAACATTATTTTTAGGATTAAATGGAAGTATTCGAATGTCAGCTGTTGTCTTTTCTTTCACAAGATCTTCGCATTCTCTCTTTCCACACCAACTACAAGCAACAAATCCACCAGTTGCGTCGAGTACTGAGAGAAGTTCTACCAAACTTGCGGCAGTTCTTGTGTTTGTTCGAAGATGTTTTTTTGCATTATCTAACAAGTTTAATTGTATTTTTTGTAAAATAGACAATGTTTGGTTAACAAGTTCTTTTTCTTTGACATAAAATCTTTCCTTAGTATCCCTCCTTATCAATTCGACTTGGTTTTCTTGTATGTCTCGTAACCCGATATTTGCCCTTAGAGGTACTCCTTTCATCTCCCAATCATTAAATTTCCATCCAGAGGTATATTCATCTCTATCGTCTGTAAAAGCGCGTATATTGAAATCTTTTAATTTTTTTTCTAATTCATATGCCTTTTGTTTCACTACCTCTTTGCTTTGGTCCTTATAAATGGGAACGATGATCACTTGGGTTGGTGAAATCTTAGGAGGAAGTATTAGACCCTTATCATCTCCGTGGACCATTATTAAGGCACCAATAACTCGCCAGGAAATCCCCCATGATGTTTGCCACACAAATTGTTCATTGGTGTATTTATCTAGAAATTTAATCTCAAATGGTTTTGAGAAGTTCTGACCTAAATTATGTGACGTAGCCATTTGCAATACCTTGCCATCCGCCATTAACGACTCTAGGCAGGTAGTGTATTTTGCTCCTACAAATTTCTCCTTATCTGATTTCAATCCAGAAATAGTTGGAATTGCAAGATATTCTTCTATTAAATACTTATAAACGTCAAGTATCATCCTAACTTCCTTATCAGCGTCGCTTTCATCAGTGTGTGCTGTATGTCCTTCCTGCCAAAGAAATTCTGAATTTCTAATTAAGGGTTTGGTTGATTTAATTTCAGCTCGCAAGGCACTATTCCAAAAATTTAATTTTAGCGGTAAATCTCTGTAGCTAGATATCCATTTTGAGAACATAGAATATGCAAGTGTCTCTGAAGTTGGTCTAACTGCCAATTTTTCGCCAAGATCACAATCACCTGATCTTGTCACCCAAAACACTTCTGGCATAAATCCATGGAAATGATTCTTCTCCTTAGTAAGGAGACTTTCAGGGATTAATACAGGTAGAAAACCATTTTTATGTCCTGTTCTCTTTAATTCATTATCAAGTATATCTTTAATGATTTCCCATATGGCATAACCGTATGGGCGAAGGACTATGAATCCTTTACTTGGTGAATAGTCTACTATAGCTGATTTGAGTACGCATTGAGTATACCAATCATTGAAATCAAATGACTTCTTTACTGTTATGCCTAATTCTTTAGTCAAGTTGCATTACTACAACGATTTGTTGAGATATTATGACAAAGGTTCTCCTTTACAATAGACTTTACCCATAATTCTACTATGGAAGTTACTGCATACATAACACTGTATGAAACCCAATTCTTTTTCAAAAACTGGACAATCAACAGCTTCAAGCTTCATTCTCTTTAACATCTTCGGACTCACACCCTTTAACTTTAGCTTGCCCTTTTCATTCATCATTCCAATAGCCTGCAATTCTGACTTCGCCCTGTCATCTAATTTGATATTTTTCTCAACTCCCTTTATGGGAACAATGTATTTTGTGTCAGGATTTTCCGCAGACATGAATAATTAATGGTATTTCGTTCGTGTATATGATGCTTGCTATCTGTATAAGGTGTAAAATATTAATTATCTCATGGAGGACTATCGAGCTAGCTATTATACTACAGTCTAAAAACAAACTTGACAATGTGAAATGATTATTTATTTGATGTTTGTAAAATAACATATGGATGATTATTATAAAGTTCTTGAGCTCAACAAGAATGCTTCAATAGATGAGATAAGAAAATCATTTAGAACACTCGCGTTGAAATATCATCCAGATAAAAATAAGAACGTAGGGTCCAAGGAAAGATTCATGAAAGTCGTCGAAGCGTATGAAGTATTATCTGATGCAAATGGTAAGAAAAGCTATGATGAATCGATTACTATTAAAAAGAATACTCCAAAATATGACTTTTCTTGGACACCTTCGGCAGATTTTGAAAGGGTTTATAGCTACACTAGAATTAAAAACACATACGTTGGTGGAGGTATGTGGGATATTGGAGAAAAGGCTTCAAAGGCAATGTGGAAGGCAACGATTATACTTCTAGCTTCACTTGCTTCAATGGCCCTATTGATACTGTTCCTCCCATAGATAGATTCAGATCATGGTTCTTTGCCCTTTTTGGAAGTCATCTGTTTATTTTTATTAGTGTATTTATACCAAAAAAAAGCCGCAAGCCCTAAATTTGCCACTGAAGTGAATAAGAAAATTGGCGAATTAGTCAGAATAAAAATCACAATTCCATAAATCCCAACAATTGTTGCGACTATAGAAAATAACTTTAACTGATTCCTTGATATGGGCAACCTTATTCAAAGGTTTTAATCAATATAAAAGTCAAACTAATTATGCAATAAATTGAGTTTCTTTTTGTCTTGCTTTTCACTCATCAAAAGTCGAGTCTAACCTATAGCGGATTGAATATTGGAATCTGTTCCCTTTTATGTTGAGATCTTTTTATCATGTCAGTAACTAATTTTATCTTAACCTTGCTTTGTTTACAGTTATTCAAATCATTCTTTAGATAGCATTGCAAGATAGTATCTATATCGTGATATGATAGCCCGATTTCTTTTTCTGCTACATGCCCTCTCCAAAACCTAGGGCTGCTTGCTTGATTCACAATTTGTTCTAAGAGTCCTAATTGCTTTCCTAACAATTTGACTTGGCTCTTGTACAGTCCCCCAAGAGGAAGTATATCAGCTGCGCCATCACCGAACTTAGTAAAATATCCGATCAACAATTCACTCTTGTCCGAGGTTCCTAGAACTAGAAGATTGCTGATAGCTGCATAATGGTATAGAAATGCCATCCTCAGTCTTGCAGAAAGATTTCCACCGGATAGTTTGTCCTTTGGTAATTTGTTTAACAAAATTTTTTTTGCACGTTCAAAATGAATTTCCTTGTATTTAATTTTCATCTCCTTTGCCAGGTCACGAGCATTGTCAATGTCCTTTTTCGGAGTAATTCCTCTTTCTGGCATAATCAAACCCATTATTCTATTTCTTTGAATGGCTCTTGACGTTAATACGAGGCAAACGGAAGAATCAAGACCGCCGCTAAGCCCCATAACTACACCGTTTTTCTTCCTCGATCTTACTTGTTCTGTAATAAATCTAGTAACTTCGTCAATGATCGTGTTGTAGTTTAAGTTTAGAGGATCTTCAGACATTGCTATTTTGCAACTGGGGGTTTGGAAAATCTGTTGCTTTGATTTAAATGATAATCAATTGATAATGTGGGATCTTTTTGTTTGCCTGTCAGTATTCCTACTACAACATCGTCCTTTTTTATGATCTCCTCTTTCCTGAGCTTCCTTATTCCTGCAGGAACGGCACCCGAGGCCATTTCACAATCAAATCCGTTTAGACCGACTAAGGCCATCCCATCACTCATTTCCTTATCGGAAACCTGTGTAACAATGCCGTTAGTAAAGTCAATTGATCTTAATGCCTTAATCAAATTGGAAGGTTTACCTATCTGTATTGCAGTGGCTTTGGTACGTGGCTTGATACCTTTATTGTCTTTTTGATCATAATATTCTTTAATTAGAGTCAGATCTGGTCTTCCATTATTCCATTCTAGTTTCTTGCCTCCAAAGAAACCATTGGTTAATTCATAAAAGGTATTTGCTCCTTCTGCATTTACCACAAGTAATCTTGGAATTTTTTTTATCCATCCGAGGTCGTAAAGTTCCATAAAGGCCTTCCCACAACTAGAAGTATTTCCTAATGCACCGCCAGGATATACTATCCAATCCGGTGGATTCCAGTCCAAATATTCTAGAGCTCTGTATATTATTGTTTTTTGCCCTTCTATCCTAAATGGGTTAATAGAATTTACAGTGTACGCGCCTAATTCTCGAGCTTCTTTCAGTGAATACGTAAGAGCGTCATCAAAGTTGCCATCAATCTCAATTACTTGTGCACCAAATTGGAATGCTTGAGCAAGTTTGCCAGGTGCTAATTCTCCTTTTGGAACAAACACTTCACATTCAATATTTTCATTTGCAGCATACATTGCAGCAGATGCTGATGTATTTCCTGTTGAGGCACAGATGATTTTATTCATATTTATCATTTTTGCATGTGTCACTGCAGTCGACATTCCGTTGTCTTTAAATGAACCACTAGGATTGTAACCTTCAGGTTGTAATAGAAGGCGTTCGTTATCAATTAGAGAATATTCTGAAACCCTTTTCATTTTGTAAGGTTTAGATTGTCTACCTTCCGAACCATCAAGTGAAACTAGTATTTTGGAGCATTGTTCAAAATCTTCTGTATCCAGGTTGGCAAAGTTAATTAGTTCTCGAAATCTCCATACTCCACTCTCATTGTAGATATTTCCACCATGGTTTCTACGTTGATAGAAAACTTGGATTAGTTCGCGAGAAAAATTATTTTGATAAATAATGTCCAAAAATGAACCGCATTTACAAACTAGTATGTTGTTATTAATTTCGTAAGTAAGATTACATGCAGGATTAATGCATTTCTTAAATGGATTGTTTCCCATGCCAGCCATGAATTACTTCTTAAAAAAAAGATATTTAGACGTTTACGGTTTATGCAATTAGAATATAAGTGAATTCAGATAGGTGGGAAAGCTCCGCAAGTATAACAATACCCGGGATACGATAAACAAGAGTTACAGAACGAACACCTAAGTGAATTACATGATTCTTTGGCAGGGCACCCAAAAAATGACCTATAAAGCTTATAATAATAAAGATGTTCTTTGTCTCTCACTATTACATTATCCAGAGCAACAATTTTTGATTCCTTTTCAAATTCCTCATCATCCATGAGATCAAATTTATTTGAAATTTCTTCAAACCCGGAACCTTCTTCCAAAGCCATCTTATTTCTCCATACATTTGCTCCAAGTTCTTTTTCAAAGGCTTTCCTTAAAATAAATTTTCCCCACTTTTTACTCTTATATTCTCCCACCTTTTCATTTATGTCAATTGAAGTTGCCAAATCATAAAGTGGATTTTCTAAGTATGGTGTATTGACTGTCATTCCCAGTGTCTCTCCTATCTTTCTTGAAGAAAACCTCATTATTTTCCAAAGTTCAATTAAAATTTCCTGTAATTTTCTTAGGTCTGTAAAGTATCTTTGAAGGTAATTATATCCAGCAAATAATTCGTCTGCACCATCTCCAGTAACTATGTCATCGTAACCATGATGTTTGGCCTCCCTCATTCCAAAGAAAATAACGGAAGAATTTCTTATTTCCACTGGATCGAAGGTCTTGAACGTCTTAATTATGTTCGGGATTATTTCAAGGATCTCCTCAAAATCAACAACGCATTCAACATGATTATGACTATATTTTTTTGCTATATTCTTAGCGAATTTCAGATCATGTGAGTTGGGACCTAAGGATGTTACAATACTTAATTTAGGCCTCATCAAATAGCATAAAATACTACTATCTAAACCACCAGACAAAAGTAACGAATTATCAAGATATTTACTGACAATTTTTTTTAACCTCCGCTTTAAAAGCCTGTCTGTGTACGATGATGACAAAATATAATATGAAGGTATGAAAATTACAAATAAAAATTTGGCTATGAAGGTAAAAATCTATTTCATTATGGAGGTTCCACCGTGTTCACGTAATAACTCTAAACCTTCCTTTGTGATGTGGTACTGCTTCGATTTTTTTATTACATATCGAACCATTCTCCCAAGATGATAGTAGATTGAACCAGTAGACAAATTTGTTGCGTATTTTATTTCAGAAAACCGCGCTGCGCCATTGCTATCTACTATAGCTTGCAGTATCTTAATTCTCGTTCTCCTGGCGCGGAGCTGCGTTTCACCTATCAACAAAAATTTTATGTCAATAAATTATTTATGCTTTTCTAACTAGATATTTTAAATAATTACAAAAACCTATGTAATATCTACTATTATTCAAAATTCAGTAGCTATTTCCCCGAATCTTTACTTTTTGAGCAAGTCTAATTATATACTTAAAGGACAATATTTTTAAAAACAGAATATAAATAGAAATGAAATCTACTAGACCATAATGCCCTTTGATCCTGTATGTGGAATAGAAATGGATGAAGACCTGGCCACTATTTATGAGTATAATGGAAAGAAATATTATTTTTGTTGTGAAGGTTGTAAGAGCATCTTTTCTAGAAAGCCCGGAAAGTATTCAAAATACAATAAATTGTAACTGATGATTGTTATTGTTATATGAATTAGTTTTTCTTGTCATAACTAATTAACCTAACAAAAGATATTCATTATTATCAGTAATTCATCATTGTCATACTACAACATTGAATTGGTCTGCAACGAATGTGGGAGCCTGAATAATAGATTATCGAATTTAAAATCTGTTCGTGATATGTTAAAGCCTATTAACAGTACATGCAAGAGATGTGGAATTTCATTAAATCCATTTGACTTTGTCATATCTGCTGAAAGAAGATATGAAAAATTTGTGTAAAATTCACTAACAGATATGCTGTATGGTCAAAACTAGACACTGGAAAGTAGGAAATTTGTAATTTTTTCTTCATATAACTGCTAGTCATTAGCCTCTCTTAGGCACTATAAGTTCGAAATCGTTCTCACCAGTTATCTTGTAATAAGAATCAGCATGATTGGTAAATAAGCCCACTTCTATCACACCTGGAATATTTTTGATGTCCATTTCAGTGTCTTTTAAATTATCATATTTTAGTAACAACGTGTCGAAAATTATGTTGCCATTTTCGGTTATGAACGGATAACCTTTATCCAACATACGCATCTTTGGTAAACCTCCCATTTTCTCTAGTTCCTTCATTACAAATTTTCTTCCAAATGGAGTAACCTCTATGGGAACTGCGATATTGAATTTGTCAACAAATTTGTTAGCCTGAGCAACGATTACAAATTTTTGTGAAGATGAAATTAGGATTTTTTCCTTTAGAAGAGCGCCTCCTCCACCTTTTATCATGTTGTAATCTGAATCTACCTGATCAGCACCATCTAAGACAATATCAATTTTACCACTCTTATTTTGATCCACTATTTTTAACCCTATAGATTCAGATACAATTCTTATTTGAAGAGACGTTACAATAAACTCCAAGGAATCTTTATATTCTAAAAGTCCGAAATTGTGCACAATTTTTGCTACTGTGCTACCACTGCCAAGGCCTATAGTACATCCTTCAACAATGTATCTCTTGAAAAAATCCTGTGAAAGTCCCAAGTATTTGTAATCTTGAATTGATCGATCATTTTTCTGACCGGAACTCATATGGTTAAAAGAAACTGTTCATGTGTACTTTAATCTTTACAAGAAATTTCAATCGGGAGATTATTCGCGTAGATTACCTTTCTTTGATGAAAAACCATATCTGATAATCCACAGAAATGCATCTAATTGAATTGACAACGAGTATATATACGAAGTGTCAATGAATATTCGTACGATGTCTGAAATGAGTGGTGCTAAAGCACTAATGTATTCCCTGGAAAAAGAAGGCGTTGACATAGTTTTTGGACTTCCAGGTGGTGCAAATCTGCCAATTTACGATGCACTCGTTGACGCTAAGTTTAGGCACGTTTTGGTTAGACATGAACAATCAGCCGCTCATATGGCTGATGGTTATGCCAGAATAAAGAGGAAGGCCGGCGTCTGTTTAGCAACGTCAGGACCTGGAGCAACAAACTTGATTACAGGAATAGCTACTGCCTATGCAGATTCTTCACCGCTAGTTGCAATAACCGGACAAGTACCTTTGAACATGATTGGAAAAGATGCCTTTCAAGAAACTGATATTATTGGTGTTGCTAATCCATGCACAAAGTATGCGTTTCAACCTAGATTTGCAACTGAGATTCCAGAGGCTGTAAAAAAATCGTTCTATATTGCAGAAAGTGGTAGACCTGGACCAGTTCTAATTGATATCCCAAAAGATGTGCAACAGAACGTTACTGAAATACAATTTCCAGATCTCATAAAAGTGAGGGGATACAAGCCTACAGTTGATCCGGATTTGTCTAATGTTGGAAAGGCCGTTGAACTATTACTCTCCTCGCAGCGCCCCATTATTATGGCAGGTGGCGGAGTTATTTTGTCAGGCGCTTTCTCCGAACTTGAGGCAGTAGCTGAACTAATTATGGCCCCAGTTGTTACTACATTTAAGGGTAAAGGAGCATTTCCTGAAAACCATCCGCTAGCCATGGGCCCTATAGGGATGCATGGCCATGCCGAGGCAAATCGAATTATACTTGAAGCAGACTGTATACTTGCTGTAGGTGCAAGATTCTCAGATCGTTCCGTTGGAAGGTTTGATGAATTTGGTAAAGGTATGAATATCATACATCTTGATATAGATCCAGCTGAAATTGGTAAAAACAAGTCAGTAGATATTGCTATTGTTGGTGATGTAAAATCAGCACTCAGAACTATGGTTAAGATGTTATCAAAGGTAGTTACCAAGAAGAGTAGTGATAATCCCTGGCTTAAGAGGAGAAAAGAGCTAATCGAACATTTTTCACAAAATATTAAAGATTATCCTAGAGAATTGACTGCCAGAAAAGCACTGAAAAAATTGAGAGAATTATTGCCTGCAGAGTCTATAGTAACAACAGAAGTGGGTCAGTGCCAAATGTGGACGTCGCTTCATTTTGATGTTATCTCGCCTGGTACCTTTTTTAGCTCCACTGGATTGGGAACAATGGGATTTGGGTTTCCAGCATCAATTGGAGCAAAGGCTGCTAGACCAGATGTACACGTTGTAGATATTGCAGGTGATGGATCATTTAACATGACAGAAAATTCGTTAGCAGTTTCTGTATTAGAAAATCTACCGGTGATAGTATTTTTGTTGAATAATGATATGTTAGGAATGGTTGCTCAATGGCAAAGAACTTTTTATGACAAGAGATACATGGGCGTTCATCAAAAAAGTTGTCCTGATTATGTCAAGATTGCAGAGGCATATGGAGCAAATGGATTGAAAGCTCAATCAATGAGCGAGTTAGATAAAGCAATTAAAAGCGCACTCAGAACTGACGTTGCAACTGTTATTGACATAACAATCGACCCTGAAGAGGACGTATATCCATTTGTTGCTCCTGGTACTGGGCTCAAAGATATGATAACAGGTGCATGATACATGAGCTCAGAAGAGTACAGGAATAAAACGCTGTATATCATTTCGTCTCTGGTTGAAAATAAACCAGGAGTGCTATTTCGTATCACCAATCTCTTTCGTGCAAGAAACTTCAATATTGAAAGTATAACAGTAGGGATTACCGAAAAACCCGATCTGTCCAGAATGACAATTACAACAAGGACAGACGAACCTATTCTTGATCAACTAGTGAAACAGTTGAGAAAACTTATTGACATTGTGGAGGTAGAGGTTCTAGACGTAAACAATACTGTTTATAGAGAGTTAGCCCTGATAAAGATAAGAGCGAAAGATTTTACGAATAGAAATGAAATTATAAATTTTGCAAATGTCTTCAGAGCAAATATCTTGGACATTGGGAAGGAATCTGTAACGGTAGAAGTTATTGGAACACCCGATAAAATAGATGCATTTAAGAATCTAATCATACAATATGATATCGTTGAGATGGCACGGACCGGTGTTTCCGCACTTCAGCGAGGAGAATAATGTATGGAATCTGAAAAAGTAAGGATATTTGATACAACATTGAGAGATGGTGAGCAGACCCCAGGCGTTTCTATTACTCCGGACCAAAAATTGAATATTGCAAATAAACTATCTGAATTGGGAGTTGATACAATCGAAGCTGGATTTCCAGTAGTATCTGACGGTGAAAAGGAAGGAATAAAGAAAATTGTAAAACAGAAATTAGAGACAGAAGTTTGTGCGTTGGCAAGAACTGTTCAATCAGACATTGATTCCGCAATAGACTGCGGCGTCAGTTATGTTCATACCTTTATTGCCACATCGGATATCCATATGCAATATAAATTAAAAATGTCACGGCAACAGGTCCTAGAAAAAGCACTATGGGCAGTCGAATACGCAAAGACTCATGGATTAAAAGTAGAGTTTTCTGCAGAAGATGCTACAAGATCTGATAGGAAATTTCTCATTGATGTCTTTAAGGCAGTCACTGAAGCGGGTGCAGATAGGATAGATATTCCAGACACCGTTGGATACTCAACTCCAGAATATATTACATCACTAGTTCAGGAAATAAGATCAAAGATGGATACTCCAATTAGTGTTCATTGTCATAATGATTTTGGTCTTGCAGTTGGAAACTCTCTTGCTGCAATTAACGCAGGAGCATCTTGTGCACATGTTACCATTAACGGACTAGGTGAAAGGGCAGGAAATGCTTCTCTCGAAGAATTCGTTATGGCTTTGCAGTGTCTTTATTCTAAAAAACACAATATTAAAGTAAACTTGCTATACGAAATTTCAAAATTCGTTTCAAATGCAATGGGTGTTATAGTTCAACCTAATAAGGCGATAATCGGAGAAAATGCCTTTGGTCATGAATCAGGCATTCATACACATGGCATCATAAATAATCCCCTAACCTATGAACCAATAAGTCCTGAGTTAGTTGGTAGAAAAAGATGGCTTCAAGCAGGCAAACATGCAGGAGCTCATGGAATTCGTGCAATGTTGAGTGATTTTGGAATTGAACCTACCGAAGAACAATTACATAAAATTATTGAAAAGCAAAAAGACGTAGCAGACACAGGTAGATCTATTACTACTTCACAACTTTTGTCAATTGCAGGAGAAGTAATGGGCAGCACTAAATTTGAGGAGAAATTCAAACTTTATGATTTTCATATTATTACTGGGATGAACATCATTCCCACGGCAGTAATAAGACTGAATACACATGGAAAGGACTTGGTGGCATCAGAAACTGGGGTTGGTCCCGTAGATGCAGCTCTTAAAGCGATACAAAAAATTGCAGTAGATATGGCAAATATCCGCATAAGAGAATATCGTCTTGAGTCTATTACAGGAGGATCAGATGCAATGGCAGAAGTTGCTATAAAGGTCGAAGATGTGGATGGTAACGTTGTTTCTTCGAGAAAATCAGGTGAAGATGTGGTTGTGGCATCAGTAGAAGCAATGATAGATGCAATAAATAAAGTAATGTTAAGAAAGGTACTGTATTCAAAAAATTAAAATCTATTTAGTTTAGGTCATATGTATTGACACGATACTGCATATCTTTAGTTAATGGCGACGGAATTGGTCCAGAACTTGCCAATTCCGGACAGATACTACTTGAGAAGATTGGTGACTATTCTGGGATAAAGTTTGATATAGTTAACGTAGAAGCGGGAGACAATGCTTTGATAAAGTACAGTAAGGCTCTCCCGGATTTTTCATTTGATAGCATAAAAAAATCAGACGCTTGTCTCAAGGCACCTGTAGGAGAACATGCAGCAGACGTAATTCTTGTCCTAAGACGGTATTTCGATCTTTATGCTAACATCAGACCGGCAAAATCATATCCAAATGTAAAGTCGCTAAATCCATCTGTCGATCTAGTAATTGTCAGAGAAAATACTGAGGATGTTTATTTGGGATGGGAGTTTTCTATAGGCGATGATGTAGTGATAGGTTTAAGATTAACAACCGCAGAGGCGTCAAGAAAAATTGCAGAGTATGCCTTTGAAGAAGCGTTAAGGAGAGATGCTAAAAAAAGTGTCGTTTGTGTTCACAAGTCAAATGTTATGAGAGTTGGAGATGCAATGTTCTCTAAAATTAGTAAGGATATTGCAAAAAAATATCCTGACGTCGAGTTTAGTGAATCATATGTCGACGCATGCGCGATGAATTTGATTAGAAATCCAGAAAAATTTGACGTGGTCTTGACAACAAACTTGTTTGGAGATATTCTGTCAGATGAGGCTGCACAAGTTGTTGGTGGTCTGGGATTGGCGCCTGCAGGAAATATTGGGAAAAAATTTGCTATATTTGAACCTGTTCACGGTGCTGCGTTTGATATTGCAAATAAGAATATTGCAAATCCGTCATCTATGTTCTTATCTGTAAAAATGATGTTTGAGTGGCTGGCCAGCAAAAACAAGAATAGTGAGGGACGTAATCTTATTGAATTAGGAAAAAAAATCGAAAAGACATTGATAAGTCTACTTGAAGAGAACATAAGAACAATAGATATTGGTGGCAACATACATGCTGACGAATTTACAAAAATGTTTGTTACCAAACTAATTTCGTAATTTTCATAATATTGCCATTGTAATCTGCAATTGGTCTTATTGATTCCCATAATTAGATTATTTGTATTGTAATTAAACCTAAAATAAGATTGTATTTTTGCTATTCATTACGAATCATATTCCATTCCCCTTCCATCCAGCTACAATTTGCTACTCTTGATTCTCAGGTGGAGTTTGACAGAATTCTGTCAAAACACCATTCATTGATTTTGGATGGATAAAAGTTATTTTCCTTCCATAAGAACCAGTTCTAATGCTTCCTATCATCCTAGTCCCATTGGCAATTGCTCTTTCAACATCATTATCGATGTTATCTGCAGTAATCGCTATATGGTGAATTCCTTCTCCACGATCTGTCAAGAATTTTTTTATTGGACTGTCGTCTGCAGTAGGTTCCATTAATTCTATTCTCGTATCCTCTAATCTCAAAATGGCAACTTTGACCCTTTCTGTAGGAACTTCTTCAATGTCAATTTTGTCAATTTTCAGAATCTTTTCATAGTTCTTTAATGCTTCGCTAACATTATTCACGGCTATGGCTACATGGTCAACTCTCATATCTTATCACCCTCAAAATGAGAATTTTGGTTCATATCTGCCAAAAATATCAAGAAAAACATCGCTTATTTCTCCTAATGTAACATGGGCCTTTACAGCAGAAATAATATGAGGCATCAGATTTTCGTCATGCTTTTCAGCAAATCTTCGTAATTTGCTTAATTCAGAACTTACTTTAGTTTGATCTCTGTTTTTCTTGAATTCTTTTAATTTTTTGACTTGACGTATCTCTATTTCAGGATCTATAGTATTCAATTTTGGTTCGACATCATTTTGATCTTGAAATTTGTTTACACCTACAATTATACGATCATTATTGTCTATTTCTTTTTTTAATTGGTAAGCATTACGTCTTATTTCCTCCTGAAAGAAACCTTTTTCTATTGCTTCTAGAGATCCACCAATCTTTTCTATTTTCTTGAGATATTTTTCAACTCCTTGTTCTATCTCAGATGTCAGATACTCAAGATAATGCGATCCTGAGAGAGGATCGACAGTCTTTGTCACTCCTGTTTCATTAGCAATAATCTGCTGAGTTCTTAATGCGATCTTAACCGATTCTTCAGTTGGAAGAGCCAATGCCTCGTCTCTAGAATTTGTGTGTAATGATTGACATCCCCCCAATACGGCTGACAAAGCTTCAAGTGTCACCCTCACTATGTTGTTATCCACTTGCTGTGCCGTCAAGGACTCACCGCTAGTCTGAACATGAAAACGCAAGTGAGTTGATTTATCACTCTTGGCACCAAATCTTTCTTTCATTATTTTTGCATAGATACGACGTGCTGCTCTAAATTTGGCTACCTCTTCAAAGAATTCCATAGTACAGCAGAAAAAGAACGATAAACGCGGAGCAAATTCATCAACTTTTAATCCTCTTGATACACACGTATTGACATATTCTATTGCATTGGCGAAAGTAAAGGCCAATTCTTGGATAGCATTTGAACCCGCTTCACGCATATGATAACCAGAGATGCTTATTGGGTACCACTGTGGCACATGCTTAGAACAATACTGAATCATGTCACCGATAATTCTCATTGACTCCCTTGGAGGATAAATGTAGGTATTACGTGCAATATACTCTTTTAAGATATCATTTTGCGTAGTACCCCTCAAGCTGTTAGATGAGACTCGCTGAGATTCTGCAACTACGATATAAAGGGCTAAAAGAGTTGAGGCGGTTGAATTTATTGTCATCGAAGTACTAACCTTTTCTAGAGGAATATTTTGAAAACAAGTCATCATGTTATCGATGGAACTGATTGCAACTCCAGTTCTTCCGACTTCACCCTGTGAATATGGATTGTCCGAGTCTCTTCCAGTTTGAGTTGGTAGGTCAAAAGCTAGAGAAAGTCCTGTCTGCCCGTGCTCTAACAAGAATCTAAATCTATTGTTAGTTTCTTCCGCGCTTCCAAATCCGCTGTACTGTCGCATAGTCCAAAGTCTTTCTCGGTACATGTTGGGATAAAGTCCCCTTGTATACGGAAATCTACCTGCTTCCTCCTCATCATGCTTGATTTTCACAAGATCCTTTAAAGAGAAAATTCTTTTTACAGGAATTCCTGAATCAGTTTTGATTTTTTTTATCTCCTGTTTTGCCATTCTTCAATCTCCTATACAATTATCTTATTAGCAAAATTTAAAGCTGCGTTGTAGGGTTCTACCTCTTTTTTTAGTATTTTATTTACAACTTTCTTGTACTCTTGGCTATTCAATATCTTTTCAATGGATTTCTCTTTAATTACGTTTAAAATCATATCTCTCAATTCATTCTCTAGTATCATTTTTTCTCTTGCATGATATTTCTCATCATCTAATAATTTGACTAGGGATTTTGTCAATTCCTTTATTCCTTTTTTCATCTTTGCTGAACATTTAAACACCAATTTTTTATCATTACCAACCAGGTCGAAAATAATATTGTATAATATTGTGGCTCCTTCCAAATCTGACTTATTTACCACATAGACATCTCCTATTTCTGTTAGTCCTGCTTTTATTGCCTGTATACTGTCACCGGTTTGAGGATTGAAGATAACTACTGTAATGTTCACAGCCTTTGAGATTTCAATCTCTAGTTGACCTGCGCCCACACTCTCTACTAATATCAGATTATATCCGGCTGCATCCAATATTCTCACCACATTTCTAAGTGATCTTGTAATGCCGCCTTCAGCACCCCTTGACGCCATACTCCTTACATAAATTTCGTCGCTAATTGTCATCATTCGCACCCTATCTCCCAGTAGGGCGCCACCAGTTATTGGACTTGATGGATCTACTGCTATAACTGCTACTTTGTATCCAAGAGAGTGAAACTCTGTTGCCAGTCTTCCTATTAGGGTACTTTTACCAGAGCCCGCTGATCCAGTAAAGCCTATAGTTTTGGCGTTCCTTGTTTTCTTAAAAATGTCATGAATTATTTTTACCGAATTCGGTTCGTTATTATCGACTATAGAGATTGCTCTTGAAATTGATCTTTTGTCTCCTTTTAGAATTCCAGCAACTAGCTCCGACACGAATGATTTAGCTGCAAAGTTAAGTATTAAAAGTTACTTGTATGTGCACAGTTACTACTATTATATGATGAAATTGACAAAAAATTTTAAACCTCCACTATAATTTTTAAGGTATATGTCTACATCTAAACATGGCAGAAAAAGACCGATAAGGGTTCTTGTGTCTAAGCTAGGGCTGGACGGTCATGATCGAGGAGCATTAGTAATATGCAGAGCTCTCAGAGATTCTGGGATGGAGGTAATATATTCTGGACTATTCTGTACCCCTGAACAGGTTTCAAAGATTGCCATTGATGAAGATGTTGATGTTGTTGCAATGAGTTTGTTGAATGGTGCTCACTTAACATTATTTCCTAGGGTGGCAAATCTCTTAAAGGAACGCGGTGTTAATGACATACTTTTGATAGGTGGGGGGGTCATACCGGGTAAGGATAAAAAGATACTCGAAGAAAAAGGAGTAAATGGTAATTTTGGACCAGGAACACCGCTTGACGTAATTATTGAATTCATTCACAATAATTTAAAAAAATAACACTAATCGGAACCGAATTTAATACTTAAGTCTCTTATTAGTAGCCACAGTAGGGCTTAAATCTGAAATCAACTTTGCATTCGGAACTCGCATTAACTTCTTACCGTTTAAATGATCCATAGCGACTAAATTTGCTTTCTTATATACAGCATACGGTAAAAAAAATAGAATGCTTCATAGCGGCAATAGCAATTAACACAACCCAATAAACTATTCCAGTAATCGTTAGAACGTTACCCATAGTTAGAACATGATAAGTAATAGGACAATATAGGAGTTCTCAGTAGTACTAAAAAATAAACCAAACTAAGTTTGCCTTTTTCTTTTTATGATAGAAATATATTAATTCGCATGTACGGCAATTGCTTTTGAGATGGTGATGAAGATTTAAATCTATATTGTTATTCAGTAAATCTCAACTTACAAAATGACGCTTATTGGAGACGCATATCGATGGCTTTACAGCAAATTCAACTCTCGTCCTACGAATTTCAGTTGGGTCATAAACAATCAGCTTGCAGGAAGCGGATTACCTCTATCTTTCGATCAATTCCTGTGGCTAGTGAATCACGGAATTGGTACAATCGTAACAGTACGAGAAATCCCATTACCTTTGCAGTGGTTGTCAGTTGACGAGACTAAGCATTCAGATTCTCAAGGTAAAACAATTAAGAAAATTAATTACTTGCATTTAAAAGTTGAAGACTATCATTCTCCTTCCATCGAAGAGATAGAATCAACCGTTAAATTTATCGAAAATGAAATGGAAGCAAAAAGAGCAGTGTTGGTGCATTGTGCAGCGGGGAAAGGAAGAACAGGGACAATACTAGGGGCTTATCTATTAAAAAAAGAAAATCTCAGTGCCGAAGATGCTATAACTAGAATCAGGAACCTCAGACCAGGGTCTATTCAAACTGATTCACAAGAAAAGTCACTCATTGAATATGAGAAATACTTGAAAGACAAATCTGTAAATCAGCTTTGAAAATTAATAATCTAGTTAGTAAAAACATGTCGTGTCCAAATAAGTACGACAACATTTTATTGATACCATTTGATATTACATATTATGGATTTCAAAAAGCTAGAGGAATTGGCATTTGAAGCAACTGTTGCACGAAATCAGAATATGAAATCGAAGGCAACAAAAATAGAAGAGGAAATCTTGAAAGCCATGACGGAAAACCAGTTACTATTTCCTGTAGAAGAAGAAGTCTTAATCAGCAATAATTCTGCTTCATTTGTATATAAGAATAGTAAGACATATCCTTCATTATTAGAATTTATTGGACGAATTCTTCATGTAGATATCCCAATCAAACTTAATGAATGTAAATTTGGTCCAGGCGGAATTATAATATCTGCCGAAAATAAGGAACAGGCACAGAAAATTTTACATGACTGTTGCCATGAGTTACAAATTCTTATCAAGGCAAAAAAAGGACATACTGACTAACGCGAAATTGAAGATTTGGAAAAATTCATTTCCTCTTAATTACTTCTAATAGATTAGATAACATGAATGGCTTTACCAAAATGTCTTCCTTATTTACTCTAAAACAATTAGTTGCAGTCGAAGTTTGATAAACTGGATTGGTAGTAGTTAAGACAATTCTTTGTCCTGGCTTGATTTGGTATATCTCTCTTGCAACATCAATTGGTCCGATATTACCAGATAGATGTGTGTCTAAAATAATAATATCAAAATCATTTGCTTTTACTAAAGACAAGCATTCGTTACCCTCTGACACTACAACCACGTCAATTTCACGGTCGGCCAAAAACTCTGTATAAAGAGTCATTAAATCAGGATCGGATTCCACAATAAGAATTCGCATGTAATTTTCTTGTCCAATTGGTATACCCAAATTATGAAGATCATAATTGTTTAGATCCATCATCAAATCATGTAAATTTGCAATCTTGTGTTTTGTGTCCTGTTTACTCTGCAACAAAGGGTGAGGATGAGGGCAAATTACCGTGATATGGTAATTGTTTTTGACCCATTTATCATGAACTTCCTGCCACCATTTTTCTAGTATTTCCGACTTGCCAAACGATCTATTTTCACACAAACAACATGCAGCATCAGCAAAAACAATTATTTTGTCCTTCTTACCTTTCACTATAAGATCATGAACTAACTTCTCTAAATTTGCTTTAAGATTCTCAAATAGCACTAGGTTTCCGCTTAGTGCATACTCATAGTAAGGTCGAAGATTGATAGTCTGTAAATTATTATTGTCGATGTGTTCTTGATAATTTTTTATTTTCGTAGATAAATTGGAAATACTTGAAATATGCAACTTGTCAAAAGCATATACAGATGCATAGATACATACCTCCTCCTCTTCAAGTGCTTGATTAAACCAATGAGCAGCTGCTTCAGTGCGGTCTTCATCTTTTTCGTACAACAGCATTACATGCATACCATTGGATATTTCATACGGGTCTTGAATTTTACCCAAACCTAAACCCGACCTGTCTTGATGTTCTCATATTGCGCTAACAACCTCACATCGCATAGCTTATTCGACATTATAGTTTATTAGGGTTATTGTAAATTTATTGAAGAAATAAATCGTCAATAATACGTCCATTTTCTCCCAATACCAGCAAGTCAGACGAAGATTTGTAATAAAACTAGATAGAGAACTTCAAAACGGAATACTATCCCTTTCTACAACAGAAACTATGGACATATGAAAGTAATCAATATAAAATATTGCCTATCCATTATTAACCATAAAATGGAACAATAATGGAAAAAAATAGATCAAATTTGCAATTAGGTCATGAAATATAATTGGAAAAATGCATTATGCATTTTGAAATACTCTAAATTTAACAGTCCAGAATACTATTCTCCATTTTTCCACATCATCTTTCTCATTTCTTTACCGACAATTTCTAATTGGGTTTTTTCCAATTGGTTCATGAATCTAGCAAATGAGTTCTTCCCATCCTTTTTGTAAATACTTGCCCATTCATTAGCGAATTCCCCTGATTGAATATCCTTCAAGACTCGTCTCATGTTCTCTTTTACTTGATTGTTTATTACCATTGGTCCTCTAGTCAGGCCCCCGTACCTTGCAGTTTCGCTAACCCTATTGTACATACCTGTTATTCCATATTTGTATATTAAATCAACTATTAGTTTTAGCTCATGCAGGCATTCATAATAAGCTACCTCTGGTTGGTAACCAGCATCAACTAGGGTTTCAAAGGCATTGAGCACGAGAGAATGTGCGCCACCACACAAGTCTACTTGTTCTCCAAACCAATCTGTTTCAACCTCTTCCTTGAATGTGGTTTCAATCACTCCTGGTCTTGTACTTCCAATGGCCTTAGCCAATCCTAAAACAGTATTTAAAGCGTTCCCAGAATAATCTTGATAGACCGCAATCAGGGAAGGTGTACCAAATCCTTCCTGATACAATTCTCGTACTCTTTGTCCAGGTCCCTTGGGAGCGACCATTACTACATCGATATTGTCTGGAGGAACAATCCATTTCCAGTGTATAGCTGCTCCGTGGGAAAAATTAAGTGTTTTTCCCTCCGAAAGTCCTGGTTCTATTTCATTCTTGTACACATTAGCCTGCTCCATATCTGGAGTTAGAACGTGAATAATATCAGCCAATTTTGAGGCCTCTTTTACTTCTTTAACAACATGTCCATCATTTTCGGCAACCTTCCAAGATTTTCCTTCCTTGTATAATCCAATTATTACATTCAACCCGGACTCTTTCATATTATTTGCTTGAGCTCTTCCCTGGATACCGTACCCTACTATGGCAATTGTCTTGTTTCGAAGTTGTTCGAAAGAAACATCACCGTCAAACCATTTTTTTGCAGTCATACTTACACATATTGTGTATCGATATTTATAGCAAGTCTAAATAATCTATATCAAATTAGATTTTCTAAGGGATACCAAAGATTCTTTCTCCTCGTCAACCCCTTCTTATTTAGATTTTTAGTTTTTATTAATACTCCTAATCTTGAAATTACATGAACGGTTGACCGTTATCTAAAATGAATACCGAAACGTATGTTGATATTATACTATCGGTTCTACACTATCGAATTTTAATGGAACTAGTCTTAGCCTTCAACTATCAGTGTTGGTCTTAGACTTTGAGTAAACATCATCCAACACGTCGTGCAATATTTCTCTTACATCATCCTTGTCAAGATCATCAACCAATCCATGTAAAACCTCTCTCACATTATCTTTCTCAAAATGTCTGTCTGTTATCTCAGGCCGTTTAATACGTTTTTCAAGGGACTTGTAATTTTCTATGAGTTCCTTTTCCATCTGCGTCACTCCGATCACTCTTAGAAGATCCAACTGACTCATTGCACTTCTATAAAATTCTTTTCGCAGTAGTTTATCTCTCGCTACGAGTACCGCAGAGTTGGCTATGCCAGTAAATACCAAGTATGAACCAATTCCCATGAATGATATCGTTACAAGTCCAAATGGCGGATATGTGGCATACAACACTGAATTTATATCGATTGATCCAAAAAGGATCGCTATACCAACAGCAGAAATCAACAAGTACTTGCGAATTTCGTACTTTTCAAGTAAAGCAGAAGCGGCCAAGAAGGCAAAACTAAAAAATAGGCCACCAATTTGTTTGGTTGATCCAAAAATTATAGAATTTATTATTGCAAATGATACCGGAGAAGAAGATATTAAAGGTTGGAATATGTTTAGAAAGTATATCTCAAATGGAAACAAGAAGTAAACTAGTGGTAATGCTATGATCGTCCAATATTTGACCTTTCCCATCTTCCTGACGTAGGTACTAAGTAGGAATGCTGATACTATCCAGACTGATATGAATGATAGTATAGAAATAACATCCAGTATAGGTCCGAAATAAATTGCTAGATCTGCACGGGGAAGGTCATACACACTGCTTCGAATCGGATATGGCTTTATCACTGATGGTTGATTCATTAACATAATTGATGCATAAACCAGGGATATTATTATGGTTGAAACCAGTAACGTAAAAGATACTGAATATAGTAAGAGAAGTTTATTCATTCTTACCATAATCCACACAACTAGACTTAGCACCAGAAGCAATAGGAAGAATAATGCGGAGATATGACTAATGAAGATGACAACAAAAAGTGAGAGGATGTTGTAATTTTGCGAAACAACTGTTGATAGTATTATTATTGCGAGTATGGCAATAAGTGAGATTTGAACCATCCAAATTATAAGGTAAGAATTTTTTATTCCTAAGACACCTTTTAAACCAGAATCTGATTCTTTCTTTTCGATAAATCCAAGTATTACTACCGAAACTCCAATGAATAGTAACGCTAGGGTGATAAAGGTACTGACATTCGTAAGTGTGGGAAATTCTTGACTACTGGACGCGATATACTTCACATAGTTTGAGTCAATAATCATAATTGATACCGCAGCGAAAATTACCATCAATGCCCTTTTTCTGGTAATAGTTATGTTGAATTGAACCATGATTTAATTATACAAGTCGGTATAGGATGCAAACGACATTCTTCGATACCGAACAAGTAATAATACCAGAAATATTCTTAAGCAACGTTATTTCACATGGCATAGTTGCTACAATGGTTAGAATTCCAGATAGCACAATCAAATTAAATTTGTACATCATACTATCTTTAGTAGCAACTTACTATATTACTCTGCCCGTCTTAACCGGCTATAATGTAGAATTTTATTCAAAAGGTGAATCACCATTTGGTATATCTTATAGTGATTGGATAACAAAATATTGGAATTGGGACTTGTCTATTCCACTAGACCCGAAAATAAACGACTTTCTTGGCCTAAAAGAAAATGGATGCCTGGTTCACAGGGAAAATTCTACGGTTATGTTAGCTGATACTGCTGCAGGAGGTATTTGGAATCAGAAATGCACAATATCCCATAATGCAGGGATACTAATTCCGATTTGGACTGGAGAATGTGACCAGGGAACAAAAGCTTTTGAAACTTACTCATTCAAACAATTATTAGACTGCGCCAGAGGGTTTGATTTAGGAAAAGTCAGGGGACAAGTAAAGGTGGATAATATTCCTGTTGCGACGCTAGATGCCCTAGATTACAAGACAAATATTATGAACAACGTGACTGAAGTATATAGTAACCAGTTTAATGCTACGATTCCAATTAACAGTCATGTTATAGTTGAACGATATGGCACATTTCCTGCAGCAGCACATGGATGGTTTGTTTTCTTAAAACCTCTTCAACCTGGGACTCACACAGTCTATTACCAAAATAGTGTGGAGCCTACTACTCTTAGCGGAGCCGGAAATGTAAACTCTGCACAATTTACATATGTTTTTGACGTTAAATAGTGATTTTCCTATAGTTGATATTTCTTAGAAACGAACTTATCAATTCAATTATTTTTCAAGATCTCTTTTGTAAGTACTTTCATCGTTTTGTCGTTGAAGTCAGCCTCGATTCTTCAATTTCCTTTTGGAATAGTTGATCTAGAGTCACCTACTGTAAATAGGACTGTTAGGATATAATAGACCAGGTTCTTTTAAGAGGCAGAGTTCTATATTTTATATTATTTTAAATTAATTTATTAAAATGATGTGACTACTTCATCTTTGTTTTCTTTTTGCTGTTGCTTCTAGTTATTGGAATAATAATTATAATGCCTAACTGGTCTCACTAATTGCAACGGTAATTTAAATTGTGTTTATTGGATGAATATCAAGATAGGCAAAAGAAATTGTTTTTACAGATATAATTGTAGGATTTTTTAAAAATATAATTTTATTTATTGTCTTCACTAACAACATTCATTTTATACGTTACTTCTGAACGATAGAATGGCTGTTCTCCTTTGATATGAAGGATGTGTTCGCCTACTGGAATTGAGTTTGGTTCTAAATAAATCCAGTATCCATCAGAAACTGTCTGAGTAGGGCCACTTTTGTTGGTACTAAGAATGTTATCTTTAGCATAATTGATGTCAAACAAGGGCGCATGTATTCTTTGGAATTGTATTTCCTTACCATCTAATTCTGCTCCAATATAGGTTGCCGCACCAATATCTGAATCAAGTGCTTTCTTCAAATCAGCTTGGCTAGTTGCATTTGGCAAATCCAGAAATGATATTTCTCCATTAAGCACTGGAAACAAGATTCCCTTATCTGCAGGAATTGCTACTGTCCTATTTCCTACTGAATTGTATGCTCCAGAGAGGAAAAACACTGGTTGATTTGGAGGTTGAAACTTCATGACAGACGTACCATTCGGGTCAAGTAGTGGGTTGTTGAAATATCCTGAGAAGGAAAACGCCCATTTCCACCATCTTGCCGTCCAGTCTGATAACGTTACATTAAATGCTTTTGTGTTATTTGTCACAGGTATACTGTTATAATATAGCCAGATATTGAGACCTATCAGAATAGCAAGCAGGCTAGCAAGACCGAGAATGACTACACCGTATTTTGATTTTACTTTGAATCCTAGCAACCAGAGTCGCAGCTCCTTTTCTGTAGTAATCTAAAATAAAAATAACTATGATAAAAATAGTTTGTTTAATTCATGTGTTAAAATCCGCTAGAAATAAGAGTCAAAAAAATAGAAATAAAATAATCCTAGGACTAAGTAAAGCTAGGAAATGGAAAGATGATAATTCATCGCAATCTGAATCTTGCCGCTTCTGCATGAACCATACGAGCTGATTTCATGTCTTCCTTCTTCTAGTACATTAGGCTTGAAAAATAACCAGTAGCCATCACTTACGTAATCCTTTCCCCGTAGCCTAAAAATAGGAGTTAGGATTCTAGATGAATCCTGACCTATCTGCTTCCCATCTAGACTAACATCTAGTCTCTCTTTTGCTACAATGTCGATTTCTTCCTTTGCTTCTTTCAAATCGGGGCCAATCCAGTTTATTACTGATAGAAGGATTGGCTTGTCTTTATTTATTTTAAAAGAGCGCTCCTTAATGTCGTCATTCTGCATTTTAGCTGGTACCATGAATACATCGCCCCTATTTCTTCTCCAATCTGCATAGCCCCATGATTGCCACCATTTGACTACCCAGTCTGGATAAGACTTGTCAAAGATGGTCTCGCTGTCTTGGTAGAACATATTGTGCCTAATTTAGTTATGTCTGGCCATTACTTCTACAGCTCCGAATTGTGTTATTGCGGCTATAGTCAAAGCGCCTGTCAGTACTGAACCTGCTAAAATTATGAACAATCTAAGTCTTTTAAACAACCTTCTAAATCACCTCCTTTTACTTTCATTTTTTTTGAGCTCAAGATTGTTGATATCGGTATTTAGTATTTATTTAAATTTTTTAAAAGAATTTACTATAAAATAGTTTTTTTTTACAGCTTGTCAATTTTTTTTGATTTTTTATTAGCCGACGTACAAGAAAATCTTAACGAAAGAGAATTTAAAATTGATAAAGAAAAGGCGATATTATTGTTACCAATAAATTGGATAGGAATTAATTATGCTAATGATAAAAAATATGATCAGAAATTACGAGATGATGCCAAAAAAGATATTGACATAATTAATAAGGACATTATAAGTGTACTAATTGATGGTACTATAGGAAATGCGCGATAAGTGTATAAGAGTCTCCACTCCTGATTTCTTTCCTTTGGATTGAAAAATGGCTATTACGGATGGTTATTTGTTATTCATAAAACCTAATAGTTTCACAACAGAAAAACACACGGTAAGCTCTTTTGGTTCGTGCAGATCCGGTAAAATACAGGTGAATATGAAATATCATTTAACAGTCAAGTAATATGTTACATTTGATCTAAAATTATGACTATCTACTGCGAAAGATGTTATATTATGTATTCCTTCAGGTAGAGGCTCAATCATTAACCAATATCCTTTGTTAACCGATTGGGTCTTACCAGCCTCTGTATTCTTTACATTATTATGGGGAAATACCAATTCGAACATTTTGGATGATTTAACATATATTGGATTTACTGAGTGATTATCAACTTTTGTGTTCAATTTGACTATTTTTGCATCACATACTTTCCATAGTTTTTCCATGCTATTTACAAACAAATTATTCCACCAGTTAGACTTAATAGAACATTCCGCTACTATGACTGGAAACAAAATTGCTTTATTTAATGGAACAGTACAAGATCTTTTTACCTCTGAATTCTTAACCAAAGAGCCAGCTAGGTACCATACTTTTTCATTGTCTTGTCCTGTCTTACAGAGATTTCCTCCTATATCGTCAACTAAAGGATTGCTCCCCTTTGGTTGACTATATGCCCATTGCCACCATTTTGTAGCCCATTCTTCTAATGTCAATCCATACGGTTTTGATTCTAATGAAAATATATACGATGAAACATTTATTGACGCATTTACAAACTGCGTCAAAAAAAGAAATAGGGGGAAAACGATACTTAATGATATTAAATTCAAATTTTTTAAATTGTGAATAAGCAAACTGACAATTGTTATTTTAATACAGATTCTTAAATATATTTAATTCAGTACATATGTTATTACTTTAAGACTCATTAGTGTAAATATAAAGTTCCTAGGAGTTCTTCTTCCCCAATTCTTACCATAAATTAAATGGGAAACGTATAAAAAGTCTAATTCAATTTGAGTTAAATAAAACGAGGAATTACTATCAAATTTCTATTCTAACTTGACAATTCTTGCATTCTAGGATTACAGTACTGGATTTGTTTGATATTACTGAAAATTTTTTGGCTCCACAGTTCTTGCAAACTGGACAAGCCCTTAGTCTTTTTGTCATGGCATATCCTAAAGCATTTTATTCTCTAATTATTTTATGTCGGGATATTGTTTAATTTCACCAGCTCCATCTCTCTGGCTTTCAAACAGGACTTTTATTCTGTGTGTTCCGTCAAGCTCTGAAATTATGCGATATACCGCATTTGGAACATAATCTTTCCACTCTTTGTCCATAACAATATTCATCCTAATGTTAGTTCCATTACAGTTAATTTGGTCATGAAATTTAGGAGTGAGAACATCAAAGGTTTCAGAACTACGGGACAAAAGCTCCAGTACGAATTTGTTACCAGAGTATATAGTATCAAACTTAGGTAACATAGATCTTAGATGTTGAACCCAAATTGCATTATTTTCTAAATTCATGATTGGCACAATGTATACCCTTTTAAGATCAATTTTTGCTTCCACTAAAGAATCATGAATGAAGTAAATTCGCTCGCCTGCTGTAAATGGATTTGTAAACGTATAGTTAAATTGAGAGCTACCTATAGCAATTATCATCTGTTCACAGTCTTCTAATATTTGATTGGCAAGGTTGAGATGACCATTATGAAATGGCTGAAATCTTCCTACCATTAATCCTGATTTGGCCAATTTTAACTATTATTTAGTATATTTTCCTGCTCTTTTATCTTATCTGTGTCGACTTTCTTGAAGATTGGTTCAATATCTCCTAGTCTATGACCTGGCTTCAACAGTATTGATCCAACTGTCTTCCAACCCTGTTCGTAAATGCTACCTTCCAACGACATTTGTTTCCAAACTGTTTCTACCGAAAAGGGTATGAACGGAGCAAGTAATATGGAGAGAGACCGTACGGCGTTAATTGAAATAAAAAGTGTGGCACCTGACTGTTCAGGGTTTTTCCAAGGTTCCTTTTTCTGAAAGTATTGATTAAACCTTGAGGAAAAATTCAGAATGTTTTTTAATGCCTTATCAATTTCGTTACCTAAAATAAGACCGCCAACTGTGTTACCAATGCTTTCTATTTCCGCCAATGCTTTTCTATCTGCGTCATCATATTCATTTGGATTGGGTATCACGTTGCCAAAATATTTTTTAATGAAAGTTAATGTTCTATTCACAAAGTTGCCAATATTTGCTATTAATTCATTGTTTATTTTTTTTTCGAAATCATTCCAATCAAAGTTAATATCATCTTGCGAATAGCTGCAAATTGACGCTATGTAAAATCGAAGATAATCTGCTTGAAATAGATTTACAAACTCCCTTAACCCAATATACCAATTCCTGCTCTTTGAGATTTTATTATTCTGAAGCATAAGATGTCCACGTGTTGGGATGAGATCCGGCAATTTGTATTCTTCATTCATACCTATTCTAATTGCTGGTAAGAAAAGGTAATGATGGTAAACAATATCTTTTCCAATAAAATGATATATTTTAGAACTATTCCATATTTCTCTTGCTTTATTTATGTCGCCTAATAGTTCAATAAGAGAGGAAATATAACATAAATGGTTATCGAACCACCCATAGAATACTTTATCTTTTTTCTCATTACCAGTAATAGGAATATTCACCCCCCAAGAAATATCTCTTGTTATATCCCAATCTTGGAGCCCCTCTACAATCCAGTTAAGCACATATTTTTTGACATCTTGTTGAAGTAGTTTGTTTTCATTTAACCAATTTTCAACAGCGTCTTCAAAATTGGATAGCTTGAAAAAATAGTGGTTGCTCTTTTTTTTGACTGGTGCTAATCCACAAATAGCACACCTTGGATCTAGTATCTTTTCGGGGATTCTTCCACATTTTTCGCATAGATCGGAATACTGATCCTCTGCACCACAATAAGGACATTTTCCGATTACATAGCGGTCTGGCAGAAATTTCAAATCTTTTTCGCAATAATATTGTATAACTTCCTTTTCATAAACAAGCCTCCTCTTTTTTAATACGTTGAAGACATACTGGACAAACTTTCTATTCGTTTCTGAGCTCGTTTGCGAAAAAGAATCGAAAACTATTCCAACTGAATTAAAATCATCAATGTCTTTATCATGCCAATATTTTACATATAATTCTGGTTTCGTCTTCTTTTTTTCAGTTTCAATTAGTACGGGCGTACCAAAATCATCTGATGCACATAGGTGATATACTTCAACCCCATTTAGTTTTAGAAACCTTCGAAATATATCTGCAGGCAGATAAGTAGAAGAAATGTGACCTAGGTGTATCTCTCCATTTGCATAGGGAAGTGCACTCGTTATTATTACACTGTTTCTATTGGAATTTAGCACAGCAGAATCAGTGATGACGATGAGAGATTAAAACTATCTGAATTAACCAATTTCATGACAAAATGTGGAAATGGTGTTTATTTGTCATGCGTATGATTATCGATATTCTTATCGGTAATCAGTTATATCATATTGATTCAGTGTATTAGCCAGATGAAAAATATCGGACTAATTCATAATGGGGAAAAATCATGGGAATGGGCATACTCTCATATGGGTATCATAACTACATTGGTTAATGAAAATATTGAGCACAAGCCATTAAAAGGGCTAAGACTCGGTCTTTCACTACACGTCACAAAGGAGACATCAGTTCTGGTAATAGCCGCGATCAAATTAGGATCGAAAGTTTCTCTCTGTTCTGCAAATCCATTATCGGTACAAGAGGATATAGCAGCCTTTCTATCATCAAAGGGGGTCAAGGTTTATGCGTGGAAGGATGAAACTGAAAGGGAATATTTAGATAATATAAAACAAGTTTTAGAAACTCAACCTCATGTACTGACCGATGATGGATCAAATCTTCACATATTGGCACACAACAAGAAAGTTCAGGGGATATTGGGCGGAACTGAAGAAACAACATCTGGAATCACAAGACTAAGAGCGTTAGAGGAACAGGGAATGTTGCGGTATCCTATTATTGGTGTTAACGAGGCCCGTACTAAACATCTATTTGATAATCGATATGGAACAGGGCAAAGTACTGTAATGGCTATTATCAAATTGACCAATGTTCTTATTGCGGGTAAACACATAGTTATATGCGGCTACGGATATGTGGGTAAAGGCGTTGCATCTAGAGCTAAAGGCTTGGGTGCTATTGTTACTGTTGTTGAGGTTGATTCCCTTAGGGCCCTCGAGGCATATATGGATGGTTACCAAGTAAGAAAAATTATTCAGGTCGTAGACAAGGCAGATATTTTTATCACTTGTACAGGACAAAAAAATGTTATTTCGGAAAAACATTTTAGAAAAATGAAAAATGGAGCGATACTTGCAAATGCCGGACATTTTGATAATGAAATAGAAGTAGATAAATTATTTTTAAATTCAAAACAAAATTACCAAATTAAACCGTATTTGGACTGTTTCCACATTCACGGGAAAAAAATTTTCCTTCTCTCTAAGGGTAGGGTTGTTAATCTAGTAGGTGCTGAGGGGAACCCTCCAGAAGTAATGGCGATGTCTTTTGCAAATCAGCTCCTCTCTATAATACATATTTTTAGAAATCATAAAAGAATGGAGAAGAAAGTTTATTCTGTACCGGAACATATAGACTCTAATGTAGCAAAGTTATCCCTGAAATATTTTGGAATAAGTATTGATAAACTGACACCACTTCAGATAAAATACGCGAAATCCTACTAAAGTTTCAAGCATTTTCTGATAAATCATGCATAATATTTTATAAGAGATTGAAACTTTAAAACTAATTATGACTTGGATGCGTGCGGCAAGTATTGAGGAGTTTGACAAGAAAACTGGAAAGGAAGTAAATTTAAGCGGTATTAGAATAGCTATTTTTCGAATAAAAGAAAAATTTTATGCTATAGAAGCCTTGTGTAGACATCAAGATGGCTCACTTGCCCCAGGTAGGGTAGATGGTGAAGTGGTGGAATGTCCATTACATTCATGGCACTATAATGTACGCACTGGAGAATTATTGGATTATCTTGAGGGAGTAAAATTAAAAACGTATAACATTGATTTAAAGGGAAAAGATATCTACATAGATGTTTGAATTTATTATAAATTAGTCTTCATGCATGATATAGTTCCAATTTGAAAATTTATAACAGACTTACTGATACTCTTGAAGAGATTGGTACAAAGAGAGACAATAAGATTAGGATATACGTCTGCGGTATCACAGTATATGACGACTGTCATATTGGACATGCGCGAACTATAGTTGTTTTTGATGTTTTAAGACGATATTTAATACGGATAGGGCATGATCTAACTTATGTACAAAACTTTACCGATATTGATGATAAAATAATAAACAGGGCAAAATTAGAAGGGAAGACTCCTGAAGAAATTTCTTCCAAATATATTGCGAGTTATTTTGAAGATTTTACTAAACTGAATGTCTTAAAAGCAGATTTCTATCCAAAAGCAACTGAACACATAGGCGAGATAATAACAGCGATTAAAATACTGAAGGATAAAAATTATACTTATACTACTTTAAATGGAATATATTTTAGAGTGAGATCATTCCCAAGTTATGGTATACTATCAAAGAAACAAATTGATGAACTTGAAGAGGGTTCAAGAATTGAAATTGATACTTTAAAGGAGGATCCACTAGACTTTGCTCTATGGAAATTTTCTTCTGATAGTCCATCTTGGGAAAGTCCTTGGGGATCAGGAAGGCCAGGTTGGCATATCGAGTGTTCTGTCATGGTATCAAAGTTCCTTGGTAATGAAATAGAGATACATGGTGGTGGTACTGATTTGATATTTCCGCATCACGAAAATGAAATTGCTCAATCTGAAACATTTAACGAAAAGACACTTGCAAAACTTTGGATGCATGTAGGTATGATTACAATTAATTCAGAGAAGATGTCAAAATCCCTCAGAAATATGATCCTCCTTAAAAACGCGCTTAAAAAATGGGGAGCTAACGTACTTCGATTGTACCTGATATCTTCTCAATATTCAAAACCGATGGACTTCAATGATGAAATTTTGTATGAATCATTGCAAAAATGGAGACAGATTGAGCATTGTATTTACGAACTTGTAACAACAAAAAATGTATCTGGAGACATAGACGAATTTGAAAGCAAATGCAATGGTTATCTCGATGATTTTATGTCATTTTTAGATAGTAACCTCAATACTTCATCAGCAATATCGGCGTTTATGAAACTAGTATCGTATGTAAACAACTTAAGCTCATCTGAAAAGTTAACAACCGCAATGTCTGATAAAGCATTACCTATTGTAAATACCATAATTAATATCATGGGTGTTAAGATAGCAGAGATTGATATTGATACTAAAAAAGAAATCGAAAAGATGATTGACCAGAGAAATAAGCTTAGGGCTGAGAAAATGTTTAAAGATGCAGATAATCTGAGAAACAAGATTTTTGAGTTATATGATGTCGAGCTTACAGATCATATCATGTATACTTCATGGAAAAAAAAGCAAATTATTGAATTTGATAGACAGTAATTTTATTCCAAATGACGAATATTCAAATTTCAAGAAGATTTATTATGTATTACTTTTTTTACAAAAGGTTGTTACTTTATGGTTTGAAAAACTATTTATTATTCAAAGCATCGGATAAATTAAAATTGAATTCCAAAAAGGCGCTCTTCGGAATCATAATATCGGCCGCGGTTGTGGTATCAATAGTTTTGGCAATATTTTTTAATCCTTTTAAAAGTAATGTACAAGTTTTCAGTGACTCACTCAGCGCCTTGGTATCAAAATCGCAAGAACTGACAAGAAAATATCAGGAAGAAGTTGGAAAATGGAATATGAAAAAACACGACAATTTGACAATGGTAACTATTACTGATAGATATTTGTCTCAATTTGAAGAGCTTGAAAATGAAGCAAGAAATTTGAGTGTTCCAAATGGACATGATAATATCAAGAATTCATTTATTAGATCATTAGAATCAGAAGCAGCTAGCTACGAACATTTCAAGAATTATCTGATTACTGGAAATAGAACTGAAGATCAACTCTCGAATGATAATTTGTCACTTGCTTACCAATACGAAAAAGATTATGCAGATTTTCTGTTAAAGAATCATTAATCTGTAAAGCGAGAATATCGTTTGAAACAAAAATATACTCCCTCTATATACCAATACTTTTGAGATGTTTTGTTATGATAAAATATTTTAGAAATTTTGTTTCATTTTTTACTTATCTATCAATCCTAAAGACAGTATTGGTTTTTTCTGGGATATTGATATTGGTTATAAATAATCCAGTCTACTCCCTAGAGAACTTCAAGGTTCTACAAACAAATACTATAATTGATCAAAGTGGCTTTATCCATTTGTTCGGTGAAATAAGAAATATTTCAAATGAACCTCAGTACGGTGTTGCAATATATGCTATTTTTTATGACAAAAACGGACAAAACATAGGCAATGCAAGTGGAATAGCCGCAGTACGTTCATTAAATACCGGACAGGTATCACCATTTGAATTAATATTTCTGGATAAAGATAAATCTAAACAAATTTCTGACTATGCTCTAAATTTTACAAGTAAGGTTGGAAATCAGAAGCCAGATAGCATGGTTATTACATCTTCAAAATCCAGACCCGATATATTTGGATATTATTATGTTAGTGGAAGAATTTCAAATGTGGGTAACGAAACTGCAACCAACGTTCTTGCAATTTCATCTTTTTATGACAACAATGGTAAAATAATTGGTCTATCAAGTGCAATTGCTGAACCCAGCAATATGACTTCGCATTCAGAAGCAAGTTTTACAATAGTTATGGATGATAAGCTTCAATCTTCTAAAATCAAAAATTATTCTTTGACAATAGATTCAGACCAATATGTAACAAAATAGTCGTGATTCTCTTACTGCGGATCTTATGAATAATAAGAAGCGAATTAATTTGGAAGGAAGATTATCACGTTGATTCTAGCCATTACAAACATTCGGTTAGAAGCCTTGAAGCTACAGAATTATATTATACCATTGTAGATTGTACTACCTATGGACTTATTTCATCCATCAATCTTCCTTGCCATGTTTCCATATTTGTTTATTGGTAGCTTTCCAGTGTTTGGATTGATATTGGTTACAAAGTGGCTAAAGAATGACACGAAGAAGAAGCATAGAATGATTTAGGAGTTGAACTGAAATTCATTTGTATGTTAGCTAAGGAATAGCATTAAAGTATGATTACGCGAGTGCTTGAAAATATATATCAGGTACTGGAATATCATATCCATAATGAGTGCAACTCAAAAAAAGTGCGCCTTATGTGAGGATATACTACCAAGTGGAAGCGCAATAAATATTTGCGAAAATTGTTTAAAGAATGCAGATTGCTGCGTTGGCTTGGAAAAATTGAGAGATTAGGTCTGATTATTATTCTGCCATTTTTAAGGTATCACTTATGGTTATAATTCCTATAATCTCTCCTTTGCGACTTACGAGTACGCACTTTGCAAATCTTACAAGCGGAATTAGTGCTTTAGCAGGTGTTGATATATCAACTATTGGTGGAGGTGGTTCCATTATCTGCAAAATGGGTACCTGATGGATGTTTTTCTTATCGTCACTTTCAAGTATCTTTCTAGCAAGGACATCTTCGCTTACTAGACCCACAATTTTAGAATCTCCTCTAACTGGGATTTGGCTAATTGAATTTTTCATCATCTTTTCTATCGCTAGTTCCAATTTCTCATCTTTCTGCACTGAAATCACCTCATGACTACATATGTCTCCGGCCTTCAATGAGGTTTTTCCTTCTTGAGAACTAAGTACCTCGAATATTTTTTTAGCCGTATCGTAACTGGGCTTGCATCGTCCTGATTCAATTTGATTTATCATAGACGTGCTAATTCCAGACAGAGATGCCAGTTCACGTTGAGTCAACCCCAGTTTCACCCTTCCTTGCTTTATGTAATCAATTCTAGGAAGCATCTGCTGATTACCTATTCTGAACTCGTATTTTTATAGTAATGGGATAAGACATAATTAAGACAATAAAATGCGCAAAACGATAGCCTTAACCTTATATTATATTGACTTAAAGATGTCATACTGTTAGAAATGAGTCTAAACACCCACAAAAAAACGTGGGATTCTGTAAAGAGATACAAACTAACCAAGATGTTAAATCAACTATCAAACATTGCTGGTCACGGCACCGAATTGGTTACAGTATATGTTCCTCCAAGAAGACCAATTTTTGAAGTAATAGGCCAACTCAGAAATGAATCTGGCACTGCATCTAATATAAAATCTGATTTAACAAGAACTCATGTACAGGATGCATTGAGTAAGACAGTGGAGCATCTTAAATTGTTTAAGGAAACGCCAGAAAATGGACTTGCTATCTTTTGTGGAGCCATCCCTAACAGCAAGGGAATAGGAAATGAGAAGATAGAGCTTTATTCAGTTCTACCACCAAAACCAATTCAGATTAATATTTACAGATGCGATGACCATTTTTGGACAGATCATATCAAAGATATGCTCAAGGATGAGAAAGTGATAGGACTTCTTGCTATAGACAGCCAGGAAGCAGGTTTAGGGATACTCACGGGAGATAGGTGGGAAGTGATAGATACATTAACTTCGGGAGTTGCTGGAAAGCATCGACAAGGAGGACAGTCTGCGAGAAGATTTGAAAGACTCAGGGAAAATGAACTGAACGAGTATTTTCACAGAATTGCAGATCATGCACAAAAAATCTTTATCAATGAACACAAAATTAACGGTTTAATTGTAGGCGGACCGGGTCCAACAAAGGAAAACTTTTTGAAGGAGGAATATCTTGATTATAGACTACAAAATAGCGTACTTGCGACAATTGATAACTCATATTCTGGGGGTGAAGGAGTTCGGGAAATTTTGGAAAAGGTAAACGAACAGGGAATAATAACAGAGTCCAGATTATTAGACGAAAAAAAACTTATCAAGAAATTTATGAGTCAAGTTTATTCCGATCAAGGATTAGGCGTATATGGAATTCATGATGTTCTAAAAATGTTGAAAAGTGGAATTGTGGACACATTGATTATTACGGATGAAATACCATACATGCATTTGGAGATAAAATGCAATAAATGTGGAAATACTCAGGAAAAGTTTGTTGAAAGAATGAATTTGATCAATGTAAAGCAAGAAGAGTTTTCAAAATCCTGTCCCAAATGCGGAAGTGACGATAAGGAAATTACAGAAAAAGATATTGTCGATCTCCTTGAAGAATTATCTGCTAACAGTGGTACCAAGATGGAAGTAATTTCATCAAAAACAGAAGAAGGTGCTCAACTCGCGAGTTTAGGAAATATTGGCGCACTTTTACGTTTCAAGCCCTCATATTAACTCATACACGTATCTATACTAATTTACTTTAATGCCGTTTACTGTCAGAGACGCTTTTATTTTTTGGGCAATCTTGTCTAGTTCTTCATCTGAAATGAGATTTCTTGATGGCCACCTTCCATTTGGTGTGTCATAGTTGTATCTTGGTATTATATGGACATGAACATGCGGTACTATTTGATTTGCCGCCCTTCCGTTATTTTGGCCAATATTTAGTCCCTTTGCGTCTAATGCCTTTACAATCCCCTTTGCCAGGAATGAAACAGTTAAGAATAGTTTTCCTATTTCTGCGTCGTCCATTGTAAAAATATCTTCATGATGTTTCTTTGGAAGTACTAAAGTATGTCCAGTATTAATTGGATACCTGTCCATAAATGCAACAAAGAGTGAATCTTCGTATATCTTGACAGCTTTTAGTTCATCATTAATGATACAACAGAATATGCATTTAGTATTAGATTTCAATAAATAAACTCAATGCCTCTTGCTGATTTATGTTTTTGTTATGTTCTTTATTTACGAGACTTTTAAATAGGTCAAATTTTTTTCTAACTGTAGATGACTGAAACGATCGAAGTATATGAGTTCAATATGAAATTCACATTCACTTGTCCAAAATGTGATTATAAAAATGAAGATATCTCCTCTGTAGATATCGCAAATGGCAATGCCGAATGTGGAATGTGTGAAACGCTATTTAAAATAGAGGGTATTGATGGCATTAAGATTTTTGCACTTTTAGAATAATTTCTAGTTTCAGACGATCCTTAAATTAGTACTAATGTTATATTAAAATACGCTTTAATCATTAAATCACTGATGGAACTTATCAGTAGATCTGTAGTTAATGGTCCGTCAAGGGCTCCTCATAGAGCAATGTATAAAGCAATGGGTCTAAATGACGACGATTTATCGAAACCTATTGTGGGAGTTTCCTCTACGTGTAACGAAGCTACACCTTGTAATATCCATTTAGGAGATTTGGCACAGCATTCAAAAGCTGGTGTAAAGGATTCTGGATGTACTCCAAGAGAGTTTACTACAGTTTCTGTTTCAGATGGTATAGCAATGGGCCATGAGGGTATGAAGGCGTCTCTTGTTAGTCGTGAAATTATTGCAGATTCAATTGAGATAATGATGCGAGCACATAGATATGATGCACTTGTTGGGATTTCAGGATGTGATAAGAGTTTACCAGGTACAATTATGGCGATGGCAAGACTAAATTTGCCATCAATATTTGTCTATGGAGGAACAATATTGCCTGGTACATGGAATGGAAAGCAGGTTACCATACAAGATGTGTATGAGGCAGTTGGATCGTTCGAAGCGGGTAAGATAAAGTTTGAAGACCTAAAAAACTTGGAGAATGTTGCATGTCCTTCGGCCGGTTCATGCGGAGGGATGTATACAGCAAATACAATGGCTTGTATCAGCGAAGCCCTCGGCATTGCATTGCCAGGAAGTGCTTCTCCTCCTGCCTTAAGTGAAAAAAGAAACAAAATATGCTATAAAACAGGAAAGCAAATCTTTCATCTATTAGAAAATAATCTAAGACCAAAAGATATTCTAACATTTGAAGCATTTGAAAATGCAATAGCCATTGCAAATGCGGTAGGAGGTTCAACCAATGCAATCCTCCATTTGCTTGCAATATCAAAAGAAATTGGGGTAAAACTGGATTTAAAAGATTTTGAGCGAATTAGGGAAACGACACCTCATTTAGCTGATACAAGACCGGGGGGTATGTATGTAATGGTTGATTTAGACAAAGTAGGCGGAGTACCTATCATATTGAAAAGTTTACTAAAAAAAGGATTAATAAATCCTGATACCTTGACTGTCACAGGCAAAACAATGAAACAAAACCTTGAAAATGTATCATTAACTAATTCTGAACCTGTGGTATATTCTTGTGAAAAACCGCTTCATCATGAGGGTACTCTAAAAATTCTAAAAGGTACTCTTGCCCCTGAAGGTGCAGTGATAAAAGTTGCAGGTCTGCAGAGGACAAAATTTGAAGGAAATGCAAAAGTGTTCAATTCTGAAGAAGATGCTTTTGAGGCAATATCAAAGCAGAGAATACAGAAGGGTGATGTTATTGTTATTAGATATGAAGGTCCCAAGGGAGGGCCAGGAATGAGAGAAATGCTCGCTGTAACCGCTGCGTTAGTTGGACAAGGTCTTGGGACGGAAGTCGCTATGGTCACAGATGGAAGATTTTCTGGGGCCACGAGAGGATTTATGATCGGTCACGTTTCTCCTGAAGCAATGGTAGGCGGACCGATTTCATTAGTAAAGAAAGGTGATAAAATTAGTATTGACCTTGACAAAGGAAAGATTAATTTGAATATTGGTCGAATTGAACTCAATAAAAGAAGAAAAGCGTGGAAGCCAATAAAGTCAAAATACAAGGACGGAGTTCTGGCAAAATATATGCTACTAGCAAGATCTGCGTCTGAAGGCGCTGTAACGATACCGCAATTCACTTAGACTATATTGTCTGGTGTTAAAACAGGCAGAGCTTGACCAGTCATGATATTTAACCAAATGCCAAATTTCAGAAACTTTTTCCTATTGTCAATAGTTGCCATATCGATAATTTCGATTGTATTTTTTTTGTATAGATACGAATCAATTACGGTTAACTTCTTCCCCCAAAATTCAAATCTGATCTATCAAGGTACTTTTAATAATGCTACTAGTTTGGTTGAACTTGGAAATACTTCAAAATATCTTGGACTAAGCAATATATCAGGAAGCAAATCAGATGTTCCGATTGTAAGTGGTAATAACAACACAAAATCACCTAACGACGACCTTGTTTCACTCAGTAATCCTGTTGATACCCTCACAAGAATGATAATTAATGTTTTAGAAAATTCATCAATAGTTCATTCAAAAAATGGTAAAGATCTGGGACTCAAAAAATATTACGACTTGGGAGGCTCATGGACTCTTGCAATCAGAGGAGAGAAATTTTCAAACTTTACAAGCGTAGTACAATTGAATAACACTTTGAACAATATCACCAAAAATTATCGTTTAAATCTTGTTACCTCAAGCGCAAATAATATCACTTATCAAGCAACAAATCAGATATTAAAGATAAGAGGAACTGGAGATCTGACACTTGAAGATCAAACTACTAAAGTTCAGTTAATGATAATTCTTTATAAGAATGAAAATATTTATGTAGTGTTTGCATCCAAGACTAATGAAAATTTTTTTGATAATTTTTTGATACATGGAAATATTTCAGAAAGAAAATTTGAATATTAACAATAATGAAGTTATTCTAATTCTGGATTATTCAGCACCAATCAAGCCGATTAAATCAAAGCCTTCAGATATCTTTGAGGTCATTTCTGCTATCGAAATTAAATGACCATCAGGATCCACTATTATCGCATGCTTTCCAAAAGATTCCTCTTTGGGTTCTTTGAAAAATTCTACATTTTTGTCTTTTAGTTTCTTGGCTACTGCTTCCAGATTGCTAACCATGAAACCGACTAAGACTCCAGAGTTCTTTGCTCTGCCTTTACTTTTGGACGGATGTAAAGCAAGTACAGTTCCACTTGAAAAAAATTCTACCCATTCTGGAGAAGTATTTTTGACCGGTAGTTCTAGAACTTCGCGATAAAATTGAATAGATTTATTCATATCACTAACCAAGAGAATTATAGCACCAAGTCTTTTGAATGCCAAAGTACTCCAAATTGATAGATTCCGAATTAATAACTTATCGATTCTGGACTTAAAATCAACTTTTTATCGTAGAAAATTATATTAAATTTTAGTTTACATTAGTCATGAAAGTGGATTTCAGATGTTGAGCGTAAAAATAGTTGATAATAAAATAACCTTGGTTGAATCAGATTTACCATATTTTAATGATGACGAATTATTAGTAAGAATGCATTCATGCGGGATATGTGGTTCGGATTTAGAAAAAGTCTATGGAAATTATGGAATGAAATCCTTACGAGTAGGCCATGAACCTGCCGGTCATGTTATTAAAGTTGGTAAAAATATAAAAAAATTCCAGGAGGGAGACAGAGTCTTTGTTCATCATCATGTTAGTTGCTATTCATGTAGATATTGTCTTCAAGGCAACTATACAATGTGTACCAATTATCAAAATAGTAATATTGAACCCTGTGGCTTGTCTGAGCAATTTATCGTTCCAAAATGGAATATTGAACACGGTGGCATATTAAAACTCCCTGAGTCTGTCTCTTATGACGAGGCTGCACTGATTGAACCATTTGCTTGTTGTATTAGAGGATTGAATAAAATTTCAATTAAACATGGAGATAATGTGGCAATTCTGGGCGCTGGACCAACTGGTGTAATGCATATGTTATTGGCTAAATTGTGGGGGGCAAACAATATTGTGGTTTCTGATTTTAACCAGTTCAGGTTAAAATTTGTTGAAAAATATGGTGTAACGACAGTAAATTTGAATCAAGAGAATCAGTATGATGTAATTAAGGAAATTACAAAAAATATGGGAACTGATGTCACAATTTTGGCGACTGGAAGTATCAAAGCGTTTGAAAGTTCACTTAAAATAACAAGAAGAGGGGGGAAGATATTGCTTTTTGGGGTTCCATCAGTTGGTTCAAAGTTTGACCTAGATTTAAATTCCATATATTCTAATGAGCAGATAATCATTCCAAGCTATGGTGCCTCAGAAATAGAAACGAACCAAGCGTTATCACTAATGTCTGACAAATCAATCGATCTTTTACCTCTCGTTACACACCGTTTTCAAATTAGAGAATCCAGCGATGCTTTCAAATGTGCACACGAGGCATCAGATGCTATGAAGGTATTGGTAGTAACATCGTAAGAGTTTATTGATGAAAACATAAATAACTTGTATAGTGAGGTTATCTATCATGGATTGGGGAATAAGAAATCGCTTATCGAGAATAATGAATCCACAAGATGGAAAAGGAGTCATGCTGGCAGTTGACCATGGATATTTTTTGGGCCCTACTGAAAGATTGGAAGATCCGAAAAAAACAATCAAACCGCTGCTAAAACATGCAGACTCATTAATGCTGACAAGGGGAGTTTTAAGAACATGTGTGGATTCAGAATCAAATATTCCTATTGTGCTCCGTGTTTCGGGAGGAACTAGTATTTTAGGAGAAGATCTTTCAAAGGAGACTATTACCACATCAATTGAAGAAGCAATAAAGCTCAATGCATCATGTCTGGCGTTATCTATATTTGTTGGAAGTAAATATGAACACCAAACACTAAAGAATCTTTCTAAACTGGTAGACGAAGGAGAAAAATACGGGATCCCAGTCTTGGCAGTTACTGCAGTTGGAAAAGAAATGGCTAGAGATGCAAGATACCTTGCACTGTCATGTAGGATTGCTGCAGAATTAGGAGCACATTTGGTAAAAACCTATTATTGTGAAAAGTTTGAAACGGTGGTTGAGGGATGCCCTGTTCCAGTCATTATTGCAGGTGGTAAGAAACTAGTGGAAAAAGAAGCACTCGATCTGACTTTTAATGCAATAAGGGACGGAGCATCAGGCGTCGACATGGGAAGAAATATTTGGCAATCAGATCATGCGATTGAAATGATCCAGGCCGTTAGATCAATAGTTCATGATAGGTTAACAGTAGAAGAGTCAATCAATTCATTCTTTTTGAACACGAATATGCGATCTAATGAATTGGAATCCTTAAAGACACGATAAATATTTTTAGTAGCTACAATTTCATTGTTCTATCATGTCGGAGTATGAAGGCGGTACATTTAGATGCAAAGTATGCGCAAAAGAATTTCTAACAAAGAATGAATGCGACGCTCATTATGATGATATTCATGGTGATGAAATTGCGGACATTGGTGAGTAACCTCCAATGCAGTGGAAGATAAATCAAATGGTAAGGCGATAATGTTAGATTTTTTAATCACCAAGTTAATTTATTGTGAGATCTAGTTGAAAGTTATAAATGTAATTTTATTTGAAATTGGAATTTGCGCTCTTGAAGATGCAAATTTAATTTACAGAAAACAATTTTATAATCCGGAAATCGAATACTCTTCGATAATCCAAGGAGAAAAAAACTACATATCTGATTTAATTTCCAAAGTAAGAAACTATGATCAGGTAAGAGTTAATAATAAGAATCTGATTGAAATTTTTCAGCACGAAAATATTGATGTTAAACTGATGTCTGATTCTAGACAAAACGAGATAAATCAGAATAAACTGGATTTAATTATAAAGTTTGGATTGTCTGATGACAGAGATGAACTAGCTGGAATCCTACAAAAGTTTGCAATAAATCTTTCATCCATGAAAGTAAAAGAGACATCTGAAAAATTAGATCTGCATTTGGTTCAAGCAGTAAATACCTTGGATGAGATAGATGAAATAATAAACACAATAAGTACGCGAATTCGCGAATGGTATGGACTTCATTTCCCTGAATTGGACTATGTACTCCAGAATATTATTACTTATGCTAATATCGTAAGAGATGCAGGATCAAGAGAAAATATTACAAAAGAACTATTGAGTCAATTAGAAGTACCTGAAAAGAAAATTGAATTAATTCAACAGGCAATTTCAAAAAGTCAAGGAGGAGACCTTACTGTTGAAAGTTCCGAATCTCTAAAAATTTTGGCTTCAGAAGTATTAAAGTTATCAGAATTGAGGACCAATCTTTCTAGCACAATTGAGAACTTGATGGAGATACTTGCTCCAAACTTAAAAAATATCCTCACTGCAATTATAGGGGCAAGATTAATTGCGAAGGCAGGTAGCCTACTAAGATTGGCACAGATGCCCTCAAGTACAATTCAAATAATTGGTGCAGAAAAAGCCCTGTTTCGAGCATTAAAAACAGGCACCAGGCCTCCAAAACATGGTTTAATATTTCAGCATCCTTCTGTCAACTCTGCTCCAAAATGGCAAAGAGGTAAAATCGCCCGTGCTTTATCCGCAAAAATAGCCATTGCAGTTAGAATCGATGTTTACCGTAAAGGTGGATTGGATCATTCACTATTAGATAAATTAACTAAAAGAATTGAAACGATACAAAAAATTTATCATGAACCTCCGAAAGGCAAAGAATCTTTCAACGATAAGAGCAGGTTCATGGAAAGATCAAAAAAATCTATGAAATTCAAGAGGAGAAAAATGCGTTATGAAAAACGTAGACGCCATTAGTTACATTAATGTAAATGGAAAAGAGCATATAGCGACTATTAATTTGTTGAAAGGTATCACTCTATATGGCGAAAAACTTATCTCCAGAAATGGAAATGAATACAGAATGTGGGATCCATTTAGAAGTAAATTGGCTGCCGCGTATATCAAGGGACTAGAATTTGATTTCTTTAATGTAAAAAATATATTGTATCTTGGAGCGTCGACAGGAACTACTGTAAGTCACTTGTCCGACATAATAGGATATTCTGGTAAAGTTTTTGCCGTTGAATCCTCAACGAGAGTTGCAAGAGAGTTAATTTCAAATGTTTCGTCTAAAAGAACAAATGTTATACCTATAATTGAAGACGCAAGGAAACCAAGAAGTTATTTTTCAATATACGATAAAATGGATCTCGTCTATTGTGATATTGCTCAACCTGATCAGACTACTATTGCAATCGATAATTGTAAAATATATCTTAAAGAAGGGAAGCCAATGCTTCTTGTTATTAAGACTAGAAGTATTGACGTTACAATGTCTCCTAAAAATGTAATCTCCCAAGAAATTAAGAAATTAGAATGCCATTCGTTTGACATTAAGCAAAAAATAGACCTTGCTCCGTTTGACAAGGATCACGCAATGATAAAAGCAATTTTTTGCCCAAGATAGTAAATACTAAAGAGTATGACATGAAACAATCATTTGGGCAGGTTTCCATGATTTTCTTGCAAAAGGTGGAATTTGATTTTTTTGTCTAAACCATTCTTTTACAAATTTTATTGTTTTTTTATCAGAAGGATATCCACTTCCTACATCCCCATATTTGATGCGAATTTTACTTATTTCAGAATCACGTATTACCTTTGCGATAATGGAAGCGCCAGATACTACAACACTCAGTCTATCCGCATGATGCAGTGAGACCAATTTTGTATTATTTTGTTTAAGAAAACTTTTAATGGTTCTTTGATATCTGGATGGATTTACATCGCATGAATCTACATAGGTCTTGTCCGATTTCATATTTCTAATTGTAATTGCCATGGCTTCTGCTTCTAGAAGGTTTAGATTGTTTCTAAAAACGTGAAAATCAATTTCTTCAATGTTTATTCTACAAACACAAATTGATTCCGCAACACTAACGACATGACCAAAAAGAACCTGCCTTTTTTTTGGGCTAAGTAATTTTGAATCTTTAATTCCTTTTTCAACCATTTCTGGAATTGATTTTTTGGTAACACAAACACCTGCTACGATAATCGGCCCTAGCAAAGACCCTCTACCAGCCTCATCTATTCCACATATGATGTTCTGATTACGAGTGAACTCTAATCCCTTTAATTCAAATCAATATACTGTTGATATTTTATCCTTATCTCTTTGGGAATCATGATATATTAGGAGCTAAAATTAATCTTACTACCTGCTAGGATTGAAATATGATGTCTCAAGGACCAAAGAAGGAAAAACACTACTTCTAGTTCCAAGTTTTTCACTTTCTGAAAACGTACCTCCAAAAAACCCTGCTTTTTTCAATCCGAACGCCAAGTGGAACAGAGATATTTCCATATTAGCATACAAAATACAAGCCTCTTCAAAAAACAATCGGACGTTTGCTGATTCAATCTGTGGCGTCGGAGCAAGAGGTCTTAGAACCGCGGTTGAAGTCCCAAAAATAGATACAATTTATTTAAACGATCTAAATCCGATTGCTATAGATCTTGCCAAAGAAAGTGCAAAATTGAATCAGGTACAAGACAAGTGCATTTTCGGTACTAATGATGTGTGCAAATTCCTAAACTTTCAGGAACGAGATTTCCGAAAATTTGATATTGTAGATCTTGACCCATTTGGAAGTCCATCTCCTTATGTAGATTGTGTTTTGCGCTCAGTAAGTAATCGTGGATTGATATCAATTACAGCAACAGATACTGCAGTATTATGCGGTGTTTATCCAAATGTATGTTACAGAAAGTATTATGGATTCCCCTTAAGAACTGAGTATTCTAATGAGATTGGAATAAGGATTTTGGTCTCTTTTATCGCCCTAAATGCCTCACGATTTGATTTATCCATTGTTCCATATTTCTGTCACAGTAATCTTCATTACCTGAGAGTATATCTAAAGGTAATATTTGGTAAGTTACTCGCAAACTCTATTTTGACAAAAATAGGCTTTCTTAAACATTGTCAGAACTGTAAACATCGTAAGGTTGAACATCTCAAAGAACAAAATTTACTTTGCGAAATATGTGGTGCAAAATGTAATTTAGCTGGACCACTTTGGATAGATAGCCTTTTTGATTCTGAGTTTGTAGGTGCAATGCTAAATGAATTGAAAAATAATGAATATTATTCATCATCCACAAATGATTATAATAAGATGCTAAAAGTGATGCAAACTTGCGATAACGAGCTAGCATTTCCGTCATATTTTGAAACAGACACTATCGCGTCTATGGCAAAAAAGAGTTCCGTTTCATTAGATAGAGTAGTTAGCACTCTGTCTTGTAATGGATTCAACGTGTCCAAAACAATTATGAATGACAAGGGATTCAAAACTAACGCATCTCCAAAGGAAATAATTAATCTCCTTTACAAATAAAATTAATTTATTATTGAGTAGTAAATCCGACATTTGTCTCATCATCTTAAGGCGCACCACTTTACTGACAAGGATGGTGATAAGTACTGTGATGAGTGTGTGCCGCGGACTTAAGGAAAAATTTAAAGCCTGGGGGATTTTAATGGTAATAAATACCAATTAATACCAACACATATATGCCATTGTG
>Ga0193735_1000028_pt1 | contig 51777 bp, 50 predicted proteins | sample U1m2metaG_FD_145080 | JGI IMG/M metagenome (GOLD analysis project Ga0193735, IMG submission 145080) | Soil microbial communities from a riparian zone of the East river system, Colorado, United States - U1m2 | ecosystem: Environmental > Terrestrial > Soil > Riparian zone | place: USA: East River... | reverse complement strand
CGCCGAGGATCAGTTCGATGTCTGCATCAGCATAGCCCCGGCGAATCAGACCATCAGTGATGTCAAACACGCGCTTATAGTGGTTCACGCCATCCGTATCCATTTTGTCGCGGAAGGCGTAACTGGACTTGTAGAGGCTCCTTAACCATTTCTTATAGTCCTCCGGGAGCGCGTCATAGCCGTCTAGGTCGATATCACTGCCAACGCCTACGTGTTCGACTCCGACGAGCTTGGCGACATGATCGTAATGGTCGAGCACGTTCTCTATTGTGGTTGGTTCCTTTGGAGAAACGAAATTGCGGACGCCAGTGATACCCATGACTCCCCCTTTTTCTGCCATTTTGCGAATCGCCTCGTCGGTTTTACACCGCGGCTGGTCAGGATTAAGTGCGCGACAATTTGCGTGAGTGATCAGCACAGGCGCTGTGGAGATTTCGAAAGCATCAAGCGTAGTGCGGTCGCCGCAATGAGCCACGTCGACGGCCATTCGCACCTTATTCATCCGATCGATGATGGTAACGCCGAAATCACTGATTCCGTCGTCGCGTCGCTCCGTGCTCCCGTTGCCGATTAAGTTACGGCTGTTATACGTGAGCAGCGACACACGTTGCCCGAGTTGATAGAAACGATCGACATCGTCCGGACTCCGAAAATGCTCCGAGTTCTGCAGCCCCAGGATAATGCCGATTTTGCCGGAGCTCTTCGCAGCGTCGATGCCTGCCGCGTCGTCCACGCGCATCAGGTGCTCTCCATGATGCGCAATAAATCCATTCCACAGACCGAGAAACCACATCACCTGGTCGTATGCATTTGGTCCGGCCGTTCCTACTCCGATGTGCATCACGTCGATTCTGGAATCTTTAAAGCGCTGAAAATCGGCGGAAGTAAATGTCTCGGGATTGGTGAACCAGGTCGGGCGCTTATCGGCCTTGAAGGGAGCCAGCACCCCAAGCAGGGTGAACGGGTTAAGCATATCTACAACCGTGCTGCGCCGGACAAGATCGATGGCGCGCGCTGAGTATTTAGTTCCGCCTTCCGCAAAGACCTGAAACCAACCGCGATTGATCATCGGCACGGTTAGTGTCGCCGCGGCAACGCCGACCAAGCGTTTCAATGACTGACGTCGCGTTATCATGCTTCGGTCCAATATGATAATTTGTGTCGGCATTGGCAACGGCGTGATGCATAGTAGAATGGCAGACAGTAGCGGTTATGAATTTTACAAGCTGCTTGGCAGGCTGAAACGATATGTCCACTGGCGTTGAGGCCGGCCATCGGCTGGAGATTGGCCACGTCTTGTTCATGGACGTGGTCGGCTACTCAAAGCTACTCTTAGATGAGCAGCGCGAGCAGCTACAACACCTGACTGAAATCGTCCTTAACACCGAGCAGGTTCGCGCTGCGGAAGCGGCAGATAAACTGATTCGTCTTCCTGTTGGGGATGGGATGGCGCTGGTTTTTTTCAGCAGTCCCGAGGCGCCGGTGCGATGCGCGATCGAGATCAGTGAACGGCTAAAGCAATATCCCCAGTTGAAGCTTCGGATGGGGATTCACAGCGGGCCTGTCAATCAAGTTCGGGATGTAAATGATCGAGCGAACGTTGCAGGCGCTGGAATTAACATTGCACAGCGCGTGATGGATTGCGGCGATGCAGGTCACATCCTCGTTTCCAAGCGGGTCGCCGAAGATCTGGCGCACTCTCGGCAATGGCGCACATATCTACATGATCTGGGAGAGTGCGCCGTAAAGCATGGTGTTCCCATCTTTATCGTGAATCTCTACACGGATGAAATTGGGAACGCGCAATTGCCGGAGAAGATTAAACAATGGCAATCGGAGCAAGCCGCGCAGGCAGCAGATGGTTCATCGGTGCCTCCACGCAAATATGTGTTGATCGCGGCCGCTGCTCTCTTGATCGCCGTCGCCAGCTTTGGGGTCTGGCTCTATTTCAAACAAGCGCCGGTAACATCGCTAGGGCCGGAGAAAACCATTGCGGTGTTGCCGTTCCAAAATTTCAGCCCGGACAAAGAGAATGCATTTTTCGCAGACGGCGTTCAGGACGATATCCTAACCAGTCTGGCAAAGATCAAAGATCTCAGGGTCACTAGCCGTTCGTCTGTGATGAAGTTTCGCGACGCCGCGGAGCAGAACCTGCGCCAGATCGGCAAAGCGCTTGGCGTGGCAAATGTCCTTGAGGGTAGTGTGCGGCGCGAAGGGGACCGGGTAGTGGTCAATGTGCAATTAGTCGATGCGCAGAGTGCCCGGCAGATCTGGGCGAACCGGTACGACCGCACGCTCGCTGACTCGCTCGGATTACAAGGCGAGCTGGCCAGTGAAATCGCCGACGCTCTGCGCGCTACATTGAGCACGGACGAGCAAGCGCGAGTAACAGCCAAGCCCACCCAGAATCCGGATGCATATGTGTTCTATTTACGGGCAAATCAACTTTCGCGAAACCCCGACACACTGCTGGAGGATTACAAAGCTGCGGAGCAACTTTACATGCAGGCGATTGCGCTCGACCCGGACTTTGCGCTAGCCCACGCCCGGCTCGCGTCGGTTTGTGCCGAGATTTTCCATTATTACGAGCCGACCGAGGATTGGAAAACCAAAGCTCGCACCGAAGCGCAGATTGCTCTGCGTCTCCAACCCGACCTGGCAGAAGCGCATCTTGCCCTTGGCCAATGCATTTACTGGATGGACCAGGATTACCAGCTCGCTCTTGAACAATTCGATACCGCCGCCGGTTTATCGCCGAGCAACGGAGATATTGCGCGTTTGATTGCGGCAATCAAACGCCGGCAGGGTAAGTGGGAACAAGCGCTCGAAGAATACGAGCGGGTTGCAAAGCTAGATCCGCAAAATCCAAATACAGTCCGGGAACTTATCTTTACAAACACGGCGATGCGTCGTTGGCCGGAAGCTGCGCGGTGGGTAGAGCAACTGCGCGCAATGGCGCCCGCGTCGATCGTTGCAAAGATTCAAAGGGGCTACGTGGAGTTTTGGTGGAAGGGAGACACGGGTCTATTGAAGTCCTTGCTCAATCAGGTGCCTCCCGGCGTCGATCCCGATGGCGGAGTCACCTCCGTGCGATGGGAGGTCGCAATGCTGGATCGAGATTACGCGGCAGCCAGACGCGTAATCGATGCCTCGACTGCCAAAGAGCTTTCATACACGGGCGAAGGGGTAACGCCACGGAGTTTTTTTGAAGGCTCCATCGCCCTGGCGCAGGGGGATATCGCAGGAGCGCAAAAACATTTTGAAGATGCTCGACCTGTTTTTGAAAACGCCGTCAAAGAGGCGCCTTTGAGCGCTATTCGACATGCTAACCTGGGCTGGCTCTACGCGTTCATGGGGCGCAAAGAGGACGCAATACGGGAGGGCCGCCGCGCGGTCGAATTAAAGCCGGAATCTAAAGATGCCGTTGACGGCGTGATCGTGAATTGCTATCTCGCGTTGATCTATGCTCGCGTCGGTGAAAAAGACCTGGCGTTTCCGCTCCTCCAGCGATTGCTGAAAACGCCGGGCGCAGTGGATAGCGTCGATTACAGCATCACCATCAACGACCTGAAACATCGCTGGGAATGGGACCCAATTCGAGGCGATCCGCGTTTTCAAAAACTGCTTGAGCAACCAGCGAAGTGACTTTCCAAGGCTCGACCGTTTCAATTGAACTCCGAACTTGTCGATTGCTAATCGCGGACAAAATATGAGGCTTGACCTGCCGATCGAGCAGTGAATCCAAAAAAGTTTTTTGCCGAACTAAAGCGACGAAGAGTTTACAGTGTCGCGGTTACCTACGCCATCGTGGGTTGGCTGCTCATCCAGGTTGTCACTCAGGTTTTTCCGCCGTTTGAAATACCCAACTGGGGCGAGCGACTTGCCATCGTCACGATTCTACTTGGATTCCCAATCGCCTTGATCCTTGCGTGGATCTACGACTTCACGAGCCATGGGATAGTCCGAACAAGCGATGCGGAGCTGAAGGTCAGGACAAAAGGCGCGGAGCCGCCGAGTTCGACCGAAAGATCGATCGCCGTTTTGCCTTTCAACGACTTAAGCCCGGCTAAAGATCACGATTACTTCAGTGACGGCATTGCGGAGGAGCTTTTGGGAGCACTGGCCAAGGTTGATGGACTGCGGGTGGCGGCGCGGCGCTCTTCATTTTGGTTCAAGGACAAGCAAGCCGAGCTCGGCGAGATCGCATCCAAGTTAAACGTCGGGCACGTGCTGGAAGGCAGTGTTCGGCGGGATGGCAACCGGGTGCGCGTGACTGCGGAACTGATCGATGCAAGCGACGGTTTTACACTTTGGTCGGAGACCTACGAACGCGAAATGCATGGGATTTTTGCGCTGCAAGACGAGATTACGCATTCCATTGTCGATGCGCTAAAGCTGAATCTCGATATTTCGGCATCGCCCGCGCTGCATAACACCGAAGCTTACGAAGCTTATGACGCTTACTTGCAGGGCCTTTTTTATTCGGGCAAGAGCACCGAGGACGAGTTACGTAAGAGTCTTGAATTTTTTCAGGACGCGCTTGCGATAGATCCCAAGTTTAGCCGGGCGTGGACCGGGATCGCGAAGACGTGGCTATGGCTGGCAGACTCTTACGTGCCGCCGCTTGAAGCGTATCCGAAGGTCCGCGATGCCGCTGTCCGTGCTTTGGAACTCGATGACGAGGAAGCCGAGGCCCACGTGTATCTCGCCGAGACCAAACGTATCCTCGATTGGGACCTTGATGGAGCGGAGGCTGAATTCAATCGCGCAGTGGAAATTGATCCGAATTCGACGCCATCCAACTACTTTGTCGCCGCCCTGCACGCCGCTCGAGGTAATCGCGACAAAGCGCTGGAGTATTTGCAGCGCACATCGAAGATCGATCCGGCTTCGCTCTGGGTAAGTAACTTCGCCTGCGAGCTCTACCGCTATTTCGGTCTTTACGACGAAGCGACCGCAGCCGGAGAGCGGGCACTCCAGCTAGATCCAACATTTGCCCACTATGGTGAGCCGGCGCTCGCAGCGCTATATCGCGAGATGGGGCGCTTCGATGATGCAATCGCACTCTACCGAAAGGCACGAGAATTCACCGGGAGGCCAGGGTTCGGTCTGGCGATCACTTACGCGCGCATGAAGCAGCGCAAGGAGGCGCTGGAAACTCTCGATGCAGCCATCGCAGCCTGGGGCTATCGACCCGGTGATGCAATTGCGCACGTGCACGTAACGCTTGGCGCGCATGACGACGCAATTCGCGAACTCGAACGCGCATGCGAGCAGCGTTCCTCGTCCTTGCACGGCGTTGGCATCGCTCCCGAATTTGTGCCGCTTCGTTCGGACAAACGTTTCAGATCAATCCTCCAAAAAATCGGACTCGAACCCGAAAAGGTTTTCGCGGCTACAGCCACGTGATCATTGCACGATTGCGTCTCGCCCGTGGCCGTGAGAGCGCACACCGTATTTGTTTAAATCCTGCTGCGCCACGTGCATTCCGAAGAGCAGGATCGCAATCAGACCGAAATACAGTATCGACATCGTCCAGCGCTGGGCCGGTGTGACTTCAAAATAACGCTGTTCTTCCTCGGTTCGTTTGCGGAAAAGCGAATAGATGCGCGGCAGCGACAAAAGCACAATCAACCAAATGATAAAATTTGGATATTTCCACCCGAACCAAAGAAGCAAGGCGAATCCCGGCAACCAAAGCCAGCGTGAGAGCGCGGTCACGATGCGTCCGCCATCGAGCATTCCGACCGGAGTCAGATTAAATAGATTGAGAAAATATCCAAACCAGGCGAGCGCGATGAAAAGCGGCGCGGCAAAGAGTTCGCCCACGAAGTTGCAAACCAACGCGCCAAGGCTGCCCAGCATCGGACCGCCGATCCCGACGCAGGCTTCCATCCACGCATTGCGCGGGGCTTCTTTCAGCGCGATGAACGCGCCCATGAACGGAATAAAAACAGGCGCGCCGACCTTGAGTCCAAACTTTTTGGCGACAAGCAAATGGCCGGTTTCGTGCACCAACAAAAGCAGGACAAATCCGAACGCGAATTGCCAACCCCATATCTGGGTATAGACCCAGACCATCAACAGCATGGTTCCGCCCGATTTCAGCAGGATCGGTAGGAATTTCAGGAGCGGAAGAACAGCGAACTTCAATTTCGCGAAAAACTTCGCGATCAGGACTCCGACCACTGCAATTGGTCCCAGCGCTTTTTTTACTCGGCTCCAGGCCGTCTCCTCGGACGGAGCCTTGTATTCCTCGGCTTTTTCAGTTTGGAGATCCATCGCTTCGCGGACGTTGATTCATTAAAATTAAATGTTAATCGGCAATCCGTTTTAACTTTGTAACTCTTTCAACTTTTTAACTCTTAAGTTCATTAAAGGCATCGCCCAGATGATCGAGGACGTCGCGGGGTAATAACGATTGTTCGCTTTGACTTCCACCAAAGATTGCGATTTCCGCGGCGCGCCCGCATAACCATGCGCCGAGTCGCGCCGCATCATAAAGAGACAAACCTTGTCCTACCAATCCTGCGCAGACTCCGGTGAGAATGTCGCCCATTCCGCCTGTGGCCATTCCCGGATTGCCGGTCGTGTTATAGCTTAGGGGGCGATCCCGTTCGGCCACGATTGTCCGGCTGCCTTTCAATAAGAGCGTTACCGGAAAACGCTGGCAAAATTTCGTTGCCGTTTTGGCGCGCGTCTCTTTTTCACCCGGCCAGAGTCGTTTCATCTCGCCAGGATGCGGAGTGAGCAGTCGTTTGCCTTTGCAGTGTTTGAGCGTTGAAGTTTTTTCCGCCAAAATATTCAAGGCGTCAGCGTCAATCACCATTGGTTGCTTCGCTTTTTCGATCAGTTCGAGAATTTCGGCAGCGCGGGATTTTCCAAGACCGGGTCCGACTGCCCAGACGTCGGCCTTTTGCTTGAGCAAATCGCGGTAAGAGTGGAGTGGCTTGACCATTGATTCCATTGGCGCGGCGCCGGCAACAATTTCGTAGATCTCTTCGGGAACAAAAACCTCCACCAGCCCTGCGCCTGCACGTAACGCGCCCTGTGATGTCATCAGAGCTGCGCCGATGAAACCTTTGGAGCCAGCAACAACACCAATACGTCCACATTGGTTCTTGTATGTGCTAAATTTCCGCCTGGGCAGTAAGTCACGAAGAGCTGGCAAGGCTGAGACAACTTCTCTCGCTTTTTTTTCTGGAGAGCGCAGTTCATCCAATTGAACCACTTCCAGCCTGCCCACGAAGTTCAGCGCGTCGTCGGCGAGCAATCCTGGCTTTGCGAATCCGATCGTGACCGTAAAATCCGCGATGACACAGTCGCGATCGGTTTTGCCCGAATCGCCGTCGAGACCGGTCGGAAGATCGACGGCGAACACGTAAGCGCCCTTACTTGCCCGCAATTGATTGATGGAGCGACAGGCTGCACGGATCGGATCGCGCAGCGGCGGCTTCGCGCCCAGTCCGAGCAAGCCGTCGAGAATTATTAGTGGCGCCGCAGTGGCGATGTACGCCTCCGCCGCTATTGCTTCCTGCGCTGCGGACAACTCCTCAGCGGCTTCTGCGAAAAGTTCGACAAGGATGACGCCGAGATCAGTCCCGCCGCTGCGGGCTGGTGTCGCGCCCAAAATCTCAGGCGGCCTGCGGCGCAAACTTTCAAGTTTTTTGCGCATCAGTCCGCTGCAATCGGCTTCCTGAAAAGCAAGTCGCACCTCAATTTTCCATCCGAGGCGTCGTAAACATTCGGCCGCAACCAGGGCGTCACCGGCATTGTTACCTTTCCCTGCGAACACAATGCACTTGCCAGGCTTACGGAAAAATCCGGTGACCGCTTGCGCGACGCCGGCGCCGGCTTTGTCCATCAGCGCTTCAACTTCTACTCCGCGCGCGAAAGCAGCTTCTTCTGCCGCTCGCATCTGCGCCGAGGTCAGGATTGGAAGGTTCAATTATCACTCCTGATCTTTTGAGGCCGCTTTTTCCTCGGACTTGGCCGGTTTTGACGAGCTCTTCTTCCGTCGCGCGCTCTTTTTGTGCGAACGCTTGGATCGCTGGCCCTTGGATTTCGCCACTTTGGTTTGATCGATGTACGGTTGCAACGGAATGCTTTCAGCCGTCGCCACTCGCGTCGTCGTCAACGCACTTGTGACAGAATCGCGGCCGCGGACGCCAGTTGCAATTTCTTCTGCGAGTTTTTGGCGATAAGAAGCCGTTTGCGCGTACGCGGCTTCGGTTGGGTTGGTTAGAAAGCCGCATTCCACGAGCACTGCTGGCCCCCTGGTTTTTCGCAGTACGTAGTAACCCCGGCGTCGCACATTGCGATTCGAGGAAGGCGCCCCGCCCGCTACAAAGTAATGGATAGCCGAAGCCAGCGGGAGGCTCTCACGGCTGTAAAAATATGTCTCGATTCCACCGGCGCCGGTGCGTTTGGCTGAGTTGAAATGGATGGAAACGAACATGGAGTTGGAATAAGAATTGGCGATCGCAACGCGAGTTGCGAGTGGAACGAATACGTCGCTGTCGCGAGTCATCACCACGCGATACCCGGCTGCCGCCAGCGCCTTCTTCAACCGTTGCGCGACGTCAAGGGTCACCTCCTTTTCGGCGACCCTCTGGCCTGGAATTCCGCCTCGGTCATAGCCGCCATGACCCGCATCGATCACTATGGTAGTAGATGAGCCGCTGTCTTTAGAAGCTCGCCTCGCGTGAGCCGTGGAGAGAGTCGCCAGAAATGCGATCAGCAAACTGGAGGCAAACAGATGGAATCGGTAAGGATTTGTTGGCATCACTAATCGTCCTTCGGCAGCTCAGGCGGGCGAGCTGATAGCTTCGGTGCTGTACCACGGGAGCCTTGCGCGGCCGGCGATTCAATCGTGCCGCCGCGCACTGCCACTTCGCCATTGCCGGAGCGAACGAGCTTTGGCCGTGTCTTGGTTTCCATGAAGGAGGAGTGTGCCAGCAATTCACCATTCAAGCCGATGCGCGAATACGCCCAGGCGCGCGGGGCGGAGCAATGCAGAACATGCAATTGGTTTGCCTTATCGATCTCCTCCTGTGGTTCTTCAAACGCGATGGCGCGGCCTAACGAATAAGTCGCATACACAATTCCACTGTCCCTGTCCTGTACGCGCACGTACAAAGAAGTATGGTCCGGAAAGCGGTTGGTGAGAAGCGAGTAAGTGCGCGCGTTGCCAGGCGCGGCAACACCATCAGGGATGCCGACTGTTTGCTGCCAGACTGGCCGGGCGTCGGTTACTTCAAAAACTCGCGTTGGAGAATAAAAAAACTTTCCCAGGTCGGCAAAATAAACATTCGTCCGCACATGATAAGTGCCGAAATCGTGCACAGGATAAAGTGGAGTCAGATTGATCTGATGCGTGACTCTCTGCCCAGCTTCGACCTTCAAGGGCGCCTGATCGCTTTCGGCACTGATCGGCGCGATGGGCTGACCTTCGTTTCCGGTTACCTCAAACCCGAGCCACGATTGCCCGGCGGCATTGTGAAGGTCGATGTCGCGGCCGGCCAAATTAGTGATGCTGAGTGTCGCTACGACGGGTTCGTAAGCTATGTACTGCAATCGCTTGAATTTCAGGTCGACCTGAATTTGCGCTTCGACTTTCGCAGCGAAAAGAAGAAGGCATGCGATCGGCAGAATACGCCCGATCAGATTGCTAAATGACGAAATTCGAATGACGCAGTTGGTTAAAACGTTAATGGAGTCAAAAAAGTTACAACGTTTACGCATCGCGACTCTTTTCAGCCAATCCTCTGTAACCTTTTTAACCTGGTAACGCTTGTAACTTCCGGGCTCGTGGCGTTCATGGTGCCGAGCTCTTCTCGGCTGCAGGGAAAAGCTGCAAAAGCCGCGACGGTTCGGCCCGAACGGCCTGCAATTTATCATCGTAATAAATTCGGATCCTGTATCCGAGATATTTTCGCTTTCCGCTATCTGTGGTGGAACTCTTGGTTTTACCTTTTTGCCCGGGTCGGACTGTCGCCGCCGCCTCAGAAAGCGATGACTCCGGCGACCCGACTCCTGTTTTCGGGCGGAGATAGCTGACCGATAGCACCTCGGGATTCGCCTCGGCCCAATCGTGCTTTGGCGTCAGCCATTCGTAATTCACGTCCGCGTCGGTGAGCTTCACATCCTTGTCGCCAACGGTGTCGTAAAACTCCACCAAGATCTTTACTTTGGTGTGATCGACCGTTGCGCCGGCCTGTTTTTTTATACCGATCCGCAGTGCGAGATTGGTCTCGGCGTCAGGATCGGGTGTCTCAGCAGCTTTGACTTCCGTGATGCCCATCACAGAGCCCTCCGGATTACCGCCGACATCCCGGTGCGATGCGGCATCGAGCGATCCGCTCGCCATGCCAGTGTCTGTTGTGGCCGGGGTCGATACTCCAAGTTTCAAGCGCTGATCGGCCAACTCGTATGCCTGCCCGGCCGATGGGCCTATGTCGTGTACTTTACGCCACACTTCGTTCGACTTGTCATAAAGCTGCATGGAATCATACGTCTTGGCTATTTCCTCGAGCACCGTGACGTTACTCGGTTCACTCTCCAACGCCTCCTCAAAGCGGGCGAGCGCGTTTGTTGTATCGCCTCGGTCACGGAGCTGGACACCTTCTCGCAACAGCTGATCAACAAGAGACGGAGGAGGCGTTTGAGCAACCGCTTCGGGTGAAGGAGCCGTCTTCGTCGCCGGCGGCGCCGGTGCTGAAACGGGAGGAGCCGCGGGCCGTGCGACGGTCGTCGCAACTGCCTGTGCTGGCGTCCCCCCAGGCCGGACCCGGCCTACATAATAGGAGGTGACGGCGAAGATTTCCGCCAACGCCAGGATTGCAACCAAGCCGAGACCGACGTTAAAACTTGGATCGACCTGCGTAGCCCGTGAAAGAAGAGTCCGCATGCAGCAATAAACCCCATTTCTGTAAGCGCGCCCTCGCCAAGCTGTCAACTCGGGCTTCGCCAAGTTAACTCGTTAAAGCGTTGAAACGTTAAATGGTGAATAGTAAAACGCGTCCGGTGTAACCTGCCTGAGGCGTGTAGCGTCTTAACGAGTCACCAGCACGTTAGCGGGAAATATCGTCCTGGCTCAGCATCTTGAATCCTTCACCCATCAGAACCGAGGACGCGCATTCGGTATCGTCCACGTGCAGGGCGATCGCGGCAAAGCCACGCGGACGGATTAGCAGGGGATAAGCAAAATGGACGTTGACCTCCGCCATCACCAATGCGGCAAGCAGTTTCACCAATTGTGTCGCGACTTCTCGAATTTCCACTACCACGACTTCACAAACGCCGAATGGCACGTTTTTCTCCCGGAACAATTTCTCCACACGCGAGGGATCACTCGCGATGATCCGAGCAATCGCCGAATCGGTCGATTCGGATACGCTCAGCGCCACGGCGTGAGTGCTCTCAGTGTTGAGCAGTTTCACGACATCCAGCATTGCCCCCACCTTGTTCGGGAGAAAAACAGAGAATTGCTTCACCAGCGGCCCCTCCATTTTCGAAGTTGTTTCCGGTAAATTCGCAGTCATTTCGATAGCTGCACGCTGCTGGAACATCCCAAGGCGCGCCAGGCAAACTATCTCATTTTCGGTCTTTCGTTGGCAAACGAATATATTCCAACATCGACGCTTAATGAGGCTGTTCATTTCGCGCGACGTCAATATACTGCCGTGATGATTGCGGGAGCGCATTTACTTCTCTACAGCAAAGACCCGGAAGCCGATCGTACGTTCTTTAAAACCGTGCTGGAATTCCCGTCGATCGATCTCGGCGAAGGCTGGCTGATATTTGGGTTGCCGCCTGCCGAGCTGGCGGTTCATCCTGGTGATGGCGAGTTTGTGCAGATGCATGCAGAACATCCCATGCTGGGAGCCCTTCTTTATCTGATGTGTGATGATTTGGGCGATGTGATCAGGTTGCTGAAAAGCAAAAGTGTGGACTGCGCGACCCCAGTAGAAGCTGAGTGGGGAATCAGCACCAGCGTTCGACTGCCGAGCGGAGGCGAGATCGGTCTTTACCAGCCGACTCATCCCACGATGATTGAAGCGGGTTCAACTTGAAAAAAGGCGGGGCTTTAGCCCCAAACCTCGCAACGCTTTAGATTCGCCATCGATGGATGAAGAAAACGAGTTAATCGCACTGCGACGCAAAAAGCTCGACGCGCTTCGTGCGAAAGGCGTCGAGCCATTCGGCGGCGGCTTTGAGGTAACCGGATCGATTGCCGAGGCGCGCGAAAAGTTCAAGGAAGGCGAGACTCTTTGCGTAGCGGGCCGCATCACCGCGCATCGCGACATGGGCAAAAGTCATTTTCTCGATCTGCGCGACGCGACAGGGCGCATTCAAATCTATATTCACGCGAAAGAAATCGGCGCGGAGCCGACCGAACTTTTTCGGTTACTCGATATTGGCGATTTCATCGGCGTGGAGGGAACCTGTTTTGTCACCAAAAGCGGGGAGCCGACATTGAAGGCGCACACGTTCCAATTGCTGGCGAAAGCGTTGCGGCCGCTCCCTGAGAAATGGCATGGCTTGCAGGACATCGAAACCAGGTACCGGCAGCGTTATCTCGATCTTATCACGAACGAGCGTTCCCGCGCGGTGTTCGAAAAGCGCGTTACTATTATGCGCGAAACCAGGCGCTTCTTGGAGGAGCGCGGTTTTGTTGAAGTCGAGACGCCGATCTTGCAAACAATCCCCGGGGGGGCGGCGGCCGAACCATTCGTAACGCATCACAAGGCGCTCGGTCTCGATCTCTATCTGCGCATTGCCCTGGAGCTTTATCTCAAACGTTTGCTCGTGGGCGGCCTCAACAAGGTATTCGAAATTAACCGTAACTTCCGCAACGAAGGCATCTCCAGAAAGCACAATCCCGAATTCACAATGCTCGAAGCCTACTGGGCGTATGCCGATTGGGAGAAAATGGCGAATCTGGTTGAGGAACTGATTTGTTTGCTCGCCGAGAAAATCTGCGGCTCACTGACTATCGAGCATCAAGATGCAGATGGAAAAATTGTCCGCATAATCAATTTGAAACGGCCCTGGCGCCACGCGCGTTATCACGATGTCGTGCGGGAAGTTGCCGGGAAAGATTGGTTTGAGTTATCCCCGGCGCTACGGCGCGACCGGGCCACCAATGAATTCAAGTTGGAAATCTTGCCGCAACTTGCCGATTTCGAAGTGACTCAGCATGTATTTGAAAAACTAATCGAAGAAAAGACGATCGACCCACTTTTTGTTACGCATTGCCCAAAAGAGCTGGTGCCACTGGCCAAACAAAACACAGCGGATAACTCGCTCGTCGATGTTTTCGAACTGATCATTAACGGGGCCGAGATTGCACCGGGCTACAGCGAGTTAAACGATCCGCTCGTACAGCGTCAACGGCTGCTTGAACAGGCGGGCGAAGAGAAACAAAAGATCGACGAAGATTTTCTCCTCGCACTGGAACACGGCATGCCGCCTGCGGGCGGAATCGGCATCGGAATGGATCGGCTCACCATGCTGCTCACCGGCGCGGAGTCGATTCGTGACGTAATCCTTTTCCCTCTACTGCGACCGAAGAAGTAACGAAGGCGATCCGTTAAGGCGCTACATCGAATCTCGATTCACAAATTACGAGTTCACGAGCGTAAATCGAGAATCGTTACACTGATCCCTCGAATCCTCGAATCGCGAATCATGCATCATTCGCGTTCGAGATCAAAAGTGACTTTTGCGTTGACCCGATAGTTTGTGACTTTGCCGTTGTCTACTTCTGCGGTGAATTCTTTGATGTAAACCGAGCGAACGTTCCGCAGTGTCTTTGCGGCTTCCTCCACCGCGCCTTGCGCGGCATCCTCCCAGCTCTTCGGCGATTGTGACAACAGTTCGATAACTTTAACGACTTTGGCCATGGTGATTATCTCCTTCCCTTATTTATCGCAAGCGGCACGCAGCGCGCGCGTTTGGGGGCGCAATGTGGTGGCTGGCAGCTTCCAGTCCATTTAGCAACAGTGCACAAAATGGACTCGCGTTCTTGCTGCTGCCTTCATTGTCTGGCGAACAAACGCTTATTGGATCTTCTCCCAGAACCCGCGGCGATTCTCAATGTTTGGGAAAACAAGTTGGCCCTTGTAAAAGGTGAACGGGCTGGATCGATCGTTGCCACCGAACGATAAGATCAGAGTTTTGCCTTCAATGTTCCAATGGCCTGTCACCGGATCCCTCCGCTCGTAGGCCGTGGCGGTCCAGTTCTCAACAGTACCATCCACGTGAAGGACGAGATGCTCGTCTATCGGGCCGGTATAGCTGATCGTGGTTTTCCGCCAATGTCCAATCAAGGCGTTCGAATTTTCCGAAGACGTGGCACTTGATTCTTGAAATGTGGTGATACCTGAGTTGGCAGTTTCCGTAGAAAGCGCGGCTAGAACAAGAGCGCAAGATTGCGCAAGCCAGGTGATTTTGGGAAAAACGTGTTGTGTTCTCATGGGGACCTCCGGACCGAGTCTGACAAGGTGACCGACTAATGACAACTCTATTCTGCGTTTGTTGCAGGACCTTGAACTCAAACCGATGTTGATCGCGTAACATGACACTTTCGACAATCAAAGAGCGAGGACGGTTTCCTTCACCGGCGCCCGCGCCGCAGGCGCTCGCATGGGACGGTAAGAGACTGTGGATGGGTTCGCGCGATCTGCGTCGGATTTACGCGATCGATCCTAAAGAGTGGGAAGTGCTCGAAGAGAAAGGACCGCCTGGCATCCCATGGGCGGCTGTCGCGACGAATGGGACGCTTTGTTTCACGATCGGGGAAGGTACAAATGACGATCGCTACATTCACCGATTCGCTCCCGAGGTTGGCTTTTCGGAGCAGGACAAAATCGCTTGCCCGGAATTTACCGGATCATACCTCAGCTACGACGGCGAGAATATCTATCTAAGTCAATGGTACAAGCATCGCATCCTTAAACTAGACGCCAGCGGCAATATCATCCGCGCTATCCACATCGGTGCAGAGGTCTCAGGCCACGCCTTTATCGATGGAATAATCTACGTGTTGCGCGGGACCGAACAGAACGGTGAGAGCTGGACCATGGCACGGCTCGATCCGCGAGAGGAACAGCCGGAGATTAAAGACATCGCGGTCGTGCCATTCGCGTGCCGCTCGCTTACTTTCGATGGCGCGAACTTTTGGTCGAATCATCGCGCCGCGAATGAAATCGTATCATTCGCGCTGCCATTGTAGCCGCTGCTGTTGGCTGCGGTTTTTAATTCCTGCATCCCCGCCGCGGCTATTTTGCGCGCGAAATTAAGTAAATGACGTGAACGCGCTGAGTGACCTTAACTGGGGCGAAGCGATATTGTGGCGTGACTATCACTCGTTCGACTTGCGGCGTTTTGATAGCGCCGAACCTAGAAAATTCGCCGACAGAGATGCCTGTCTCGATTTCTGGAAATGACACGGGCGGAACCGCAAACACTGATTCGATCTTCATATTCAGTGAGTGTCTTCTCGGCTTGTTCGCGCGCATTGGCGAGCGCCTTTTCCCAAATGTCACTCTCAATTTCCTTCTGCTTAGCGAGACCACCTTCAATTCCGGAAAATTCTACGCCTCCTATATTGATCAAATCGTCAACAAGCTTGGGAAATGCTGTCAGGTCGCGCAGCTTGATTTGGAACGACCGGGTGACCTTGAAACCGATAAGCTTGCCACGTTTATCGGATTACTCGTCGCCTTTGTCGAACTCTGGTTCTGATCGAATGTCTTCGGCGATAACGTCGTCGTCCGCGATTTTGCGCTCCTTGGCGAGCGCAAAGATCTTGTTGGCCTTTGCTTGAACATCTTCATTCGCTTTTGGTTGCTGCGGCGCTCGGCCGACTCGGTCGAATCGTAGCATCATCATATCCGCAGGCTTCTGGATTTCAGCTTTGCCTTCGACGTAGACGTAAGGTTTGTCAGGCAAACCGCCTTGGGCGAAAACGGAAATCGGAGCGAATAACAGGGAAAGTAAAAGAAAACGCTTCACGAGCGAATGCTGAACTAATCGATTTTGATCAGCAATAAATAAGCAGAAATGTTTGTTGGCCATTACGGCGTTGCTTTTGCAGTCAGGAGTGAGAGAAACAAAATCTCGCTCTGGGTTTTGTTTGTTGCGGTTCAGTTTCTCGATTACATCTGGGCGACGCTCGTGCTGCTTGGGATTAAGAAGCTGCGGGTGATCAAAGGATTTACGGCTGGCAGCATGCTAGACTCGTATTTCCATCCGTATTCGCATAGTCTGATTACAGCGATTCTTTGGAGCAGCGTAGCCGCCATCGCTTACAAGCCACTTTGCAGTAAGGCTGGGGCTCGTCTACACCAAGTCCGCCGCTTTGATTGTTGGTGTCGCTGTTTTCTCTCGCTGGATTCTCGACCTAATCGCGCATCCGCGTGACCTCGCGATCTACGACAACACGTGGAAAGTGGGTTTTGGCTTGTGGAATTATCGGGATAAGGAGTTTGGTTTGGAAATCGGGCTGCTTGGTGCAGGGATCCTGCTTTACCTGACCCGAAATGCGATGCCGGCAATTCGTAAAGGAGCGGTGATCGATTTCGGAGTCGCCCTCATTGTCATCCAGATAGGTGATACGTACGTGCCTCGCAATCCATTGACGGACAAGGAAACCGTCATGGGCGTTTGGATTTTCAATACCCTTTTTGTGATTGTCGCGTTCTTGATAGAGAAAATCGGAAGTCGGCAACATAATAATCCGCCGTGATTGTGATTGTTTTCGGAGTCTCTGGAGCGGGGAAAACTACGATTGGCAAACTGCTCGCCGAACAACTTGGCTGGCAGTTTTATGGAGCAGATGATTTTCATCCACGTGCCAACATCGAGAAAATGCATAGCGGTCGTCCGCTAACCGACGAGGACAGATGGCCGTGGCTGGAACGTTTGCGCGAGCAGATTACGCGTTCTCTTGCTGCAACAGAGGACGCGGTGCTCGCCTGCTCTGCGTTGAAACGCGCGTATCGGGATCGTTTACGCGTCAGCGACGAAGTGAAGTTTGTGTTTCTGCGCGGAAATTACGCGCTTATTGAAAAACAACTTCGTCAGCGACGCGGTCACTTCATGAATCCTGCGTTGTTGAAGAGCCAATTCGCCGATTTGGAAGAGCCGGGATTGGACGAGGACGTGCTAACAATCGCATTGGGACGGACTCCGGAAGAGCTCGTTGACGAAATCAAAACGAGGCTTTGTCTCTCGCGCAGGGATTCGAGGTAGTTTCGTCCTGTTACTTGCAGGCCGGGGGCGGCCTGGCTCCATCGGCATCGCATCGATGCTGGAGATGGCCTTCCCTCAGGCCGTTCGCTCGGTTTATGATACTGTCCCTTGATAAAGATTGTCGCTCTCGACGTTGAAGAGCCGGTTCCAACGTGCGCGATAATTCTCAAAGGCGATCTGCGCTCCGAGTTGCATGAGTTGTTCTTCGGAAAATTGAGTGCGCAAATGCCCATACAACTCGTCGGAAACATTTGACGGCGTGTCCGTGAGAGCGTCAGCCAGTTCAATGACGAGCCGTTCCGCATCATTGAAAGGCGTCAGATCATCCCCAAGAACGGCGCGCAATTTCTCATCATTCAGCCCTGCTTTTCTGCCCACGGCAGAATTGATGTCTACTCAAAAAGGACAACCGATGCGCACTGCGGCGCGGGTTTTTCCAAGTTGAATGTAGCGCAACGAGACAAGTCGTTTCCGACCAAGACCGGCTTCCATCGCGATCGCGCCCCACACGAGACCGGGCAAGCGCATCTGGATCTTCGCCGGCGTAAAGTCTTTTCCGAACATTTTGCGCATCATTCCGTAGAACCAGCGTAGGTGCCACGGTGCTTCTTTCTTCTCCAACCCCGAAATTCGAGCCATGACTAATCCATATCGTTCTCCACAACATGTTCGGTCTTAACATCCGAGTTTAGTTGAGACGCCGGTGTCAGGTCTTCGAGTAATTCGCTAGGCATGCGTTGGTTTTCGGAGCGACGTGAGTTTGTTAACGAGTGTGTTAGTCGCCTTTTCCAAAAGCATTCCCCATGCGCTGAGAGCTGCCAACGTTGGAATGCAAATCAGCAGGAACATCCAGATTGGCAACTCGCGAATGCGAAGCCCAAGCCAGATGACGTAGGGTTGGTGGATGAGATACAAGCCGTACGAATAGAGTCCCACGAGTCCGAAAAGGTTAGCTGGGCCTTTGAATAACAAAATGATTCCAGCAATGCCCACGATTTCGAGCATGCAACATGTGCCCGTAGCGAAATCGACGAAGATGTACTCATAAAGACCGCCGTAGAGCTGCAGCGCTGCAGGGTAGAGGATTAGTCCAAGAACTAGTCCGCCGCCGCGAAGTAAAAACCGTTCCGCGCGTGCAGTTGATCGCATGTGCCACATCGCGAGCGACATTCCGAGCGCGAACTCGGGCAACCGACAGATCGCGAAACCACCCAACACCCACAAGCCACTTTGATGCCAGACTATAAGCAGCATATAGCGCGCAAAAAATCCAGCAACACATGCGACTAATAGAAACCACCACGGCCCCAAACGGCGCGCCGCCAGAAAGAGCAGAGGAAAAATCAAATAAAACTGGATCAGCATGGAGAAGTACCACCAAGCCGCGTTGAGGTACATGAAATTCATCTGAATATCGATAAAGCGCAGACCGAGCAGGCTCAGGATGATGCGATCGTCTACTGGTTCCAGCCGCGCGACGAACGGCGAGAGGAGATAAACTAAATGCGCGACCCAGTACATCGGGTAAAGCCGCAAGAACCGCGCGCGATACCACGTGCTCCATCCCTCAGCCGCGGGACCGGACTCGGAACGGCGCATGGTGGATTGCATCAGCGTCCACCCGCTCAGGATAATGAAGACACCGACAGCGTGGAACCCGAGTCCTGAAACTTTGAACCAAGCCAATCTTAGAATCGTCAGCGCGCCTGCTGAGAAATTACTCCAGTCGGTTGGTGGAAGAACGCCATGTTGGAAATAAGTCGTGAAAAAATGAAAGTAAGCGACGAACAAAATCGCCAGGCCCTTAGAGATATCAATCCAAAGGAGGCGTTTCACTGCATCGGCTTAACAGGGTGAGAGTAGATCGGTCAAGGCTGCGCTGATTTGGTCCGGCGCCTGACACAGACGCCCTACAAATTGAAAGCGCTGCGCAATTGACTGGCGTAACACGGCTGGCTAAATCGACATCGTGCTCACCGATTCCGAACTTGAACGCGATCGTTTGTGTGTCGTTATCGCAACGATAGTCATCAACGTTGCTGGAGTTTCGCTACTGGCGTTCGCGCCGTGGTCGGATTGGCGCACGGGCGCAGCGCTCAACATTATTGATAATTGTCTTCTTATCGGCTTTGCACTCGTTAGGCGGGACGCATTGCTCGGCCGGCTTCTCCTTTTCGGACTCGTGGTCGGTTTCACGGAGCTTTCGGCCGATGCGTGGCTGGTTGATTACACGCGCACTCTGGATTACTCGATTGGCGGCGGTCCAATGATCTGGCGATCACCGCTCTGGATGCCGCTGGCCTGGGAAGTTCTAGCAGTGCAATTCGGATATATCGGACTGCGATTGTGGGAACGGTCCGGCAAGGTCGGCTTGGTTATGATCGGACTGCTTGGCGCAATCAAATATTCGTTCTACGAGGAGATGGCGCGAAGAATTCATTGGTGGCAGTACAGTGGTTGCCGCATGATTTCGTTTACGCCGTGGTACATCATTCTCGGCGAGTTCGGGATTGCGCTCGCGTTCGCGTTGCTTGCGCGAACCGTGCGACGCGGCTCGTGGCGCCAGGCTGTCGTTGCTGGAATCGGCGGCGGATTTTCGATTTTTGTTTGTTACGCCTTTGCCTTTTGGATTACGGATCGACTGGTTAAGTAGGGACGAGGACAAATCCGCATAGGTCGGGAGCCATTCTGATGTTCAAGGACGAACTAATCAGAGCAGCTATCAAACCGTCGGGGAATGATCGTTGGAAGAAGCGATCTCCATCAGTTTTAATGACCCTAAATGAGAATCTACTGCGCATTTGTGATGTTTGTCTGTGCCAGCGTGGTTGGGGCGGAACCGGTTGTTTCGCCATCACCATCGCCAACGGTATCCGCAACGCCTGCTACGACGATCACGCAGTCGGTTGCTGAGCTCTCCGCACAACGAGCCGCCACTGAGCGGTCGAAGATTTACCGGACCGGCGCGGCTTACGGTCGCTGGCTTGACGAAATCGCAAAAGATTCCGGCAACGCTTTTCTTCAACGAGGCGTCTTCGATCGAGTTACCTGGATGCGTTTGCTCAGTTGTGCGGTCGCGCTCGCGCTGTTGTCACTGCTTTCCGGTTGGTTTGTTTGGATCGTCAGGCGGCGCGCCGGCGAGATTGAATCAACGCGATATCAGTCCTGGTTGGCATTGAGCGCAGCCGCGATTCGCAAACCCGTCGCGCTTTTCCTCTGGATGTGCGGGGGCGCATTCGCGCTGCTGCCGATAGTTGCGGGCATCGACTCCCGGCCCACGCGCATCTTTTGGGGGCGCGCGCTCACAGCGATTCTCTACGCCGGATGGATTATCGCACTGCTGTGGCTGGTCTTTCGCGCCATTCGCGCCGTCGAAAAACGGATGCGTCTGTGGGCGGAGCGAACGCGCAGCTTACCGGGCAAAATCGTTGTTCCAATCGTTGGACACACATTGCGGCTTTCGGTACCGCTGCTCGGCATCATTCTATTGTTACCGCTGCTTAAGCTTCCCGAAAACTGGACATGGGTGACACAGAAAGGTGTCGGTATTCTGTTCATCGTCACGCTTTCATTTCTGATCGTTCATGGCATCAACGCGATGCAGGCTGCGCTGGTGAGTAGGCAGCGATTGGACCTGCCGGATAATCTTTCAGCGCGCCGGATCTACACTCAGGTATCGGTGATTCGCAAAATTATCATTACTGCCGTCGTAATCATCGCGACCGGCTCCGTGCTGATGCTTTTCGATCCGGTGAGGCAGTTCGGCACGAGCATTCTGGCTTCGGCTGGAATTGCAGGCATCGTGATTGGGTTCGCCGCGCAACGGACTCTCGGCAACGTGCTCGCTGGCATCCAGATTGCGCTAACGCAGCCGCTACTCATCGATGATATCGTGGTCGTCGAGGGTGAGTTCGGCCAGATCGAGGAAATCACGCTCACGTACGTAACGGTAAGAACGTGGGACCTGCGCCGGATGATTTTGCCGATCACCTACTTTGTCGAAAAACCGTTTCAGAACTGGAGCCGCGTTTCTACGGAACTGCTCGGGACGATTGTTCTTTACCTTGATTACCAGGCGCCCATTGGCGAATTGCGCAAGGAATTGAAGCGCCTTGTTGAGAACAATCCAAAGTGGGACAGGAAGGTGTGCGGATTACAGGTGACCGATACGAAACTAAGCACAATCGAAGTGCGCGTGCTCGTCAGCAGCACCGATCCTGGCAAAGTTTTCGACCTTCGTTGCGAGATGCGCGAAGGGCTCATTGAATTTCTTTGTCGCAATCATCCGGAAAGTCTTCCGCGACAGCGCAGCGTCAACGAACCTCCGGATGAAGAGGTTCAACACCGGCGAAAACTAAAATCTGCCTCGCCGGCGCAGGGAAAGGAGCATGAGCGCGGTCCCAAAGCTCCCGGAATCCACGCCGATCAGAAACGCGACGGCGCGGGCAATTAACCCACTAGCCGGCCGCCTTAGGCGGATCGCTCGCTGCTGCGTGATTGGGCAGGGCTTATTTTCAGCGCTAGAAGCGCTGCAATAACCGCAAATCCGCCGAGCAGGACGAATGCAGCAGTGTGGGTGCCAGTTCCCGCCTTCAGGACGCCGATAAGCGTTGGCCCCGCGAAGCTGCCGACGTTTGCAATCATCGTCACGAGGGCTATCCCAGCGGCCGCCGCTGGCCCGGTAAAGAACTGAGTCGGTGTCGACCAAAAAGGACCATAACTGGCGCAGTGTCCCAGTGGAACAAGTGCCAGTGCAATAACGGCCAACACAGGCTGATGCAGCAGCGCGCATCCCATAAGGCCTACACCCATCACGAACAGTGGGACAGCTATATGTATAGCTCGCTCGCCCGTGCGATCGGAATGGTTGCTGTTTAAGAGCATACCCAGGATTGTTACCGCGCTAATCGCACTCAGAACCAACCCTACCTTGAAGTTACTAAGTCCGGTAAGCGACTTGATAATGAGCGGCGCCCAAAAGGAATAACCATAAAATCCAGCCGCGACCAAGAGGAAGATGATCCCTAGCTTCCAGACGGTAACATCAGTCAGTGCTACATAAATGTTCGGCTTTAGCACGCAAGCTGTTCGCTCGGCAGCAAGTCTTTCTACCAGCCAGTCGCGTTCTGCTGGAGTCAGCCAATGCGTCGTTTCGGGACGATCCTTCAGATCGAAAAGGACGCTGATGCCCAGGATCACCGCGGGCAATCCTTCAAGCAGGAACAACCATTGCCAGCCCGTCAACCCATGAAGACCATCTAATTCCAGCAAGGCTCCCGATAACGGACCTCCTATTAACCCGGTCACGGGGACCGCAGTCATGAAAGCCGCGATCGCTCGCGCACGATGTGCTGCAGGATACCACAGGCTTAAATAGTAAATTACTCCGGGAAAAAATCCGGCTTCAGCTACTCCAAGAAGGAATCGTAGCAGGTAGAAGGTCGCAGGAGTCCGCACAAACATCAGGCCGATTGAGATCAGGCCCCACGTTACCATGATTCGCGAGATCCAAAGCCGGGCTCCAACTCGTTCCAGGATGATATTACTTGGAATCTCAAAGAGACAATAACCAAGAAAGAAAATACCCGAGCCAAAACCAAACACCGTCGAGCTAAACCCGAGATCAGTGTTCATTTGCAATCCGGCAAAACCGACATTCACCCGATCCAGCCAGGCGATAACGTAAAGCACAAAAAGAAATGGGATCAACCGCCACGTCACTTTCCGCAGCGTGACCGCGGCCAATTCATTGGGGGGCGGCGCTGTTCTGAAAACAGTCGAGGCTGGATCAGAAGGTTCGATGGAGTTGTTCACATTTCGAACAGCTTAAGCCGACCTCGTCGCAACGAAACCGGACGAACTTTGCCTTGCCAAATGGCTGCGTTTTTGATTACAGATCGCTTCCACTAATCAGAGCTAAAATTATGTCCATAAGAGTTACTTCACTCCTCATTGCAATGATCGCCAGCGTGACGGCTATTAACGCAAGCGTACCGATCATAGTCGGGTACGGCAAAGGCCGACGGGCGGTCATGAACCTATTTACGAATGCAGAAGATCGGCTGAAACATGGCGATACCGCGGGTGCAAAGCGCGATTTGGACGCGGCGCTTCACGCTGATCCCACATTTTGGCCGGCGCTCTACATCCGCGCGCAGATTTTTGCAGGGCAAGGCAAATACGATCTTGCTATTCAGGATTGCAATGAAGCGCTCCGGCAATATCGGGGCTTTGTCGAAGCCGCCCTGCTGCGAGCCAGGATCAACGCGGGTCTTGGAAAATACGCGGAAGCATTGAAGGAGTTTAATTATATCGTTTCGATCCATCCTCGGAGCGTTACTCTTGCCAGGGCGCTGAGCGACCGTGCGTGGTTTCAGGCGACTTGCCCAAACGCGTCGTTTCGTAACGGCCGACAGGCGGTCAAAGATGCCAAGGCAGCTTGCAGTATCATGGCGTGGAAGGACGAGAACATGATCGATACGCTGGCCGCAGCTTATGCCGAGACAGGCGATTTTGATTCTGCTGCGCGGTATGCAGCGCAAGCATTGGCAATAAAGGGAATTGAGCCGGCCGATTCGAAACGCATTCAACGGCATCTGGCATTATTCCAGCAGCATCAGCCCATTCGATTATAAAGAGGGAATCCCGTTTCGAGGCTCCCCGTGGTTTGTTGGCGCGGTACTGTTTTGTCGAATCGCCGCCCCTTGGAAACTCGCAGCGAAAGCGACGACCCGGAGTGTGATATGAGCGGGGGTCGCTATTTGCCAATGAGAATCAAAATGCCGGCTGCTAGTGCCAAGATCCCCATTATGATCGTTGGGATGGTAATGTGGAACAGTAGAGTGATCCCGGCGAGAATCAGATATATAGCGAGCAGGAGCATTCCGAGGTTTTTGGTGATGTTCATGGCTTCCTTCTGAGACAAAGCACACGGTTTTGCACGCTTAAAATTACGCGCTGCAAAATCTTTACGGATTCCTGCTTACGACCTTCGCAGCCGGCTTGTTAATTCTAATCTCGGCGCTCACTTGCTGAAGTTGCGCTGCTTGCTCTTTCACTATTGCCGCGAGACTCCCAACCATCGCTTCCAATTTCTCTACTTTGTGGTGCTCCTTGAGAAATTCATTGAGCAGCATTGCGTTCACGGCATCGTAGCGCACGGTGTAAATTTCTCCGTTCTCGTCACGCACGACGAGATCGGGATTCACCTTCGCTACTTCCTCGGCAATTAAACCGAACTGCGGTGTATCTGTCTTGTCGCTCTTATAGTGGAATGTCATTGGCTGAAGCCCTAGGATCGAGTCGCTGGCGTTGTTCATTGGTTTGATCTCCTTCTTGAACCGGCGCGAAGAGTTCATCGTCCCCAGTTGGCCTGCAGAGTCAATCAACACTGGTATGGCGTCGCCAATTTGCGTTGTCACCCCGTGAATGTTGCCGATAAAGCAGCTGTTGTTCACGTCCGCTCCATCAGTGCCAATACAGATTACGTTCGTGGCCGTGGTAACACCCGATCCGGCTGAAACGCCCAGTGCCGTGTTAGAGTGGCCAGTGATGTTGAACAAGAGCGCGCCACTACCGATGGCTGTGTTGCCGCCGCCAATAGTGTCGCTCTGGAGTGCATTAGTGCCAATAGCTGTGTTGCCGCCACCGGTGGTTGTGCTTTGGCTTGCCTGAAAACCCATGGCCGTATTGCCGAAACCGGTCGTATTGCTAATCAGCGCATTAACGCCGCTAGCCGTATCGTTGGCGCCGGTGGTGTTGTTTTGGAGTGCTTGAAAACCCGGTGGCCGTATTGTTCTGTCCTGTGGTGTTGTTAAGGAGCGTATTAGCGCCGTCGGCTGTGTTGGAGCTTCCTGTGGTGTTATCACCGAGTGCGCCAAACCCAGTGGCGGTATTGGAGCCGCCGGTAGTGTTGTCAAAAAGGGCGAACACTCCCGCGGCTGTGTTGTTCTCACCGGTAGTATTACTAAAAAGGGCCCCTGCTCCGGTGGCCGTATTGTTGTCGGCAGTATTCGTAAGGAGCGTTCCGGCGCCGATGGCCGTGTTGAAGGTGCCTTCGGCGTTGCTGCTGAGTGAAAAGAAGCCGACGGCTGTATTGTATGTGCCGGTTGTTAGGCCGGATAGGGCGTTTTGCCCTTCTGCTGTGTTGCCTCCAGGATAACCTCCGTCCGGTGGCGGATTGAGCGCTTGCGCATTTGGCAAAACGCTGAGGCAGATGAAAGCAAGTGTGGCGATAGATAATTGAGTCCCGGTTTTCATAGATCTGTAGTCTCAGAAAGCTGCGGGCAGCGTGTCGAGATCAAAATCTTGCATCTGAAAAGTCTGCGATGGCAACACACTGTCGCCAATACACCGGACGCGTGCGCCACCTACTCTCGATCAAGCCGCGTGAAGCGAGCCCACTTTCGATGGGACAAGAATCGCGTCACTCATTCCATGCAGGAACTTTTTATCTGCTGGCGCGACCGTGGCGAGAGCGCCACGTAATTTTACGCGGTCGCCCTCGACGAAATAGTAAGGGCAGAGGCGTACACGGCCTTTCATTTTCTTTAACTCGCCAGAATCAGGATCCCAATACTGATGCTCGACTAGTCGCCCCTTGTGAAAGCGTTGCATAATCGTCGGCGACGATTCGAACGTCTCAAGAGCGTGGTTGATTCGCTTTTCCCACTCGGCATGCGGCAGATCGGCACCCAGCGCGATGCCACGGCTGCCCCAGCCAAGCGGTGAAAAGCCGCTTATTTTCAAAAGAAGATCGCGATCTTTCTGGCTGAACTTGGCGGCTTCGCGCCAGTCATGTATCTCCAAGCGCGGAATGACCGCATGTTGTGGCAAGGGCGTCGGATCGAGCAGCCACGAGTAGGGGATCACTTGCTGTAGCTTGACGAAATATTTCTCGCCTAATTCGCGTCGCCAGAATTCGCGCAGCGGCTGCATCCAAAAAAGCGCGAACCACATTTTCTCTTCAAGATACGGTTTGATCGGCGGCGTGATGCTGATGCGACCTTCAGCATTCGCCCGCAGGGTGTTCTCGATCCCGGGAATATTTGGCAGATCAAATAATTCGAAGAAACGGTACACGGCGCGTCCGTCCCTCGGCTTATAATTCTCAGCGGCTGCAACACGCCAGCTGTAGCCAGGATCGGTGATCCCGGTGGGACTGAGATCGCGAAAAGAACCGGAGTCAGCGACTCCGGCTACAGCATGTCTTTGATTCAATCGCGCGGTGATCCATTCCATCTCTGGTCGGTACGTTGCGGCCTCTTGCGAGATGACGATGTCGCCGCCATTTGGAAGTACAGTCCGAAATCCATCCAGCATTCCGTCGGCGCCGCCGATAATCTCGTTGTCGAATGTTGAATAGGTTTGGTTGAGCCAACCGGTCAGGCCGATTCCGCCGGGGACAGAATCGATTTCGGCAATCATGTAGCTGTGATCGGTCAGAATGAGATCGGGACGAATCACCCGGGGCAAATCGTCCCGAATTTCTTTCCGCCTCGAAAACTCGATCAGTTCCTTTGGTTTACCGGCATCGAGATAACGCGCCACCCAGGCGGGCTGTTTGTCTTTAATGCTCAGCTGATAGAGTTGATTACAGGCACGCTGGAAAACGAAGAGCCTATGTCCGAGTTGTTCCAGTTCGGCGACAAATTTTTTCTCGATCGGAAAGGCATGAGGCGAGAGAAGCCAGGCCTTTTCCGCAAAAAGACCTTCCTTCGGGAAAGCCGCGCGAATGGCCGCTAGCCTGTCGTTCTGAGTATCCACTTGTGCCACGAAGCAAACGTCCAACGCTCAACGCCGAACGTCCAACGCTCAAATATTGTAGGGCGTCTGTGCGAGACGGCGTCTCCGGAGGAGGCGTTTGACACAGACGCCCCTACAAATCATTTTCCGGCCGCCATCTTCTTCAGCGTGAGCTTGACCAGCTCTTCCGCTGATTTCGCTTCGCCTTTCTCCTGGAGGTCGCGCACTGCTTTGTGCGCATCGATCTGTTTGTAGCCAAGCGCGATCAACGCGAGCACGGCCTCGGTGGCTTGCTCCTGCTCGGGCGTGGGCGCATGTGCTGCACTGGCTGCTTCCCACGCTGCCGCCACGCCGAGCTTGTCTTTCAATTCCAAAATGATTCGCTCCGCCGTTTTTTTCCCGAGGCCGCTGATTTTTGAAATTGCAACCACATCGGAGTTTACGACCGCGGCCTTGAAATTATTCACGCTCATTCCGCTAAGCACTGCGAGCGCGAGTTTCGGCCCGATGCCGCTGACATTGTTGACGAGCAAACGAAAGAGATCGCGCTCCGCGGGCGTCATGAATCCGTAAAGCACATGCGCGTCTTCGCGAACAGCCAGATGTGTGAGAATGCGAATCGGCTGGCCCGGCTCCGGCAGCCGATCGTAGCTTGAAAGCGGGATGAAAACTTCGTAGCCGACGCCACCGACATCGATGATTGCGTGCGTAGGCAAAGCGCCCACCAGTTTGCCATCGAGAAAAGTGATCACGTTAAATCGTTAAACCGCTAAAGCGTTGAAACGTCAATGTGCTTCACTCCGATTTTAGCACCAGCGTAAGATCAACCTGTTTCCCCTTAGGGATGTTGAAGCCATCCGTTGGAACAGATCTCCAAGTTTGGGGACGATTGGGAAAAAGCGTCTGGACAAGCGGAGTTGGCACAATCACGAGACGCGGGCCGGGCTTGGACATGAAGTCGACTGCGTTCTTTTTATTGAGTCGCGTCAGAAAGCCTTGCACGCGCGAGCGAAAATACCAGACCACGCTTGGTTCCTCGAACTCGACAGAGGCAAATTGCATGTTCGTTTGCAAATACGCGCGTGATTCCCGAAAAAGCTGGTAGGCGGGAAAAAACCGCGCGACGAGTGGGGGAACAACCAAAGCAATCGCGATCCAGACACACGCCGCACTGGTAGCGATGGTTCGAAACGAGGAGCCGTGATTTCTAGCGACCGCTGCTCCGTGCCAATGCCGTGCAAGCAAGAGCGCGAGCAAAGGAAAGGCCGGCAGGGTATAATGCGGTAGCTTGGTGCTAACCAGTGTGAAGATCACAAAAATGATCGCGATGCCTGTGAGCAGATAGTTGTCGATTTTGTTCCCTCTGCAGCCGGGATCGCTAATCCCGGCCTTCTGTTGTATCCACAATTGCCGGATCAACCACGGCAACTTGATCGACCAGGGAAAGAAACTGACAAAGATTGTTACAAAATAGAACGGTAGAAGCAGCAGATACATCCCAAACGAACTCGCTCCGTGTCCTTCCATCGTGGCGAGCGACCGGCCAATGACATGCCGTCCGATTCCAATCGCAAAGAATTCGCCGTGAGTTTGAATCAACGCTGGGATTCCCCAGAGCGCGACAACTGCGAGCGTCACCAAAATTCCGCGCAGGAATTTGAAATTCCGGCCCAACTGCCAATCTCGTGCCAAAACGATTGTTGTTACGACAGTGAGCAGCGGTATCCACGCGATCGGTCCTTTCGCGAGAAAACCTAGCGCAAGGGCGAGATAGAATATCCACCACCATCTCCGTTGGATGTTGGACGTTTGCTTCCCACAAATGAGCTCATACCCCGCCCAATGCGCCAACGTCATAAACAAGACGAGCCACATATCGGCGACTGCGGCCTTTGCATGAATAAAAGTCTGTAGCGACAGCGTGAAAATGATCGCCGCCCACCAGCCAACTGCGGCCGCACCGTTGCGGTAGCCCCAGGCAAGGATCACCAATGCCGTCAGGGCAGCTGCGATCGCAGATGGAAAACGCGCGCTGAAATCGCTTTCACCAAAGATTCGGTAGCTTGCCACTTGTGCCCAATAGGCGAGGGGAGGCTTGTCGAGTCGTAGCTGATTGTTGAAGTAAGGAACGACGTAATCCGCGCGCTGGATCATTTCTCGCGATGCCTCCGCGAAACGCGGCTCGTCGCGATCGATCAACGGCAAGCTCCACGTGCCGGCCAGATGGAAAAGGACCGAGCCGAAAAAGAGAAGGACAGAATTGCGTATTGCGGATTTCAAGAGCGCGCTCAAAATAGCGCCCGCTAAAACTGACGGGAACTTTATTGTGAAGCGCGCCGCCGTTTTTTATTGGCTGATCGGAATCGTCATTGCGGCGGTAGCGATCGCAATTGCATTTCATTTCGACGGTGCCGTGCGTGATTTCATGGCGCAGCATCAAAGCCCCATGATGCGCAACTTCATGCGCAACGTCAGCTTGTTTGGTGACTGGCCTTCGCACGTTGCGCTTGGATTACTCCTTTTAGGAATCGCCTGGCGGCGCCACAGCAAAAAATGGATGCGCATTTTTTTGTCGATGTTGCTGGCAATGGCGATCGCGGGGATTGCTGGCACTGTCATCAAACGCACGGTTCCAAGGGCCCGCCCGTCTGTGAAATCGGAGCTGCGCTGGGGTGGTCCGCGTTTCAGCACGAAATATCACGCGTTTCCCTCCGGTCACGTTCTAGCGTCGACGGCGTTTTTCGGTGTTTTGATTTTCACGCGCCGCCGTGTAGGACTCGCCTGTTTGCCGATCCCAATTCTAATCGGGCTCTCCCGAATGTACCTCGGTGCGCATTACTTATCTGATGTTGTGTGCGCGGCAGTGCTGGGGATTTTATGCGCCGCCCTCGTTTGGCGATTTTTTGCGCGGGAACCCGGCAACCACCGATCAGTGATCGCTGTTCCCAGATCAGAACAGGACCACGCTTGTTAAAAATCGAAGAGTACCAGCAAGAACAAGAATAGGACTTTACGGCGCGGAGGGGGTGAGATTCGAACTCACGAGACCTTTCGGCCTTCCGGTTTTCAAGACCGGCGCGATCAACCGCTCTGCCACCCCTCCGGAGTCGCACATTTGCGGCCGGAAATTCATTACCCCATTACTCCATTACTCCAAGTGAAATCACGCGGTCGCGCATTGGAGAAACGGAGTATTGAAGCGTTCAGGATTTGCTGGACATGTCGATATGTTCATGTGAACTTAATACATGGCTAAAAAGTTTCGACCCGTGGTCGAAGAAACCGCCCAAAGCCGCACGGCCATTCGCGGACGGGGCGCGTCCTGGAGCCCCGCAAATCGCTTCGAGAAACTGCATGTTGATCTAAATGATCTCGACGTTGTCGATGTTGATGTTGGAACGGAAGACCGGCCGCAACGCCGAACCCAATACTTTCGCGATGGAACCAAATCGGTCATCACTCGTAACAACAGTCCAGATGTCGGCTTTGAGACGAGCCTGAATCCGTACCGAGGCTGCGAGCACGGCTGCATCTATTGTTACGCGCGACCAACACATGAATATCTCGGCTTTTCCGCCGGACTCGATTTCGAAAGCAAGATCATGGTGAAAACAAACGCGCCGGAGTTGTTGCGCGCTGAACTGGAATCGCCGCGTTGGCAGCCGCAAACGCTGGTGATGAGCGGCGTGACCGATCCGTATCAGCCGATTGAGCGAAAGCTGGGCGTTACCCGCGGCTGCCTCGAAGTGCTCGCCAAATTTCGCAACCCGGTGGCAGTCATCACAAAGAACCGCCTGATTACACGCGACGTCGATCTTTTGCGCGACCTCGCCGCGCACGATGCAGTGGCTGTAAATATTTCAGTAACTTCGCTGGACTCGAATTTGCAGAGAATGCTTGAGCCGCGAACGTCGTCACCTCAAGCCCGCCTCGATGCGGTCCGACAACTTCGCAGCGCAGGAATCCCGACTGGCGTGATGGTTGCACCAATCATTCCCGGCCTCACGGATCATGAAGTTCCGAAGATCATGGACGCCTGCGCAAAAGCGGGCGCGCAATTTGCCGCATACACAATTGTTCGCCTGCCGTGGGCGGTGGCGCCCCTATTTGAACACTGGCTCGAGGAACATTTTCCCGATCGCAAGGAGAAGGTATTGGGGCGCATCCGCCATTTACGAGGAAACCGGCTAAACAATTCCCAATGGCATACGCGTATGACTGGGGAAGGCATCTTTGCCGAGCAGATCGCTTCCATGTTTGCCATCTCCTGCAGGCGCAACAGAATGTGCGCGCGTCCGAAACTCTCTTGCGCGTCATTCCAAAGATCGACGACGCAGCTGCGCCTTTTTGGTTGAAATCATCTATCGTCTTTTGAAGCAAATCGTGCGGCCGCATCGCTTGTCGCAAACGAAATAATAAAGCGGCCGCTGCGAGCACGCACTAGGTGCGGAGAGGCGGTTATTGGAGACCGTGCTAATTCATAAACACCGCGCCAGGTTAAGTCCCCGTTTAATTCCTGGCTCCTCCCCTCGCAGTGTGTTGCACTGTTACTTGGTGACAACTCTTCTACGATTGTGTTTTGCTCGGCGCGTACGGTCAGAGCGGATTCGAGGCGGACATATTCGGCCGCATCGGCGCCGCGCCACTCACCAATCTGGACTTTCCAATTCGAGGAACTCTTCGCTATGGAGTTGAGCGGACTCGAACCGCTGGATGGACTGTCGATTTCGACAAGTAAGTCCTTAATGCACGCCAGTCGCCACCGCGAATTCTCTCTCTCCGTCGGTGAACACGAGCAGCGCTTCGTTTTCCTTTAGGCCGAGTGCTTTTCGAGCGCGAGCGAGTTGTTTACTTGAATCGGTGAATTCGACATAACACTCGCCGGCGCTAAGTGGAACCGCAGTTTTGATCTTTGCCCTTTTCATGCCCGCGGCACTTTTGCGCCGAATTCCGTGAGCGCAAGGTGTTTTTGTTGTCGACAAGTTGTGACTAAATTGTGACTCGCAATTTAGTCAAAAAAAGCCCCATTCGGCAGATTTGCTCACGCCTCTCTAGGATTCGCGCCTGTGAAATGCTATTTTCATAGGTGACAAAGCATTAGCAGCGCATACGAGAGTCCAACGCGTGTACTAGCCTTTTGAGACATACGTGGCCCGTTTTACAGAATCGCGCTAGAATCGTTTTTGATTGCGGCGTGCGGAAAATAATCTGTCTCTTTGGAGTTAGTGTTCCGCACGGGACACTGCGGCTACGCCCAACCCCACCGCACGGCGGTACATCAATCAGTGAATTTTCGCGCGGGTCAAAGTTGAACTTCAGCTTCTTTACGAAACCTAGCTTAACGACTCAATTTGCGCCGCAAGGCAGCAACGCCGAGCAAAGCGAAACCGAGCAGAGAAATTGTCGAGCCGCCATCCGGAACAGTCTGTACAGAAGGTCCGCCCAGGAGGACTTGCTTTGCTTCAACAGATTGGACAAGACAAAACGCCGTAGTTGCGATCAATAAGAGTGAGAGCTTAACCGAGGATTTCATGCGCCATAAGAGAGCACCAAGCATGCCACTTTCTCAGATTCTACATCCACCTGAAGGATAGGGAGTTGTAAAGAATTACAGACACTAAAATGTAAGGAATAGCAGACATTTGTAAGAAATATCGACACTTATCGACACGCGCTGGCCGGCAGGAATCCCAAGCAGAGAACATATTCTGCCTAACTAGCGCGATAAACTCTCGGGCGTTTATTTGAAAAGGCTGGTCTTTGCATTCGGCCAATTTGTCAGTGCGATCGAAAGTGAATTCGCCGCGCCAAGCCCCGGCCGGTTAGGAGGCGAGCCTACGTCGGCCTTAAGGTTGCAGCTCGCTCGGATTGTCGTTGGAAATCTGTTCCGAAATGTCCTTAAAAATCGACTTCCATTGGCAGCGCGTACGGGAGTCGAACCCGTGTACCAGCCTTGAGAGGGCTGTGTCCTAACCACTAGACGAACGCGCCAAAAACAAAATGCGATTAGAAATACCGCAATGACTGTGGGCTGGCAAGGTAGCCAATCAAAACCGTTTGCGCCGTTTCTCTTTCTTCTTCTTGTGTTTATCCGCGGGCTTCTTAGGAGCAGTTGTCGCCGATGGGGTTGGTGATGGCGTAGAGGTATCTGGGGTAGGGCGCACGCGTGGCTGAGCCAGCAAACCCTGATGAGACGTTTTTAGTGCCTGCAATGCCAACTTGATTTCAGGAGTCGCAGCCAATGCCGACATGCGTTGGTAGTAGACGTTGTAGTAATTGCGGAGCCGATTTCTCTTTTCCAAATCAGTCCGTGCAGCCTGGGCATACGCCTTCGCGGCCTGCACCTCGGGGTCATTTACCGTCCGATTTTTTAGTTGCCGCCATTCCTTATGCACGCGCAATTCATCCGCTTGCGGCCCGAGCGACCTCGGCTTTGAAAAATTCTGGTCAAGCTGCGATATCTCGGGCAGCTCGGGGCCATTAGGAGGCTCCGGCGAGGGCGTTGGTTCGAGTTGGTCTTGCTCCTCATAAAGATCCACATTTGGCGGAGCGGCGTCCTGTCCGCGCAGCATCAGTGCCATCCCAATTAGTGTCGCTGAAACGATTAACCCGTATATTTTCATTCCCAGTTTCGTCCGCAATGTAACCGAATTTTGAGATGCGGGAAGGCGCTATCCATGATAAAGAACGAGGCCGAAGCACGGGGCGTAGCTTAGCTTGGTAGAGCGCGTGGTTTGGGACCACGAGGTCGGAGGTTCAAATCCTCTCGCCCCGACGTTTGATCGCATCAAACGTTGTAATCCAGATTGGGGGCCAGGAGTTTCTCCACCGCGGGCACCGATTCGCCGTGCCGGGTCGCATAATCCACGACTTGATCGCGCCCAATTTGTCCGACCCCGAAATATTTCGCCTCTGGATGCGAAAAATAAAGTCCGCTCACGCTGGCACCGGGATGCATCGCAAATGATTCGGTCAGCTTAATGCCAGCGTTGTGCTCGGCATCCAGCAACTCGAACAATGTTCCCTTCTCTGCGTGATCGGGACAGGCGGGATAACCAGCAGCCGGCCGGATACCGCGATATTTTTCGCGGATTAGTTCGGCATGGGACAGCTGTTCGTCGCGCCCGAATCCCCACGCAATCCGCGTTTGTTTGTGCAGATACTCGGCAAACGCTTCAGCTAATCGATCTGCCAGCGCTTTTGTCATGATGGCGTTGTAATCGTCATGCTGCCGTTTGAATTCCTCTGCGAGTTCGTCTGCACCGTGAATCGAAACCGCAAATCCACCAAGATAATCTTGTAGCGCCGGTCTATGACCGCCATTCACTGGCGCAACATAATCCGCCAGGCAATGGTTAAATTGTCCCGCCGGTTTTTGCATTTGCTGGCGGAGGAAATAAAACGTGGCGAGCTTCTTCGTGCGATCATCGTCAGCATAAAGATCCACATCATCGCCGACTGAGTTTGCTTGCCAAAAAGCGTGAACACCACGCGCGATGAGCAGATTTTCTGCGACGATCCGATCAAGAAGGTTCTGCGCATCATCGAAAAGTTCGCGTGCTTGTTTGCCAACCTTTGGATCTTCAAAAATCGCGGGATAACGCCCGCGCAATTCCCAGGCGTGAAAAAATGGCGACCAATCGATGTACTCGGCCAGCGTCCGCAGCGAAAAGCAGCGTACGGTGTCATCCTGAGTGGATCCCGTAGTTTGGAGAACGCGCACGCCTAAAAATTCCGGTTTAGGCGGAACATAGTTGCTCCAACCAATCGGCGTCCGGTTTGCGCGTGCTTCTTCGAGCGTCAGCAAATTCTTTCGCTGTGTTCTTGCTGAATGCTCACGGCGCAAGCGTTCGTAGTCTTCGCGCGTTTTCTTATCGAATGCGGACTTGAGCTCTTCGTTCAGCAGCGAATTGACGACCCCCACCGCGCGCGAGGCGTCCAGAACGTGCACAGTACTGGCCTGATAATGCGGCGCGATTTTCACCGCGGTGTGCGCCCGGCTCGTGGTCGCCCCGCCAATCAACAGCGGCAAACGAAATCCTTCACGCTCCATCTCCTGCGCCACATGCACCATCTCGTCCAGCGATGGCGTAATTAGGCCGCTCAGGCCGATCACGTCCGCTTGTTTTTCTCGCGCTGCTTCCAGAATTTTTGCGGCCGGCACCATCACGCCAAGATCCAAGACCTCGTAGTTGTTACATTGCAGCACTACCCCGACGATGTTCTTGCCGATGTCGTGGACGTCGCCTTTTACCGTCGCCATCACGATGCGCCCCTGTGGTTTCGCGCCGGCAGATTTCTCCGCTTCCATGAATGGCATCAGATAGGCGACAGCTTTCTTCATCACCCGTGCACTCTTCACCACCTGTGGCAGAAACATTTTTCCGGAGCCGAATAAGTCGCCGACCACGCTCATCCCGGCCATTAGCGGGCCCTCGATCACGTCGAGTGGTCGCTTGCATTCTTGACGTGCTTCCTCCGTATCGACGTCGATGTAATCGGTGATGCCTTTGACTAACGCGTGTTTCAGACGCTCTTGGACAGGTTTTTTTCGCCATGCTTTGTCGGCGACTGGAGTCTTACCTTTTGCTTTTACGTTTTCCGCAAAATCGACTAACCGCTCGGTTGCATCGTCTCGCCGGTTCAACAGCACGTCTTCGACGCGCTCTCGCAGTTCGGGCTCGATTTCTTCATAAACCGCGAGCTGCCCTGCGTTAACGATTCCCATGTCGAGGCCTGCGCGGATGGCGTGAAACAGGAATGCGGCGTGCATCGCTTCGCGCACAGTATTGTTTCCGCGAAAGGAGAATGAGATGTTGCTGACCCCGCCGCTGACGCGCGCGCCAGGAAGATTCTTTTTGATCCACTGCGTCGCGTTGATGAAATCGACCCCGTAATTCCGATGTTCTTCGAGGCCGGTAGCGACGGTCAAAATGTTTGGATCGAAGATAATGTCGTTCCCCGGGAAATTCGCGTTTTTGGTCAAGAGATCATAGGCCCGCGCGCAGATCTCGATTTTCCGCTGAAAATTATCGGCCTGGCCTTGCTCATCGAACGCCATCACGATGGCAGCAGCGCCATATCGCCTGATTAATCGGGCTTGCCTGAGAAAGTCTTCTTCGCCGTTTTTCAAGCTGATGGAATTCACCACCGCTTTTCCCTGCAAGCATTTGAGCCCCGCTTCGATGACGCTCCACTTCGAGCTGTCGATCACAATTGGAATCCGCGTGATCTCAGGTTCACTGCCGATCAGATTCAGGAAGCGGACCATGGCCGCCTCCGAGTCGATCATCCCTTCGTCCATGTTCACATCCAGAAGGTTCGCGCCGCCCTGCACCTGGTGACGCGCTACAGCCAGAGCGCCGTCGAAATCGCCGGCGAGAATCAGCTTCGAAAACTTCGGCGATCCTGTGATATTGGTGCGCTCGCCGATGACAACAAAGCCGAACTCCGGCGTAATGTTCAGCGGTTCGAGCCCGGAGAGTCGCAGAATCATGTGGAGCTGGTTGGTCTTTCCACAGCACGCGGCGAGAATTTCTGCGTTAGTTTTGCCAGCGCTCGAATGTGATCCGGCGTTGTGCCGCAGCAACCGCCGACCACGTTGAGCCAACCGTTCTCGGCCCATTTCGCGACCTTGGGTGCGAAGGTCTCGGCTGTCTCCGGAAAACCGGTCGGCGAGAGAGGATCCGGCAGACCCGCGTTTGGATATGCGCTCATGTAGTACGGCGAAACGCGCGCCAGCTCTTCCACGAACGGTTCCATTTCATCCGGACCGAGTGAACAATTCAAACCGACGATGAGCGGCTCCGCGTGCGCGATCGATATGAGCGACGCTTCAACGGTTTGCCCGCTCAAGTTTCGACCGGATTTGTCGATCACAGTGCCCGAGATCATCAATGGCACGTTGCGTCCGGTTTTTTCCAATGCATCCGTGATAGCGAACAGCGCTGCTTTTCCGTTGAGTGTGTCGAAAATCGTTTCGACAATGAGTAAATCGACACCGCCTTCGAGCAGGGCTTTGGCTTCATCGAAGTAAGTTTGGCCAAGTTGATCGAACGAGACCGCGCGAAATGCCGGATCGTTTACGTCGGGTGAAATGGAACCTGCCACAGGAAGCGGTCCCATTGATCCGCCAACAAATCGTTGCTGTCCGGTTTCATTCGCAACGCGATCCGTGGCGCGGCGCGCGATCCTGGCTGCTTCAAGATTGATTTCACGAACGAGCGCGCGAAGATCGGGATCGTCCACCACGCGCTGAAAGAATTCCTGATCTTTTCGACCACGTGTGGGCTCGCCTTGAAACAGGAAATCGTTCAGGCCGATGGTTGTTCCGCTGAACGTGTTCGTTTCCACGACGTCGGCGCCTGCATTGAGATAAGCGGCATGAGTTTCCTCGACCACTTGCGGGCGTGTTAGATTGAGCAGTTCCAGGCTGCCCTTGAGGTCTTTGCCCTTCCAATCGCGGAACCGTTTTCCTCGATACTCCGCCTCCGAGAGTTTGTAGCCCTGGATCATCGTGCCCATGGCGCCATCGAGAAGGACGATTCGTTCGCGCAGGAGCGCTTCCAGAGGATGAAGACCGTTTGAAGCCATGATTGTCCGGGAACTAAAGAGCGTTTCCCTGGCGAATCAAGCAACAAATTGACGTATCATGATGCGTAGATGTGTTGAAAACAATTTACTCGTGCTTCTGCTCGTACTCGTAACCATTACTCCAACTGCGCAGACTACGATCAAAATGACGAATCCCGAATGTCGAAATAATGATGAATGACCAAGTGAGAGCGATCACGGTAACATGGGCTCGCGATACGAGATCCGTCGCGTCCATTTCGTCTCGACTTCACTGGATGTGACGGTTAGGTGAAGTGCGCCATGGAAGCGGTGCGGCTCTTCAAATCGCTCGACCGCAATCAACGAAACACGTTCCTGGCTTGCTTCCTGGGGTGGGCACTCGACGCCTTCGATTTTTTCCTCCTCACGTTCGTGATCGTGCCGATGGCAGGCGACTTTGGCACGAGCATCGCCGAGCTGAGCTACGCGATCACGCTTACACTGGCGATGCGGCCCTTGGGCGCATTCATCTTCGGATTGCTCGGCGACCGGTTCGGACGGCGCATCCCCCTGATGATCGACATCATTTTCTATTCTCTCATGGAATTGCTCACGGCATTTTCTCCGAATTACACATGGCTGCTGATTTTCCGCGCGCTTTACGGAATCGGCATGGGCGGAGAATGGGGACTTGGTGCGTCGCTGGCAATGGAGACCCTGCCGACTGCAGCGCGCGGATTGTTCTCGGGAATTTTGCAACAAGGTTATGCGTTTGGTTATCTGCTTGCGGCCGTTGTGTACTGGATCGTGTTTCCCTTCTTCGGGTGGCGCGGCCTCTTCGTCGCCGGAGCGCTGCCCGCATTTCTAGTTCTGTACATCCGTGCGCAAGTGCCTGAATCGCCGGTTTGGCTGCAGCAGAAGCGCGAGACGAGTAATTTTTGGGGCGATCTGCTGGGTGTCCTAAAACGTCACTGGGTTCTCTTTGTTTACGTGATTTTATTGATGACGGCGTTCAACGCCCTGTCTCATGGGACCCAGGACATGTACCAAACTTTTCTCGGCGAACAACGCCACTATGGCGTAACGCAGAAAGCCGCGACGGGGATCATTTACGCGGTTGGCGCAATCTGCGGCGGAACAGTGGTTGGTCATCTGTCGCAAAAATGGGGCCGCCGTCGCTCGATTATTCTGACTGCCGTGCTCGGAATAATCCTTGTTCCTCTCTGGGTTTTTCCGCCGGGCTTCGCACTCCTTGTCGTCGGCGGGTTTGCCATGCAATTCATGGTGCAAGGCGCCTGGGGAATTGTTCCTGTGCATTTGAATGAACTTTCGCCCGGAGCTGTGCGTGGGACGTTTCCGGGGCTCGCATATCAACTTGGAAATTTGTTCGCCGCCAACACCGCTGTTATTGAAGCCCGGTTGGCCGACCATTTCCGTGACGCGAGCGGGCATCCTGACTATGCAAAGGCGCTGGCGCTTTTTACGTTGGTAATCTTTCTGGTGTTGATCTTGCTCGCCGCTATCGGGCGCGAAGAGCGCGGGAAAGAATTCTAGCGGTGTCCGGTGGACGGCGCGAGGCCCGTGCCGGCGCTGGGAGGTTCTGGCTGTGTTTGCGGTTGCGCAGCTACCTGCGCCGAGGCGCGGTAAACACCGGAGCCGAAGCGTTGCTCGACAATTGCCTCGGCGATTCGGTCTGCGAGCAGTTCGCGATATTCCCAATCGCGCGCCTGACCCCCATCATTGCGATTACTTAAGTATCCACATTCCACCAGCACTGCTGGACAGCTCGCAAGGCGGAGCACGCGAAAATTAGCCGTGTGCACTCCGCCATTCTTGGAGCGGGGAATCGTCATCAGTTTTCCTTGAATGCTGTTCGCCAGATCGAACGAAGGGCCGGAATGATAGTACGTTTCGAATCCGCGAACGCCGCGCCGGCGCGAATCGTTGAAGTGTATGCTGACGAAAATTGCATTTTTCTGCGCATTCTCCATAGCCACACGATCGTTTAATTCAATAAAGACATCCGAGTTACGGGTCATCACAGTTTTTAATTGCGATTCGCGGAGCTTTCGGTTGAGACGCTGGGCGACATCGAGGGCAACCAGCTTCTCAGGCGGACCGTAGCGGCGATATGCACCGCTATCTTTGCCTCCATGTCCGGCGTCCACTACGACGGTATTAAAAGTTTTACTCGTGTTTTTGACCCCAGTAGTCGTGACGGTGCTGCAAGCAGCTAACGAAGCGAAAAAAGCGATTGTAAGGAGACGAGTGACCTGGCGCGGCATTCTGATCTAATAGCAAAAAATACGTCTTCTACCAAAATTTTTTTCGCGCACAGCTGAAACACTGCAACGTAATTGGCTGAGGGGCTGTCTATTGACCGCAGGTGCAAAAAGCACTTGTGTTTTGAGCCGCCGCGCTTAATGCCTTTACTTCTTTTATGATAATCCGATTTGCGATCCTCCCCTTGCTTCTGGCGCTAAATCTTTCGATGTGCAAGAAGCAGGAAAATGTTTCCCCGAGCTCGCAGCAGGCGAGCGCCTCATCACCAACGCCGGCTGCCGCTTCCATGCCGATCGCGGCGGCGTCTCCGAAGATCACAAAACCGGTTGTCGATCAAACGGCACAGGTAATTATCTTTTGTTATCATCGTTTGGTGGACAAGATCCGCTATCCCGGCACCGAGATTACGCCCGCCGCGTTTGAAGCGCAGATGAAGGAATTAAAGGACCGCGGCATAACAGTTATTTCAATGCAGGATTTGCTCGCCTGGAAACGAGGTGAAAAGAACATACCGCCGCGATGCGCGGTCGTTAGTTTCGATGATGGCTGGAAATCCCAGTACGAGGTCGCTTGGCCGATCATGAAGAAATATGGCTACCCGTTTACCATGTTCATTTACACCGAGGGCGTGCGTGGTGGCTCGTTAGGTGGCGGCGAAGCGATCACTTGGGAACAGCTTGCCGATATGCGGGACAACGGTGTTGATATTGAGGGACACACCGCGACTCATCAGGACCTGCGTGAAGGCCATACCATAACACTGATTGCCGCCGGAAAGAGGACCCGAACGAAACTGACCGGACCCCAATACGAGCAATGGATGCAAAACGAAGTGGTCGGATCCAAGCAACTGCTCGAGCAGCGACTGGGCATCAAAGTGAATTGCTTTGCCGTGCCGTTTGGAAATTACAATGAGCACGTTAAAGAGATTGCCCGAAATTCCGGCTACGAGGCGATGTTTACGGTTTACGGCCAGCCGATCACCTTTACGTCGTCGATGGATTCAATCGGTCGTTATGCGATCGAAGCGAACAAGCCCAAGGTATTTGAAGATGCCGTGAAAATGATCGGGACCTCAACCGGAGGCGCTGCAGCGGTGGCTGAAGTTGGCGCGAAGGATCTCTCGACGCACCCGGCGGATGGCGAAACAGTGCGTACCGCACTTCCCCTTATCAAAGCTAACCTCAGCGCAATCGGCGCGATCGAGCCCGGCAGTGTGCAAATGCGCGTGAGCGGCCTAGGCGTTGTTCCCGCGAGTTTCGATCAGAAGTCGGGCACGGTCTCATATCAAGTGACGCAAAAATTGCACGAGAAATCGTGCACCGTGATTATCAGCGCGAAATCCCAGGGGAAAAAGGTCGAAGCGCATTGGACTTTCGGAATCGAAGAAGGCGCGGCGGGAGGGACCTCGCCGATACCGACGCCTAAAAAATAATCGCGCGTCGTCGCGAGGGCGCGTTCGCCGGCGCGCAAGACGGTTGCGCCATCCGAAGGTGACGTGCCGCTACACTTAATTTTTTACCATCATGTTCTCCCAACTCGCTGACAAACTTCAGGACGTCTTCAAAGAGCTGCGTGGACACGGAACGATCAGCGAAGCGAACGTCGATACCGCGTTACGCCACGTCCGGCTGGCTTTGCTCGAAGCCGACGTCGATTTTCAAGTTGCCAAAAAATTCATTGCACGCGTCAAAGAGAAAGCGCTTGGAGAAACCGTTCTTCGCAGCATTAAGCCGGGTCAACAGATCGTAAAAATTTTCCACGACGAATTAACCACGTTGCTCGGAGGCGATGCCGCACCGGTCAATCTAGGAGATTCAGGTCGTATTTTGATCGTTGGTCTTAACGGGTCGGGCAAAACAACTTCCTCTGCCAAGCTGGCACGTCTTCTGAAAAAGCAGGGTCGCACGCCAGTTTTAATTGCCTGCGACTTGCAACGACCCGCCGCGATCGAACAACTGGCAACGCTGGGAAAACAAATCGACGTCCATGTATTCGCTCCTGGCGCAGGCGAGAAGAATGTGGAGCGCGCCGCTGCTGACGCATCCAGCAGGGCGAGATCGGCGGGTACGCAAGTTGTGGAAATCTTCGATACGGCGGGTCGTCAGGAGATCGACGAAACGCTCGTTCAGGAGCTGAAAAGGTTGAAAGAATTCTTAAACCCACAGGAAACATTGCTGGTTGTTGATGCCGCCACCGGCCAACAGGCAGTCAGCGTTGCATCCCGTTTTAACGACGCTCTATCGATTACAGGAATCATTTTGACAAAGCTCGACGGCGACGCGCGAGGCGGCGCGGCATTGTCGATGCGGGAAGTGACGCGGCAGCCAATCAAATTCACGGGAACCGGGGAAAAGCTTGATCAGTTTGAACTCTTTGTTCCGGAGCGACTCGCAGGCCGAATTCTTGGCAAGGGTGACGTCGTTAGCCTGGTCGAAAAAGCAGCGGAAGCGGTCGACGAAGAAGAAGCCGCCCGGTTGGAGCGGAAACTGCGCACCGCTTCGTTCGATTTCAATGATTTCCTGGCGCAGTTCAAGATGATGCGGCGGATGGGGCCGCTGGAGAATATTCTTGGCATGTTGCCCGGCATGAGTAATGTGCAAGGCCTCTCTGTTGATGAGAAGCAGCTTAAGCACACGGAAGCCATCGTGCTTTCGATGACGAACGAAGAGCGGACGCGCCCCGACGTTTTGAATGCGCGGCGTCGTCAGCGCATCGCGCGTGGCAGCGGCTGTACTGTCACGGAGGTCAACGATTTGCTGCGACGCTTTGATCAGATGCGGAAGATGATGAAAAGCGCAGGCAAAATGAAAAAGATGATGGCGCAATTGGCGCGAATGAGAACTTAACATGGCAGTTTCAATCAGATTACGCAGAGAAGGAGCGAAGAATCGCCCCTACTACAAAGTGGTAGTGGCCGACAGGCGCAGTCCGCGCGACGGCAAATTTATCGAGATCATCGGCGCGTACGACCCAAAGAAGCCCGGTCACAATAGCACGTTGAAGATTGATCGAGTCGAATACTGGATCAGCAAAGGCGCGCAGCCATCCGATACTGTGCGCAGCTTGATCAAGAAGAATAAGAAAGCAACAGCGACCGCCCAACCGCCAGCCAAAGCGGAGCAAAAAGAGCAGCAATCGGTCCAGGAACAGTCATCACCTCCGGCGCCTCCGACTGAAGACGCCAGTTAATATTCGCGCAGACGCTAGTCACTGGAACTTCGAATAAGCGAAAATTCCAGCGTCTTCGTGTTCATCTGTCGCGCCGTAGCTATTGTGCGAATGCGGATTCGTGATTAGTCTTTCTGGCGCATGAGAGAGTTCCTCGAGTTCGTCATTCGCCAACTGATCGAATTTCCTGACGACATGGTTCTGACGGAAATTCCAAGTGGCAGAACCACGGTCTTTAAGCTGCAACTCCGACGAGGAGACGTCGGTCGCGTTATTGGCCGAGGCGGCCAGACCATTCAAGCTATTCGCGCGTTGCTCGCCAGTTCGGCTGCGCGCCATGGCCAACGGGCGATCCTCGAGGTCGTCGAGTAAGATTTCGTCTCCGATTCATTATTGGACGTTAGCCGCAGGCCGTTCGACGTTTTCTTCCTAAGTGAAGATCGACATCCTGACATTGTTTCCCGACATCTGTCGCGCCCCTCTTGGCGAAAGCATCATGAAACGCGCGCAGGAAAATGGGATTATCGATCTTCGGATCCATAACCTGCGGGACTGGACCACGGACAAACATCACATCGTGGACGATGCACCGTTCGGCGGTGGCCAGGGAATGGTGATGAAACCGGAGCCGATTTTTGCGGCCGTTGAAGAGCTGCGTGGCGCAAAGGAGAAAATGCCCAACCTTCAAGAACCGAAACTCGAGAATGCAAAATCGAGAGTTATTGTGATGTCGCCGGCCGGCCGGCCCTTGGATCAAAAGATGGCGATGCAGCTTTCGCAGGAATCGCGCCTCATCATTGTCTGCGGGCATTACGAAGGAGTCGATCACCGCGTGATTGAACATTTGGTGGACCTGGAAATTTCCATCGGTGATTACGTGCTCACAAACGGAGCAATTGCAGCGGTCGTCCTCGTCGACGCAATCGTGCGTTTATTACCTGGTGCGCTTGGTCATGAACAATCCGCGGTCGACGACAGTTTCAACCACGGATTGCTCGAAGCTCCACAGTACACGCGCCCGGCAGAATTTCGCGGCTGGAAGGTTCCGCAAGTTTTGCTTTCCGGGAATCACGCCGAGATCGCAAAGTGGCGCAAAGAACAGGCGCTCAAGCGTACCGGCGAAATTCGGCCGGATTTACTGGCACATTAACCGTCTTTGAACCGCGGAGACGGTGAGGACACCATCACTTGTCATGGGGTGTTCTAGCAATGAGTTGGATCAAACACCTGTGCGAGGTCCGTCGCTCCGCCGGGATGACAACCGACGTTTTTATTGAGGCGCTTTCCCCATTACGACACACGCATTAATTCCGCCGAAACCGAACGAGTTACTCATTACGTATTTCAGTTCGGCTTCGCGCCCGTGATTGGGCACAACATCGAGATCACATGAGGGATCGTGGTTTGCGTAGTTAATTGTGGGTGGAACCCATTGCCGGTCTAAAGCGAGTGCGCAAAGCGCCGCCTCGATCGCACCGGTCGCGCCGAGCGGATGCGCGTAATAACCTTTTGTCCCACTAACCGGGATTCGCCGCGCGTGCTCGCCAAACACTTGTTTGATCGACGCCGTTTCCGCGCTGTCGTTTAGCTGCGTCGAGCTGGCGTGCGCGTTGATGTAATTGATCTGCTCGGGAGGTAATTGCGCGTCCGCCAGCGCCTCACGCATAGCTCGAATGGACGATTCGCCGTTTGGCAGTGGCGAAGTCATATGGAAAGCGTCGTTGTTTAGACTGTATCCGAGTAGTTCCGCGTAAATGTGTGCGCCGCGGGCGCGTGCATGTTCAAGTTCTTCGATAACGAGGGAGGCTGCGCCTTCGCCCATGACAAATCCATCGCGCAACAGGTCGAAGGGACGGCAAGCCAGAGCGGGCTCGCCCGGCCACCGGCTCATGGTTTTGATGATGTCGAACGCGCCGACGGTAATGGTCGTCAGAGGCGCTTCGGCTCCGCCGGCGACAATCGCATCCGCAAAATCGTCCCTGATGTAACGCAGCGCTTCGCCAACGGACACAGTTCCACTGGCGCAACTGTTCGAATTTGTCGTGCCCACGCCGCGAAAACCGAATTCGATCGCGATATTTGAGTGAGCCGAACCGCCGAATACCTGGACGGCGAGCGTAGGCTGGACTCCGCGGGCGCCCTTCTTTAGATACCTGAGGTATTGTTCTTCGGCTTTGCAAACCCCGCCAAGCGCTGTGCCGAAACTCACACCTACCCGGTCCTGCGGTTTTTCGTGGGAGTACTCAAGACGCGCATCATCGAGCGCGAGCTGTGCCGATACGACCGCGAACTGTGCGTAGCGGTCCAGTCGTTTCAGACGGTGAGGCGAAAAAAACTCCTCCGGATCCCAATCACGAATCTCGCCGGCTGAGCGCACGCGGAAAACGGTGGGATCAAAGCTGGTGATGGTGTTGATGCCACTCTTTTCTCCGAGAATTGCATTCCAAAAATTCTCGCGTCCGTGTCCGATGCAGGTAATTGGGCCAATCCCAGTGATAACAGCGCGTCGTTGGCTCATGCGATGACCTTATTTGTGCTTGTCTCGACGTACGATTTCATGCAGCGCAGTGTCTTATTTGCAATGTGATGAATGAAAAAGTCGCCAATAATCTTGTCCGCGACGGGCGCTAAAATCTTCACGCGAAATGCGAGATCGTGTTTGATTTCGACAAGCACGCCGGCTGGCACTTCCTGAAATGTCCAGACTACGCGCATTCCCTTCGTGAGCGTTTTCAAGTGAGTAAAGCGGACTTCAACTCGGTCGCGATCGATGACTTGTTCCGAAGTCCAGGAAATGGGAATGCCGGAGCGCGTTGCAGCCATTACGACGACGTTTCGACTCGGGCTGTGTTCGAGGTAACGGATATAGCGATAGTGTGGGAGAATCTGTGGCCACAACTCCAGGTTCGCTGCGGTTTCGAAAACCGCCATTCTCGGTGCGCACATGATGATGGAGTTGGTCTTGTGCATTGGAAATGATCGCCACCGTAAAATAAAAACCCACCCAGCTATCGATGTTGCGCACCTTCTGCTGGACGGAGCATACTTCCCCGAAAAGTAATCTGACGAAAGAGAAAAAATTGCGCCGCCAAAAAATAAGAGAACAAACTGTCCCTTGGCGCAGAGAGATCTAGCTGTCGCGGTCCCGGGGGCAAGGGGATTGAACCCTTGCCCTAAGCCCAAAGGCTACGACTCACATGCGACGGTGCATAACCGTGCGGGTCAATGCTTGAGCCAGCCGTTACATTTCTCAACGACGACCGCCAGCTCTGGCGTGGTCTGCAAGTCTTGCCAGTTCGTTCATAAAGGCAAAGAACGCCGGGGACTGGCCGATGAAGAGCCCCATGTCTGTCAGGAACTGCAGAGTACCCATGGCAACACCTTCCGTTTTGGTCGGTCGAATGATCGAACAAATAGGAAGACTTGGATCTAGGAACGGGCATGGTTCGGGCATGATCAGGCTCTTGTTCAGGGTCTCGTCGTCCACTGCCAGATCAGGAAAAGTCACCGAAACGCCGGTTACCGGATCAACGGCAGTCAATGGTGGCGCATTGCCCGCCTTGTCCGACCACGTTTGAAAATGCATGGTCTCCGTTGGGCCGATGCTGATCAGGATCCGCAGGACTTCGGTGTGCGTGGCCCTCAGTGCCATCGCGGGGTAGAGGCTGTTGCCGCCTTGTTCGATGGTTGCAAAGTGGAAAGCCGCAGTATTTGCGATCGCCTGTAGGAAATTAGCATCGCTTGTGTCGGCATCGGTCCTGGGAATTGCCGTGTGTTGGTTAACTCCCAAGGTTGGGACGGCCTGCGGAAAGGTGAAGTTCGGATCAAGATCAGGGTTCTGGTCGTCGATGCGGTAGCGCGTCCACCAGCTGGTGTCGACGGTGAGCTGGGTCAGGTTGGTGAGCCGTAAAATTCCGCTGGATCCGCTTGCAGAGCTACCTGGCAGAGTGCGAAACGGCTCGAGATTTACAGGAGTCGCTCCCTTGGAAGCGAGATAGGCGTTGAGAAAGGTGTGATGCGTGATTTCATCATCGGTGTTGTCGTGGATGTATATGGGCATGTCTTCGTCAAGCACCTCAATGGCCTCCGTGTAGGCTTCATTTCCGGTGCCGCCAGGAACTTCGTCATCTTGGACGCCGCCGAGTTCGTTGTATTGGATCCAAAAGTCGGCCTCGAGTATTTCTGCCGCCGCTGCGAAGCGGAGAAGGGCTGCGTCTCCGGGCGTGAGACCACCGCTTGCTTCGACGGTTCGGATGTTGCTCAACAGTCCCGCGCCGATGGTTCCTGCTCCCACGGCAAGTGATTTGCCTAGGAACGAACGACGACTGATAGAACTTTTGCGAGGCTTGGGTCTTTTTTCCGCACCGTTCTGGAAAGGACGATTCTCGCTCTTACCAAATTCATCTGCTGTAGGATTACTTGTTGCTTTCATGCCCGTAGAATCGCAGCGGTTCGCGCTGCGCGCTGCATGGGAAAAGTTACGCGGTTGTTACCGCGCAAGGCGCTATAGCGTTTGGCTGATCAACACGAAGTGTGATAGAGACAGCGACGCGCCGGGGCGAAGTGCAAAAAATGGAGCCTACGGGATTCGAACCCGTGACCTCCTCAATGCCATTGAGGCGCTCTACCAACTGAGCTAAGACCCCGGTGAAGAATCACAGATTGTAGATTTCGGATTGCGGATTGCAACTGCACGGCCTGAATAGTTTTGAAGCCGTTACAGTCGAAGCTTGCAACAAAAGGACATTTGTGATGTTTAATGGGCAGAGGAAGTTAATGAAGCTATCGAGATTCCCGGCACTTTGTTCAGTCGCAGTGCTCGCGACGGGAATTTGCATTAGCACAGCACAAACGAACGGACCCGTGCCTCAAAACGGTCCTCGTGCAGCACCGGGTAATGGCGTTCGCGGCAGTAACGTGCGTCCCAATAACTCAAACCTACCGCAGGTTCCCCGTGGACCGGTAAACGTTGGTCAGCGCCCACCCGGCATGCTGCCGAGTCAGATGCAAAATCAACCGCCCACGAATTTTCGGCCGAATTATCCGAGGTTTCCCCGGCAACTGAATCCTAGCCTGGCGACAGTGAGGGTTCAACAGCACTCGCGAACCAACAATGTGCAACCGACTGGCGACCTGTTGCCACGAAGCGGAATTGTGCAAACCCCGCTATCGATGACGGACGATCAGCGCGCGGTCAGAGCGGACGATCTAACGCCGACCAGCGAGGTATTGGTGAAGCGAGAGATTTCAGGAGGCTTGGAGACAATCGACAACCCTGGCAGCGCACGAAATGGCGATGTGCAACCGATCGCACGTGATTCGGCGAATCGTGATTCTAAACCGCACAAGGTGAAGAAGAATCACCAAACTGGAAGTAACCGGTTTAGCTTTGCCGATGCGCTCCGTCGTAATTGGCACGCATGGCATGATCGCGATTGGTGGCGGCAGCATTGTAACAACATCGTTTTAGTCACAGGCGGATATTACTTCCTGGACGCGAGCTATTGGTACCCGGCGTATGGTTATGATCCGTCTAACGGCTATTACGACTATGATGGACCAATCTACACCTATGGCAATCTGCTGCCCGATCAGGTAATTGCGAACATTCAAGGCGCGTTGCAAGACGCAGGCTACTACTTCGGGGCGGTAACTGGGTCGCTAAGCGTGGAAACGCGGGCTGCTCTGGTGAATTTTCAGCGCGATTATGGCTTGATCGTCACTGGAGCCATCGACGAGCCGACCGTCGAGGCCTTAGGACTGTATTAAATCTCTCAGAATTAGAGCGCGAACCAGCCCGAATGCGCGCTCGGGAGGCGAAAGAAACCAGGTCCGTGAGGGAGGATTCGTGTTTAGAAGGACATTGTCGTACGAGCTCCCAGAACGAGAGCGTTCGCGATATCGGTGCCGGATGGGTGGATCACATATTGAAGATCCGGTTGGACACTGAGCCATGTGGTCAGCTCGATCTGATATGTAGCCTCCAATAGAATTTCGTAGCTAGGATTTGATCTCCCCTGATTGTTTTGAGGATTGTTGCTCAGATGCCCGTACGCAATGGCCACACCAAGAACGTCGTTATCTCGCGATGGAATAAGGCCCTTATAATTTAGTCCGCCGTCGATATAAAAGTTAATGATGCTGGAATTCTGTGGACTAAGTCCAATATGTGTAAAGATGCCCAAGCCCTTATTTGTTAGGGATGCTGCGGTCGTTTGCTTACTCTTGTTATCTACATCGGGCCCGGAATTGGGCCAAGGAACCCGGTAAAGCATTTGGTCTGCGATGAAATAGAAGCCGTAGTTCCAAGGTCGTGTGCTGTTGGCGGTTGGATCGGGTGCCGTATCGAACCAACCACCGAGCTTGAATGTACCAGGCAGGCTGCTGGATCCGCCACCTTGGTTCATCCGTAAATTCAGTTCGTGGATGGAGAAATAGCCATTAGACGTACTTAGATCCCATCGGAATCCATAGCGATTGACGTTCTGAGCAAAGGGATTGCCTTGGAAAACTGCCCCTCGGTAACTCAGCCAGTTTACTGGCGTAAGCGCGACCTGAACACCCGGCGCACCCATAGGATATGCGGGGCCTCCATTTGGGGTGTTCGTGGAAAGATAGGGCGACCAACTGAATGTTGCATTGAGAAAAACAACCGAATAGGTGGAGATATCAAACTCGGAATCCGCCCCCAATTGTCCCGCGCGGATCGAAATCCGGTCATTTAGGAATTTTTGCTGAAACCAAAGCTCATTCATTCGGAATGTGGGGAATCCTGCAATATTGCTGACCGTAAAGATGTTACCCACATGCTCAGCAGAGATATCTTGACCGCTCAGCCAGTACCACCGCGTGGAAACGCTGGCGCCTTGCCATCCAAGCAGCTTTTGAAGATCAACGTTCCCCTGAAGGCTCATCAGGCCGGTATAAACTGTCCCAGTGCTTTCGCCGCCCGTCGGATTGCCCCAAACCTCGGCCAGATATTGTGTGTTAAAAGTGATGCCTTGGTCCGCAGCTCTGGTCCGAAGGCCGCCCCAATCCGGATTAACTCGGATGAATTCGTGCTTCTCACCCCGGTAACGCCAGTAGCCTCGTTCGCCATGCCAGTAGCCGTAATGGTGATGATGCCAATATTCATCATTCCAGTCGTGATCTCGATGGTCCTCGTAAGGGGGTGCTGTCAGCGAAGTGTCAATTGCTGATCCTAGGAGGACAAGAGCTAGAAACAGCTTTTTCATCCGAAAGCGTGATAGCAACCTGACAGGTCCGTCTCGAATGGGGCTAGCTGTGTTTCTTTTGAAGCCGGCGCAACCATTGCTCCCGCGATGCGGTTGGTCTAAAGGACAGTTTCCACCGTGGACTTCGGATCGTAACAATCCAAATACTTGCTAGTCTAGTTTGAACTCCCAAACTCCTTGGCTTGCGCTTCGGGTTGCCAGAACTTCACATCGGCACCGTCGTATTTGACTACCGTAAACATACCGGTGTCCAAATGGTAGAGTAAGTGGCAATGCAGTGGCCAAACTCCGACATTGTCAGCATCAAAGGCGACGGTCATTTTCGAACCTGGCGGAACCATGAGGGTATCGCGCAGGGCGCCCGATATCTTTTCGCCGTCGATTTCCACAACTTGGAAGTCATGCCCATGCAAATGCATCGGATGTCCCATCTTTGTTGAAATGGTGAAGGTAATTCCGACGCGCTCACCCTTCCGGATATCAAGAGAGTTGCGATTGGGATAGGCCGCGTCGTTAATCGTCCAAACGTAAGTCATCATGTTTCCGCCGAGTGCTGCAGGCAGGGTGCGGTCGATGGGACGATTGGAAAGCGGATTGAGAGCCCGAAGCCTCTTTTCCTGTGTGTTGTCTAGCGCTGCTGTCGAGGTCGCGCCTGTACGCGAGAGCTTCGGAAGAGATGCTCCTTTTGTGCTCAAGACGACTCCGCAAAGCAGTTTCGTTCCTTCACCCTGTGCGAGGATCGGATACGCACCCCCGTCCGCCGGAATGATTACTTTAAGGTCAAGACGCTGCGCCACGCCCAGTTGAAAAAAATTGCCCCTGACCGGCCGCACCGCCTTCCCATCAACCGCCAGCAGCTCGGCTTCCAAGGTCCCGGTGTCGACGTAAAAATTCTGGCTGGAGGACGCTGCGATGAGTCGGAGCAAAACAGATTCACCGGGACGAACGGAAATGATTTCCGGATCATCAAGCGTCCGACGGTTCGCAAGAAGAGCATCATACTTTACGTCAATGTCCGCTTCGGGCGCTCGGAGAACTGTTCGCACAAGCCTTTGGTTTTGATCATCCCACTTCTGACCCACGACCTCAGCGGGCGCAGACTTGCCCATGCTTCCGGACGATTTACCTGGATCCATGGTCTCCACCTTTTTTCCGGGCGCTTTCTCTTTCATACTGGGCGTTCCTCCTTTAAGCGCTTTTAGAATTTGTTCAGGGGAGGTGAACGAAAAGTCTGAGAGCGTGACGACAACGTTCTGGTCTGCCTTTGCGCGTTCTTCGGGCGTCCAAATAATCAGCGGCGCCGAGTTATAGAGCTGTTCCTGAAGGCCGTAATGCGAATGCATCCAGTAAGTGCCGCTTTGTTTTAGTGGAAAGTCATAACGGAACGATTTGCCGGGCAGAATCGGATTCTGGGTCACGAAGGGAACGCCATCCATAAGGTTCGGCAAAATGAGCCCGTGCCAATGAATGCTCGTTGGTACCTTAAGCTGGTTCACGACTTCCACGTGAAACCCATCCTCCTTTTCGGAGA
>Ga0193735_1000027_pt1 | contig 52498 bp, 25 predicted proteins | sample U1m2metaG_FD_145080 | JGI IMG/M metagenome (GOLD analysis project Ga0193735, IMG submission 145080) | Soil microbial communities from a riparian zone of the East river system, Colorado, United States - U1m2 | ecosystem: Environmental > Terrestrial > Soil > Riparian zone | place: USA: East River... | reverse complement strand
GGCGCTACTGAATGTCTCCGATTGAGTGACGTTGGGAAAACTTTCAGTGCCGGTAACCAAATCCACGTCCGTGCTGCCATACACCAGGGGCGCCGTCAGATTTCGCACAAGCTTGGAGAACGCACTGGAATTCGCCAAACCTGTTTCAGGGTCGCCTCCCTTTGCCAGGCCGCAGTGAATCATGATCGCGCCGGCTCGGAAGTTCTCCATCCTATCAATGCCGAACTGGCGAATCTTGGAGCAGTCGAACATTGGAGGTACGAGCGGGTTAATGGAGGATTTGGTGGTAACCTTGTATTTGCCCGGCGATGGGGCGACAACGCGCTTGGCAGGTGCGCCGCGCCCGGCTGGATTCGCCGTTGCGAGCGCGCCCAAAGCGAGCATTGAGGCCCCAGCCAGGGCTACAAACAGACCGACTAAGACACGCAGATTAAAGAATGCGGATTGCGAAGTGGATTTCTTTTTCATGAATGGTTATGAACTGAATGGAGTTTGAATGTGAAACGCCGCTTCTAGCGGAAATGCTAGAAACCCGTCAACACTTTTTTCTATTTTTTCCCGATTTTTATTTTTGCCCGTAGTTGTTTCGCCTGCCGCACTAGGTGCCAAGGCGGATGAAGGCGCACCTTTTAGCTGAAAGCCCGAAAGTGTGTCAATACTTTTTTGTATAATTTCTTTAAACCGGGAAATTTCGCGGATTTTTAACCACGAATGCACACCAATGGACACTAATGAGGAGGGCGACCGTTTGCCCGCGAATCACGCGAATGACGCGAATAAAATTGGAATAATGGAGAGCGGAGCTCTGCGACGCAAAGGGAGGCATCGCAGGAGATGCCTCTTGAAGGTTCAGAGGGCGGACCGCCTCAGATGCTGTCCGCAAATCACATCAACAGACCCGGAAAGGATCCGGACAAAAAATCATTGGCGTCAATTCGCGTGATTCGCGGGCAGCTCTTTTTTTTCTCCTATCCGTGTCATCCGCGTAATCCGCGGTTGCCTGCTTATTCCCGGGCGCGAGCCGCTTTAAACGTGCCATGCTTCGAGGGTCGCTCCCCAACAAGCGGAGCGAATTCCACCTCGCCGCTGATCGAGTCTGGCGTTTCGAATTTTCCCTTGAACATCAACGTTCCAGCGTCGCGGCCCACATTGCCGAGCATAAATTCCACCGGCCCGGTAAACGTCACGGAGTTTCCTTCGTTTAAAGTCCACTTCGCTTCGCAAGGTTTGCCCGGTCCCCAAACCTTCAATCGTGGATCGACCACCAGTAAAGTCCCTTTCCCGGCCTCTTGCGCGTCAAAGCGCACCGTGCGTTTGTTCCCATCCGCGAAGCTGATCTCGATGTTCCAACGACCGATCATGTTTGGAGATTGTGTCTGAGCCACGGCAATGCGGGGCATCTGCGTAATTAACGTCAGAATTGCCATGGCAGAAATGACGAAGCTCGAATGACGAATCAACTGTAGCGGCAGGCGTGTCGCCTGCGGGACAAAGGAATGCAGCCGGCACGGCTGCCTCCACAGTGTCATTTGATCATTCGACATTGCTTCGAACTTCGTCATTCGGGTTTCGTAATTTTTTCCTTCTTCTTTCGTAATTCCAGTTTGGTTTCTGTGCAAGAGGTGAGATTTCGCCCACTAAACACACGAAAAAAATCAAAATTGCGGTGGGGCCACTTGGCCTGCTCGGTTAGCTCCTCTTTCGTTTGTTTCGCGTGTTTCGTGGGCAGACGTCTTTTTCAAAATCCGAAAAGCGATGCGGGGACGCATCGCACTCACAAAGCGCTTCCCGCACACGGGCGGGCAGCGCGAAAATGCCTGCCGAGCGCGTACCTCGTTTCGGGAAACGCACAGCCGGCGTGTCAAGCGACCGAGCCTCAGGCCGGCTGCAAGAAATCAGCTCTCAACTCTCAGCTCTCAGCTCTCAGCTCTCAACTCGCCTCCCCTACCGCGGTCACGGCCGAGGATGCGGAGTGGGACGAGGCCTTGGTGTTGCCCTGGGCGGAGCTGTAGCTGTAGCCGTCGCCGTAGGTGTCGGTGTTGAGGTCAGAATCGGTGAAGGCGTTGGCGTAGGTGTCGCCGTCGGCGTTGAGGTAGGTGTAGGTGTCGGCGGCGGTGTTACAGTCGGGGTCACTGTAGGTGTTGGCGTTCCTGCCCCGCAGGGAGTCGCGCTTGGCACAGGACTGGGCGCAACGGTTGGGGTTGGTGGCGGCGTTCCTACAGCCGCCGCGATATTGACTCGTCCCCATCCATAAACATTGTTTGGAGGTGTCGCAGGGCCGCACTGAGCATCCTGGATCTGAACAGTCGTGCTATTCAAGGCGTCGCGACTCGCCTGAATCTGATTTTGGAAGCTGGGAATGGCCGACCACAACAACGCCATGGCACCGGAGATATGCGGAGTAGCCATGGATGTGCCGCTGGCAGTGGTATAACAACTGTCGCACGAATTGTCGCACGAGCGCGTGTTAGTGCCCGGAGCAGTGATATCCGGCTTTGTACGATTGCTTCCATCTCTCGTGACCGGACCACGGCTGCTAAAGCCGGCAATAGTGTCTGTTCCGGTGTTCAAAGCTCCGACCGTGTAGGACGCCTCATAAAACGACGGCGGATCGGACACCGTGGAACAACTGGAGCCGGAGTTACCTGCAGCTACTACCATTTGGATACCGGCAGCTTCTTGAGCTTCAACGGCGGCCTGCAACTCGTCGCCGACAACACAACCCTCCGAGACCGGACAACCCCAGGAGTTGATTGTAATATCGGGTGCTTTGGTCGGGTCGCCTTCGTTCGGCGTGCAATTCAGCGGATAGGGCGCGAGGAAAAATTCCATGCACTCCATATATGTGGCCGGTGTGCCGTTGCCCTGGTCCATGTTACGGCAAGCGATCCACTTTGCGCCGGGCGCCATCCCGATTTGGTTGGTGCCGCCATCGTCACCGATCGCTGTGCCCGTAGTATGGCTGCCATGAAAGAAATCGTCACAAGGCTCTGGCGAGTCAGGGCCGCAAACGCCGCCACCGGAATGAATGCTGTCATGCCAGCTAAAATTGTGATTCGCGTTGACTCCGTCCCAGCCGCGGTAATGAGGTTTGAGCGCGTTGTGCGTCCAGCGAACACCGGTATCCGCGCTGGCAACGACGATAGTCTCCCCTCTGAACCCAAGCGTCCAGACATCAGGCGCGTGCGTGTAAGTAATGCCCGGCTCGATCGTCGCCGGCGTCGCGGGGCCGCGGGGTTGCAAAGGCGATTGCTCGATCGCGCCTCGTTGAGGAAGGTCATTCTGAATATGGGGATTGCCTGTAACGCGCGCCACGTCGGGGCGAGCGGCCAGCGTGTCGGCGATCTGTCGAGTGCCTTTCACCATGATCGCGTTAACGATATAAAAAGATTGATGCTCGATGTTGTGTTCGCGCAGCCATTGCAGGATTGGCCCCTGTGTGGTTTGCGCCTTGTCCAGCAGGGTTTGATAAACGAAACGGCCCTTTTCGGTTTTAGTTGGCAGATTAGCGGCCGGGCCCAGATCGGCCTGGTCTGCGAGCACGACAAAAAATTCAGCCTGCTGTCCGTTGGCTGTGTGTTCCATTACCCATGGCGCGATCTTTTGCGCAGGCGCAGAATGAAACGCGCGTTGCGAAGGCAGCTCAACGCGTTGGCCGACAGCGTCGGAAGAAGCGATAGCAGCAACGAGCGCTACAGCAGCTGCCACGAGGAATAATGAACAAAAAATACGCCGCCATGACGACCCGCCTCCGCCAAGGCTACGGCGTGGCAGGCGATTAGATGGATATGCGTGATGTGAGTTTGGGTTTGTACTCATAGAATTGCCGGTGTGTTGTAGCCCGCCGAGGCGGGTTTCTTATTTAACTTGCGAATCGACGATGCAAACCACGCTTCTAAACCAAAGCGCATTGTCGTGTCAACATGAAAGAAATGACAAAGCGCGAATGACCAATGACGAAAGAATGACGAATGCTTCGCTATGGAGGGCGGACCTCTGCGACGCTTAACGACCGTCCACGGATTCGCGTCAGAGCGTGGACTCGCGGAGCCTGCCCCTCCATTTGACTGCAGGCCGCCTCCGTAAGGAAGGAACTCGCGAGTTCCCGATTACCTCTCCTTTTAACCTTTTAACCTATCTTCAGGGCCGCGGATGCGGAGTAGGCCGAGGCCTTGGGATTGCCCTGGGCGTAGCTGTAGGTGTTGGCGTGGGTGACAGGGGCGGTTCACTCGGTGTAGGTGTGGGTGAAGGAAAATCAGTCGGTGTAGGCGACGGACTCGGAGGCGGAGTCGTAGTAGCAGTTGCCGTCGCCGTGGGCGTAGGCGATGGGCCGCCGCCCACCGCCGCAAAGATATCCACCCGGCCCCAGCCATATACATTATTTGGCGGGCCAGCGTCGCCGCACTGGGTGTCGCTGATGTGCACAGCCGAGTTGTTCAACGCGTCGCGACTAGCCGTAAGCTGGTGGCGCAGACTTGGAATTGCATTCCATAACAAGGCAATGGCTCCGGCAATATGCGGAGTAGCCATGGATGTACCGCTAAAAGCGGCATACGAGGTATCGGTGTCGTTGGTGCACGAGCGAGTAGGGTTACCTGGAGCAGCAATATCAGGCTTTATCCGGCCGCTACCGTCAGCTATAACCGGACCGCGGCTGCTAAAGGAGGCAATCGTGTCGGTGCCAGTGTTCAGCGCGCCGACCGAGTAGGTTGCCTCGTAAATTCCGGGTGGGTTTTCCACGGTGGAACAGCCTGGCCCGGCGTTTTGTGCGGCGGATACCATCATGATACCAGCAGCAGCTTGTGCTTCCACAGCAGCTTGCAAGCTGTCAAACGAACAACCTTCATCCGGCGGACAATGCCAGGAGTTATTGGTAATATCAGGCGCCTTGGTGGGGTCTGGGTCGCCGCCGCCGATTCGGGTAGGAGCAAGGAACCATTCCATGCACTCGATGTAGCGGGCTGGGGTGCCGACGCCCGCGTCCATGTTTCGGCAACCAATGAACTTTGCGCCGGGCGCCATGCCGATCTGGTTACCGGCGCCGTCGTCGCCGACCATGGTGCCAACGGTGTGGGAGCCGTGACCGACATCGTCGCAAGGCTCAGTCGAATCGTTCCCACACGGATTGCCGACGCTGTCATGAATGGAATCGTGCCAGTTATAGTCGTGATCGGCGTTTTGGCCGTCCCAGCCGCGATAATGCGGTTTGAGCGCGTTATGCGTCCAGCGAATACCGGTATCCGCGCCTGCAACGACAATGCCCTCCCCGGTGAATCCGAGTCCCCAAACATCAGGGGCATGCGTATATTGGATGCCAGGCTCGATTGTCGCCGGACGTCCGCCCGAGGCGGTGGGCGATTCATCCACAGCCTCCGGCTGGGGAAGCTGATTTTGGATGCGCGGGTTGCCCTCGACGCGCGCCACGTCTGGCCGGGCCGCCAGCGCATCGGCGATCTGTCGAGTGCCTTTCACCAGGATGGCATTAACGATATAAAAAGAGTGATGCTCGATGTTGCGTTCGCGCAGCCATCGCAGGATTGGCCCCTGTGTTCTTTGCGCATTTTCCAGCAGGGTTTGATAAACGAAGCGGCCCTTTTCGGTCTTGGTTGGCAAATTGGCGGCCGGGCTCAGATCGGCCCGGTCGGCGAGCACGACAAAAAACTCAGCCTGCTGTCCGTAGGCGGTGTGTTCGACCACCCAGGGAGCGATCTTGTTCGCGATGTTGACTGCATTGCCGCCAACTCGCTGGCCGACAGCGTCGGAAGAAGAGACAGCAGCAACGAGCGCTACAACAGCTGCGACCAGGAACAATGAACAAAAAATACGCCGCCATGGCGACCCGCCTCCGCCAAGGCTACGGCGTGGCAGGCGATTGAATGGGGATGCAGGTTCGTTTGGATTTGTCATCATAGGATTACGGGTGGGGTTAGTTGACTGGGCTGCGGAATGAATGCCGGAGCGACGCTTTTAATCAAAAGCCCGGCAGGATGTCAACATTTTCCAGGAAGTTTTATTTAGCGGGTTGAAGGCGCGTGGAGTTCACCCTCGATTTGCTTTGCATCGCCGGAAGCAGAGAATCGTGAAAGGAAATGGCGCGCGACCCTAACAAGAATGGAGGGCGGAGCACTGCGACGCCTAACCAACGTCCCATGATCCCCGAGGCTCGCAGATCTCGCCCCTCCATTTAACTGCACGCCCCCTCCCCCTAAAAGGCAAGGAACTCGCGAGTTGCCTCGCGAGTTCCTGCTTCACTAATCCGCTAATTACTCTTTAACCATCTTACGGCGTCGGCCGAGGGAACGGCGTGGGCCGCGGCCTTGGCGTCGGCGGAGGCCGGGTCGGCGAGGGCGTCGGCGTCACTGTAACCGTAGCCGTTGGTGTTGGCGTTGGCGGCGTCGCAGTAGGCGTTGGCGTTGGCGGCGTCGCGGTCGGCGTCGGCGTTGGCGGTGTCGCAGTTGGGGTTGGAGTTGGGCAACCGCCGTTGCTGCGATGCCACACCTCATTGAGGAACTGGAAGGTCGCTCCGTCTATGCCTCCTACACTCCAGATGTCACCATTTCCGTAGAACCCTGCCTGGTTAGCCTGGCGATTGGGCAGTGGCAGGTCGGGTGGTGAGGAATTCCATGTTCCACCAGGCCAGCCTCCCAAATCTAGCTCGTCCACCAGGTTGGTCGAGTTGAAGGGATTACCATCATTCGGGAGATCTCCACCCAGCGCATACAATGTGTTGGTTCCCGCGTCGTAGGCAAGGCCGAAGTCTGCCCGTTGCGGGGTGAATGCCGGTCCTGTCTCCCACACTCCGGGCGCTGAACTCATGTCCAGACGCCACGTGGTTGCATTGTTAACAAAAGTCGGGTCGAAGCCGCCGACTACATACAGGAATTGACCTACCTGCTGGTATCCTGCCAGCAGGAAGACGCTTGGCGCTGCCGTGCCGGACGACCAGCTGTTGGTGCCTATATCATACACCCACACAGCGTTGGTGATACCACCGCTCCCACCCGCGACGAACACTTTGCCATTGAAGGCACCTGATGCAGAACCGTAGGTGTCCGACTGAGGTATGGACGCAAGGGTGTTCCAAGTATCGCTAGCAATGTCGTAGGAAAAGAACCCGCTGCCGTCGTTACCGTCCGTGCAGTAAACCATACCTGCAGTTGCATCGAGAGCACAAGTAGGCGCTTCACCGCCGATGGTGGGCATCGCCTCGCGGGGTTCCCACACTCCGGTAGCGAGATCCATGCGGTTCACAGTGTTCACAATGGCGCCGTTGTCTACCCCACCAAACACGTAGAAGTGCGTGGCAGTCTGGGCAAAGCCGTAGCGCACGATCGTTGATGGATACGGGTTGCCCGACGTCCACACGCCGGCTCCGCCTCCGGGCGGGCAGGTAGGCGTTGGCGTTGGCGTGGGTGTTCCGCACCCGCCGCCGGCCAGGATCTGGACATCACTGGTCGGGAAGATGTTGGAGTCGTCGCCGCCAGGGGCAAGAATGCTGCTAACGTCCAATGCTCCTCCGTAGAACCACAGTTTACCGGCGACCATACTTGGCCCAGCGCTCCAGCTATCGGTGGCCGGGTCGTAGATTTGGGTGATGGTTGTGGTCACCGGGAACGGAGCGGTTCCTCCGAACACGTAGAGTTTCCCGTTAAACACCGCGCTACCCGGCGCGGTTACCGGCGTTGGGATAGGCGCGCCGGTGCTCCAGGTGTCAGTCGCGATGTCGTAGATCTGCAAGTCGACCACTTCGTTGACGCCGTTGTTACCGCTGGCAACGTAGAACTTGCCGTTGATCACTCCGAAGCCGGGCAAGTATAACGCGTCCGGCGCAGGTGAGCCTGTGGTCCAGCTGTCAGTGGCGATGTCATAGATACGGAGCGTGTTTATCGCGCCCGACCCATTGAAGCCGCATGCGATGTATATCTTCCCATTGTCCAACCCCGTTGCAGCATCGGACAATCCAAGGGGCTCGGGTATTGGCGCGCCGGTAGTCCAGCTGTTGCCAGCTATGTCGTAGATGCGGGTGGTCGTGCTCTGGCCGCCCAGGTTGAATCCGGCGATGCTATAGATCGTACCGTTATCGATCACCGCCTGTGACAGGAAGAACGGATCGGGTGCATTAGCCAGCGGCGTATAGGTGTTGGCCACTGGATCATACCTCATCAGATCCGAATGGACGTCAAAGCCGTCGTAGCCGCCTCCGATGTAGTAGGAGGTGCCATCGCTGACTACGAATGGTCCGCGGGCTGCAAAAGGATAGGCAGCGACCTCCGACCATTGCAGCGCACCAGGGGTGCAGGTAGGCGTCGGCGAAGGAGTGGGTGTGGGCCCCGGTTGACAGACAGCTTCCGTTTCTGCGCTGGCAACGGTGGTCGAGCCATTGTACCCGCCAGCAGCGATAATCAGGTTTTCACCGATTGCCGCGCCGGACACGAACGACCGGACTGTCGTCATGTTCGGAGAGTTGGTCCATGTGTCGGTGGCGGGGTCATAGAACCTTCCACTATTCGCAGTGCGGGGCCGGTTCGGGTCCTTGACACCTTTCATAAATGGCAAGGGAAACGCGGCCTTCGAATGAGCCTTACTTACGCTACGTCCAACGAACGGATTGCCTCCGCCGTAGACCCAGAGCAAACCCGAAGCAGCAGCGCTGCCTGGAACGTTATTTTGGAATGTGCCTGGCTCATCGGTCTTCTGCGTATAGGCGGGAATCGTGGGATCGAATTCATAAGTGTCATTGATGATATTGACGTTAGCGTCGCGACCGCCGGCGATGTACACCTTGTCGTTGATAACGCCATACGCGAATCCGCCTGCCGGATGCGGGAACGGCACCGTCCCGGTGAGGTCTGTCCAGGAGTCTGCTACTGGATCGTATTCCCATGTATTAGCCTGGGCGCTGGTGACGTCTCCGGTGTTATACCCACTGATGGCATAAATCTTGCCAGTGGCAGGACTATAGCCGCCAGCCATAAAGCTGCGGATGTCCGGCATGTTCGCGCCGGTGCTCCATGTGCCGGAAGCGATATCATAGATCCGGGTGATATTGTAGTTAACGGCGCTTACAGCATCTTCGCCGCCGAACACGTAAATCTTGTTCGTCGTTGGGTAATAGACTGCGAGAGCCTCGATCGCTGCCTGCGGCATGTCCGTCAGCGGCGTCCAGGTGTTAGTCCCTGGATCAAACCGATTGAAAACTGCCAGAGTGAGCCCCGAAGTAAAGGAGTAGCCGCCAGCAGCATAAAAGGAGGTGCCGTCGGAGGCGCCCGCCGCGCCGTACAGGTCCGTGGGCATGTTTGCCACAGCCTGCCATGCGGACAGCGTGCAGCCTGGCGTTCCAGTGGGTGTTGGGGTCGGTGTGCCAGTTTGGCAGGAGGCGGTCAGTGCCTGGCCGGAGCTAACGGGCGGAGCCTGCCCACCTGAGGGATCGCACCCGTACTGCGTGAAAGTGGTTTCATCTTTCTTCACTCCCACCACCAACTCGCTGTCATTTGCTATCGCTGCGGCTTCGATGTTGTTATATATGAACTGGAACGGCGGCGCACCGTTCTCGTACAGCGCAATCTCGTAATTCAGCTGGTCCGGGTTCTGCCCGGCCAGCCCGTAGTAGGTGGTCCGGTACTCCACGTAGAAGATGCGGTCGGGAGCGACGCCCGTGGTGGTGGTGAAGATTCCACAGGTGGGACAAGTGGTGTTGAAGCAATCCGCCGTGCACTGGTCACCCCAATAAGGACCGAGCGCGTAAGTGGCGCCAGAGACGCCGAACGGATCGCAGGTGATGCCAAAGCCATTCTGGGCCAAGCCGAAGGTCAGGTGACCGTTCGACCCTGCGGTGGCACTGGTGAAGGTCTGGTCATACAGGGTGACCGAGAACGGAAGAGTAATGACAGTGCCGACGTCGTCTCCGTGATTGCCGATGTCGTCCACTCCCGGGACGAACGTAGCTGTCTCCAAGGTGAAGGTGTAATCAGTGCAAACTCCGACGCCTGCTGGCGCCCTGTTTATTCGGGTTAAGCCAGCTAAACTGGCCGGCGCGCGCGGGTTCTTAGCGGCAGCAGCGGCTCGGCTGGCAGCGGCGGCGGCCCGCTTGGCTTTAGCGGCCTGTGCATCCACAGCGCTGGCTGCGCCGGTGGATGGCACCGCAGAGCGCGGTCCGACAGCAGCCAGATTCGCGCCCGCTTTGGGCTTTACCGCGCTTCGCTTGGTTGTGTTTCGCTGCGCCAGCGCGAAGGGAATCACGCACACAGCGAGAAGTAGAATAACGTAAAAGGCGCTCCTAATAAGGTGCGCCTTAATGGTGGGGTTTATTTGTTTTTTCATAGAGGAGCATTGGTTCGGGTGTGGAGCGCTGTTTGTAGTCAAAACCGCACCGAAGTGTCAAGACATTTTTCTTAACAATTCTTTTGGGATGCCCTTTAACCACGAATCGACACGAATGATGAGAATGCGCTGACGCTCTTCAGTTCTTAATCGTGCTCATGCTCTTGCTCTAAGACGCCAGCTTTGGAGTGCGGCGGTGCTCCGCCGCTTTTAGAAAGCAAGTCTGAAACCGAAATCGTTGTTTTCCCGGTGCTATCTAATCACTCTTATCCCATGCCCAAACCGGCAACGACTTGGCCGCACGCACCCACGCATCAACTTTCAGAGAACGGTGCGTACTTCGTCACAGCGGGTACCTATCTCAAGGCTCAGTATTTTCGGACACCACAGCGTCTCGAGGTTTTGCAGCGCGGCCTTCTCACCGTCGCGCGCGACTTTTCGTGGGAACTCGAAGCATGGGCTGTGTTTTCGAATCATTATCAATTTGTTGCTCATTCCCAGAGCGACTCTGCGGACGCAACCAGCCTCTCGCAAATGTTAGGCGTACTTCACACGCGGACCGCAGGTTGGATCAACCGACTAGACAAGACTCCAGGACGAAAGGTCTGGCATAACTTTTGGGATACGAGGCTTACCTATCAGAAATCGTACCTCGCGCGACTGAATTATGTACATCAAAACGCGGTAAAGCATAGGCTCGTACCGCTGGCAAACCAATATCGATGGTGCTCAGCAAGATGGTTTGAAAGCGTAGCGTCCACGGCAATGGTGCGATCGATCTACGGGTTTAAGACTAACGCGTTGACCGTTGGCAATGATTTCACGCCGATTGTCGACTAATAAGACTTCTTAAAAGCGGCCGAGCGCCGCCGCACTCCAAAACGCAAGGCGCAGCCGGGGTCAGCGACCCCAGCTACGAAAAGCAAGGAACTCGCGAGTTCCTGTTTCAATATCTTTTTAACTTTTTAACCTGCTATCGCCTAGGGCGTCGGCCGAGGGAAGGGCGTAGGCCGCGGCCTTGGCGTCAACGGAGGCCGGGTCGCCGATGGTGTGGGTGTGGCAGTCGGCGTCGGGGGTGGCGGTGTGATTGTGGCCGTAGCCGTAGCCGTAGCCGTAGCCGTCGCCGTTGCGGTCGCTGTAGCTGTTGCCGTCGCTGTCGCTGTCGCTGTTGCGGTAGGTGAAGGCGTGAGGGTCGGTGTAGGCGTTGGCGTTGCGCCCTGGCAATTACGCAGCCAGTTACCCGCATTGACGATCACTCGGCCCCAATCTCCGCTCTGGTCAGATTCCGTCCCGACGTACGCTGTAACACCCACAGTGGTATGCCCGCCGCTGACAGGACGGAAGGCTACCAGCGACTGACCGAGGTTATTCTGCGCCACCTCTGTCGCTGTTGCATTCGGTGTGACCACATTCTGGAAGTTGCTGTTAAGTGATGTAACACCAGCCATCAGCGGATGCCCCGCATTAAAGGTACCGAGCGAGAAGTCAGCAAACTGGAGATTCGGCGAGTAGTCATAGGGACTGTAACCGTCAGTTAACCAGCGGCCGAAAATCCCATATGTGGTGTCCTCGAAGGCAAATCCATGCTGTACCACGATCCCGCCTCCATCGACGTAATCGGCCAGGTTGTTACCAAGGGTGACTGGATCGGCAAACGGGAAGTTGCTGTAAGGAACAACAATCTCGTATTGCTGCAGTAGAGTCAGATCAGGCGTCCCCACTTGCCCATCGAAGAGGTCAACCGCTACCACATTGGGTTCAGCCTGGATCTCCGATTGAAGCTGACTGGGCAAACCGTTATCCGAATAGACGATGAGCACGTGGAATTGGCATTCCCCCGGTGTTGCTGTCGGTGTGGGTGTTGGCGTTGGCGTCGCGCATACTCCAAGCCGGAAGTCCAAGTCGCTGAGGTTCCCCTGCCCCGTGTTTCCGATGAGTGTTCCCAGACCGGTTACAGTATCGACTGTGTAAACAGTGTCGCTGCCCCCAGCCGTTGCGAACAGAGTGCCATCCGATGTGCGCACACCGAGACCGTCATAATACGTCTCCACCGGCACGGTGTTGATCCGCGAAGCATCAACAGGCGAAATTGTGTTCAGAGATGTGAAATCAAAGTGGTCATTGTATGAGAGTTGATAAAGCGTGCCATCGGGAGCAAAACCGAGACCGCCGCCTGCGCCTGCGCCGGTGTCGCCTATGAATGTCGCAACGGCCGTGCTGACATCGATGATGTACAGGAAGCCTCCACCGCCGAGCTGGTCAGTACTCGAGCGTACACCATAGAGCACGCCGGTGCCCGGCTGGAAGCTAAGATCGCCAATACTGATCGCTGTCCCGTTGTCGGTGATCGAGCCGATCGTGGTGATCAAGTCGCCGGTATCGGGATCGACTTGGATGAGCGTGCTGGTGCTGCCACCTCCGGCTATGGTCGAGGCAAAGAGGCGGCCGTCAGGATGGAAGGCAATCCCGGTCAAGCCCAAGCCTGCAACAGGCGTACCAACCAGTGTGCCGCTGCCATTTGTTTGATCGATAATGATCAGCGCGCCGGCATTCACCTGGTTACCATTACCGCCGTACAAGGTCTCGCCGGGCGTACACGTGGGTGTCGGAGTAGGTGTGCCACCTCCGCCTATCGTCCCCACGAGCCGGAATACCTGGTCGGGATCGTTCGGGATTTCACTAAAGCAGATAGGCTTGCGTTCCCAGCTAATGCAATTCCGCCCATAGGCATTACCCGGTTGCTGCCAGGCGGCGGTATCGTTTGATTGTACCGAACGGCCTGTCCAGAACCATGAATTGAACGGGATATTGCTGCCGTTGCCCTGGACCATCACCCAATAAATACCGGACGTCAGGATTGCGGGAGGAATGGTGATTACAAAATCGGTGCCGTTAGTGGTATAGGTGCCGTTGTCTGTGCTATAAACCTGGGCGTCGGGCAGATTGCCCGCTCCATTAGTGTAGAAAGCGACGTTGAAGGTCGCACCACCCACACCGAATTGTAACCCCATGGCATCAACCTCGGTGATCGTCCAAGTCTCGCCGCCTGGCACCACGAAATCGTCCGCCATGTAGTCCACGAAGGCCGGGTCATCGGCGTGGAAGTTCGACTCGAACGCGGTGCCTGTGTTGTTATCGTACTGGTCGTATAGCACTACCGCCGGAGCCTTCGGAGTCGGTAGCTGTGGCGTGCTGACCTTCCCTATTTCCACAAACGCAGGACCACGCCGACGCTGGTTCTGGGTGTTCGCCTGCCCTCGGAGAGCGACGGGAGTAGGTAACTTGCCAAGCCGCGAGAGAGCTATTTCAGAAGCCCTTAGGACAGACGGTTGGTTTGGAACGACAGACGCACGATTCACCGCCGCGCTATGCTTGCTCGCACGATTGCTCGGTTGACCGAAGGCTCCTGGCAGGAGCAAGGCCGCTAGTAAAACTAAAAGAACAAATATCGCTGCAGCCCAATGAACATAGACCCTGATGGTTTTGGCGGTTCGTTTAATCATTTTGAGATTCTCCTTTGTTTTCCAACGTCAGTGAGAATCCCCGAACGCCCTTTTTCTCAGAGGCGCAAGTAGTAGCCTCGCCTGCAATACTGCTGCGCCCGAAACGCCGATGTGATACGGGCGCCGTAGCATTGCGGGCAAGTTTAGAGCACAGTTGTTAACAAAAGCCGTGCAAAAGTGTCAAGACATTCTTTCTGACGGTTTTTTAGCCACGGAGCGTGGTGGCAGGTCACGCCCGTATCGCCATGGGAGGGTACTGCGGGGCAGACGTGTCGTGTCCGATGCTGTAGCGTCAGGCGTGCCGCCTGCGACATCAAGAAACTGCAGCCGACATCCGCCTCAGACGGACCTCTACGGGTTCACAGGTGAGCCGCCTGCGGCGATTCTTTTAGCATCGTCTTGTGGCCAAGACGATCCACCTTGGACTACCTAGCCAACGGCTTGGGATTCCTTGACGATTGAGCGTTGAACTTTCGTCGCTGCGTGGATCCTGGGACTTGCGGCATCGTTCCGCCACCGCGGCTGAACGTCGATTTTGTAGTGAATTCGGCGCTTTTTGTTAAAACGCCGCAGATACGACAACAAGGAAGGTCGCGAGAGTTGCATCGCCTTTGGTGCTGGCCCCAGCGTTCCTCCCATGGCCGAGATCAACTAGGATATCGGCCATGCACTCTCACGCGAGGACCAGCGCCAAAATCGACGCAACCCTGTTTTATGTCGCAGTCTTCTTTGTCCTATTTCTTTCTCCGGAAATCGCGCGGCGAAGTTCTCAAATAAATTTCAACCGCCTTTAAGTTTTAAGTTGAGGTTTGAAGATTTCTTTTCGTCGGCCAAGCGAGCGACGGCGGAACGCGTTTCCCTATCCAGGTGGAACGCGTTGTGCTCAACGCGTTGGTCCCGCAACTGGGGGACGGCTCCGCCGCCTAATTATCTGCGCCTTCGGCGATTAGTTTCGCCAGCGGTCCGAGCCGGACTGGCATTTTCGGCCACCTTCGCCTAAAGCTACGGCGAGCCAAGGGAGAAGCCGATCCACCTTGGACAGCAACACAGCCGAGGTCGTCGACCCCGGCTACAACCTTTCACCTCGCACCCGACTCCGCGCGCGACGTGGGCGTCGCGTCTCCAACGCCTCGACGCAGCGAGGAGGCTACAACTGATCACTTCTCACCGCCTGAGTCCCGCGGTCGGGGGACTACGGCGCGGCTCGCCGATCACTAATTGCTCAACCGGGCGGGGTTGGCCGCGGCGGCGGCGATGGGCGTGGCCTTGGCGTAGGTCTATGCCTGGGCGTCGCCGTTGGTGTGACGGTAGGCGTAGGCGTAGGTGTGACAGTTGCAGAAGGCGTTGGCGTCGGTCCGCCGACAGAGACCATCGCATACGCGTGGATCTCGCCGTTGTGAACTCCAGTGCCCACGATGATGCCGTTCTCACTGATACCATCGGCAGAGGACGACGTGTTTGTGGACAAGTCCCAGCCCGAACCCGGCGGGATCAGGTCAGCAAGTCGGTAAGTGTTTGCCCCGTCATATAGAAACGGAATAGCGAAGGCGGACGAATCAGTGCCTACCACCCAGCCGTTGGAGTTCACAGCCCGAGCGTTTCCCTGGCTAGTTCCTGAGGCAAGCGGGACGGCCGCCATTCCATTGACCTTGGACCAGATGAACGGCATGCCCGAACCTTGATTGAGCATGCTCGATCCGACCACGTAACCGTTGTTACTTACGCCGAAAGCGAGGGCTCCGTTGAAGCCCTGTAACGCTCCGACTTCGAAGGCCGCGCTCTGACCGATGTCGTAAACGATACCCACATTACGCGCGGCGTTTAGCGGATCGATGCCCTGCCCCACGATCCGGCCTGAATCGTTAATGCCGAAGGCCGTGAGGAAGAAGCTTCCGCCAGGCGTTGTCTGCGTGATAATTGTCGCGGCGCCACCGCTGTAGATTACTCCGCGCTGATCGATACCCGCACCGACAGAGCCTACCGCAACAATTGAAGCGTTCACTGAGTTGGCGTCTCCGAGGGTTTGGCCGGGAGGAAGCGGAAGCTGCGATACCACGCCGTTGTTCCAGATCACCGGGAGCCGGCTGTTTCCATTCAGCGAGGTTGCAGCTGTGCCAACAACAATACCGTTGTCATTGGCGCTGTTGGAAACAGCGAAGTTGCGACCTGCCAGGTTCGGCAGGCCAACGATATCGCCGCCCTGGGTCCAGGTGAATGCCTGGCTACCGCCATTTATCGTTTGGACCGAACGGCCAACGGCAATTCCGCCAGCCGACACGCCGAAACCTTGCGAGGCGACATCGCCGGCTTGAAGGACGCCAATATCGAAAATCTGATACTGAGGTGGAGTCTGTGTTGCTGTGGGCGCGGGCGTAGACGTTGCTGTCGGGCAGGGTTGCAAGGTGTAGAGGGCAAGAGCGAGCGTGATTCGAAGCGCAAAAGCTGGTACAGAATTAGTCTGTTTCTCGTTCATGGTTTATCCGCAGCTACCGGAAGCGTCTCAAGGACTTTGTTATCGCTTGAGGCTGTCTTCACCTATGTTTCGCCAGGAGGAGGCTCCTGTACGTGAAGCGCCCACCAGGTGTCAAGACTTTTTGCAACGCTTACGCGAGTGAAAAGTCTGCGCACTGCGGCCAAGCAGTACGAAATCGCTTCGCCGGCGGCAATCAGAGCCGTAGCTAGAAGCAATTAGCAGTCACCAATCGGTAATCACCCGCCTTTGCCAAGGCTACGGCGCGCTATGTCAGTCGCTACCGTCTTCGTGCTCCCGCTGGCGACGCGAGAGGTTTCGTCACAGGGCCGACCGATGGAGTCGGTCGGGGCGCCGGTGTTGGACGCGGCCGTGGTGTAGGCGTCGGCCTAGGCGTCGTTGTTGGTGTGGGTGTGGCTGTCGCCGTAGCCGTTGGAGTTGGGGTGGGTGTTACCGTCGGTGTCGCCGTGGGTGGAGCTGTTGGCGTGGCAGTCGCTGTCGGCGTTGGAGTAGATGTAGCAGTTGGTGTTGCCGTAGCCGTAGCCGTCGGTGTTGCTGTTGGCGTTGCTGTAGCTGTGGCAGTCGCCGTAGCCGTCGGTGTTGGAGTAGGTGTCGGAGTTGGAGGCGTGGGACTTGGGGTAGGTGTAGGAGTGGGTGTCGGTGTAGGCGTGGGTGTTGGAGTTGGTGTAGCGGCGGGGAATTGGAACTTGCCGATCTGCGTAAACCAGGAGGCGCTGGCTGTCACCGGGTAGTACTCATTTACATGCCAGAAGCTAAGGTTATCGGCAGGATCGATAGTGAGCATGGTATAATCGCCCCAGCGCCCACTGGGATGGGTCTGGTGACCGCCGCCGGCGGTCATGACAGCTTCGCCCTGGCCGAGATCATTTAACGGATCGATAGCCAGCCTGCCGGCATAACGAATGGAAGGTTCCTGCGTCGCGCTGGAGGTGGAATAGCCGATGGCCATGTTCCCGCTTTGATCCACCGCGATGCTGGGCATCCAGCGCCACAAACCGTCACTGCCATTGGTCCAGTTCTGCTGTTGCACCGGCGTGGCGGGGAAATTGGCACCAGTCACATCGAATTGATACCAGCGCACCGCTGTCGGCCCGTTTGGATAATTCAAAAGAACAGTCTGGCTGGCGTAAAGGGATTCGGTGCCACCGCGGTTCTGATAAACCAGCGGCGTCATAATCTTGTCGCCCAGTGTGTCCAGTCTCTGGGCTGTTCCGTTCTGCGGCACAAGCAGCGTGGTCGTATCTGTGAATGCATCGACGAAGCCGCCTACGGTGACGTTGGCATTCGGAGAATGGTTGACGCCGAGGCCGAGACTCGAATTACCCGGGGTGACAAAATCGACGTGAAACTTCCAGCCATGAACCTGAGTTAACGTGACGCCGCCGCTGGCAGGGCTATCGACAGAGACAAGGAATTCATCCCTGCCTGAAGGTGGTGGATCACCAGTGCGAAAACCAGCCGGCACCAGACTGTAGGAAGCGCCCAGGCCGGCAGGGATGATGTTAAAGGCAATGGCGTTAGCAGAGCCCCCAGTGAGCATCGAGGCGCGATCGAGCGCAAAGACGCGGACCCCTTCGAAAGCAAGGGTAGGGCCATCAAACAAGTTAACCGTGAAATAATAGGCGTTTTGGGCAGGGCTGCCGCCGCTGTTCCACATCGCGAACTTCGGGTAATCGCCAATCCAAGTGACGTTGGACGGGTCATGCTGGATGGCGTAGAGGGCCCAAGGGCCAGCCACTGGGTCGGGGCTCTGGGATACGCCGATGCATTGGTAGAACGGTCCGACGCCAGGCAGAGAGCCGGGAAAGGCAAAATCACTCACCACCCAGCGGTCAGCCAAATGATCATAAAAGACGAACCCATCGCCGTTGTTGAAACCCGAACAAGGCGTGCCTACCAGGGTCAGGAAGAAAGAGTTATAGGTCGTGCCGTTGGCGCCATTGAGCGGGTTACCATTTTTATCAAAAATCTTGATGGAGCTATTGACCGACTGGACATAATGATTCGGGCCGACATCGCCATTGGGGTCGGGCGGCAAACAGAGACAACCACTCTGGCTTGAGTTCATTCCATCAAAAGTGAGAATCGGCGCCGGCATCTTCGGCGCAGGCGGCAGGATTTGCTTCATCAACTGCTCGAACCGTGGGTAATCGGATGGACTAGTCGGGCTAGGAATTTCCGGATGCGGATAACGTGTCAGCCGCTTCTCTTCGATCTCTGGGTTTGGAGCAACGTAAGGGAGAGTGCGTAAATCCTTGTTCAGAATGACCGGTCCCATCAACCGCACGACGTCGGGCATCGGCCTATCTGGTTGTGGGTTGTTTGGGCCGGGGCCGCCGCCTGTCGCCTGCGACAAACTTGAAGCGAACAAGATCGCCGAGACCAAGATCAGGGCCAGTGCGAGTGTGATTTGCAACGCCGAGGCGCGTACAGAGGTATCCTGTTCTTTTTTCATTTTATTCTTTAGGGAGGACTTGGGTGTTTAAGGAGAGTTCTCTCTAATCTCCGGAAACGGGGAGACGAAGTTCTCGGAAAAGATGAACAACGGATCACCCGGCGCAGCACAGCCGCAATCAAAGTTTTAACCGCGGATTACCTGATTAACGAGGATTTGCCTTTGGGAATCATACTCTTAAAGCCCACGAAACACGCGAATTGACGCGAATGAAAACTCATAGGCACCACCACCCCAATTGCGAGACGCAAAGATGGCACCTTCCGCCGGTCACGGTCCGAAGCCTTTGCGACATTCACGTTGTTTCGCGTGTTTCGTGGGGCGAAAACTTTGCACCGCGCCGCCAACGCACGCTCCCCACTGATTAGTTCAGCGAAGGACGAAGTGCGCGTAGCCGGGAATCAGCGATCCCGGCTACGCATTCACAATTCGTCTAACTACCGATTAGGGGCGTGGGCGCGGCTGCGGATGTTGCCGAGGCGCCGGATGTCGAGGCGGCGGCGAGGAATTATCGCAGCTCGGAGCGCACAAGTTGCCTTCGTTGTAGTCGCCAAGAATCCCCGCCGTAGGTGACACGTCTCGCGGTCGCAGGTATCCGTCGCCGATTGGCGGGATTACCAAGTCTCCGATCAAGGCGTCGGCGTCAGCTAATGTTTGCTGGATGCAGCTTCCATCCGCGCCGTTGGCGATGTTGAGTTTGGCAGCTATTTCCTGCTTGGCCAGGATGAGCAAGCCATTCCCACGCACTGGTTCACGGAGAATCGCTAGCAATTGATCCTGGGTATAAGTGGTGTTCCCAAGCTGCAACTCGGTCACCGGCCATGCCTGGGGATGGTTCTTCCAATAGCCTTGTGAGAACACACAGCCAGCTGGCGTAGCAGTAGGCGTAGGCGTGACAGTGGGAGTCGCTGAAGGCGTCGGAGTCGCGCTTGGTGTCGCCGAAGGGGTCGGCGTCGCAGTAGGCGTTACCGTTGGAGTTACACTTGCCGTCGCCGTAGCCGTAGCCGTCGGTGTTGCCGTTGCCGTAGCGGTAGCCGTTGCTGTCGCGGTCGGTGACGCCGTGGCTGTAGCCGTCGGCGTGGCTGTTGCAGTGGGCGACGCCGTCGGCGTAGGCGTCGGAGTTCCGCAGGTCTCCAGTGTGTAGCTTTGCCCGCCAGTAGCCTCACCACCTGCACCCAGGCAGAAGTATTCGTTAAAGGCGGAATTGTCTCTCTGCACCCCCGCTGTTGCATCGGTGTTGCCAAAGGGCACCGTACCGTAAATCACATCGAAGTGTGTCTGCCCCTCGTACAACCTCAGCTCGTAGTTGACGGGCTGGGTGGTGTCTCGGAAGTAGACGGTGCGCCATTCGATGTTGAAAATACGATTCGGTGCTACGCCCGTGACTGACGTGAAAATACCGCAGGTTCCGCCGGGGAAACCGGAGCAGCCGGTATTCACATCGGTGCGCTGATCATCCCAGTATGGGAAGATCATGTAGTTGTGATCGAGCCACGGCAGGCAAACGTTGACCCAGAAGTTATCCGTGGTCGTGAACTGCGCATTGCCGTTGGACGACACGTTGATGCTCGGGAAGGTCGTGTCATAGAGTGTATAGGAGAATGGGAGTGGTATAGTGGTTACCTGATCATCCCCGTGATTGCCGATGTCAGTGTCGCCTGGTTCTATGCTGCCGCCTATTTGCTGTATGTCGTAATTATTTTGAGGAGGGCAACCCTCTACCGTGTAGCTTCCTGAGAAGGCTTCGTTAGGATTGCCAAACTCATCGGTGATCGCCCCGGCGGCAATATCTGCCGTCACGCTACCGCCGAAATTGAAGTGCACCGTGAACTCCGTGGTCATGTTGCCGTTGATCACCTGGACATTAGTGACGCTGGCGCCAACATTGCCGGTCAACGTCAAATCGCTCGTTTGGACGGAGGTCGGATCAACAGGCTCGTTCCAGTTCACGTCAAACGTATAATCGCCTGGCGCTGGAGGTGTGAACGTGCCGCCAACAGGCGGGACGGTGTCAGTCACCACTAGCAGCGTAGCGTCATAACGGAACGTGCAATTGAATTCGAACACCGGATCGTTATCCGAAGCGCGATTAAATGCGCCAGCAGGGATATGCATCGTCTGCTCACCCTGCGTCGTCACCGGTGAACTATTAAAGGTGAAGGTTATCGTCGTGTCACCGTTTGAAAGGCTAAAGCTGTTCGCCGGAATTCCGTTAACAGTGAAATCGCTGGCATCTACAGTCCCCGGAACCACCGCATCGCTCAAGTTAACAATGAAGTCGGTCGGCTGGGTGTTGATGATGCTGCCGCACGCCGGAACAGTGCTGGTCACAGCGAAACCCACCAGCTCCCTGTCAGTGAAGGCATCCTGCTGCGATTGGCCGCTGATGGCCACCCGCCCGTCGGTCCATGAAGTGAGATGCTTGGTCAGCACCGCAGAGCCGTAGTCGTAGTCGCCTGCATAAGTGGGCTGGATCCCCCCGTCAACTTGGGCAGGGAGCGGGGTGACTACGTCTGAGAGCATGTCGTCCGGGAGCCACGACGCGCCGTTGTCGTTGGACTTGCGCGACCACATCCGGTAACAAGGAACGCCCGGGGCACCAACAGTGCAGCTTGCGCTTTCGCGCGCGTCATACCATGTCGCAAAAAGGGTGCCAGCCGGGCTCACCGACAGGTTAACCTGCCACTGAGGACGAGTCGTCGCATCGGTGTTCAACTTCAGCGGCGCGCCAAAGGTCACACCGCCGTCGGTGGAGCGGATGTAATAGACATCACCAGGGTCGGTGCCAGTGCCGTGCTGGGAATAGACCAGGTGAACGAAATTATTGATTGCGGCAGGCTGTCCCCAGCCCTCGTGCCGCCAGTAGCCACCGAGATCGGGAAACATGCAGGCAAAGTAGCCAACAGAAGTAACGCCCGGCCCAGGGAAAGGTGTGCCAGTGTAGGTGTTAGTCCAAGTGGCGCCGCCGTCAGTGGACTTGAACATGAGGTTGGTGTCATCGTGAGGGAAGCCACCGCCGCCTTCGTCCATTCCAGCAACGTATATGGCTCCGCTGCCCGCAAGATCGCCCGTGATCTGCACGTCGCGCACAAAGGTGGGCTGGGTGCTTACCATCACCGGGCTGCTCCAGGTGGTGCCCGCGTCAGTAGAAGAAATGACAAAGATGTTCGCGTTAGCAGCATTAAAGTCGTTCCAGGAAATGTACAGTCGCCCAAAGAACGGGGAAGCAGGGTTGTTGTCAGCCCAGCCGGATTCGCGGTCGGCCGAGCCCTCGTTGAAAGCGCAGAAATGAGTCCAGCTATTCGGGTCCGCGGGAGTGGTGGACTTATACCCGCCAAGACCCTGACCACCGCACGCGCCATCGAGCCAGACCGTAACCCAAGTGCCGGATGGCTTGTGGTACACAACAACGGGATCGCCAAAGGTGTTGTCGAAGGGGCTTTGACCGTTGGCCTTGGTGAGCCGGGTGAAGGTGGTGCCGCCGTCGAGGGAGACCGACGCACCCGAAATGTTGATCGGGTTAAAGTTGCGGCCTCGTGAGTCGTTGTAGGCAACTACAATCTGGTTGGGATCATCGGGGTTAGCCGTAGTGAACGTCTCGGACTGGGTAACGTTGGGAAAGGTTTCAGTCCCTGTGATCAAGTCTACGTCCGCGCTGCCAAATGCAACGGGTGCCATCAACTTTTGGACAAACTTGGAGAAGCCCGCAGTAGGGGAAGGCTTACCTCCTTCGGACAGACCGCAGTAAATCATGATGGCGCCAGCCCGTAAGTTTTCCTGCCTGTCGATGCCCAGCTCGCGAATTTTGGCACAGTCAATCGCCGCAGGAACCAACGGGTCCATGGCCGACACAGCCTTGGGATCATATTTCGGACTGTTATACTTTTGCTGCGCTTGTGCGGCGGCCGGTCGGGACGGATTCGCTGTGGCGAGCAGCGCCAGAGACACCCCGGCCAGGCCAATAAACAGGCCGATTAAGACACGGAGATTAAAGAAGGCAGATTGCGACGTGGATTTCTTTTTCATGAATGGTTATGGAGTACAGCTAAGTTTGAAGTGTGAAATGTCGCTTCTACCTGAAACGCCGGCAAAGTGTCAACACTTTTCTATTTTTTTTACAATTGTCTCTATTGCGCCTCATACTTGCGTCTTTGGGCGGCGTCACTCACCGTGACCGGTTCACGTTTGGTATCTTGAGCCATGTTCTGATCGACACACAATGGCAGCGCTGTAGCTAGAACAGTCCTTTATCGGTATCGTAGCCAAGGCTCTGCGGTGTCAGAACCTCAAGCCTCGGCTGACAGGCGGCTCACAAAGCCGCTGTTACAACCAGTCACTAACCACCTCTTACCAGGAACTGCGTTATCGCGGTGGACGCTGGTGCTGAGGCATCACGGGAGGACGCCTCGGTGCCCGCGGGGGCGAAGGAGAAGGCGTAGGCGACCCCTCATTATCACAGGAGGGAGCGCACAAGTGGCCTTCATTATAATCCTCCAGAATATCCTTGAGAGCGTTCACGTCTCTGGGTGCCAGGTATCCGTCGCCTACAGGTGGTACAACCAGGTCTCCGATCAAGGCGTCGGCGTCAGCTATTGTTTGCTGGATGCAGCTCGGATCCGCGCCATTAGCGACATTTAGCTTCGCGGTAATTAAGTGGTGCGCCAGCGAAACTAATCCGTTGCCACGGACTGGTTCGTGCATGATCGACAGCAATTGATCCTGGGTATAAGTGACATTTCCAAGCTGCAATTCGGTGACTGGCCATGCCTGGGGATGGTTCTTCCAATACCCGAATCCGAAAACACACCCGCCTGGCGTAGCACTAGGTGTTGGTGTTACAGTGGGCGTGGCTGAAGGCGTTGGAGTCGGGCTGGGTGTCACCGACGGTGTCGGCGTGGTTGTCGGTGTAGCCGTAGGCGTTGCCGTCGGAGTTACACTTGGCGATACACTTGGGCTCGGCGTTGGTGTAGGGCTTCCCTCCGCAAGAGCAGTCTCAACTGTGTTGGTGTTTCCGGTGACACCGTCAAATCCGGCGACGACGATCAGGAGATTTCCGATAGCTGTTCCTCCGGTAAACGAGTGCGCCACGTTTGTATTCGGTCCGCTCGCCCATGTATTGCTGGGGATATCGTAAATGTAGGTAGTGTTGTAAGACACGGCTGGCGCTTTTACGACAGCTGCGACGCGAGCTTGCCTCGTGGCCCAGGCGCCAACGGATGGATTGCCACCTCCTACTACATAGGTCTGGCTTCCGACGGCGGCTCCTGCAGCCTCGTACACAGGAGCAGGCACGTCCGCCATTTGCGTCCAAGAATCAGCTAAGATGTCGTAACGGTAATGAAGTGTTGTGCCGCCGGTTGCGCCAAAAGAACCTGCCAGATAAATGTTTTGGTCAACAATGCTGGTAGCGCTGCCTCCCATTGCCACTGGAATGCTTGTGCGGGATGTGTCCCATGTGTCAGCAACCGGATCATACTCCCAGGTTTGACTGGCTTCGAGGAAGCTAGCGTCGAGGCCGCCGATAACGTAGATTTTTCCATTAGCGCCATCATAGGTCACGGCAGGGAAGAAACGAGCTGCGGGCATTGCTGCGCCTGTGGTCCAACTGTCCGTCGCGATATCATAAATGTAAGTGGTGCTAAGGACGTTGACGCCAGCATCGAGGCCGCCAAAAACATAGATCTTATTGACGTTGGCCGCATAAGCCGCGCGTGCGTCGAACAGGGCCTGCGGCAACGAGGCCAAGGTGGTCCACATGTCAGCGACAGGGTCGTAACGGTAGAACCCGTCGATAGGAACAAAATTATCAGAACCGCCGCCGGAATAGGCGTACGTGCCATCTGTGCTCACAGCGGGTGACTGGATAACGGCCGGGTAATTGGCAACGATGGACCACGGCGACAGGGCAGGGCTCAGCCACCCGGGCGCGCTCGAAACACTGGGCGAAACTCGTTTGGCGAAGTTTCTCCCAGTTGTGTCTCGCTGTCCGCGCGCGAATGGAATTACGCAGACCGCTAGAAGCGGAATCAGAAGAAGAAACACACCTCTGCGAAGGTGCCCGTTAATGGATTGGTTCGTTTGTTTTTTCATTTTTTTAGTCCTTAGAGGATGTGTTTTTTAGAATGCGGAGTTGAGGGCTGTTTTTACTTAGAAGCGCGGCACAATGTCAATACTTTTTCTCAAAAACATTGAGAAACTTTTCGCTGCTAATCCGGTAGCAGCGTCACGAAAGATTGGAAGCTGGCGATCTCGCTAACGAGGCGGATCAGAAACGGAATGACCGCCTTTCGTAGCTACGGCGCTGTAGCCGCGCGACGCTGACCGCGGCGGGCCTGCGGCATGATCGCGCGTTCAGCCGGGCTCACCGCCCCCGGCTACAGTTTCCTGATCGAGGACCGTCACCGCGCGCTCGTAGGTGGCCTTCGCATCCTCATGCGAGTTGCCCACTGCGGTCAGCCCTGTTCTTCCCAGCTCACCCAGGGCACTCATCATGTGAAAAACCACGCCCGTCTGCCGCGTCTGATCAAAGTGCAGATCGTGCCGCACCACGATGTCGAAAAGATCGTCCGGAGTCAGCGTTCGATAGGACGGCGACTCGACGTGATCGCTGGCAACAAAAAACTTCTGCTGTCCATTAGGCGCAGTGAAGATCCCCGTCTCAGGGTTGTAGGTGCCGTCTGTAAGAAATTGCAAAGTTAAGAACGGATGCGTGGTGCCGCCTTTCCGCAAGTTAATCTCGATCGCATACGGCTCCCATTTTCCATTCGAACGTACGACCACGAAATCCAGCGCGAAACGCCCGATGACTCCTTCTTTCGCCAGACGCCTGCCAACCTTGGCGGCTTCGCGGGTGATGAGTGCGGCGTACCCAGGGTCGGCCGGGAATACGCAGCCGAGATAACTCTGCCCTGACGGGCCACCCAGGAGCTGGTCGTGCGTCGATAACAATTCCACCTCGCCCAGCGGAGTAACACGAAGCTGGACACTGGGGCTCCTGATTTCTTCTCCCATGATTCGCTCTTCGACTACCCCCTTTCGTTCCTGGAGCTTCTTCATGTAGCTATCGTAAGTAACACCAGCTAGCTCGAACTGCATGCCTCGAAGGCGCTCCTCCAGCATGGCCTTCTCTGCGGGGCTATGGAGGGCGGAGCTCTGCGACGCTGGGAGACCAGGGCTCGCCGGAGCTCGCCCCTCCAGGTTTCCGGCTACAGGTGGCAATCCAGTGAGGTCAATAACGGCGTTACCTTCGCCTGAGACACCTTCGTTAAGCTTTACCAGGACTTGTTTCATCGAAGGCTTTTTCGCCCGCATTTGCGCGATGGCCTCGATCAACTCCTCCTTGCTGCCGAGGTTCTCAACGCCCAGAGGATGCGCGACCTTTTCCTCCATGAAAATTTCCCGGCAACCGCTCTTTGTGCCCAGCGGGAAAAATTTTGGGTCGGCGCCGTACATGGGAATTCCGAGCCGCAACGCCAGTTCCTGCTCGCGATTGGTTGTATTAAAGGGAACAAGGTGCGCGCGATCGGGATCCATGATCAACGAACGGATGCGCTCCATTAGCCTTGGCCGGTCGAGCAACTTGTCGCTCAGCGCGCGTACCGAGCCGTCGAGAGGCGAGATCAGAAAAAGCCGCTGCCGCGCCTGACTCGGGATAACACCGGGGAGAAGACCAAGGTAATAATCAATGATGCTCGGCAGAATCCTTTGTGAAGTCACATAGATCAGCCGGGCACGAGGCTGGCGCAGCAGCAACAACAAAAACAGAAAGCGCTCCTCGTACGCCTGCATCACCGCGCCCGAGTTGATGGCGTCGATGGACATGGACGGTACGACCACGATCGTTTGTGGGTCCTGGTTAAAGCGTTCAATCGATTTCCACAGCGGCACCAGCTTCTTTTGGAGCTGGTCGAATTCGGCCTGGGATGGATCAGTGACCAAAGAATTCATCGACAGAAACACTTAACATTGAACTTCCGCTGCTCAATGTTCAATCATCTTCTTTTCCTTAGTCGGTGGAATGGAATCCGATTTGCCGTCGTGGCGGCTCGGGTGGTGTCATCAATTCGCGGATCGCATCGAAGACTACTTTGAACTGTGTATCATACTTCTTTTCAAGTGCGTTGAGCTTGCGCGCGAGGTCAGCGTTGGAAAGAAGCATTTCACGCAACCGAACAACGGTGCGCATGATTGCAATGTTTACCTGCACGGCACGTTTGCTGCGAAGGACGCTCGAAAGCATTGCAACGCCCTGTTCGGTGAAAGCGTAAGGAAGATACTTCGAGTGCTTTCCGCGTTTACCTGTCACGAGGTGTGACGGGGCGCCGTGCGGCGCGTCCAAGATCACAATTTGTGATGTTAAAGCTCCCGTTTCCGACTTGCTAAGTCGAAACATGAAATCTTCGCGAAATTATGATCTCGCGGAGCTTTACGGCGTTCCCACAAGGATCTTTTCGCGGCGAATCAAATAGATGCGCCGCTCGACTTGAACGGCGGGAGCATGCTCTGTCATCGCCTTCTTCCAAAGGAGTAGCCGCGATGCGTTCTGCCGCCGCCGATTCCGCGACGGCCACCCGTGGCTGATTCCTGTTCAAACAGGGCGGTGTAAATATACGGAAAGTTTTCCAGTTTTAATCGCGGAATTTTCTGGCCAATAAAACGTTCGATTGCCTGCAACGCGGGCAGCTCCTGGCCGCTCATCAGCGTGAAGGCATCGCCCACATTTTGGGCGCGTCCGGTGCGGCCGATGCGGTGCACATAATCTTCAGGATGCTCGGGCACATCGTAGTTGATCACGTGACTCACACCGGCGATGTCGAGGCCGCGCGAGGCGATATCGGTCGCCACCATCACTTCGTATTTGCCGCTCTTGAAGCCTTCCAGCGCTTCGATCCGTTCGCGCTGCGTCCGATTGGAATGCAACACCGCGACGGCGTGCTTTCCCTGTTTCAATTGGTGCGCGATACGATCGGCGCCGTACTTGGTGCGGCAGAAAATCAGCGCGCTGTCGAAATTTGTTCTCTCGAGCAAAGCCATTAGCAGATCGAATTTTTGTTCAGCCGCCACAGGGTAAACCGCATGCGTCACCGTTTCCGCTGGCGACCGGCGTACGCCGATTTCCACCAACTCCGGGTCGCGCAACACCCATGCGGCCAGACGTTCGATCTCCGGCGGCAACGTGGCGGAGAAAAGAAGGGTCTGCCGGTCTGTCGGGATTTTCTCAACGATCCGGCGCACGTCGGGCAGAAAACCCATGTCCAGCATCCGGTCCACTTCGTCGAGTACGAGAATGTTTACGGACTTCAACGTGGTGGCGCGTTGTTCCAGCAGATCGAGGAGGCGTCCGGGCGTGGCAGCAAGAATGTCCACGCCGCGCTTGAGTTCCTCGCGTTGTTTCCCGTAACCGACGCCACCATGCACAAGCGCGGCTCGCAAGTCCGTGAAACGCCCATAATCGCGGAACGCCGTTTCTACTTGCGCCGCCAGCTCGCGAGTCGGTTCCAGCACCAGGCATCGTAACGCGCCGTGTTTTGCGAGCAACGTCAGGATGGGGAGCGCGAACGCTGCGGTCTTACCAGTGCCTGTTTGCGCGGTGCCGATCAAATCTTTACCGCCAAGCACAATCGGAAACGCGCGGAGCTGAATTGGCGTTGGCTCGGCGAAACCCATCGCCTGCGTCCCGCGCACTACTTCTGGCGAAAGCCCAAAGCGATTAAATGACATGGCGGCGTCAATGTTAGGGGAGTTACAAAAGTTACAAAGCTAAAAGTTTACAAGGGCTAAAACCGCTTCGCCACATTCAAACGATAAACTAATGAAGCACGAAAAAACTGCGAAATGTTGATTGAAACTGAAGACGAGGTTGTCACTTCCACTTTCCTTAGTCGTTCGCGTGCCACGCACAAGCTTTTGAGCGAAGACGGGTTATTTGGATTTCCTCACGGCTCACATCCGGAAAAAAATCCGTGAAACATCAGCAATATCATGGCGCACCTGAACTTTGCTTCTTCGTTTCCGTATAACTAGATGAGAAAATGGGAACACGAGGGCCTCAAAACCACCTTTTCCGTCTAAATGTGCTGGCGTCGCTGACCGTTGCGCTTTGCGCTGTCGCAATCACCGCGCACGCAGCCACGCTCACAGTTACCAACACCAACGACAGCGGCCCCGGTTCGCTGCGTCAGACACTCGCTATCGCAAATGACGGGGACACGATTACGTTCGCGGTAACTGGCAGCATCATGCTGACTACGGGCGAGCTGCTCGTGGATAAAAGCATTAGCGTCTCAGGCCCCGGCAGCGGTAACCTGGCTGTGGATGGAAACGCCAACGGCCGGGTGTTCCACATCAGCGCCGGAACAACCGTCGCGATTTCCGGATTAACCATCAGAAACGGTATGGTCACTGGAAACTTTCCCGCTGGCAGCGGCGGCGGTATCTACAGTTTTCAAGCGACGCTAACGCTCAACGATTGCGCGATCATCGGAAACTCGGCTCCTTACGGTGGCGGCGTAGCAAACGACGCCTACAACGATGAAAAGGGTGGCCCCTGGGCGATCCTAACGATTAGTAATAGCACGCTTAGCGGGAACTCGGCCGGCTATGATGGCGGTGGCGTCTTCAATACCAGCGGCCGCTGGTCCGGTGCAACCCTAACCATCAATAACAGTACGTTCAGCATGAACTGGGCCGGCTACTACGGCGGCGGTATTGATAACAACGGTTACGAGATTGTCGGCGCAACGGCAACGTTAAATAACAGCATGATTAGCGCGAACTCGTCCGCGTACGGTGGTGGTATTTACAATAGCGCGGTCGCCGGTGGCTATGGAAGCTTGGAAGTCAACAACAGCACGTTGGCCAGCAACTCAGCTACCTATGGAGGCGGGGGGGTCTTCAACGTTTCCTACACCCTCGCCGAGGCGGTACTCCAGATCAGCAACAGTACCATTAGTGGCGACTCCGCTCAGACAGGTGGCGGCATCGATAATGAAAGTGATGATGGCGGCGCAATTGCAATTATCTCTAACGGCACGTTCAGCGGCAACTCGGCCAGTGACTCGGATGGAGGTAGCGTGTTCAACTCCGCGCAAGGCTACGGGAGCGCGGTGGTTCATCTCAATGATACGATTCTCCAGGGAGGCGCGACGGGGGGGAATATTCTAAACCAGGGGGGTGCTGTCACATCGGACGGCTACAACCTTAGCAATGACAGCTGTGGAGGCTTCCTAACCGGCCCAGGCGATCTGACTAACATCGAACCAATGCTCGGCCCGTTGCAGGATAACGGGGGTCCAACCCTGACCCACGCGTTGTTGCCTGGCAGTCCGGCTATTGATGCAGGCGACCCGAGCTTCACACCGCCACCATTCTATGACCAACGCGGCTCAGGCTTTAATCGCGTCGCGAACAGCCGCATCGACATCGGCTCGTTTGAGACTCAAGGACCAAGACCTACTCCCATACCGCGGCCACGCCCGGTCGCGAAGCCTCGTCCTACGCCGCGCTGATGCGTCGCGTAAGTTAAAAAAAGAGTTACAAAGTTAAATGGGGAGCGCGAGCATTCTGCGGCTCTGGGGGCGGTTAGCCGCAGCGAATCCGTCCGTCGTGTCCATTGGGCTGCCCCCGTAGTCCCGCGACTGCGGGACAAAGGCGGGCATTCATTCGCGGTTAACAGAAAAACATTGACACCCATCCCGCGTCCAGCTACGAGGGGCACCCCACCACCCATTTTGTTATGCAAAAGAAATCCACTTCCCGCTCCGCCTTTTTTAACTTGCGCGCTTTGATCGGTCTCGTTCTTTGCGCGGCGACAGCTTGCTTCGTTCTGATCCCGATAAGATCGGGGCTGGCGTTCCTCCATCCTCAAGCGCCTTTGAACGCTTCGCAAAGAACGCTCTCGTTCGAAGAACGCGTGTCATATCAGCGAGCTATCGAAGACGTGTATTGGCGCCATCGCATCTGGCCCCGCGATCGCGGGGATCGCCCCGGCCCCAAGCCTTCGCTCGAGGCAGTGATGTCTCAGGCACAACTGGAAAAGAAAGTTAAGGACTATCTGCGCAACTCACAGGCGCTGGAAGGTTACTGGCAACGACCGATTACTGCTGAGCAGTTGCAGGCTGAGATGGATCGCATGGCAAAGCACACCAGGCAACCAGAGGTGTTGCGCGAACTCTTTGAGGCTCTGGGGAACGATCCCTTTGTCGTCGCGGAGTGTCTGGCCAGGCCTGCGCTCGCTGAGCGCTTGGTAACAAACTGGTATGCCTACGACCAAAGGATTCACGGCGAACTGAAACAACGTGCTGAAGCTGAGCTGCAAGCACATCCGTCCATCGCGCAGATGAAACAGCTCAGTGGCAACTATAACGAAATCGAGTTGGCCAAAAGCGATGCGGCCAAGGGAAAAAATAACCGCGGGGCTGAACACGGCGTGCAAGTGAGCAGCTCCGAATGGAATCAAACCGTAAAAAGGCTGGTCGAAATACTTAGCGATAGCACTGTAGCGGCAGGCGTGCCGCCTGCGCAGCCGACACGGCTGCCGCCACAGAAACAGGCTCTGTCGGGGACGACGTCGCTTGCGAAAGACGAATCGATAACACAGGTCCAAACCGGAAAATTAAGCACCCTCCAAGAAGATGACGGCCGCTATTACGCCACAGCAGTAATCAGTAAGGCTAATGACCACTTAAAGCTCGCCACAGTCTCATGGCTCAAAGAGCCTCTGCAGTCCTGGCTAACGAGAGTGAAAAATGAATTTTCTACTGTAATCGCCGTTCTCGGCGGCAACTATACACTTCCAACAATACTGGGCGGCGACTGCACCGATAACACCTGGGCAGCCACCGCTGCCCCCCCTGAGCCGCGCGAAGGTCAGACGGCCGTGTGGACTGGCAGTGAAATGATCATTTGGGGCGGTGCGAACACCAACTTTGGAGACCTAAACACCGGGGGCAGGTATAATCCAGGCACCGATACCTGGACCCCGACAAGCACAACCAACGCACCCACTGCGCGTGAAAGCCACACTGCGGTCTGGACTGGCAGCGAAATGATTGTCTGGGGTGGATATGATGGCGCATATGCTAATACCGGCGGGAGATACAATCCCGACACAGATAGCTGGGCCGCTACGGGTACGAGCAACGCGCCCGACGGGCGAAATGCCCACACAGCCGTCTGGAGCGGCACTGAGATGATTGTCTGGGGTGGATGGGACGGTGCCACCTTCTTTAACAATGGCGGCAGATATAATCCCGATACGGATACTTGGACACCTACCAGCACCATCAACGCGCCTGAGGGGCGAACCGGTCATACCGCGGTGTTGACTGGCAGTGAAATGATTATCTGGGGCGGTAATGGCGAATTCAACCTGTTGAACACCGGAGGTCGCTACAATCCAACCAGCGACAGTTGGATGGCTACCAGCACTAACAATGCGCCCGATGCCCGCTACGGTCACACGGCGGTCTCGACTGGTGCTGCAATGATCGTTTGGGGCGGCGGCGATGATTTTGGGGATCCTTTAAATACGGGTGGAAGCTATGACCCGACCAGCGATAGCTGGACAGCAACCGACATCAATAACGCTCCTGATCCGCGAACTTCCCACACTGCCGTCTGGACCGGTGTTGAGATGATCGTTTGGGGCGGAACTGACGGGTTCGGCACCGATTTTAATACGGGCGGCAGATATAGCCCTGCCAGCAACAGCTGGACGGCTACCGCTACTATTAACGCCCCGGATCCCAGGGAGTTTCATACAACGATCTGGAGTGGCAGCGAGATGATCGTCTGGGGCGGCGTGGTCAACTTCTTTAGCAATTTCGATACGGGTGGAAGATATGATCCGAGCAGCGACAGTTGGACAGCAACTGGAAGCATACCCTCGCCACGGGTCGACCATACGGCAATCTGGACTGGCGCTGAAATGATCGTTTGGGGCGGACAAGATGAGAATTCTGTTCCTTTCTCTCTTCCTTTGAACACAGGCGGGACATACGTTCCAACAACAGACAACTGGGCAACTACGAGCGCCACCAATGCGCCTAGCCCCCGACTGTTCCACACAGCTGTGTGGAGTGGCAGCGAAATGATCGTCTGGGGCGGGTACGACGTTCAAAGCGACGATTTCAATTCGGGGGGGAAATACAATCCTGCCGCAAATACCTGGACCGCCAGCAGCACCACGAACGCGCCTGAAGCCCGAGACTCACACACTGCGGTGTGGAGTGGCAGCGAAATGATCGTCTGGGGTGGTGAAGACCAAAACTTTGCCCTGTTAAACACAGGCGGCAGATACAATCCCACCACTGACAGCTGGGTAGCTACCACCACTGTCGGTGCACCATCGGGTCAATTTGCCCACACGGCAGTTTGGAGCGGTAGCCAAATGATTGTCTGGGGTGGATTTGACGGCAACGATTTTGTGAACACCGGAGCAAGATACGATCCCGTGACGAATAGTTGGACAGCCACTAGCACTGTCAATGCTCCCACTGGTCGGGATGGTCATACGGCCGTTTGGACTGGCAGCGAAATGATCGTCTGGGGTGGATTTGGTGACACCAACTTCGTCAACACCGGCGGCAGATACAATCCCACCACGAACAATTGGACTGCCACTAGCACGATCAACGCCCCCGAGGCGCGAGACCAACATACAGCAGTATGGACCGACACTAAAATGATCGTTTGGGGCGGCTTGGGTTTTGGCGACTTGAACTCCGGCGGGAGGTACAATCCTGGCACGGATAGTTGGATAGCCACTAGCCTTACCAACGCGCCCGAACCCCGAGAGTCTCACACGGCTGTGTGGAGTGGCAGCGAAATGATCGTTTGGGGCGGCCGCGATGATTTCTTTAATGATTTGGACACCGGCGGCAGGTACTGCGCGCAAACTGGTCCAACACCAACACCGACACCCAGTATAACTCCTACTCCTACTCCTACTCCGACGGCTACACCAACACCTACTGCTACGCCCAGAGTAACACCGAGGCCGCGTCCGACTCCGCATTCTCGTCCAACTCCGCCATAACGGAAAAAGTGATCAGTGATTCGTGATCAATGACCAGTGACCGGAAAATCTCATGAAGAGAAAGTTATTTACTCAGTCAGCTTTTCTCAGCCCGCGCGCTTTAATCGCGCTCCTTATTTCAGTAGGCACATGTTCCATCCTGACGGGAACGCTCATGGCGTTTCTCCATTTTGAGAAGCCTGCCACGATTTCAAATAGGACACTCACGTTCGAAGAGCGTGTGTCGTATCAGCGAGCTATCGAAGAGGTGTACTGGCGTCATCGCATCTGGCCACGCGACCGCGGGGAACGCCCGGATCCCAAGCCGTCGCTCGACGCAGTGATGTCTCAGGCGCAACTGGAGAAGAAAGTTAAAGATTACCTGCGTAAATCACAGGCCCTCGAGGACTACTGGCAACGACCCATTACAGCCGAGCAGTTGCAAGCTGAGATGGATCGCATGGCAAAGCATACCAAACAACCCGAAGTATTGAGCGAGCTCTTCGAAGCGCTCGGCAGCGATCCATTTGTTATTGCTGAATGTTTGGCCCGGCCAGCGCTGGCGCAACGCTTGATGGAACATTTAGGTGGCCCTGACAAGAGCGCGAGCACTGATTTCCCTTCGAAGAAAAACGAAGCAGTCCACGCGGCATCAATAGCCGTAACAAAACCAGCAAGCGCGGCCTATACGCTACCGAAAATTTCTATTCCAACCGGCTACACAGAAGACACGTGGACGCCTACCTTGGACGTCCCGGGCACACGACGGGCAAATACGACCATTTGGACTGGCAGTGAAATGATCATTTGGGGCGGTTCTTTATACGGCACCGATCTCAACACAGGGGAGAAATACAATCCTGCGACTGACACTTGGACAATCACTAGCACGATTAATGCTCCGCAAGGCCGAAACGATCACACGGCAGTCTGGACGGGCACTGAGATGATCGTCTGGGGCGGCTATGGCAACGCTTTCTTGAACAGTGGCGGGAGATATAATCCCGCCACGGACACTTGGACGGCTACCAAGGCCATCGGTGCACCCGAGCCACGCTACTCTCACACCGCAGTCTGGACTGGCACTGAAATGATTGTTTGGGGCGGCTTGAATTTCGACTACTTGGACAGCGGCGGCAGGTATAATCCAGTTACCGACAGATGGACCCTTACTAATACTACTAACGCCCCAGTAGGACGATTCGGACACACCGCAGTATGGACCGGCAACGAAATGCTCGTCTGGGGCGGTCAGAATTACTTCGGTTACTTGAACAACGGCGCGAGGTACAATCCAGCTACGAATAGGTGGACTGCTACCAGCACCACGAATGCACCTGATGCCCGATACCTTCACACCGCCGTGTGGAGCGGCACCCAGATGATCGTGTGGGGTGGGTTGGATAGGAGTCTTTTAAACACCGGGAGCAGGTACAATCCTGACAGTAATACTTGGATAGCCACAAGCATTACCGACGCTCCCACTGCACGCGAGGGTCAGACGGCTGTCTGGACCGGCACCGAGATGATTGTGTGGGGTGGAGATAGTTCCCCAGACGGCGACGTGAACACTGGCGGGAGATACAATCCCGTCAGCGATACCTGGACAACCACAAGTGTTACCAACGCTCCCGCTGCACGCGACGGTCACACGGCCGTCTGGACCGGCAGTGAAATGATAGTTTTCGGCGCGAGCTCTATCAATATTTCAAACACCGGCGGCAGATACAACCCAATAAACGACACTTGGACGGGTGTCGGGACTTCTGGTGTGCCTACTGGACGTGCCGAACATACCGTCGTGTGGACTGGCAGTGAAATGATTGTTTGGGGAGGTCTCAGTAGCTCCGGCATAACGAACACCGGTGCTAAATACGATCCGGCTTTAGACACATGGACTGCAACGGACATAACAAGTGCGCCTGACGCACGAGAAGACCACAGTGCTGTGTGGACCGGCAGTGAGATGATCGTCTGGGGAGGCTCTGATGGTAGCAACGATATCAGTACAGGCGGCAGATATAATCCAGCTACGAATAGCTGGACGGCTACGGACGCATCAAATGCTCCAAGTCCACGTCGAGTACATACGGCCGTATGGACGGGTAGTGAAATGATCGTCTGGGGCGGTGACGCTGGCATTCCTGTGAACACTGGAGGGCGATACAATCCAGACATAGACACCTGGACGGAAACCAGCATCACGAATGCGCCTGCCCCACGAACCGATCACACTGCTGTCTGGACTGACAGTGAAATGATTATTTGGGGCGGCGGCGCCTATACCGACTCGAACACAGGGGGAAGATATAATCCAGCCACGGATAGTTGGAGAGCTACTAGTACTTCAACCGAGGCGCGGTCCGGCCACACCGCAGTATGGACGGGCCGTGAGATGATCGTGTGGGGTGGCCATTCCGGCGCCAACTTCCAACACGTTAATACAGGCGCGAGGTACATTCCCAGTGTTAATAGATGGCAGGCTACCGGCACGAGCGATGCGCCTCAGGGACGAATCGCACATGCGGCGATCTGGACGGGTGAGGAGATGATTGTTTGGGGCGGCTACAATTACCAAGGCGACATCTTTTTGAATACAGGGGGCAGATACAATCCCAGGACGAATAGTTGGATAGCCACCAGCACCACTGATGCGCCTAGTCCTAGGGAGGTTTCAGGCGCTGTCTGGACGGGCAATCAGATGATTGTCTGGGGTGGGTTTAATGGCGCATTCCTGTTCAACACTGGCGGAAGCTACTGCGTCCGAGCCTCTCCGCCAAGCCCAACACCGACTCCAAGTGGTACACCTGTATCGACGCCTATCCCAAGGCCACCTCCGAACCCTCGACCTCGCCCAACACCGCCCTGAGCCTGATGCCAAGAGATCGGCGATCAGTGAATTCGACCTTGCGACTAGAAGCTGAATGAAAACATGAAGAAGCAAAGCACCACCACCATCATCAGGAATCTCTGTTGGAGCGCCATTTTCGTCATCCTGCTGTTGCTCGTTACCCATGTGATTCCCCGCGCATTGGGGCAGCGAGATCGGCAAGCTATCCGCAAGAGACCTTCGCAGGTTGAAGAGCCATCGAGGCTGGGCGGCGCGGCGTGGACGATCACGGGTAGCCTCAATACCGCGCGATTTCTGCATACAGCAACCATGCTGCCCAGCGGGGTTGTAATGGTTGCAGGGGGCCTTGATAACACCTTCAACGCGACTGAAAGCACGGAGCTCTACGACCCAGCTAGCGGAAATTGGACGGCCACCGGCAATCTCAACACAGCGCGTTATGAGCACACAGCGACCCTGCTACCCGACGGCAAGGTGTTGGTCGCAGGTGGGAGTGATAGCAGCGGCAACGCTTCCACGAGCGCCGAACTGTACGACCCGGTCAGCGGCACCTGGACAGTCACTGGTAGCCTTAACACGGAACGCACCGAGCACACAGCAACCTTGTTACCCAACGGGATGGTATTGGTTGCGGCGGGAACCGATATCACTTTTACTGCTTCCGCAACCGCCGAACTGTACGACCCGGCGAGCGGAACGTGGACGGCCACCGGCGATCTTAACACTGCACGCAACCTGCACACAGCGACGTTGCTGCCCAATGGGACGGTGCTGGTCGCAGCAGGAGCGGATACCAGTCAAAGTGCTTCTGAAAGCGCGGAACTGTACGACCCGACAGGCGGGACGTGGACGGTCACCGGTGATCTCAACACCGCGCGTTACGGGCATGCGGCGACACTGCTACCCAACGGGATGGTGCTGGTTGCAGGCGGATTCGATGATAACGGTGCTGCTTCTGCGACCGCAGAACTGTACGACTCGGCGACCGGAACATGGACAGCCACGGGCAACCTCAGCACCGGGCGCTCCGGGCATTCGGTGAGCTTGTTGTCCAACGGCACAACGCTAGCCGAAGGAGGATTTGATACCAACGGCTTCGCCTTAGCAAGTGCGGAACTGTACGACCCGGCGAGCGGAGCCTGGACGGTGACCGGTAGCCTTAACAGTGCAAGGGCTCGGCACACGGCGACTTTGCTTTCAGATGGGACGGTGCTTGCTGCGGGAGGACTGGATTTTCCAACCATTAACGCAAGCGCGGAACTGTACAACGCTTCTACACCTACTCCGTCACCGACTCCTACAGTAACACCGACTGCTACGCCCAGTCCAACAGCCACACCAACACCTACTGCTACGCCAAGAGTCACACCCAGGCCGCGTCCTACTCCTCATCCCCGGCCTACGCCGCCACACTAGTTGAAAGAGTGAATCGTAATTGTGCCTACCAAGATTCTGAACAGAAGATAGCTTCGAACGCCTTCGCCGGCGGGCAAAGGAAACAAGGATTCTGTGCTGTCGCTGCTCGCAAGAAAAACGTTCGTTACCTTCGTTTACTTCTGTTACAAGAGAAATCCACAGGCAACAGTGTAACAACCAACAAGAAAGCTACGCATGAAAAAGAAAGTCACTTCGGCATCCGGATTCTTCAGGCTCCGGTTTTTGATTGTTCTCTTTGCTTCGCTGACCGGTCTCTTTTTGGCATTGTTAGTCACGGCTAACTCGTTTAGCGATTTAGCGTTTCAAGGATCTAACGGTTTAACGCAAAAGCGCGGCTCCTCGCCCACCATTGAGTTGGAGCAAGTTGTCTCCGGGCTCACGCAGCCAACTACTGTCACCAATGCCGGGGATGGTAGTGGCCGGATATTTATCGTGCAAGAGACGGGAGAGATCCTGATCTTAATCAACGGCTCGGTGCTTCCCACCCCCTTCCTGGACATTTCCGACCTGGTTAGCCAAGACCCCGAACGCGGGTTGCTCGGCCTGGCATTCCACCCTGATTACGCCGAAAACGGGTTCTTCTATGTCGATTACACAGATCATGTTGATGGTAAGACGGTTGTTGCCCGCTACCAGGTCTCGGCCGGCGACCCGAACGTGGCCGATCCCGACTCGGCGCAGATTGTCCTGACGCAGGAGCAGCCCGGCGGCGATCATAACGGCGGACAGCTTGCTTTCGGTCCTGATGGCAACCTCTATATTTCCATAGGCGACGGCGGTTGTTGCGGAGATCCGTTCCAAACCGGGCAGGATCTCGAAACCTGGCTGGGCAAAATCCTGCGCGTGGACATCAACGGCGATGATTTCCCCGGCGATCCGAACCGCAACTACGCGGTGCCGCCCGACAATCCGTTTGTCGGCGGTCCCGGGCTGGATGAGATCTGGGCCTACGGCCTGCGCAACCCATGGCGCTGCTCTTTCGATCGAACTACCGGGGACTTTTTTATTGCGGATGTCGGACAAGACACCTGGGAAGAGGTCAACTTCCAACCGGCGTCCAGCACCGGAGGAGAAAATTACGGCTGGAGCGTCCTCGAAGGCATGCACTGCTTCGACGACGACCCACCAGGGAGCTGTGATGATTTCCTGAACGGCGACTCGACTCTTCCGATCCTCGAGTACCACCACGCTCCCGAGTGTTCTGTAACTGGCGGCTACCGCTACCGCGGGCAAAGCTATCTAGACCTCGAGGGCATCTACTTCTACGCCGATTTCTGCACGGGGCGGATCTGGGGGGCGACCCAGCAAGGCAACGGTACCTGGGAAAGCCAGGAGCTGCTCGTTGCCGGGTTTCTCATCTCAACCTTTGGTGAAGACGAAACAGGCGAACTTTATGTGGTGGAGTACAATGACGACCAGAGCGTGCTGTACCGAATCGTGGGTACCCAGGGACCTACTCCCACGCCAACATCTTCACCTACGGCTACACCTACACCTTCATCTACGCCCACGGCTACAGCTACCGTCACTCCAACTTCAACTCCGCGGCCTACTCCAACGCCCAGGGGTGCACCCATCCCCAGAGTTCGTCCGACGCCGCACCCTCGTCCGAGCCCGTAGTAGTGTGAATGGTGATTGGTGAGAAGTGAGGAGTGACTAGTGGGCTGCGCGGCAATGTTGATTGGGTAGGTTTCATTTCCTTTGTTTCCTTCTGTTTGATTTGTTCCAAATCGCTTGAAGCAGGAGGGCGGAGCTCTGCGACCCGCCTTCGCCGAAGCCACGGCGTGGCAAGCGACTAACGACGGCGGACTAGGGACCGCCATTCCTTGTAGGCTCGCGGAGCTCGCCCCTCCAACAAACTTTTGCGAAATATCACGAGGACCACGAAGCAGGTCAGTCCAATCTTATTCAGCTTGGTTCTCTTCGTTGCCTTCTGTAAAAAGATAATCTTGTGAAAGAATCCGATCACGAGGATCAACACGCGCCATTGAGTTATCACGGCGCCTGGCGCATTGTGTGGCTGGTTTTTCTACTGATCATCTTCTGGTTGATCGTTCGCGCGCTGGAACCGGTGATATTGCTGTTCGCGCTGGTTTTTCTTCTCGCCATGGTCCTGAACCCGATCGTGGTCTGGCTCGAAAAACGTCATCTCCCGCGTTTTGTCAGTGTGATCCTGCTGATCCTTGCCCTCATTGCAATCACTGCCACGATCATGATCTTTGCGATTCCGCCGTTGGCCAGGCAAACCCAGGAACTGGTACGCAGCGCACCGACTATGTGGCACGGCATTCGCGTCCGCATTGAATCGCTCACCCAAAATTATCCGGCAGTCCGCGACGCGTTGCCGCGCACCGATGAAATTGCAGGGAAAGTCGGCGGTGCTGCCGGAACAGTCGGGAACATCTTGTTACGATCGACACTTGGTCTGGTCGGCGGCGTGGCCAGCTTTGTGTTCGCAGTTCTGTTGCTGGTTTTTGTCCTGGCTAACCCGCGCCCACTCGTGGCGGCGTATCTCGCGCTGGCGCCTGATCGTTACCGCGCGCAAGCGCATCGCACACTCGCCCGGCTGATGCGACAAATGACCGCCTGGGCGCGCGGCGTAGCGATCAATGGCGTTATCACCGGGTTGTCCATCGGCGTGTTGCTTTGGGTAATCGGCGTGCAACCGGCGCTGATGTTCGGCGTGTTCGCGTTTCTCGGTGAATTTTTGCCAAACATCGGCGCGTTTCTTGTCGCCATTCCCATTCTGCTGGTCGCGTTGAGCCTGGGCGCGACAAAATTCTGGTTAGCCCTCGGAGTGATTGTGGTGGTTTACCAGGTCGAGCTAAACGTTCTTGTGCCGGGCGTGCTGGGCAAAGAGATGCGATTGCATCCGGTCAACATTTTGTTCTTTACCCTGGCCACCGCCACCATGTTTGGGTTGCTGGGAGTTTTTCTCGCCGTCCCGGCTGCGGCACTGGTGCAGATCGTGATCGACGAATTTTATTTGCAACCGCGCAAACCGGATTACGCCGCGCTAGATTGCGAAGCCGCAGCGTTAGTGGAAGGAAAAGTGGAACGGTTAAAACGTTAAGAAGTTACCCGTCTCAGGCAGGCGATTCGTGGCGGCTCCTGGTTTTCGTCATTCATTCGTCATTCGTCGCTTCATCATTTCCAAAGTCCCTTGACACGCTGTCATTCCTTTGGCTCTCCTGGAAGCCGCGGTCAGCGACACGCGGCTACAGCGGTCCATGAGGAAAGGGTGATTTGTAGGACGCGACCGCACACGCGCCGAAATTTTAACATTTTTATCTTGGCTTGCGCCGCTAACGCATGAGAGAACGTACAACTTCATTGGCAGCTCGGCCAAACGGGTAAACAGCGGAGGACAAAACAATGTTAAAGAAAATCCTGATTGCTCTCACCCTTTGCTTACTCGTGGTCGTGGCAATTGGTGTAGCCACGCCCCTGCGGGGCGTTTCAGCGCAAGCCGCATCCCAGACGGCGCGCAGCGTCGTGGCTACATCCCCGCCCACCGGTACGCTTCAAAAGATGATTGTGGAAAACGGAAGCGTCACAGTGAATCTCGATCTCAACCGGTTGAACCCCGAAAGCTTTTGGGGCGCTGCGGCTGGAAACTCCCAGCAGGTACATTTCGCTGTAGCGGCCAACTCCTTCTTTCCCATTCTGATTTTTAACGACTTGTTTCGCGGGATTGAACCAGGATCGATGGCGTTGATTCCTGTAGAGGCAGCCGTGCCGGCTGCAGGGGCCTCGGTTTCGCAGGCGACACGCCTGCCGCTACAGCTAAGCGCATCTCTCAACCGGCTCGTAGTCGAAAAACTTCCTTCAGGTCAAGGATTCGATCTCGCCGTGCGCGACAGCAATACAGGGTTCACCTTTTTCAATTTGCAAGGACTGCAGTACGATTACGACGCCGCCGCGCAGTCGCTTGCCATCACGAATGGCGGACTGCTCCTCTCAAAAGAGTTTGCCGGCGCACTGGGTCGCCCATCGGATGCTGGTTCAATGGCCGGAACAATCACTATCGGCGCGACAATGCAACCGGTCCAGATCACCCAGATTGCGAACGGCCAACCCACATCGGCGATCATGCCACCCCTGCCAAAAGGGGCCGGCACAAACACGCCAACGCTAGTGCCAGGACCAGATGTCATCGTTGGGGATCTCGAAGACGTGAACCAGCTTGACCCGCAGGCCGTTGGAACACAGGTAGGTCTCGCAATAGGAACAGACTCTTGTAACAATGGCGACCAGCCGATTGATTGGTTTGCGTTGCCGGACACCGATCACCCAATCGTTCCGCAAAATCTTTATCGCATGAGCGGTGGCGCCGATAGCAACGAGCGCTTCGAACAAATCGGGCAGTCCTGGGTAAAACATACATTCGAGGCATTGGAAGACTTTGTCTGCGGCACGTGTAACACTTCTGGTTGCGAAACAGGCACGCACCTATGCCCGGGCTGCTCCGATCCTTACGTCTCCTTCTTGAATGGCGACCAGGACCAGATTGGGTCGCGGGCCTGGATTAACCCTTTCACGGGAAGTTTCCCGGCCAACGCGAACGACCACAGCGGTCACACCCACAACGCGGTGTCGCACCGGATCCTGGTCGAGACGAGTGACCTGTCTCCAGGGGGGAATCCGGGCGCGACCTATTTTGGCGAAGCCGCCTATATTACTCCGCATGAATACGCCTGGTGCCAGTCGCATCCCGGGCAGTGCAACATGTTTAACAATTTCTCCTATCGTCAGTTTAGTGTCAGCGGCGGGCCTACGGTTTTCAGTTTTTCACCTGTTAGTAGCACGGTGCGAATGCAGCCTGCTATCCAAGCTTGGGTAGCTACAGGCGCAACAGTAAACCAGGTCGAACCCGATCCGGGTAACGATGGGATTTTCTTCGTCGGTTACAAGGTAACAGGGCCAGATGCCGGCGTGTGGCACTATGAGTACGCCATCTTTAACATGAACCTGGATCGGGCTATCCAGTCTTTCAGCGTTTTCCTTGGGTTTCCCGTCCCATTGGATAACATCGGATTCCACGCACCGCCGCAGCATCCCGGATGGACACACGATGGTACTGTAGGCGATGCGGGATATAGCAGCATTCCCTGGACTTTGGATCTCGGTAATGGCTCAGCTATCACCTGGAGCACGGAGACTTTTGCACAAAACCAGAACGCCAATGCGATACGCTGGGGAACATTGTATAATTTCCGGTTTGATTCTACCGCTGCACCGGTTGCTGGCACTGCGACCATCAGCTTCTTTAAGACAGGATCGCCAGTCGGTGTTAATGTACCCGCTCCTTTCATGTCAGATGTGACCCCAACGCCGACCCCGCCGATCACGCCGACGCCGACGGCTACTCCAAGGGCGACACCCAGGCCGCGGCCGACTCCCCATCATAGGCCCTGAGGAAAGGGTTTAGCCCTAATCCCTGGTCGCAAGAATATAACAGGCGGCAAGGCCGAATTTATAGCCAACGCATTGAGGACAACGCGTTCCACCTTCACCGCGCGAAAATCTTTAAATTTTTTGCGTGACTTGCGGCTATCAGCCGGGCATCGAAATTTCTTGACTCGTTTCCCTTCCTCGTGAAAAAAGAGCAGGTTCCTCCAGGGCCTGCGTCTACAGACCATCCATAACCGTTAGGAACCACAAACAATGTTAAAGAAAACACTCGTCATTCTCACGCTCCCTTTACTTTCGCTTCTGGCAATTGGTGTAGCCACGCCCCTGTGGGGCGTTTCAGCGCAACCCGCATCCCAGACGGCGCGCAGCGCCGTGGCTACAGACGCGCCCACTGGCACGCTTCAAAAGATGATTGTGGAAAACGGAAGCGTTACGATGGATCTCGATCTTAACCGATTGAGTGGCATTGGCCTGCAGCCAATGTCTGAGCGGCAGAATGCCGATACCACAACATTGCATTTCTCCGCAGGCGCCAATTCTTTCTTTCCCATTCTGGTTTTTAACGATCAGTTGCGCGGTCCCGTTCCGGGATCCATGGCTTTGATCCCTGTAGAGGCAGCCGTGCCAGCTGCAGGGGCCTCGGCTTCGCAGGCGACACGCCTGCCGCTACAGCTAGGCGCGTCCCTCAAGCAGCTCGCAGTCGAAAAACTTCCTTCGGGTCGAGGAGTCGATCTTGCCGTGCGCGACAGCAATACAGGATTCACGTTTTTCAACATCCAGGGGCACCAGTATGACTACAATCCCGCGGCGCAGTCGCTCGCCATCACGAATGGCAGACTGGTTGTTTCAAAAGAGTTTGCCCAGGCGCTCGGCCGTCCGTCCGACGCCGGCGCAATAGTTGGAACAATCTCCATCGGCGCCGTGATGCAATCGATCCAAATCGACCAGCTTGTTAAGGGCGAAACGAAATCGATGGCCCTGCCACCCATGCAACATGCAGTCGGCCCCGGAGTCCCAAACCTTGTGCCCGGCCCGGATGTTATAGTTGGAGATGTCGAAGACGTGGCACAATTTGATCCTCCCGTCGGGACCCAGGTCGGCCTGGCGATAGGAACAGACTCTTGTAACAATGGCGATCAGCCAGTCGATTGGTTCGCGTTGCCTCAAACCGATCACCCTCTCGTTCCGCAAAACCTGTATCGGATGAGCGGCGGCGTGACTAATGACGAGCGTTTCGAACAAATCGGGCAATCGTGGATGAAACATACGTTCCTGGCATTGGAAGACTTCGTCTGTGGAACGTGTAACACGAGTGGGTGCCAAACCGGTACGCATCTATGCCCCGGATGCTCCGACCCGTACGTCTCAGGCCTGAACGGAGACCAGGACCAGATCGGCTCACGGGCGTGGGTCAATCCTTTCACCGGCTCTTTCCCATCGAACGCCAACGACCACAGCGGCCACGTGCACGACGGCGTGTCGCACCGGATCTTGGTGGAAACAAGCGACCTGATTCCGGGCAATAACCCAGGTGCGACCTATTATGGCGAAGCCGCCTACATCAGCCCGCATGAATTCACCTGGTGCCAGGCGCATCCAGATCAATGCAACATGTTTAACAATTTCTCCTACAAGAAGTTTACGGTCAGCGGCGGGCCTACGAACTTCGTATTTAACCAGGCCGGTAACACCGTGCGAATGCAGCCTGCTATCCAGGTTTGGGCAGATACGGGTGCAACAGTGGTCGAGGTCGAGCCAGACCAAGGAAACGATGGAAAATTCTTCGTCGGTTACAAGGTAACACCCAATGGCGGTGGCTGGCACTATGAGTATGCCATCTTTAACATGAACCTGGATCGGGCCGTCCAGTCGTTCAGTGTCTCCTTTTTCTTTGGTACCCCAAGCAATATCGGATTTCACGCGCCGCCTCAGCATCCTGGTTGGCCACACGATGGTACCCAGGGAGACGCCGGATTTAGCAGCACCCCGTGGGATGTGACTCAAGACGACAGTTCTATTAGTTGGAGCACCGAAACGTTTGCGACCAATCAGAACGCCAATGCGATTCGCTGGGGAACGCTGTATAACTTCAGATTCGATTCTAGTTTCCCGCCCGCGCCTCAAAATGCGACCATCGGTTTCTTTAAGACAGGCTCGCCAGTTACAGTCGAAGTCGTCGGTCCTGTCTTTTCAGACGTAACGCCAACACCTACACCAAGTCCAACTGTTACTCCAACACCTACAGCGACACCAACGCCTACAGCTACGCCTACTGCGACGGTACGGCCTACTCCAACGCCCAGGCCGAATCCGATACCAAGAGTTCGCCCGACGCCGCATCCGCGTCCGTGAGGGAATAGCGAAGATACGCCGCCCAGTAAATTTTCGCACGGAGTGCTTTTGGAGTGCGATGCGTCCTCGCATCGCTTATTTTCTGTAGCGGCAGCTCTGTCGGCTGCGTGGGACGGGATTTCGCAGGCGACACGCCTGCCGCTACAAGGACATTTGAAAGCAACGCACGATCCGGGTTTGTGAAATCGGTTTATTCCTTCAAGACCAATCTGATCAAAGTGCCCGACGACTTCTAAGTATCGAGAGGTCGTGCCGCATCGAGCAGCACCGAAAGCGACGCGAGGACCCGCACGCCCCGCCCGCATCGTTGCGCGAAGCTGCTGCGGCCGGGGCACTCCGAAAGTCCGGTCGCTTGCCGGACCAAATGATAACGGCGTCTTGGGAAGTAGATGCGTTGCACGGCTAGCACGGTAATCCTCAGGTCATCGAATTGTCTTGACTCGTTTCCCCTGCTCATGAGAAACAGGGCGGTTTCCTCCAGCGTCTGCCTCAACAGACCATCCATAACCGTTAGGAACCATAAACCATGTTAAGGAAAACACTCATCGCCCTCGCGCTCCCCTTACTTTCGGTTCTCGCAATTAGTATAGCCGCGCCCCTTCGGGGTGTTTCAGCGCAACCCGCATCCCAGACGGCGCGCTCGCCACAGGGAGCAGGCTCTGCCACGGCTACAGCCCCCGGGACCGGTACGTTCCAAAAGATGATCGTGGAAAACGGAAGCGTCACAATGGATCTCGACCTCAACGGACTGAATGGAAGCACTTCGTTGGTGGCAAGACCCGTCACACTGCAATTCGCTGTAGGCGCCAATTCTTTCTTTCCCATTCTGGTGTTTAACGATCTGTTGCGCGGGCCCGAGCCGGGGTCGATCGCCTTGATCCCGCAGGCCGCGGTCAACGCCCCCAGCTACAGCAATCTTCCTGCGGAGCTCGGCGCGTCTCTCAAGCAGCTCCACATCGAAAAACTTTCTTCGAACAAAGGCTATGACCTCGCCGTACGCGATGGCAAAACGGGATTCACCTTTTTTAATATCGAAGGACACCAGTATAATTACGACGCCGCTGCACAGTCGCTCGCCATCACCAACGGCCGGCTTCTCGTTTCAAAAGAGTTTGCCAACGCGCTCGGCCGCCCGTTGGATGCGGGTGCAATCGTTGGAAAAATTTCCGTCGGTGCAACCATGCAACCGATCGAGATCGCGCATCTCGACGAGAACGGCGATGTAAAATCCGCCTCACTGCCAGCGCTGAACCAACCGAGCGTTGGGACCGTTCCTGGCCCCGATGTTATCGTAGGCGAGCTGCTTGACTTCGTGCAAATGGAGCCTGGTGAAGTCGATGGCCGCGTCGGCCTCGCGTTGGGGACTGATGCTTGCAACAAAGGGACTGAAAACGTGGAGTGGTTTGCCTTGCCAGACAATCGTCATCCGTTTATTCCGCAGAACCTTTACCGGATGAGTAGCGGCGCTGACAACGCTGAGCGCTTCGAGCAAATCGGCCAATCATGGGGTAAACACGCGTTTGCGGCGGCATCGTCAAACACCTGCGGCTTTGGATGCAACGGTGTAGGCGGCGATCACCTTGGCTCCGGCTGTTCGGACGCATACGGCGCCGGTTTGAACGGCGCCCAGGACCTGATCGGCTCGCGTGCCTGGGTTAATCCATTCACCGGCTTCTTCGCCCAGAACCCAGACCCGAACGACCACACGGGCCACGTTCATGACGTAACGTCTCATCGGATTCTGGTGGAGACGAATGATCTGATCCCAGCGCAGAATCAGGGCGCCACCTATTTTGCCGAAGCACAATACGTGGTCCCGCACGAATACACCTGGTGCCAAAGTCACCCAGGCCAGTGCAACATGTATAACAACGCTTCCTACCAGCAGCAAAGCGTGAGTGGCGGCCCTACGAATTTCAATTTTAGCCCCATTGGCTCGACCGTGCGAGAGCAGCCGGCCATTATGGCTTGGACCGGCGCTTTAGTAAACGAGGGTGAACCGGATCCAGGAAATGACGGCATTTTCTTCGTTGGTTACAAGGTCACAGGACCAAATGCCGGGGTGTACCACTATGAATACGCCATCTATAACCAGAACCTCGACCGCGCCATCCAGTCCTTCGAAGTCGTTTACCCCCTTTTCCCGCCGATCGTATTGAACAACGTTGGGTTCCACGCGCCGCCACAGCATCCTGGATTTGCAAACGATGGTACCCAGGGAGACGGCGGATATAGCAGTGATCCCTGGGTCTTCACTACGAGTTTCACGTCTGCTACCTGGAACTGCGAGACGTTTGCACAAAACCAAAACGCTAACGCGATTCGCTTCGGCACATTGTACAACTTCCGATTTGATTCCACCGCGCCACCGGCTGAAACCACTGCAAACATCGGGTTCTTTAAAACCGGCTCTCCAATTTCGGTTAAAGTCCAGGCTCCTGCCCAGTCGGACGCCACGCCAACAGTAACGCCGAGTGCTACTCCCCCTACACCAACGCCGACAGTTACACCAACGGCTACACCTACGCTCACCCCAACCGTCACGCCAACTGCAACACCGACGATAACACCGACTCCAACTCCACCCGCAACACCGACGGCTACTCCTACAGCCACAGCAACACCAAGGGCCGTTCCACGTCCTCGCCCGACGCCGCACCCGCGCCCGTCACCGTAGCGGCGATACGTCACCAGTAAATTTCGCACGAAGTGCTTTAGGAGTGCGATGCGTCCCCGCATCGCTTTCAACCGGGCCAGCTCGTAAAAGCGACGAGGACGCGTAGGCACTCCGAAAGTCCGGCCATTTGCCGGACGAAATGATAGTGGCGTTGGCTTCAGGCTGGCAGCGTGTGCTTGCCGGAGACACCCGTGCAAGGGCTTCGGATGGTTCTTTGAACTTCCCAATCCCGCACACCTTAACCCTTTTAACGCTTCAACCCTTCAACGTTCACCGAAATGTCTTGACTCGTTTCCCTTACTCATGAGAAAAGGGCAGCTTCTTCTCCTGTCTGCTCAACAGACCACCCATAACCGTCAGGAACCGCAAACAATGCTAAAGAAAACACTGATCGTTCTTACACTCCCTTTACTTTCGCTTCTCGCAATTGGTGTAGCCACGCCCCTGTGGGGCGTTTCAGCGCAACCCGCATCCCAGACGGCGCGCAGCGCCGTGGCTACAGACGCGCCCACCGGCACGTTTCAAAAGATGATCGTGGAAAATGGAAGCGTCACAATGGATCTCGATCTCAACGGATTGAATGGAAGCATCTCGTTGGTGGCAAGACCCGTCGCACTGCAATTCCTGATAGGCGCCAATTCCTTCTTTCCCATTTTAGTGTTTAACGATCAGTTGCGCGGTCCCGTTCCGGGATCCATGGCTTTGATCCCTGTAGAGGCAGCCGTGTCGGCTGCAGGAAACTCGGTTTCGCAGGCGACACGCCTGCCACTACAGAATCTGCTGCCTGTGGCGTTAGGCGCGTCTCTCAAACAGCTCGTCATCGAAAAACTTTCTTGGGACCGAGGCTATGACCTTGCCGTGCGCGATGGCAACACAGGGTTCACCTTTTTTAATATCGAAGGACACCAGTACAACTACGATGCCAGCGCACAATCGCTTAGCATCACGAATGGCCGGCTTCTCATTTCACAAGAGTTTGCCAATGCGCTTGGCCGCCCATCAGATGCAGGCTCCATCGTTGGAAAAATCTCCGTCGGCGCGGCGATGCAACCGGTCGAGATCGACCAGCTCGTTAATGGCGAGCCGCAATCGGCGGCGATGCCCGCCGTTGGGACTGTTCCTGGACCCGATGTCATCGTGGGCGATCTGATTGGCTTGGAGCAATCTCAGAATGGTTCCGTCGGAGGCCGCGTCGGCCTCGCTTTGGGAACTGATGCCTGTAACAAAGGGACAGTGGACGTGGGTTGGTTCCAATTGCCGAGCAATAACCATCCCTTTATTCCGCAGAATCTTTACCGGAAGAGCGGCGGCGCCACCAACGACGAGCGCTTCGAACAAATTGGCCAGTCCTGGGGGAAGCACGCCTTCTTCGCAGCATCGTCAAACACGTGCGGTTTCGGATGTAACGGTGTAAACGGCGATCATCTTGGCTCCGGCTGCTCTGACGCATACGGCGCCGGATTGAACGGTAGCCAGAGCGGCATCGGTTCGCGCGCCTGGGTCAATCCATTCACCGGAGTTTTCCCGTCAGGTAGTACAGCCAACGACCACACCAACCACAGTCATGACGTAACGTCTCACCGAATGCTGGTTGACGTCAACGATTTGAATACGTCTCTAAACGCGGGGGCGACGTATTTTGCCGAAGCGAATTACATCGTCCCCGACGAAGGCACCTGGTGCGCGGCTCATCCCACGGAATGCAACATGTATAACAACGCTTCTTACCGTCAGTACAGCGTAACCGGAATCAATCAGCCGTTCAGTTTTAGTCCCGTGGTCCCCACCGTGCGAGAGCAACCCGCTATTAAAGCTTGGACTGGCGCGACGGTGAGCGATCCGATTCAACCCGCTCCAGGAGCGGACGGTATCTGGTTTATGGGCTATAAAGTGACGGGGCCAAATGCTGGCGTCTGGCACTATGAGTACGCCCTCTGTAACCAGAACCTCGATCGCGCGATTCAATCTTTCACCGTGCCTATAGGGGCTGGAGTCAATGTCAGTAACATCGAGTTTCATGCGCCGATCCAGCAGCCTGGTTGGCCACATGATGGCACTCAAGGAGATACCGGGTATAGCCCTACGCCGTGGGATGTTGACACCACAAATCCAGACTTTATCACCTGGAGCACGCAAACTTTTGCGACTAATCAGAACGCTAATGCGATACGCTTCGCCACGATGTACAATTTCCGGTTCGACGCCGATCAAGCGCCGAATTTTACGACTGCAACGGTAGGCTACTTCAAAACCGGCTCCCCAATCGGTGTTAGCATCGAGGCACCGGGAGGTGTCCCAAGTCCATCGCCAACACCTACGCCTACTGCGACGGCCACACCGACAGCTACGGCGACAGCGACGCCAACTCCAACACCCACAGCTACTGCAACGGCGACTGCAACGGCGACGATGACACCTACAGCCACAGCCACAGCCACAGCCACAGCCACAGCTACCGCTACCGCAACGCCCACATCAACGCCTACAGGCTGTTTGGTGATCAGCGCAGGCTGTGACAGTATCATCTTTACGCCACCGACTGTTTTCGATATCGACGTCAATGAGCCCGTCGACCCGGCAACTCTCGATGCGAGCGATTTTACTGTGAACGGAACGCCGGCGGACAATGTTAACTTAATAAACGGCGACCTGACGATCGAGTTTACCTTCCTTACCTCTCCTGCCGTACCGGGAGTCAACACGATGCATATTCCCGCTGGTGCTTTCGAGTGTGGCGTTGGACCGGTTCTCGAATTCACTTGCACGTTCCGTTACGAGGTGCCTACTCCTACACCGACAGCCACAGCGACTTCAACTCCGCGACCTACTCCCACGCCCCGGCCTGCTCCAGCCCCGAGGGTTCGCCCGACACCGCATCCGCGACCCTGAGGAAGAGGCGCCTGACACAGACGCCCTACAATGACCGAACTGTAGCCGAGGTTGGGGACTTCGCCGAGCCCAAGATGCTGCCCGACTTGGGTGGCCGCCATCAGCGACACGCGGCTACAGCGGTGCAGATATTGGTGCGATCCGTGGTTTTTGGACAAAAAACCGAATTTTCGCGTAACCTCTTGCCGATTTTCATGCAGTATGTAAGTGAATAGTTCGAAACAGCTTCACGTGACAACTGACAAGAGACCACGAGGACAACCTTACGAAAAAACAAGTTCTACACATGTCATGAACATGCAGCGCTGTAGCCACGGCGCTGTGCGCCGTCATGAACGCATCCTCGCTAAACAGAGTGAACGCTCCACAGGGGCGTGGCTACAACAAGCCAGCGTTGTCCGGGGCATTCTTGTGCTCCTGACACTGGCCCTTGCCTTGTGGGTGGCCCCGTTCGCGCCAGGGCAACGAGGGCACCGCGAATTCAGCAAGAGAACTTTAACTTTTCCGCGCTCGTTAGTGGAACGGCAGCAAGGAAAAGGAGAGCACGTTCAAGCGACTGCAGATAGTGTTAACAATCGCCATCCAAAACAAGCAGAGCCCCGTACGGCTCCGTCGATCCAAGAGGTTCCCAGCGGGATCGACTGCGATAACGCACCGGGTATCGTGATCCATGATGATGGGACGGTCGAGACCGGGTACCAAAGCTCTCCGGGAATATTGGGGATCTTTGCCGACAAGTTTACCCCGACAAGCTATCCAGGCATTTACACGTCAGTGTGCCTGGCGTTTAACAGGCTGTGTGGAGGTCCGACGTCGGAGCGTGTGGAGGTGGTGGTCTTTGACGACGACGGGCCGGGCGGGAGTCCGGGCACCGAGCTGGGCGCAATGCCGGTCACCGTCGACAACATCCCGATCTTCCCAAATGCGACACCCGTGTGGAACAGCTTCGACATCTCGTCACTGAACATCGTGGTTAATGATGGCAGCGTGTACATCGGCGCGCGCTGGACGCCACCGAGCTTGTTCGACCGGGTGTTCCTCGACTCTGACGAAAATGGGCCCGGCGACGGTGATGGCTACTATTTTGACAAC
>Ga0193735_1000026_pt1 | contig 52587 bp, 69 predicted proteins | sample U1m2metaG_FD_145080 | JGI IMG/M metagenome (GOLD analysis project Ga0193735, IMG submission 145080) | Soil microbial communities from a riparian zone of the East river system, Colorado, United States - U1m2 | ecosystem: Environmental > Terrestrial > Soil > Riparian zone | place: USA: East River... | reverse complement strand
CCTGATACCGCATGTAGAAAAGCCCCTGTCCCTGCTGATTTATGATACCCGCGAAACGAAGCGCCAGGGTATGCTCGCCAGTCGGAAGTTCTGACGGTAATGCAAGTGTAAGCAGTTCGTTTTTGGTATCGATCTTAATTGCAGAGCGCGGCAATTCTTTGCCATCGATAGAGGCCGCTTCGATTTTAAGTTCGAGCGCATTCAATACCAATTGGCGAACCTCGCGGCTTACGTTGAGCTTCACCGTCTCGGTCCCGGCAAATGTCAGCTTGTCGATGTCGGGGACGATCCGAACGGCGTAGTCGGTCGGGACCACGTTTTTCGGGAGTTTTCCCGGCGTGTCTTTGAAACTGAACGGTTTTTCTAAAGCAAGTGCCGAGGCCATGATTGAAAATTCAGCCACGAGAAAAAGGACCAGAGTGCGCATTTCTAACGTGAAACGATGCGCTTCGCTTATTGTATAACCAACACGAGCAATAGTTGCCCGCTGCCAACTTGGGGACCTTTGATAACCAGGGGACTGCGTTTGCTCAGCTTGGCGTCCGTTTCGAGCAAGAGCTCTTTCTCTTTGTAAAGCTTCAAATTCAAAACATAGCCGGCCGTGCTTTCACCCTGTGCGTCGACATGCAGTCCGAAAAATTTGCTGGTCGCAAGCCAATCTTCCTGTCCGGTCTTGAGCGTCTTTTGCGACTGCCCGATCACTTGAAACTGGTTATAGCCAAAGAATTTTTTCAGCGACCCCTCGATTCGCGTGAGTTCCGGCGGAACGGCTTGCGGCTGCGCAACGTTTTCCGCAATAACAAGTCCGCTCCACACAGTTTCCGCAGCCTGTCCTTCCGATACCACACCTGCGATCAGTAAAACGAAGGGGATTAAGAACGCCAGCGAGCGATCCATGAGCGATTACTTGGCGGCGTAGTCGGCGGGCAAACTTTGCAATCCCTCTGTCCACAACACCGTTACCCGATCTTGCTTCACCTCAAACATTGAGACAGTCGCATTTGGACTCACAACCGGATCAACGCGCGCATTTAAGATCTGGGTGAGGTATTGCGATTCTTCCGCAGGGTTCTTGTCGCGAATCACGAAAACCGTAAAAATCAAAAAAACGGCGAGTGACGCGGTCCCCGTCCACAAGAGCCGAGGAATTGTCCACCACGTGGAGGCCTTAGCTTCGCGTTCCACAGAAGGCACGCTACTTTCGCGCACGATTCTTTCGCGTAGCTGATGGCTAAAGAACTCTTCGTTTGTCAGCGCAGGCGCGCCTAACTCGCTCTTCAAAAGGCCGCCAAGCTTCTTCGCGTCCGCCTTTTCGATTTCAGCGGCAGCTTTGTCTGGCAACGATGCCTCGAATTCCGATAGTTCTCGTCCGCTAAGCTGCCCGTCCAGCCATGCAGTCCACTTTTCTTCAAATGTTCTCATAAACGTCTCTGAGTAAATTTTGCAATTTCTTGCGCGCATAGAACAGGCGCGACATCACCGTGCCTATTGAGCAACCGAGTGCTTCTGCGATTTCATGATATTGCATCTCCTCGATCTCTTTCATCAAAATGACGGCTCGTTGCTCGGGTGAAAGCTGTGCAATTGCTTTGTCGATCCGGGCGCGAATTTCGCTCCGTTCCATCATCTCGTGAGGCAAAGCCTCCGACTTCGGCACGGTCTTGGATGCCGGCTCAACCTCCTTTAGCTGAATCGCATCGTCGAACTCGCCGCCTCCGCCTTTGATTTGTTTTTTGCGGAGCCAATCGATCGTTACGTTCATGACGATTCGATAAATCCAAGTGTAAAACGACGAGCGTCCCCGAAAGCGTTTAATCGATTTCCATGCTTTGAGGAAGCTGTCCTGAGCAAGGTCCCACGCGTCCTGCTCGCTATGAACCATGTTGTAAATCATGCCAAATACTCGTGTTCGGTAGCGAGTTACCAGCTCGTCGAATGCTTCAGTATCACCAGCCTGGCATCGTGTCACCAAATCCAAGTCCGACACATCGGCCTGAGCCAGAGTCGCTTCCGTTTGCATGATTGGACGGGAGCCGGCCCTATTTCATTCAACCCCGAAAGCTTTCGGGGCCGAACCGGCGACGCCACTCGCGGCGATACTCGCCCATCAGAGTGACAATGCCGTCTCGCACTTGAAAAAGCCGCCTTCGAAGCACTGCATATTGCGAGCCGGTAACCAGCCCGGCGATCTTCCGGAGTTGCACCGCCGCGTCCATCGAAATCGTGATCGCTTTCAAGGCCCGCTTCAAATAGGCGATTGTCATCCCGATTTCACTCAGACTATCGCTGCTCAAGGCTGCGGCCAGCTTGGCGTTCGCCAGCGCAGCTTGCGTGGCCAATTTTACAGCTACCGGCTCATTCGGAAGAGAGGCGTTTCGGTCGAACAGGTGATCAATCCAGATCGTCAACGCGAAGGCAGCACGATACAGATCATGGCCTTCAAGGGTCTCTGCCGATCTGGAAGGCTCGTCAATGCCAGAATCGTCCTCGTCCGTTAGGTCTTCATCCGGCAGCGCATCGAGTTCCACGCTCCAATCCCTGGCATCCAACAATTGGGTCCAACCCATTTCGCGGGCGATGATCTCGTCGCGCTGGGGATCATCAAGATATTCTTCCAGCAATTGCATGTACTTTTCTGCTTTGCTCTCCTGTTGCTGTAAAAAATGTTCCCACTGGTACTCGTCCCATGCGCGTTCGGGCTCGCCCTCGTAGCCGGCCATGACAGAGACTAAACGCGACCTTGACTCGGCGCGCAAAGTTTTTTGGTGTAGCCACCGCCCTGGGGGCGGTCTTGACGTAGCGCCATCTTCACGGCTCACAGGGCCGTCGCTACGGCGTACGCGCGAGTGCTTCGCGTTCCGTTTGCAACCGCAACTGTCCGCAAGCGGCATCGATGTCATGCCCTTTCTCGCGACGCAACGTCGCCGAAACGCCTTCGGCTCGTAAGATCGACAAAAATTTTTCCTGACGCTTTTCTGAAGGTCGCGTCCAAGGCAGACCGGACACACGATTGTAGGGAATTAAATTCACTTTTGCCAAGAGCCGGTGTGCGTGGCGAGCAAGGAGCCGCGCCTGCTCGTCAGAATCGTTCACATCTGCGATCAAGATGTATTCGAACGTGAGACGCTGCTTCTTATGAGCATTGTAGTAGTCGCAGGCCGAAAGCAGCGTCTCGATGTTGTAACGCCGGTTGATCGGCATGATCCGATTGCGAACTTCGTCAGTGGCACCGTGGAGAGAAATGGCCAGCCGAATTTGCAAAGGTTCTTCAGCCAGTTTCCGAATTTGCGGCGCCAGCCCGCTGGTTGAAATCGTGATGTGGCGCGCGCCGATGCCGAGGCCCCACTCCGCGTTAATTATCCGAATCGCCCGGAGTACGTTCTCGAGGTTGGCGAGTGGCTCGCCCATCCCCATGAACACAATGTTGTCGATTTTTTCATCAGTCGCGCGCTCAACTGCGATGAGCTGGTCGACAATTTCGTGTGCGCTCAGATTGCGAGAGAAACCTTCCAAGCCGCTCGCGCAAAATTTGCATCCGTAAGCGCAACCCACCTGGGTCGAGACACAAATCGTCCGACGGTCCGCTCTTCCACCGTAGAGCGCCGGCGATGCCGGAATCAAAACGGACTCGATCAAATTTCCGTCAGCCAGGCGGAAAAGAAATTTTCGCGTGGTGTCGCGCGCGCCGAGCACGCGCGCGATGTCAATCTTGCCAAGCGAAAATTTCTCTGAAAGCCGGCTGCGCAACGGGCGGGGCAAATTGGTCATGTTGTCGATCGTGTCGACGCGCTTTTTGTAAAGCCAATCGACGATCTGGTCAGCGCGATAGGAGGGTTCTCCCAGGTTGCGAAGCTGCTCCTGAAGCTCGCTTAAAAGGAGAGATTTGATATCGCCGAAGTCGCCGCGGCGACCAGCTTCGGCTGCCCTCCGGGCGCTACGTGGGTCGGTTTTGCTGGCGTTCTTCACTACAAAAATCTATCGGACACCGGGGCTTGCATCAAACACCTGCAAAGTTACGTTCGTCGCATGAAGGAACGCTTTGCACTGTGCGCAGTTCTGTTTCTGGTAGTCGCATCGCTCCTTTCGGCCTGTGCATCGTCCGGGGATTCGATGAGCAGTGACTCGGTCTCCCAGTCTGCTACGTCTGGCACACCGGTTCCCGGGGAAAAGATGTCCGACGAGGGAAAGTTTACTCCGGGTGGGCCTGGAGCCAGCGGAAGCGTTCACTGGTGATCAACACCGAGGAACGTCTACCCGGACGTGGAACGAGCAAGCCTAAAGGCTTTCGGCATCATTCCTTGGCAGGGATTCCTGCTTGATCGTGCAGGCGCACGGAGAACACTCAGCCACGATGCACAGAACGCGTTCGCCACTCACTCTTGGTTGGGAGGCCGCGCGAGCGAACGCGCTGCCAGCGTTAATTATTCAGGCGCTGATGCTGATGTTGCTCGTGGCTTTTTACACAAGTCACACGGCGTCCACGCTTCTTTCGCAACTTGCCGAGATGAAGCGTGCACAAGGCATTTTGTTTGTCGTCGTCGCATCCGTATTGGCCGGGGCGCTTATTCCGGAGTTGTTCTTGATTCTTTTCTTCCAGTGGGGCCGTCCCAATCGACGGAATCTTCGTAACTTGCTGTTTACCGTACCCGTATGGGGAATCGACGGAACACTTGTCGACCTTTTGTATCGAAGTGAAGCAGCTTGGTTTGGAGACGTTGCAACACTGCCGGTAGTCGCGGCGAAAATTTGCGTCGATCAATTTGGTTACAACCCGCTTTTTGCGGCGCCGTTTGGCGTGCTGACCTACGAATGGAAAAACAGCGGCATCGCGCTCCAGCCCATTCGCGATCTTTTCACTTGGAAACACTATCGCGACAAAATCATTCCAACATTGCTCGCCACATGGGCAGTCTGGATTCCGCTGATGGCAATTATCTATTCCCTGCCCCTTGCCCTCCAATTTCCACTATTCGGGCTGGCGCTCACCTTTTGGGTGTTGCTGCTCACCTACATGACGAATCGGTTTGCCGGGAAAATTGAAGCCGATGCGCCGCTCGCGTTGGCTACCGCGAAAGTTAAAATAGTTAAAAAGTTACAATCTTAAAAAGGAAGCCCACGAACGATTCGCGCACGGCTCGTTGACTATTTTAACGATTTTAACTCCTTTAACCTTCCGCGAAATAACGCAATGCTTCGTAAACGCCGGCGCCGTGTCCTTGCTGTGCCACGTAACCGCCTGCGTTACGGACTGCCCTTTGCACCTCGGGGATTGCATTCGCTGGGCAAGATGGCATCGCAGCAACTTTTCCATCCAACATTGAGATATCGTTGTGATGATCGCCGGTTGCGAAGATGTTGTCGCGCGGGACTTCGATCAGGCGTGCCAACTCAGCGAGCGCCGCGCCTTTGTGGTAATCAGTGTGGCAAAAACGGAGGTAAATGCCGTTCCGTTGGTAATCAAACTTTGGATGCCCGGCCCGTGCTTGTTCGACAAATTTGGCAATGTGTTCCATCTCTTCTTCATTTTCGGCTGCGAGGCCTTCGAGACGATCGGAATCGTAGATAAGACGGGCCTTTGTTTCTTGAGTCACGTAGTCGATTACCTCAGCGAGGACCGGCTGGGCTGAAGAGAACAACTCAGCATGATCGCGTGCGCAGCGATCGTTCCAATCGCCGAACGGCTCCCATTGATCTCCGTTTCCGCCGGGACGAAACACATCGCGCTCGGTCGTTAGAATGAAATCCGGACGAATCTGAAATTCAAAATTAGCAAGCCCTGATTCAAGCAGATCAACGGAGCGCCCTGTGTTGATTGCCCAGATCGCACCTGCGTCCTGCAGCTCACGAATCGATTCCATACAAGGCCGGTCCAGCGCAGGCTCACCCAGATGGGAGACGAGCGTGCCGTCGAAATCGGTGCTGAGCAATTGGATTCGCGGACGCATCGAATTAACTTAGGAATTGATTTCCGACATGCAATGCGTCGATTACAAGCAGGGCCATCATTAGGAACCAAGATCGAAAATGAAATCCGCTTACGAATTGGCAATGGAACGGCTTGAGAAAGCGTCGCCATCCACCTTGCTCACAGAAGAACAGAAACAAGAGATCGCGGAACTCGATTCCGTTTATCGAGCAAAATTTGCCGAGAGAGAAGTCTTCTTGAAAGATCAAATCCGCAAGGCGCAAATCGCCGGAAATCTCGAAGAAATGCAATCACTCGAGAAACAGCTCGCCTCGGAAATGCGTCGCCTGCATGACGAGTGCGAAGCCAAGAAAGAAAAGCTTCGCAAGAGCTTTGCCAAGTTGTTGTAGGGGCGCGTGTGTCAAGCGCCCAATCTGGCTATTTGGATTCGGCGTTTGACACAAACGCAGTTACACCCGTGGGGTTGGATTCACCGCGTTTTGGCAGATCAGGATCCAGAAAACCGAGCATGTGGGCGCGCTTGATCTTGCGCACGCCTTCCTGTTTTTGTAAGTCTTCGATGCTTTGATGGAATTTTTCCATCTTTGTCCAATGCACTTTGGGCCGGAAATGGTGTTCGGCATGGTAGCCATTGTAGAAAAACAGCCAGTTGTAGATTTTTCCGTAACTGCTTACACCCCAGGCGATCGGTTTATCGGGGTTCGCTCCATAATGCCGATAGTAGCCGTTGAGATAACTAAAGCAGTGGCCGAGGTACCAGAACGGCAGGAAATAAAAAATGACGTAGCGCCAGTTAAACAGGAACATCACGAAAAGCGTGATGGCGAACGCTGCCAGTTCGAGGGTGCCCCAGAAAAGATCGCCGTTGTTGCGTTTGCGCAGTTCTTTCCGGATCGCCCCTACGTCGTCGCGAAAGAAACTCAGGAACACGTAGCTCCATGGATTTTCCGCCTCGCCGTCGTGGCCGTGACGATAAATTGACAACCAATCAATGGTATCACCCTTTTCGTCCTGGCGATCGGAGTTCCCCTTGTGATGCTGCATATGCACGGCGTCGTACATCGTCTGCGAGAAGCAGCAGGCGACCGATTGCGTGGCTCCAAAAATGCGATTCAGAGTCTTGGAGCGGAAGAAGGGATTGTGAATGAAGTTGTGCCCCACCCCGTTGATGTTCGCATTCACCATCAGCGAATAAATGAACCCCAGAATCAGCATCAACCACAGCGGTGCATGCGGATAGAGGAAAAACAATCCAACGAAATAAGCCAGATGAAACAGGCCGGCCAACGCGGGGATGGTATCCCAGCGAGTATGCGCGAACAACCGGGAGTCTGTTGTCGGCCGTTCTATTCGAATAACCTCGGCATTCATTTGAAGACTCGGTACTGAAACTTCGCTACAGAAAAGTTGATTGGCAAGTTTTGAAGATTGCCAAGGTCATTGCTACACGCCTAAGTTAGCCGCTCCATGTTCGCCCTCCAACCGGAATTGAAGATTTTCAGCGGCTCCGCCAACCGCGATCTGGCCGAGCGCATTTGCAAATATGCGGGTGTGCCACTTGGCCAGGCGACAATTAGCTCGTTTCCCGACAGCGAGACCTACGTAAGAATCGAGGAAAACATACGCGGTCACGACGTTTTCATCATTCAGCCGACCTGCCCGCCCACTAACCAGCATCTGATGGAGTTGCTCATCATGGTGGATGCGGCACGGCGGGCCAGCGCAGATCGGATCACTGCTGTGATTCCGTTTTTTGGATATGCTCGCCAGGATCGGAAAGACCAACCGCGCGTCCCGATTACAGCCAAACTGGTGGCGAATTTGCTGTACGCCTCGGGCGTGAACCGTGTCCTTACCATGGACCTGCACGCGCAACAGGTGCAGGGGTTCTTCGACATCCCAGTCGACCACCTCTATTCGCTCCCGGTTTTGATCAAGTATTTGCGAAAAGAGCTTAAGGGGAAAACAACAGTTGTTTCTCCAGATTTGGGCGGGCTTAAAATGGCTTCAGCTTACGCCGAAGCACTGCACGCAAATCTAGCAATTGTGGCAAAGGAACGCCGAAGTGCCACAGAGACGGAGGCGTCATATCTCATCGGTGAAGTGGAAGGACGAGATGTGCTGTTGGTTGACGACCTTACCGAGACAGCTGGCACTCTGACTTCCGCCGCCGAGCTTTTGAAAAAACGGGGCGCTCAGAAAATTTACGCCGGCGTGTCGCATGCTGTTCTGGTCGATATCGCAATCGAGCGTTTGCAAAAGTCTCAAATTGCGGAATTAGTAACGACCAACAGCACGCCTGTGCGCGCCGTGAAAGGTTTTAAAACCACGGTGCTATGCGTTTCCGAGCTTCTCGGGGAAGGCATCAAGCGGATCCATAATGACGAGTCGGTCTCGTCGCTGTTTAACATAGAGAACGGAACAAATGGCAAAACAGGTTAAATTAAAGGCAGAGCCGCGGACCAACGTGGGCCGCTCGGGCGTACGCAAGCTGCGAGCCCGCGGAATTATTCCAGCCGTCATTTACGGGGGAAAAGTTAAACCGCAGGCCGTGCAAGTCGCCGCCCGGGACATCAATACAATGATGAGTCACGCCTCAGGTGAAAACGTCTTGGTTGACCTCGAAATCGCGGGCGAAAAATCGAACCGGGCCGCGCTGGTACAGGAAGTGCAACATTCACCGCTGGGTGGTGAGATTGTCCACGTCGATTTTCATGCCATTTCCATGGATGAGACCATTCAGGCGGAAGTCCCTCTCGAACCGACTGGTACTCCTGTCGGCGTTAAGACTTTCGGCGGACTGCTTGAGCAGAGCCTGCGGGCGCTAGCCATTGAGTGTTTGCCTCGTGATTTGCCAGATCGAATTGCTGTAGATGTCTCGCATTTGAATATCGGCGATTCCGTCCACGTGCGCGGCATTCAACTACCTTCCGGAGTGACTGCAAAGGTGCCAGCGGATTTGACGGCATTTTCTGTGCTGGCTCCAGTGGTCGAAGAAGAACCGGTTGCCGTTGAAGCTGAAGCTGCCGCGGCCGCGGGCCCAGAAGTTATCACCGAGAAGAAGGAAGAGGGCGAAGCAGCTGGCGCCGCGCCAGCTTCAAAGGAAAAGGCTCCAAAGGAAAAAGAGCAAAAGAAGTAACCTTCTTGATTGCGGATTGCGAAAATTGCCAGTCCGGCTCGGACTGGATCGCGGGTTGAGCGGACGTGGAAGAATCGTCGATTCGCTTGGTAGCTGGGCTGGGAAACCCTGGGCCGGAATATGTAACCACCCGGCACAACATTGGTTTCATGGTAGCCGATCACTTTGTCGCGCAGTTTGGATCGACTTGGGAGAAGTCGACAAAGTGGGACGCGCTAATGGCCAAATGCAGCGATGTGTTTCTGGCAAAACCAATGAGTTACATGAACCGGAGTGGCTATCCGCTCCTGAAAATAGCGCAGTTTTACAAGATCCAGCCGCCCGAAATTCTTGTGGTGCTTGATGATATGTCGTTGCCGCTCGGCCGCCTGAGATTGCGGGCCGGCGGTGGATCCGGCGGCCATAACGGCCTCGAATCGGTCATTGTGCAGTTTGGTACCGAAGAAATCCCCCGTCTCCGAATCGGAATCGGAGAGGCTCCACTCGCAGGATCAGTCGATTACGTATTGAGCCGGTTCTTTGAAGAGGAAAAGCCGATTGTTAGATCCACGCTCGATCGCGCAATAGAAGCGGTGAAATGCGCGATTGACAATGATCTCATTTCCGCGATGAACATTTTCAACAAATCTGAAGAACCATGAAACACCGTTACGAAGCTCTCCTTGTGCTGAACACACAAGGCCGGGAAGATACAGTCAAGGAAGTCATCGATCGATTGGAATCCGAATTCCAACAAGAAGGCGCCCAGATCGAACAAGTGCAGAAAATGGACAAGCGCCCGTTTTCCTACGCGGCCGGCCCGCTCAGCGCCGGATATTACGTTAACTTTGTCTTCAACGCTGAGCCGCAGTCGATTGCAAAACTGCGCTCAAAATTCAAGCTCGACCCGGACGTTTATCGCCAAACTTACCAGCGAGTCGAGCAAAAGAAGGAAAAGCCTGCGAAAAAGATGGCGAAAGCGAAGTGACTTGGTTATAAGCCGGGAATGGCCAGTTTTAATAAAGTCATTCTTCTTGGAAATCTCACGCGCGACCCAGAAGTGCGCTATACCCCCAAAGGCAGTGCGGTGTGCGATCTCGGCATCGCGGTCAACCGCGTTTACACAACTGAGGGCGGCGAAAGACGCGAAGAAGTTACTTTCGTCGATGTTGTGCTGTGGGCGCGCCTGGCCGAGATCGCCGGCGAATATTTGAGGAAGGGCAGGCCCATTTTTATCGAAGGCCGTCTCCAAATGGATAGCTGGGATGACAAGCAGACTGGACAGAAACGTACCAAGCTTCGGGTTGTAGGCGAAAGCATGCAGTTGCTGGGTGGCCGGCCCGGGGGCGCCGCAGGCGAGACTGCCGAAGAAGATCGAGTAGCCACAAGCGCTGGCAGCAAAACCGCCGCACCGCCGAAGTCGGCAAAGCCGACCGAACCAGACGACGACGAAATTCCCTTCTAGAAATAGCGCGAGCCTTGCAGCTTGCGGCTTATAAATGAACGCGACGGAAGCCTGTATCGCGCTCAATATGCTGCCAACAGTCGGGCCTGTACGACTGCGAAAACTGCTGGAGGTATTCAAGCAGCCGCAACAAATTCTTGCAGCAAAACGCAACGAACTCCGAAAAGTCGAAGGAATCGGGAGCGAAGTGGCCGATCAAATTAGCAATTGGGAGTCGATCGTCGATCTTGGCACGGAGCTTGACCGAATTCGCGAATTTGGCGCCACAGTCATCACGCAGGAATTGCCGTCATACCCCAAGTCGCTCAGAGAGATTCATGCACCACCGATTGTGCTTTACGTTTGGGGTGAACTGCAAGAGCGCGACCATCACGCAATCGGCATCATCGGCGCGCGGCGTACTACACATTACGGGGTCGAATCCGCAAAAAAGCTGGCGTATCAGCTCGCCTATGCGGGATTGACTGTAATCAGCGGACTCGCGCGTGGCATCGACACCGCCGCACATCAAGGGGCGCTCGCAGCAAAAGGCCGCACGATCGCAGTGATTGGCTCCGGGTTAGCTAAGCTTTATCCGCCAGAGAACGCTGCCCTTGCTGAAAAAATTCGAGCAGGAAATGGCGCGATCGTGTCCGAATTTTCTATGGAAATTGAACCGGATCGTCAAACCTTCCCGATGCGCAACCGGATCATTTCCGGTTGGAGTCACGGTATTCTTGTTGTGGAGGCAGGCTTGAATAGCGGGGCGCTCATCACGGCATCGCAGGCAATCGAACAAGGGAGATCCGTTTACGCCGTGCCTGGCCATATCAACGCCCCGAGCGCGATGGGATCCAATCGTCTTATCCAACAAGGCGCCAAGCTGGTCATGGATGCCAGCGACATCCTGGATGATCTGCAGATTCTTCTGCCTGAAGCGAAACCGTCTGCCGAAGCAGCCGCGCGTCCATTGCCGCCTCTTTCAGAGGACGAGCGCCGCATCTACGACGCGATCGATGCGGTTGAGACATCGATTGATGATATTGCGGCGAAGACCGAGTTGCCGAGCGCGACAGTTTCGTCGACATTACTTCGGCTTGAGCTGAAGCGCCTGGTCAAACAGTTGCCGGGAAAATATTTTGTTAAACTGGCATAAGCCAGGGACTTCCAGAAGCCACAATTTTTGCGAGCCCCCGCGAATTTCGCTCGCGCTTGCAAAAACGCCATAATTGGGTTCGATTCCAGCCCCTCATGTCCAAGTCTCTCATCATTACCGAGAAGCCGTCGGTCGCTAGCGACATCGCTAAGGCTCTCGGCAAGGTTCCCAAAAGAGGCGACCACTATGAGAATGAGCAATACGTCATTGGGTGGGCGGTCGGCTATGTCACTGAGCTACTGATGCCAGAGGACATCGACAAAAAGCAGTACGGCTTCTGGCGGCTCGAAACGCTGCCCATCATTCCCAAGAAGTTCGAGCTCAAGCCAAAGGAGGATTCAAAGGAAATATTTGATCGTCTCAAAAAGCTGATAGCGCGCAAGGATATTAGGGAGATCATCAATGCCTGCGACGCCGGGCGCGAGGGAGAACACATTTTTAACCAGCTTTGCGAGCTGGCGAAAAACAAACACCCAGTGAAGCGTCTTTGGCTGCAATCGATGATGCCTCAGGCCATTCGTGAGGGGTTTCAAAATTTGCGCGATGGTTCGGAAATGGCCGGTCTAGCCGATGCCGCGCGTTCGCGCAGCGAGAGCGACTGGCTCGTCGGCATCAACGGCACGCGGGCAATCACCAAACGGATGTTTGGTTCGCGCGGGAGAAACGTGGCCTCTGTCGGCCGTGTGCAAACTCCGACACTCGCAATGGTTTACGCTCGCGAGTTGGAGATCCGGAATTTCAAGCCTCACGATTATTGGCGTGTTACTGCGAAATTCGGAATCACGCAGGGCGTATACCAAGGCATCTATCAGCGTCCCGACTTCAAAAGAAATGGCGACGAGCACGATCGAATCGACCGCATCTGGGACCGGACGGTGGCGGAAGCGGTTGTCGCCGCGTGCCAGGGCCGGCCGATCGCGACCGTTTCCGAGGAAAAGAAAGCCAGCTCGCAAATAGCGCCGCGTCTTTATGACCTGACAACGCTGCAACGCGAGGCGAACGGCCGCTACGGTTTTTCAGCCAAGCGCACGTTACAAATCGCGCAGGCGCTTTACGAGAGACACAAAATGTTGACTTACCCGCGCACGGACTCCCGCGCCCTGCCCGAAGACTATCTGCCGGTCGTTAGGCAAACGCTGGGCAACCTTTCCGGCTCGCTGCAATCGCATGCTCAGGGGGCGCTCGAGAAAAATTACGTGCGGCTCGACAAGCGGATCTTCAACAACGCACAAATCGGCGATCACTTCGCCATCATCCCCACGGCTTCGGAAGCGAAGAACCTCGATGATGCAGAAGCGAAAATTTATGACTTGGTCGCGCGCCGCTTCGTGGCCGCGTTTTATCCAGCGGCGGAATTCGATGTCACGACGCGGGTCAGTCGGGTCTCCGTGCACAAGTTTAAAACTGAGGGCAAAGTCCTGACGTCCGCCGGCTGGCTGGAAGTCTATGGGAAGAGTGCAGTAGATGAAAATTCAACGCACGGCAAAGCGCTGCCTGCCTTGATCGTAGAGGACAAGAACCAGGCAAAAACGCTCGAAGTGAATCTGCATGCCGAAGCGACCAAACCGCCGCCGCGTTACACGGAAGCGACGCTGCTTGCCGCGATGGAAACGGCGGGAAAATTAGTCGAGGACGAGGAGTTGGCCGAAGCAATGAAGGAGCGCGGCCTCGGCACGCCGGCCACTCGCGCGGACATAATCGATGGGCTCATTTACCAAAAGTACATGCATCGAAATCAGCGTGAACTGGTGCCAACTGCCAAAGCGGAGCAACTCATCCAATTCCTCACCGCCGTGAAGGCGACCGATATAACCAGCCCGGCGATGACCGGCGAATGGGAACATCAACTCCGCTTGATGGAGCAAGGGAAGTTTCCGCGAGAGAAATTCATGGCCGAAATCGTCGAGGAGACCAAAGGCATCGTCGATCGCGTGAAGAAATTCGAGGAAGACGACTCTGTCGCGCGCGAGACAGATATCCTGTCGCCGACTGACGGCAAACCGCTGCGGGAAACTTTGCGCGGCTACAAATCACAGGATGGCGAATTCATGATCTACAAGGTCATTGGCGGACGGAAAATGGAGGAGTCCGAGGTACGCGAGCTGGTCGAAAAGGGTGTCGTCGGTCCGCTCGACGGATTCATTTCCACCAAGACGCGCGCTACCTTCGCCGCCGCGCTCAAACTCGTGAAAGATGGTGAGAGCGGGAAGTGGAAAGCCGAATACGATTTTGGCGACAAGGTCGATCTCGACGCGGTGGAACCTTTCTGGACCGATCCCGCGACCGGCGCGGAATTATGCGAAGTCGGGTCGAGCTACGTTCTGCGCGAACGCGACAACGGCGAATGGAAACAAGTTTTCCGTATCCCACGCCTCATGTGCAAAAAAGAGGTTTCACGCGAACAAGCCGTGCAGTTGATAGAAAAAGGCAAGACCGATTTGATTAAAGGTTTCATCTCGAAAAAAGGCCGTCCGTTCGATGCGTTTTTGTTGCGCAACGATGCGCGGATTCGCTGGGAATTTCCACCGCGCGCTCCGAAAACCGACAAGGACGGCAAGCCCATCCAACGCAAAGCGCGGGCGAAGGTCGATCTCTCCAAAGCCAAATTGATTGGCGAAAGCAAAGTGCACGGCGGCGAACTGGTGGAGACCGATGACGCCTATTACGTCCGCAAACCAGAGCAGGAGAACCGGCAAGTTTTCAAATTGACGAAGAAACTTTGCGAGCACGAGATCACGCCAGATGAAGTGAAGGAACTCCTCTCCGAGGGAAAGTCGCACCTCATCGAAAATTTCGTCTCCAAACGCGGCAACAAATTCGCCGCTCATCTCGTGCTCTCGCAGAAAAAGGACAAAGCCGAGTTCGAGTTTCTTCCGCGTTAGAACGTCCTGGCTGAAATTCCAAAGGGCAGGCTGTAACTCATCGCCATCGAAACGATCTACTCCCGAAATTCATTTCGAAGAAAGGCCGCCCGTTCAGCGTATTGAAACTTGAAAATGGCAAGATCGGTTTCGAGTTTCCTGAGAAAACTGAGCAAGTTGCGAAGCCGCATAAAGAACCACGACGCTGTAACGAGAGCCTTTGATTGGCAGTTCTGCGATCGATCAAGCATTCATCGCCTGTCGCGGCTCAACTCGCTGCTGCACATGATGCACCATCGCCACTGCGGCGATCAGAATCAACGCTGCGATCACCTGGTGCGCGTGAAGCGTCGCGTGAAAGATTCCCCATGTGATGCAGACTGCCGCGAGCGTTTGCATCATTTCAAAATAACCGGCCGTTGATGCGCGCGTAAGATGCAACCCTTGAAAATAAATCAAGAGCGGAATCCCGCCTGAGACTGATGCAAGAAACAAGAGCAGGACGATTGCCTTGGCAGGGTGTGCCTGCGCCGCCGCTGGCCAAAGCGCTGCGCCGTGAAATTTGCCATAGGCCAGAAGAATCACCGCCATGCACACGAGGCCGATGACGATCCGCATGCTCGAGGCAAGCCGAAGCGACATGCCTATCATCACGCCGCGGCCGGCCACAGTAGACAGTCCCCAGAAGAGCGCGCAGATCAGCGCGTACCCTGAGCCAAGATTCAGGCCGGCGCGCTCGAAGGAGACACCGATCATGGTCGGATGCGAGACAGAAACAAAGACACCTGCAATGATTGCGATGGCGGCGTAAAGGAAGAAGCGTCGGGCAAGCCGGTCGCCAAAAAGCAGGAACGCGCCAACAGTTGATATAACAGGCTGGATGTTCAGAACGACATTCACCACGGTCGGGTTCCCGTACTTTAGTGCCAGCGTGAAGAAGATCGTGCCGACTGCCGAGCCGGCGAAGCCTGAGAACAGAAGATAACCCCACGTCCTTGGTTTGACTTTTGGAATCTCGCGTAAGCACGGAATTAAAATCGGCAGGAACATGGTCAGAATGAGCACGTGTTCCCAAAACACGATTACTTTGGCGTCAAACAGCTCGTTAAGTGGAATGCGCCAGGCGCTCTCCGTCCCCCACAGTGCAGCGCCCAGACCAACCAGCCACGGACCGTAGTGAGCGCTGTGCGTTGCGCGTTCTTGCATTTGCAAGCGTGTATCGTCGGTCGTGCGTTGCGTCAATGTGAGGCGTCCTTGCGCCGGTTCAATGAAAGCGATGCGAGGACGCGTCGCACTCCAAAAGCACTTCGTGCGAAATTTATCGCGGGCGACTCCGCGTTTCGCGAAAGCTTTGGGAGTGCGAACGCGACCCTCGCGTCGCTTTTTTCCAATTGGCCCTGACAATTCGTACAAACAATCAAAGAAGCATTGACACCACAAGGAATAGTGTGGTAATTGCGATTCTCATACTATGCGTTGCCCCAAGTGCGGGTCTCGTGATGACAAGGTCATCGATTCCCGTCAGTCGCGGGATAGTTCGAGTATCCGTCGTCGCCGCGAATGTCTGAAGTGTAAGTATCGCTTTACTACGTACGAAGAAATCGAGCGCTCCGATCTGCGCGTGGTGAAGCGTGACAGAACCCATGAACCATTTGATCGGCGGAAACTGGCCGTCAGCATCGCGAAAGCTTTCGAAAAACGTTCCACTAGTCTTCTTACCTTGGAAGACACGGTGGATGAAATCGTGCACGAGCTTGAAACGAGCGGGCGTGAGGTTCCTTCGTCCTTAATTGGCGCCAAAGTGCTCGAAAAACTGCGTGGGATTGATGAAGTGGCCTACTTGCGTTACGCCTCAGTGTATCAGCAGTTTCAGGACGTCGATCAATTTGTGGATGCCATTCATACCCTTGGGCACCGCATAAAATCGAATGCACTCCAGCGGGAATTATTTCCGTCTGAGGCTCCGCAGAATCCCGCCCCTGGATCGCACAATATTCCAACCATTAAGAAACATGGTCGCGTTTAAAGAGGAATTTCCATATCTCCGCACAGATTCGGGACAACTGTTCGAATTCAATCGCGATTGGCTGCACAGGGCGATCACGCGCGCGGCTGACGAAGCTGGCTACCCCAGTTGGTGGTTGACCGATCACGTGACCGAAAGCATCGCCTTTTACCTGCACCTGCGAAACGACGAAAGCGTGGTCGCGTTTAGTCAGTTGTCGCAGACCGTGCGGTATGTTTTGAAGGCGATCGGTTACAAGGAGATCGTGCCCTTTTTCGCGCCGGCGCCACCGCCCATTTGCATCTCATTACTTGACGTCGCTCACCATGCCGGCGCTGGCTACGAGCTCGCATTTTTTGATCTTTTGGAAAAGCGGATTAACAGCTTGATCGAAATCGGCGCCGATAATCTCCAGCTTTGCTCCCTGCAGGCTTGCGTAAAGCATCTTCGCGGAGTGAAGACCTGGACTCGTGCCTGCGACGCTTTACGGGAGGAAATTGTCTGCTTTGTGCGCGAAAGACTAATCTCTGCCATGGATCCCACAGTAGAGAGGCTCGATTGTTCGCTGCGCTAAAGGAGAGTTTACGGGGCTTGCCGAAAAGCTTCGAATCTGTGGCGTTTCGTATTTGAATTACGGCCAGAATGCGCAGATTTAACTCGAACTCTCTAGGTGACTAACCACTTCACGCCATGACCATTTTCGAAAAAATCATCGCGCGACAAATTCCAGCGAAAATTATCTGGGAAGATGATGACGCAGTCGCTTTTCACGACGTCAATCCACAAGCGCCCGTGCACGTGCTGATCGTACCCAAGAGAGTGGTTCCTCGTCTTGCAGATGCGAAGGACGCCGATCGCGAACTGCTCGGCAAATTGCTTCTGGTTGCTCGCGATCTGGCGAAGAAACTGGAGTTATCAAACGGCTATCGTGTCGTCATCAACTGCGGGCCAGATGCGGGTGAAAGCGTTCCGCATTTGCATGTGCACCTTCTTGGCAAACGCGCGCTCGCCTGGCCACCAGGCTAAGTAACACAAGTGTCTCGCGTTACTCTATCCGCGAACAAGCGTCCAATCGATCCCGATCACGCGCCTGTCCGTGAATTGTTTCAATGATTTGGGAAACACGAGATAAGTCGCCCCTTTTCTTTCTTTGAACCCAGCAATTCCAAAATCCGTCCCGCTTTCGGTCTTCAAGATCGTCATGACTCGATTATTCTTTAGCTGCGCCTGGAGGTGACGATCGGTAGATGGTTTTTGCCAAAGAGTGTAAACCTGCGGCTTGCCGCATTTTTCAATGACATGCGAAAAGCGTGCCGTCTTAGTCTTCAGCAACTTCATGACTCACCAGTTAACAGCGCGCCGGGTTGTCGGCGCCTTACCGCATGAAAAAGTCCGCCAGAGAACTACGGCAAGGAGGATCAAACTACCGTTGCTGCATTCCTGCCCTGGCGGGATTCGTAAGTCCTCAATCCATAGCCCCTGACGGAAAGCGAATTTCTCTTCAACATGGACATCGTGCAACCGCCGATTGTCTTGGTCGAAGGCGGAGACATTGACAAGCTTTGACGTTCCTGTTTGCATCGACGCCGTGAAATGGTTGACGCCGCTGTTGCTCGTTTTTCTTTTGGCCACTGTGGCCTCCTGCACAACACTCGTTAACCGGCGCGATCTTTACAGTCCTGAACCGGGACCAGATTCGCTGGAAGCGGCGCGTCAGTGGTACGGCGTCACAACGACACGCACAACGACCACGACGACTCGAAGCGAAGAAATCGTTCAACCAGCGGGCGTGCGCCGATATTAACGCTAGTCTTGAGCGTTTAACGACAAGAGGCAATGCGCTGCGCTCTTAACCGAATGGCAGGTTCGCCTTGATGCGGGCGACATCCGTTTTGTCCACGAGCGCCGCTTTGCTCAAATGGCGCTTCCGCTTTGCACTTTTTAGTGACAGCAAATGGCGTCGAGAAGAGTGCGCCCGCAAGACCTTGCCCCCCGCCGTGATCTTAAAGCGTTTTGCCACTGCTTTACGGGTTTTACTGCGAGCGATTGCCTTTGGCATAAGGCGACAAGATAGTAGGCCGTCAGGTTTTCACAACCGCCTTTTGTTGTTCGTCTGACCGCTTTGCTTGAATGTTCGCATTGTGCGTTAAGCGCTTGCTGGCAATCGTTTCCAAGTGGAACGTTGCTGAAATTTTCGAGGATGAAGGAATCACAGAACCGAAAACCGCGCGTCATAATCGTCGGCGCTGGATTTGGCGGGCTTCAAGCCGCGAAGAAGCTCGCACGCAAGAATGTGCTGATCACAGTGATTGACCGCACAAATTATCATCTTTTTCAGCCTTTACTTTACCAGGTCGCGACCGCTGCGCTCTCACCGGCAGACATTGCGGCTCCGGTGCGCTCCGTGTTGAGCAAATCCAAGAACGTAGAGGTAATTCTCGCCGAAGTGCAGTCCGTGGACGTAGACGCCAAAAAAGTGAGAACGGCCGACCTGGAATTCGACTACGATTATCTGATTCTCGCGACTGGCGCCCGGCATTCCTACTTCGGACATAATGACTGGGAAAAATTGGCGCCAGGATTGAAGAGTCTTGAAGACGCGATTGAGCTCCGGCGCCGGATTCTCATGGCATTCGAATATGCTGAAAAAACCAACGACGAAGCGGCGCGCAAGGCGGCAATGACGTTTGTGATCATTGGTGGCGGACCCACCGGTGTCGAAATGGCCGGAGCAATCGCAGAAATCTCGCGTCATACGTTAGCGAAAGATTTCCGCCATATCGATCCGTCCCGGGCACGTGTCATTCTCATCGAAGGCGAGTCGCGCTTGCTGTCTGCCTTTCCCGAGGACTTATCGAAAAGCGCTCAAAAACAGCTCACGCATCTCGGCGTGGACGTGCGCACGGGCGTGCGGGCAACAAATCTTAATGAGGACGGAGTGCAACTCGGCGACGAATTCATCCCCTGCCATGTGAAAATCTGGGCAGCCGGCAACAATGCGTCGTTCATTGGCAAAACAATCGGCGCGTCAATTGACAGGGTCGGCCGCGTTGTTGTGAACGATGACCTTACCATTTCCGGCCATCCTGAAGTTCAGGTCATCGGTGACCTAGCGAACTTTTCACATCAGACCGGAGAACCGTTGCCTGGCGTATCGCCTGTAGCGATCCAACAAGGGCGCCACGCTGCGCGCAACATTCTGGCAATGATTAAAGGGCGTAAACCTCAGCGATTCCATTATTGGGACAAGGGAAGCCTGGCGACGATTGGGCGGAACAAAGCGGTCGCCGATCTAAAATTCATGCATTTGAGCGGTCTTCCCGCGTGGGTGGCGTGGTTGTTTGTACATATCATTTTTCTGGTCGGTTTTCGGAACCGCTTGCTTGTCCTTTTTCAATGGGCTTGGGCGTATTTTACGTTCGATAAAGGCGCGCGGTTGATCACCCGCAATTTTCAATCGGAGCAAAGACCGCCGGCGTGACTCGTTTCATGTTGAGCGAAGCGAAACATCTCTGATTATTGTTTTCGATTGCCCGGCAGAAACAATCTGAGATTCTTCGCTTCGCTCAGAATGACAGCTTCGGAAATTTCCGTGCGTAATCTTCAGCGAAAAGTCGCGGTCAACGTTACCAAGGTCGAAAATTTCGCGGGGAAAGCCTTGCGCTGCTGTCTGCAATTGCACAAGCGGAAACCGACGGACTTGGATAAAGTGCATGAGGTTTTCGTGTGGCTCATTTCAGATCAGCGAATGGCTTCGTTACATCGGAAATTTATGCATCAAACGGGTCCGACCGACGTGCTTACGTTTCAACACGGCGAAATCTTTATCAGCGTCGAGACAGCGAAGAGGCATGCCCGCGCATTTGGGAACTCGCTCACGAGCGAGCTTTGCCTCTACATCGCCCATGGGCTTTTACATTTGCACGGGTTTGACGATCGAACACAGGCTGCCGCGCGGAAAATGAAAGCGATGCAGAAAAACATTCTTCGTAACTGTAGCCGGGATCAATGATCCCGGTTGATCAAATAATTCCAGAATCGGCATCACCGATGCCGACTACGGCACCCTGCAGGGTGTTTGAACTGAGAGCGTCGTATGTTAGCGTTTCCACCATGAGTCGCGAGCGACGGCGGGGCGTCGGATGCCGGGCGCAGAGCAATGATGCAGGAGGAACGACTCATGTTTTGGATGAGACTGGCTCTGTAACGACTGCGGAGCCCACCAAGGAAACGCACTCGGAAGAAGATCTCGATCTTCCCTGGCAGGTGGTGGTCCACAATGATCCCGTGAATTTAATGAGCTACGTAACGATGGTTTTTCAACGGGTATTTGGCTATCCTCGCGAGAAAGCCGAAAGACACATGCTTGAAGTCCATCACAACGGATGTTCGATCCTGTGGGCCGGCATGCGAGAGCCTGCCGAGCTTTATGTGCAGCAGTTACACGGCTATCTCCTGCTCGCCACACTGGAAAAGGTCAGTTGATATGGAGATTTGCCGGCACAATGACCAGATTGAGATCTCCGAACTGGACCCGTTTCTTGCCGAGCTCCTTCGGCAGATTCCAGCAAGCGCCAGCCCGGACGGATTACCAGCTGCCGAGCAACGTCTCTTCAGTTCTCCAACAAATGGAAAAGAACCGGAGCTTTGCGCAGAGTGGAAGCAGTACGTCGAACCTGAACTGCGGCGCCTGTTTCAGAGCGCAACCGAAACCGTGGCTGCCGATTTGGAGCAACTAAATGGTAATGAAAAAAGTCTGGCGAATCGTACGCTGCGCATTCCCGCCAAACATACCGATGCCTGGCTGAGCGCACTCAATCAGGCGAGGCTGGTCATCGCCGTAAAAAATAACTTCACCGAAGGCGAATTAAGCGACCATTTTCGCTCACCCATCGGATCGCGCCGGGACCTGAGTTTATTCCAAATAAACTTCTACGGTTTTCTGCAGGAATTTATCCTACGCGAACTGGATGGTTGAGGTCCCCCGGGCTTACCGACTACGCCTCCTTCCGCGTGCGCACCATCGCCATCAGCCGATCTTTGATTGCGCCTGAGGCTTTCGCCGGACGCAGACTCAGCGCAAATGCTTCGTGTAGCCCGTAACATTCGTCAATGTAATCTTCGGCTTTTTTCCCAAATTTCTTCCGCGCCTTTTCGAATTCCTCCACCTCTTCCGGCTCCAACGCGCCAATGACGTAGAGCCGGGATTGGTTCTGGAATTCCTTAAAGTTCACCTTTCAGCTCCTTGAGGCCGTCATAGATTTTTTTAAGTCCGAGTTCAAGCCTGGTCTTTACCGTGCCTAAGGGTGTATTCGTATTTGCGGCGATTTCGCGCTGGCTCATACCTCGAAAAAATGCGAGGTCGATAGCCTGTTGTTGGGCTGGTGGAAGGCCGGCGATCACCTTGCGGATGAGGTCACGTGTGTCACTGAGCACGATCTCCTCTTCGGTGGCATTATGTGCCCATGCATCAGGCTGTTGCTCAGTTTCGTTTTGCAGACGTTCTTCTGCGCGCGCGTAGGCCTGCTTTTTCCGCAACCCGTCAATCGCCCGTCGCCGAGCCAGTGTCACCATCCAGCCGAGCGGTTTGCCCTTTTGGGAAGAGAAGTTTTTCGCCTGGTTCCAAATCTCCATGAAGATTTCTTGCAAGAGATCGTCGGCCTCGGCTTCGTTGTGAATCACTCGCAAAATAAGCGCCTTCAAAATGCCGTTGTACCGATCGTACAGCTGAGAGAGCGCATCGGGGTCCTCCGCCTGGATCGCGTTCATTAATTCCAAGTCACTCGGAGCTCCGGGCTCGACTTGCGGGACGGCAGAGACGGCTGGCGCTCGCGGCTTTGTGAGGCGCGCACGTTTCCCTGGCTTGGGGCGGGCGGAAGAAATGATCTTGGATCGTCCCATGAGAGTTTAAGAACTTGCGATAAATCAATCAGCGGGGCACGCGCGGACTCGCCATTCAGTCTCTTAAGCTGCACAGACAACTTCGTCCACCGGTTTCCAACCGTGATAAAAAGACGCTTGGTTCGCGCCTAGCAATTGTTCAACCGATGATTGCGCACAGCGCTTTGTGCGTCAAACATTAGACGCATGGCGCAAGGCGAGACTCAAACGAGCATGGATCCGTTGTGGTACAAAGATGCAATCATCTACGAGATGCACGTCAAGACGTTTTGCGACAGCGACGGCGACGGGATGGGCGACTTCCGCGGACTGATCGAGAAACTGGATTATCTTCAGGAACTCGGCATCACTGCCATCTGGCTTCTGCCGTTTTATCCGTCACCGCTGCGGGATGACGGATACGACATCGCCGATTACTTCGACGTCAATCCAAATTTCGGCACCCTCGATGATTTCCGCGCATTCCTCGATGCGGCGCATGCACGAAATCTGCGCGTCATCACGGAACTAGTCATCAATCACACTTCCGATCAAAACCCGTGGTTTCAAAAGTCCCGGCGCGCTGTAGCCGCGGCCGGCACCGGCGTCTCCAGCGAAGATCTCGCCTATAAAGACTTCTATGTGTGGAGTGACACCCCGGAAAAATACAAGGATTCGCGAATCATTTTTAAAGATTTCGAAACATCGAACTGGGCATGGGACCCTGTCGCAAAAGCTTATTACTGGCATCGCTTTTATTCGCACCAGCCTGACCTGAATTTTGATAACCCGGCAGTGCACGATGCCGTGGAGAAAGTCTGCGATTTCTGGCTCGGTCTGGGCGTAGATGGACTTCGTCTTGATGCTATCCCGTACCTTTACGAACGAGAAAACACGAGCTGCGAGAATCTGCCAGAGACGCATCAATACCTCCGTAAGCTCCGCGCCCACATCGACGCGAAATTTCCAAATCGCATGCTGCTTTCGGAGGCAAACCAATGGCCGGAAGATGCGGCCGCTTACTTTGGCAACGGCGACGAATCGCACATGAATTTTCACTTCCCGCTCATGCCGCGCATGTTCATGTCGTTGCAGATGGAGGATCGCTTCCCCATTATCGACATTCTCGAGCAGACTCCGTCGATTCCCGAACAGTGTCAGTGGGCGATGTTTCTGCGCAACCATGACGAGCTGACCCTGGAAATGGTCACCGACGAGGAACGCGACTACATGTACCGCGTTTACGCTACCGATCCCCACGCTCGCATAAATCTTGGAATCCGTCGGCGTCTTGCTCCATTGCTGGCAAACAGCCGTCGCAAAATCGAGCTGCTTAATACCCTGCTGTTCTCGATGCCGGGCACCCCGATCATCTACTACGGGGATGAGATCGGCATGGGCGACAATTTCTATCTCGGCGATCGCAACGGTTGCCGCACACCGATGCAGTGGAGCCCTGACCGCAACGCCGGATTTTCACGAGCAAACCCACAGCAACTTTATCTTCCGATCACGATCGACCCTGAATATCACTACGAAGCCGTCAACGTGGAGAATCAGCAGAAAAATCTCTCTTCGTTGCTCTGGTGGATGCGGAGGGTCATCGCCATGCGGAAAAATTTCAAGGCGTTCTCGCGCGGCTCGCTGGAATTTCTCTATCCGGACAACCCGAAGGTTCTCGCTTTCCTTCGCCGGTACGAAGATGAGATCGTTCTGGTGATAGTGAACCTCTCCCGCTTCGCGCAATCAGCGGAATTAGACCTTTCCCGCTTCGCTGGGTTCGTGCCGATGGAAGTTTTTAGCCGCAATCTGTTTCGCCCAATTAGAAAATCCCGCTACGTCATCACGCTTGGACCACATGCATACTACTGGTTCGCCCTGCACGCGCCGACTGACGGGCGCCGCGCGCCAAGAAAGAGAACGGTGCCAGTGATCAGTGCACCAATGGAGCTGGAAACATTGCTCACCAATGGTCAACGCGCCGCAATCGAACGCGAAATTTTGCCCAGGTACCTTCAGACTTGTCGCTGGTTCGGTTCAAAGGCCCGGACGTTTCGCGATCTGAGAGTCGTTGAGCAGTCTTCGATCTCGGAGGATGCCGATAGCGCTCAACTTTGGTTCGTCGAAGTCAACTATCTCGATGCGCCCGCGGAGAGGTATGTTCTTCCAATCGAGATTGCGTCCGGCGATGCCGCTCGCGCCATTTCTCAGGCGGCTCCGCACGCTGTGATCGCGCGTTTCGAAGGTGGCGGAGAAAACATTCTGTTTGATGCAATCTGGGATCTGAAATGCCGCTCTCGGTTGTTTGACGCAATCCTGAGGCATCAGACCATGAAGGGGCGCGCTGGCGAGCTCGTCGGCATTACTGCCAAGGATTTCGAAGCTGATCAATCCACTAGCCCACAGAATTCGCAAGTCTTAAGCGCGGAGCAGAGCAACTCCTCAATGCTCTTTGATAACAAGTTCTTTCTGAAACTCTATCGCAAAATCGAGGACGGCGTTAATCCGGATGTTGAAATAACTCGGTTTCTCACAGAACACACCAAGTTTCCAAATGTGCCGGCGTTTATCGGCGCAATCGAATATCGCCGTGCTAAAGCGGAACCGACTGTGGTGTGTCTGCTACAGAGCGCCGTTACTAACGAAGGTGATGTCTGGTCGCTCACGCTGGACGCAGTCGGCCGCTATTACGAGCGGGTACTTGGTCGCAAAGCCGATCTTCAGAATGAAATCGCGCCCCCGGGAGCGCTGCTCGATGAGCTTTTCGGTGGAGTTTATCCTGAAAAAATGAAGCTGCTCGGGCAACGCACTGGCGAACTGCATCTCGCACTCGCCTCGTGTCCGGACGAACCAGCCTTCCGGCCAGAGCCATTCAACGCGATGGCACAACGCTCTGTTTACCAAAACATGCGGGCTTCGCTGCGGCGCACGTTTACGCTTTTAGAAAAGAAACTCTCCGATCTTCCGGCAGCCTTCCGCGACGAAGCGAGGGAAGTGCTCGGTGCAGAACAAGAGATACTCGCGCGTGAAAAGCGGCTACTCGATCGTCGCACCAACGCCGCGAAGATTCGGATTCACGGCGACTATCATCTTGGTCAGTTGCTCTATACCGGAAAAGACTTCGTCATTTTGGACTTCGAAGGCGAACCGGCACGACCACTCAGCGAGCGCAAACTAAAACGCTCCGCGCTACGCGACGTCGCCGGCATGATGCGCTCCTTTCAATACGCGGCCTACAGCGCGCTCTGGCAACCGGCCATGCGCAAAGAAGATGTGCCATTTTTGGAACGCTGGGCCGATCTTTGGTATCGTCAGATGGGCAGCGTCTTTTTGCACAGCTATTTGAAGACAACAGGCAGTGCCGTCTTCATTCCGCAGAACAGCGAGGACCTCCAAATCATGATCGAAGCCTATTTGCTAGACAAAGCAGTTTACGAAATCGGTTACGAACTAAACAATCGCCCCAGCTGGGTCGTAATCCCCGTCCGTGGCATCAAACACATTCTAAAATCAGTGTGAGTCCTATCTTTTCGGTACCGAGAGGAGCGAAAGAAAATATCCGCAGTGTTTTAACGCCGGGCGATTATCAAAAAACCCACTAAATACTTGCGGCGATCTAGCCTGCGCTTATAAGCACACTCAACCAATTTATGAACCAATATCTCGACAACATCGATAATGACATCGCGGAGAAACATCTCTTGAAACATCCGTTTTACCTCGCGTGGGCGCGCGGAGAATTAAGCAAGGAGGCGCTTACCGATTATTCGCGGCAGTACTATCATCATGTCGCAGCGTTTCCGACGTATCTATCGGCGGTGCATGCGAACTGCGATGATCAGGCCACGCGGAAACAATTGCTCAATAATTTGATTGATGAGGAGGCTGGCTCGCCGAATCATCCCGAGCTTTGGAAGAAGTTTGCGGACGGTCTCGGCGTCGAAGACACCGAGCTGACGCGAACCGAGAAGCAACCGGAGACGAAGAACCTGATCAACACATTCCGTTCAGTTTGTAGGCAGCGACCAACTGCGGAAGGCCTCGCGGCACTTTACGCGTACGAGAGCCAAATTCCATCGATCTGTGAATCCAAAATCGATGGACTGAAGAAGCATTACGGATTCACCAAACCCGAGCATTATGAATATTTCACAGTTCACATCGAGGCAGACCGCGAGCATTCCGCTGCGGAGCGCGAAATGCTGAGCCGACATGTCGACAATCGAAATTTCGAATCGGTGAAAGTCTCGGTGAACTGCGTTCTCGACGCGCTTTGGGATATGCTCTCAGGCGTTTGCCGTCGTCACGCCATCGCGTGCTGATTGATGTGCGCCCAGGCGCTTGACACAAGCACCGCTGCAACTTTACCGCGGACGAAGGACTAGGAACGAGCGCATCCGACCGCGACACACTGACAAGACCTGCGGCTTACTGGGATCAAGTGAGGTAACGATCTTGCTGTAATCCGCAACCGACGTGACCGGTTGTTGATTGACTTCCTCGATCACATCGCCTTTTCGCAATTCCGCGACGCCACTGTCAGGATCGACGCCGCTGACCACAACCCCTTGCACATTGGCGGGCAGATCGAGTTGCCGCGCTGTTTCTGGAGTCAGTTCTTCCACCTGAATCGACGCGAGAGGTCCGCCGCCGCCTTCTTGATCGCCCGGTTGCCCGGGACGTTGCGGCTGTGGCTGGTTTCGTCGAGGCGTGACACCCGAACTTTGATAATCGATCGGTTGCTCTTTAATCTGCGTTTTCACCTTGAGCGGTTTTCCGCCGCGTATGATTTCGAGCTCCACTTGCTTATTCAATGGCGTCTGGGCCACGAAGGTCCGCAGCGCGCTGAAATTCTTCACGTCACGCCCGTCGAATTTTTGGATGACATCACCTGGCTGAACGCCTGCCTGGGCTGCGGGCGATCCGGGCGTCACGCCCGCGACCGGGACTCCGTCCGCATCCGAGCTGCTTTCATCGGGTTGTAGCGCCTGGGTCTGGATCCCGAGGTAACCGCGAATGATTCGCCCCTGTTTTAACAGGCTTTCCAGCGCCGTGCGGACTGTGTTTGATGGAATGGCAAAACCGATTCCCTGCGAACCGCCCGTGGTCGAGGCGATCGCCGTGTTGATCCCAATCACTTCGCCGCGGAGGTTGATCAGCGGCCCGCCACTGTTTCCCGGATTAATCGCAGCATTGGTCTGAATCAAATCTCCAAAGAAATCCGTCCGGTTCGGTCGTCCTTTCGAGCTGATGATTCCGTCTGTCACCGTTTCCTCGAATCCAAATGGGTTGCCGATAGCCAGCACAAAATCCCCCGGCTGCACAGTGTCCGAATCAGCAAGCTTGAGCGGCTTGACGTTCGGATCGTCAATCTTGAGCACAGCCAGATCAACCTCTGAATCCGCGCCCACTAACCGCGCCTTCTTGGTCTGCCCGTCGCTCAATTGAACCTCAATCTGATCAACCTGATTCCCTTCTCTATCGGTGACCACATGACTGTTTGTGATGATATGGCCTTCGTTTGTTACGATCACACCGGAGCCAAGCGAGTTTTGCACGAGGGTCTCATCGCGCGGACTACGAAATTGCCGCCGGTTGCGAAAGAAATACTCGAATGGATCAAGCTCGTATTCACGCCGGACACCAACCTTCTTGGAAGTTTTCACGGCAACAACTGACGGGATCACGCTTTTGACAAGTGCGCGACGCTCCCGGTTCAATGCCTCCAACGACGGAACTTGTTTTGGATCCACGCTCGGATTCGACGCCAGCGTGTACTTTTCCGGCTTTCGGACAGAAGGTAGATTCAGTCCGCCGTGCTTCAGGCGATAGTCGTAAAGCAGAGAAATTCCCGCGCTGACCAGCAGGACAAAGAGCAAAAATTTCGCAAAATTTTTCATTAACTAACGTTGGAAAAGGTTCGTCCCTGTTGTTCGACAATTAAACGCCGGAAACGTTGATTCTCAGGCAATTCCAAACGCGGGTCCCTTTCTAAAATCGATACCGCGGCTGCCCGCGCGCGTCGCATCAAATGCGCGTCTGTCCTTAGGTTACCGATCTTGAGCTCAGGCAGGCCGCTCTGGGCTGTGCCGAGCAGATCGCCCGGCCCGCGTAATTCCCAGTCCGCTTCTGCTACTTCAAAGCCGTCACTTGTTCTTTCTAAAACAGCCAGTTTTGGAGAAGCCTCTTTCGCCTGCGCCGAGGTAAGTAAAATGCAATACGACTTGTGCTCTCCGCGACCGATTCGTCCCCGAAGTTGATGCAGTTGCGCGAGGCCAAAACGCTCCGCGTTTTCAACGAGCATCACAGTCGCGTTAGGCACATCTACACCGACCTCAAGCACGGTCGTGCTGATCAACGCGTTCGTCTCGCCGCGGCGAAAACGTTCCATGGTCACCTGTTTCTCCGGCGCCGGAATTCGACCGTGAAGCAGATCGCAGCGGAACGGACGCAAACGTTCCCGCCACAATTCGTACTCGGCCGCGGCGGCTTTAGCATCGAGCTTTTCACTTTCATCGATCAACGGATAAATCACATAAACCTGGCGACCGGCCTCCAACTGTGTTCGCAAAAAGGCAAGCACCTCACCGAGCTTCGACCCATCGCGCACAGCGGTAACGATTTTCCCACGGTTCCGAGGCATCTCATCGATCGTCGAGACATCGAGGTCGCCGTAGATGGTCATCGTTAACGTCCGCGGGATCGGAGTGGCAGTCATCACCAGCACGTCGGGCGCCGGTTCGCGGGCGCTCAATTGGGCGCGTTGCGCGACTCCGAATTTATGCTGCTCATCAATCACAACGAGCCCCAAGTTTGCAAATGAGACTCTTTCATACAGCAACGCGTGCGTTCCGATAACGATTTGTGCTTCCTCGCGAGCCGAACCCCCTGCGCTCTTGAAGAGTGGCAATGGCCCGCTTTCCTCCTGCCGGGCGGCAGTTCGCAGCGCCAGGCGTACGCTGAGCGGCTCGAGCCAGCGCCGCAAGACATCGTAATGTTGCTCCGCCAGGATTTGCGTAGGCGCCATGAACGCCGCTTGGTAGCCACCCTCGACGGCGAGCAACATGCCTGCGATGGCAACAACGGTTTTTCCCGAGCCCACGTCGCCCTGTAACAAACGATTCATCGGATGACTCGCCGCCAGGTCATGCCGAATTTCACCGATCACTTTAGATTGCGCAGTAGTTAACTCGAACGGCAACGACTTGAGAAACCTATCGAGCAGCGCCCCTGCCCCACAGTGTTTCTCGCCCCGTCGGACGGACGCATCGGCGCGTCGCGACGCAATCAGCATTTGCATCGCGAAGAATTCGTTGAGCACCAGATGTTCGTGCGCGGCGTCACGCGCTTCCCAGCTATCAGGGAAATGGATCGCGCGAATCGCGTCGAACCTCTCGCCCTTAACAAGATTGCGTGGCGCCAATCTTTCCAATCCGGCATCAGTGGAAGGAAGTTCATTCAACAGCCTGTAAATCACGCTGCGCAACACGCGCTGCGAAAGACCTTCCGTCGCAGGGTAGATCGGCGTGATCCTGCGAAAATGGATCGAGATCTCCTCGTCATCCTCGATGACTTCGAATTCTGGATGATCCATGCAAATTCGCTTCCCGCGTAGCCGGGGCTTGCCGAAAACCACCATGCGGTGACCGGTGGCGATCATTTTCTGCACGTAATGAAGATTGAACCACCGGCACACCAGCGGCTCGCTCAAAGCGTTTGGCTTCGATTCTTGCAACGTGGCTTCGAAAATTTTCTTCCAGCCACCGAAACGCCGAAGCGACGTCTTGACCACCTCCCCGCAAAGACAGATCGGAATATCGTTCTCCTCGCGTGGAAACTGCGGAAACTCAGTTCGATCTTCATGGCGCCGCGGAAAATGCGTAAGCAAACCTTCCACCGTCTCGATGCCCAGTCGCTTCAGCGCGAGAAGCTTTGGGCGCGGGATCCAATCTAATTCTTCGAGTAACTGCGAAGTTGCAACGCTGCCGGGCAACGGTCTCGGAGACACTTGTGATCCGCGATCGCTGATCTGTGATCGGTTAGATAGCTTCACGTTGTTCACTGTTCACGCGCGCGGTGTTCTGCTTGCCGCACTGCTTCGATCTGCATGGCAACCAGGGTCTCGCCGTCATAATCGTCAGCGCGGATCCGAAATGCGATGTCCCACGGCGCTGGCGGCAGCGGATTTGTCACCCCATCAAAATAAACCGCACGGCGATGGCGATTGCCCTGACGCAGACGAAAGATGAGATGCTTTTCGTTAACTACTCGCGGCGGGGCAACCGGCTCGACCTCGCGTGCAAGGAAAAGCGGCTGGGGATTTCCATTACCAAATGGCTGCAACATCTCGTGCCACTGCAGAAAATCTATATCGATCTCCGTGAACGCCAGCTCGTGGTCCAGTCGAAGGCAAGGTTGTAGAGCTTCTTCGGAAAGAAGTTCGCGCGCAGCTTTGCGAAACGCTTCAGCAAAGAGGCCGAAATTTTCCTCGTGCAATGCAAGACCCGCGGCCATTTCGTGTCCTCCGAATTTGTCGAGTCTCTCCGCACAGCAGCTCAATGCTTCGACCAAATTCAACCCTTCGATGCTTCGTCCGCTTCCTTTGCCTAGTCCGTTCTCGTCGAAGCCGATCACAATGGTTGGTCGATGATACCTTCGAGCGATCCGCGACGCTACAATGCCAAGCACGCCCGGATGCCAGCCGCGAGCGCCAACCACGATGGCTGCGTCGCACGCCACATCGAGTCGATCCTCTATCTTTTCTATCGCTGCGTCGAAAATTTGTTTTTCCACTTCCTGGCGCTCGCGATTCTGCTGATCGAGTTCTGCCGCGAGCATTGTCCCCTCGCCGTCATCGTGGGTAAGCAATAGGCGTAAAGATTTCTCCGCCGTGCTCAAACGTCCTGCAGCGTTCAATCGCGGCCCAAGCCGATAACCAATGTCCTCAGGCAAGATTGGCGGCCGCACTCCGGCAACTTGCATTAATTTCCTCAGCCCGATACGCGAGGTCTGCGCAATCTCGATCGCGCCCCGCTGCACCAAAACGCGATTTTCGCTACAAAGCGGCACGATGTCCGCGACTGTGCCGAGTGCCACAAGGTCGAGCTTTGATTTCAAATCGAAGTCAGGCAGCGGCCTTGTTTTCAGCAATGCATGGCAGAGTTTGAAGACAATCCCGACGCTGCAAAGATATTCGAAGCCACAGTCCAGTGTTTTGGGATTCACGATTGCAACGCAGTTGGGCAACGCGGACTTCGGCTCATGATGATCGAGGACGATCACGTCCACGCCGCGTTTCCGGAGATCGGTTATCTCTTTTACCGACGATGTCCCGCAATCGATAGCGATCAGTAGTTGGGGTCGATATTGTCCGACACAACGCTCGACGCTTTCGGGGCTCAAACCGTAGCCCTCCTCCATACGCAGCGGCAAAAACAATTCCGGAGCGCCACCGTATGCACGTAACATTTCCGCAAGCAATGCCAGGGATGTCACGCCGTCCACATCGTAATCGCCGAAAAGCACGATGCGTTCCCGTCGATCTAAGGCCGCGAAAATGCGGGATACAGCCGCGTGCATTTGGGGCAGTAAAAACGGATCGCTCAGCGAGCTTAGGCGTGGCTGCAGGAACGCGTTCACCTCTTCGGCGCCACGAAATCCTTTTCGTAAAAGTAACCGCGCGATGCACTCCGAGCCGCAGATTTCGTTCCATGAAATTCCCGATCCGGCTGCATTCAGCTCCTCAGGGCGCGAAATGATCCATCGGCTTTGCGGCCGGGTAAATTTTCCAAGCGGCTGCGCACCGGCTTGATTGCCCCCTACGCGGCTTTGCCGCGTAAAAACCTCGCTGTCCGGTGAAGACGAAGACGGTTTGCGTGCGCGGCTTTGCACCGATCAGTTTATTTGCGGAACATTCTCTGACAAGACGCGATGAATTACCTGCGACTACGTCGCGATCGGACTCGACAAAGAGCGATTTTCACTGCAAAAAGCCCCATGATTAGAGCGATACCGCTTTTCATAATGGGTGTCCCTTTACTCATTGCCGCGGGTTGCTCAACCAGCGGACCAAGCGGTTCAACCACGCAGTCTGCGGCTGTCCAGAGAGATTACGAACGATTGTCGGGAACGTGGCAACTAACCCGCGGAGTCGTAAACGGAAAACCTCTGCCTGCGAGTGTGGCACGAAATACAATCCTGATCACCGATCACAACACATTCCGATTTCCAAAGGCGAGCGGCGTTGGCACTCATCCGGCCGGGACCTTTACGGTGAATCCCGCTACCAGCCCAAAACAAGTTGATTCAATCGCAGAAGGCGGACCACATGCGGGTCAACTAACGTGCGGCATCTACGAGATTCTCGATGCAAACCCATAAGCGCGCGTGTTGGGGTCCGCCCGCTGGCCCGCGCCCGACAGGGTTTACGTCTCCTCCAGGAAGTGGACGGATTCTTCAATATTGGAAAAAAATTGGACCAGTGCCCTCCGGTTAGAGATACATTGAGACGAAACCGATAATCCGGCTGTGTCACAGACAAGCAGATTCAAATGAGATTCCGCTGGTTAGTGCTCATCTTTGTTTTTCTGCTGCTCGTCTACGGTGTCTCGCCGTACTTTTCGTTCTGGCGATTCACGGCAGCACTTCGGTCTGGTGATAGCGCGGCGCTGAGTTCACGCATGGATTTTCCAGCAATTCGAGCGTCGCTAAAGAAACAGCTTGTTGCGCGATTCGCCCAGGGAACGGCAACCCACAAATGGTGGAATAATCTCGGACCAACACTGATCGACACGATTATTGATGCTTACGTAACTCCGGAGGGCATCGCCGCGCTGATATCTAATCCGGAAGTCCTGAAGAACCTCCGACATCCGCAAGAGTTCCGGTTCCCTACCGGTAAAACTGAAGACTGGTCAAAAGTAAAACACGCATTCTTCACCGGTCCGCGCACTTTTGTGGTCGATCGAGAGGGAATCAAACTTCGGTTCCGTTTCACAGGTTTGGGCTGGAAGCTCCACGAGCTCGATCTTGGTCTGGGTGAGGCGAAGCAATAGTTCTTCAACGAACGAAATCGCTCACTAAACAACACTGAGAGCCAGGTCGCACTTTGGAAGCAGACTGTGCTTGATGCACAAACTTGCGAAGATTCGCAGACCCTCTTTTTCTTTTTTGCCAAAGCTGAATCGAAGATGTTCACGGTAATAGCGCGAAAGGAATTCGCGAGTGAGTCCCTTTTGGGGACCGGGGTCGGCGACCCCGGCTACAAGTTCTGAAATTAAGTGATCAAGATCGTCCAGGTTTTCATTGCACAAAGCACGCAGGCCGTTCGCGATTTGTTTTGGGTCGGCGACTTCGGGGCGAATAAGCCACAGAGCGTAAACAAATGGAAGTCCGACGGATCTTTGCCACTCTTCTCCGAGGTCCCAGAAGGAAAATTCGTTCGCGTACTGTTGCCTGAAACGGATGGCTTGATCGCCGATGAGCAATCGGGCGCCACGGCCTGTTTTTAATTCCGCCGCGGTAGACCATACGGATGTGCTGCTCCGAACCACGCGCGAATTCAATCCGAGCTCCGCGATTAAACAACGCAAAAGATTAGCAGAAGTTTCTGATGCAGGATCGAGTTCGATCTCTTCGATCTGTCCAATCTCGCCGTGGTGCGCGACAACGACACTGTAAACCGGTCCGTCCGAAGAAATGGAAACATCGTCAACGATCCGGTAAATAGGGTTACGCAGAAATTCGAAGCTGGAGACGAGCGCAACATCGAGTTTGCCGGTGGCAAGTTTATTGCAGAGCGCCGATGGATGATCGAAGTCCACGTTGCCTTCCCAGCCGTCGATGAGCGGCCAGGCGTTGACATATTTTACGCAACCGATGCGGAGCATTCCGTTCCCAGGCGTGCCCGGCGGTCACGCCTACCATTCACGCACAGACCAGCTCCGGCTCGTTAGGCCCACCGGTTGGCACCGCGCCATTCAAGCGCCGATAGTAGCTGTCACGCTGCACCGGTTCGCGACCCGCTTCGCGGATTGCATGTTCGAGAGCACCCACAGTCTGCTGCTGCGGAGTGGTTGCTCCCGCCATGTGGAAGATCTTTTCCTCCAGAATCGTGCCATGCAAATCGTCCACGCCATAGCTGAGCGACACCTGTGCGAGAGGCAACCCGAGGCTGACCCAATAGGCGGTGAGATGATCAATATTATCCAAATAAATGCGGCTCACTGCGAGATTGCGAAGCTGTTCGAATGCGGAGGCGCGCTTGATCTGCGCAAGGATCCCATGGGATTGGGACGGTTCGAAAGCAAAAGGAACGAAGCCCGTGAATCCGCCTGTCTCATCCTGTAATTCCCGGAGCTGGCGCAAATGACCCACCCGCTGCGGAAGCGTTTCGATGTGCCCGTATAGCATGGTGCAAGTGCTGCGGCCACCCATTGAATGCCACGTCCGATGAGCGTCGAGCCATTCGGCAGCGGTCTCTTTGCCACGGCAGATTTTATCGCGAACAGCGGGATCGAAAATCTCCGCGCCACCGCCGGTGATCGAGCCGAGGCCAACCGCGCGCAGCGTTTCCAGCGTGTCACGGATCGGCATCCGAAAAATTCGCTGGGCCAAATGGCGGACTTCGATCGCCGTAAAGGCCTTGATGTGAAGGTTAGGATTGAGAGCGCGCAGCCTTTGCAAAAGTTCCAGATACCACTCTTTCTTTAGCGTCGGGTGCAATCCCCCCACCATGTGCACCTCCGTCACTCCGAGGTGAAGAGCATCTCTCACTGCCCCGATAATCTCGTCGATCGCATATTCAAAGGCGTGCGCGTCGCGTTTTTTGGCAGCGAAAGCGCAGAACTGGCAGGATAGGATACAAACGTTCGAGTAGTTGATGTAACGGTTGTGGATATAGGTTGCGTAGTTGCCGTTCTTTCGTTTGCGCACAACGTTCGCAATCATTCCAAGGGCGTTAAGATCATTCGCACGATACAGAGCGAGAGCGTCTGCCTCTGAAATCCGCTGCTGCGCTTCAACTTTTTCTGCGATCGGCCTGAGTTCTTTCGGAATAAGCTGGTAATTCATGCGGACGCGAGGCCAAACCCTCGACAACCAAGCATTGCACAGGCCGCTTCAGCCTTGCAACAAAAACCATGGCTACGAATGCGGCGAAGGGCGAATTTTGGCTAGTTGCCGTTTTTCTGGCAAGCTTTGTCTCAGACAACCGTCTAAATGAACCGATGTCTGGCGACGATCGTGGAAACAAAGGGAGATCGGAAGAAGACGCCGATGACGTGCGCCTCATGCAGCTTATCGGCAAAGGTGACACCATTGCGCTGGAGGAACTGATCGAGAAACACCAAGCTTTGGTGGCGGGCACGGTGGCACGCATGCTGGGCAGCAATTCCGACGTCGAGGACATCGCCCAGCAGGTATTCATTCGAGTCTGGAAAAGCGCACGTCGCTATGTCCCGCGCGCTAAATTCACCACCTGGCTGTTAAAGATTACGCGTAATCTGGTCTTCAACGCACTGCGCCGCGCCAAGCGTCACGCTCATGTTCCGCTCCAGCCGGAACCGGGCGCAGAGGATCCCCCGCTGAAGGATGAGACGCAGTCCCCTCCAGACGCTTCACTTTTGGAAGGGGAACTTCAGCGAACGATCGAGGGAGCAATCCTCCAGCTTCCGGAAGCCCAGCGAATGGCGCTGGTGTTGCGGAGATATGAGCAACTTAGTTATGAGCAAATTGCCGAGGTTCTCGATCTTTCGGTTCCTGCCGTAAAAAGCGTTCTCTTTCGCGCGCGCACAGAACTGCGCTCGCGACTGAGCAAGTATCTGGGCGGGCCCGCCTGATTCGTTGAATCGTTAAATCGGGTTCACTCCGTTAATACGTGACGGAAGATCCGGCTTACGAATTTCGAATCTCGATTCGTGATTCACTAATCACGATTAACGCCTCTTCGTTAGCGCTCGATCACGCGGCCGCGGACGCGCTTGATCTGGCTGTGATGCGTGAGCACGTGGACACGTCCGTCGCTGCCGCGAAAAAATGCACTCAACAGCCAGCTGACAATCGAAATGATGATCGCGCCAAAAAATGCGCGCCAGAAACCTGGAACTTCAAAACATGGCATGATCTCGCCAACGAATTTCAACATCAGCGCGTTAATAATTAAAATAAAAACGCCTAGCGTGACGAGGATTAACGGCAGACTCAGCAGCAAAAGCACGGGGCGAACAAAAGCGTTGATGATACCGAGCAGGAGCGACGCACCCAGCAGACAACCGAGGCGGTCGCCGTAATTGATTCCTACAATCGGCGCAGCCACAAACACGGCAATTGTGGTCGCGATCCAGCGAAAAACGAAATGTCTCATGGCCGTGAAGTTTCTAAATCTACTCCTCGATCAAAGAAGCGCGAGAAAGCACTTGCCAACCGAGCGATGAACGATAAACGAATTAAAACCATCAACGATAAAATCTGTGCCGAAAAAAAAGAAAATTATCCAAGATAAAAATGAGACCTCGCCGGACGCCGGCGGGTCCTTCAAGGTAAAAGCTGGGAAAAGCAATCGCGCGCGCCGCGCCACCGCGAATCGAAAGCCGCGCGAAACCAGTGCAAGAAAAAGCGCAACCGCAGCAAGAGCTTCAATGCCACGCGAGGCTACAGATATCGCCGAGCCATCGGACGAAGCGATTCGTCTCCGAGCCTACTTTATCTCCGAACGTCGACGCCGATTTGCGCTGCCTGGTGACGCAGAATCCGATTGGCTGGAGGCGAGACGACAGCTGCTCTCAGAGGCCGGTCGCCGGTGAGTTCAGGCTCCGTGACCGTGAATCGCCGTGGTTAACGAAATGGAAAAACCTCTTGTCGATCTAGCGCAGGCCCTGCGAGAACGCCTCGCAGTAATTCGCGACGAGCGAAGCCGGCGCGATGAAACAAAACATATCGCGCGATTGAAAGCGATTTCAGAGCAAATCGACGATCTGCAAACACGTTTGCCCAAACCCGTCGATCCGCGGTTGGCACACTACCTTCAGCGCAAAAGCTATGACAAAGCTCTGGAGTTTCTCGAGGGAATGATTATCGCGAGTACAACTCGACGATGAGCTGTTCGTTCACGATCGGCTGTATTTCTTCTCGAGACGGGATGTGAGTAACTTTGCCGCTGAGCGCGTCACGATCGACCGTTAGCCAGTCGGGCACGGGAACAATTTGCGTAAGATCAAGATTGCGCAGCACCAGTTGGCGAGATTTTGGTTTATCCTTGATCGTGATTTCGTCCCCAGTCTTCACATTGTAGGAGGCGACATTCACGCCGCGCCCGTTCACGAGCACGTGGGCGTGGGACACCAGCTGGCGAGCAGCGTTGCGGGTGTTGGCGAGGCCAAGTCTGTAAACGACATTGTCGATGCGCGTCTCCAATAGTTGAAGAAGTGTTTCACCTGTCACACCGCGCTTCTGCAGCGCCTTCTCGAAAATCCTCCGAAATTGCCGTTCGAGAAGCCCATATTGATAGCGGAGCTTCTGTTTTTCGCCGAGCGCAATCGCATACTCCGATTGTTTGCGCCGGAAACCTCTCGGGCCGTGCATGCCCGGAGGATAATTTTTTCGCTCGAACGCTTTGGAGGAACCGAAAATCGGCACGCCGTAGCGCCGGCTCACTCTCGTTTTCGGTCCTGTATATCTGGCCATGGGTCCGTTAAAGGGTTGAAGGGTTAGACGCGGCGTTGTTTGGGCGGGCGACAACCGTTGTGGGGGACAGGAGTAACATCGCGGATAACAGTGAGATCGAGCCCGACTGCCTGCAACGCGCGCACCGCGGATTCGCGTCCTGCTCCAGGTCCTCTTACCAAGACTTCCACTTCTTTCAGCCCATGGCCCATCGCCTGTCGGGAGGCATCCTGTGCGACCATCTGCGCTGCGTAGGCAGTGCTTTTACGCGAGCCTTTAAAGCCGACTTTACCGGCGCTCGACCACCCAATTACATTGCCTTTCATGTCGGTGATCGTCACGATTGTGTTGTTGAACGTCGAAAGCACATGCGCGATACCCGAATGAATATTCTTGCTACCTTTGGCTTTGACGACCTTCGGCTTCTCAACGTCAGCCGAAAGTGAAAGGCTCTCGGTCGCCGCCGCGACAGGCGTCGGCTGTTCCTTCTTTTGTTTGGCCGCTTTTTTGGCAGGCTTGGCCGGCGCGTCGGCCTTTGAACCTGTAGTCGGCTCGTCGCCTTCGCGCGAATCCTTCGGAGCCGGCACTGATTTGGGCTCGCTCGTTTTCGGTTCTTCCGGACTCGGGTTAGTTGGATTTTCTGGGTCAGCCATAATTCTAACGAATCAAATTAAACTTTGCCGGCTTTAGCTTCCGGATTACGGACAACGCCTACAGTCTTGCGTGGGCCCTTCCGTGTCCGGGCATTTGTCGAAGTGCGCTGTCCACGCACGGGTAAGCCCTTGCGATGTCGGATGCCGCGATAAGAGTTGATTGCCTGCAGACGTTTCAAGTTACCCTGCACTTCGCGACGCAAATCACCTTCGATCTTGATCTTGTTGTTCGTGATCGCGTGAATGATTTCGTTCAATTGCTGCGGCGTAAGGTTTTTCGCTCGCAAATTTGGATCGATATTGGTCTGCTCGAGAATGCGCCTGGCTGTGTTAAAGCCGATTCCATAGATATAAGTAAGGGACGCCTCGATGCGTTTTTCTGCTGGAATTTCGACTCCTAGTAATCTGGGCATAAATCAATACTCCACTACTCCGCTATCTACCCCTGGCGCTGTTTATGGCGCGGGTTCTTGCAGATCACGCGCAACACGTTCTTGCGCTTCACGATCCTGCAACTGGCACAAAGTCTTTTTACTGATGGTCGTACTTTCATAATCCGCGAAATGGAAAACGCGGGCCTGATTCCGCGTTGTCATTTTTGGCGATAAGTAATTCGCCCTTTCGACAAATCGTAAGGTGAAACCTCTAGCATAACTTTGTCGCCTGGCAAGATCCGAATGAAGTGCAAGCGCATCCTCCCGGAGATATGCGCCAGAACACGATGGCCATTGGCCAGCTCCACCCGAAACATGGTATTGTGCAGCAACTCGACGACTTTGCCTTCTACTTCAATTGCGTCTTTGCGCGCCATGTCAGAATTTCGGGCTCGTCCTTCGTGATCAGGACTGTGTGCTCGAAATGCGCCGAGGGCATTCCATCTGCCGTGCGCACTGTCCAACCATCGTCGAGCAATCTTACGTCGGAAGTGCCGATGTTAATCATCGGCTCGATTGCCAGCGTCATGCCTGCTTTTAACTTCGGACCGCTGCCGCGTTTGCCGTAATTGGGAATCTGTGGCTCCTCATGCATTTTTCGTCCAACCCCGTGCCCAACGAATTCACGTACGACTGAAAAAACAAAGCGGCTCGCTTCATCCTCAATTTCGGCGCAGATGTCGCCAACGCGCTGGCCTTCGCGGGCGACGCTGATGGCACGGACGAGCGCATTGTCCGTTACACGCAGCAACTCGTCTGTGCGCTCATCGACGATTCCAACCGGCACGGTTAGCGCGTTGTCCCCTACCCAGCCATCCTGAATGATGCCAATATCCAGTTTTACGATGTCGCCGTATTGAATGCGCCGTTGGCTGCCGATGCCGTGCACGACTTCATCGTTAAGCGAAATACAAATGTTCCCGGGAAAAACGCGATGCCCGAGCCGATAGCCGAGAAACGCGCTTTTCACATGCGCATCGCTCATAAAATCTGCTGCCGCTTCGTCCACTTCTTTTGTGGTAATGCCGGGACGAACCAGGTCACTAACGCGGTCGAGAATATCGCTCGCGCTGCGACACGCTTGCCGCATCTTCTCGATTTCCTTCGCGTTCTTGATCGGAATCATCGTTTGTCTTCAATCAGCCGCGAAATATCGCTAAAGACTGCCTCGCGATCGCGGTTGCCGTCGATCCGATGCAGTACCGACATTTTTCCATAAAAAGCTGCCAGCGGCTCAGTCTTGGTGCGGAACTCTTGCAAACGCGTTTGCAACACGCCTAGATCATCGTCGCTGCGACGCACTAGAGGACCATCGCAATAGGGACATACAGCGCGTTCAGCAAACTGCGCGCTCGATGAGCTGGTAGTAAAGCCGCATTCGCCGCACTGGAGCCGGCCGGCAATGCGATCGCGCACGGTCTGTTCCGACGCCTCGAGCCAGACCGCTAAATCCAAAGCGGTACGCAATCGCGCCAAAATCGAAGTCAAACTTTCGGCCTGCCGCAGCGTCCGGGGAAAACCGTCGAACACGAATCCGTGGCCGCCATGCAGGCGCAACCAGTCTTCGATCAGTTCTATGATGATTTTGTCGGAGACGAGCCCGCCGCTCTGCAGCACTTCGGCGGTCTTCTTTCCCAACGGCGTTCCGAGGTCTTTTTCACGGCGCAAGATTGCGCCCGGCGAAGTAACGGGAATCCCGAATTGGCGCGTAATCATTTCTGCCTGGGTCCCTTTGCCAGAACCGGGCGCGCCGAGAAGAACAAGCCGCCTTTTCACCTATCGCCCGTAGAGGAAAATGGCGACGCCAGCAATTACAAGCACGGCGATCCCCACGTACAACCACATTAGCGTGCCGCTCGCTGCCGCGTCGCCGCGACTGTAGGTAGCGCGATCAAAGGACCGTCCTCGAATGCGACCCTTGCGCAAGAAACCGTCGTAATGCCGCTGAATAAGGTGTGTCTCCACTTGGCGCATGGTATCGAGCATGACGCCCACAATGATCAACAAACTTGTGCCGCCAAAAAATTGCGCCGTGATAATGGGCACATTCAATCCTTGGCTAAGAAGACTTGGCAATACCGCTATCAGCGTGAGGAAAATCGCACCGGCAAACGTTAGTCGCGTCATTGTGAAATCAAGAAAGTCGGCCGTCGGTTTTCCCGGTCGCACACCCGGGATGTAACCCCCGTATTTCTTCAGGTCATCTGCGATTTGAGTTGGTTGGAACTGGGTTGCGACCCAGAAATAACTGAAAAAGAAAATCATCGCCGCGAGAGCGACGTAATGGGGCCAGCCGGTGGAAAGCGCGTTGGCGATGCGGTTGGCAATCGGGCTGTTCTTAAAGCCGTAGCTGACAATCGTCGCAGGAAAAAGGAGAAGAGCCCAGGCGAAGATGATCGGCATCACGCCGGCGTAATTCACTTTTAGGGGCATGTATTGCGTTTGGCCCCCGTACATTTTGCGGCCAACTACACGCTTGGCATACTGGACGGTAATTTTCCGCACGCCCTGCGTAATCGTGATCACCGCGGCAATTACAATGATCAAAAACAATACCAGCAAAACAAGGACCATCGGATTCACCTGGCTCGATCCGGTCTGAGCCGAGGGCACAAAAGTCTTCCACGCCTGCGCGAGCGCAGCGGGCAGCCGCGCAACAATCCCGACAGTAATGATCAGCGATATCCCGTTTCCAATGCCGCGCTCGGTAATTTGGTCGCCCAGCCACATCAATAGAAGCGTCCCAGTGGTCAGGGAAACCACAGTTACGATTCGAAACTTCCAGCCGAGATCATCCACCAGCGGAATCCCGAGGTTCTTGATGGTGTCGATAATCCCCGGCAACATGGTGTGATACGATTCCGGATGTTGGAACGACAGCGCCAGTAAGTACGCTTGGAAAATGCACAGCACTAACGTCGCGTAGCGCGTCAACTGCATGATCTTTTGCCGCCCGCCATCTTCGCGTGCGAGCCTGCCAAGCCGCGGGATCACCGCGGTCAGCAACTGCATCATGATCGACGCGCTGATGTAAGGCATGATACCCAGAGAGAAGATTGCGCAATTTTCCAGCGCGCCACCACTGAACAAGTTAAACAGCGCTGCAAGACCACCCCCGGTGCGTTGGCTAAGCGAGGTGCGAAACCATTCCTGCAACACAGCCTGGTTGACTCCGGGCGTTGTGATTGCCGCTCCTAGACGCACAATCACGATCACGGCCAGCGTAAACATAATGCGCCGGCGCAATTCGGGTATCTTGACCGTGTTGAGAAACGCCGAAACCATCCGCTAAATGTGAAACATCATGTGCCGGGAAGCTAGCTCTCCCGCGATGCTTTCTTTTTCGCCTTGGCCGAGGTCTTCTTGGACGACTTTTTCTTCTGTGTCCTCTCTGATGCAGCTTCGTCAGCTGGCTTCTCCGGCGACGCTTCAGATGCCGCGGCAGCATGAGGACGCCCTGCTTTCTCACGCAGCGTAATCGTGCCTCCCGCTTTTTCGATTTTTTCCCGGGCTGACGCGCTGATTTTATCGGCTTCAACCTTCAGGCCGTGCTTTAATTCTCCGTCACCAAGGATTTTGATTCCCACGAAATCACCGCGGACCAGCTTCGACTCGCGCAGCAGTTCTTCGTTGACGGCAGTCCCGGCTTTAAACGCGTTGAGGTCATCAAGGTTGACGATCGCGTACCGCTTGTGAAAGGCGGCGTTATTAAATCCCCGCTTTGGCAATCGCCGAATCAACGGCATCTGCCCGCCTTCGAACCCAAGGCGAATACTCCCACCTGAGCGCGCCTTTTGTCCCTTATGACCCTTGCCACTGGTTTTTCCGTGGCCGGAACTTTCACCGCAACCCAAACGCTTCACGCGATGTCGCGAGCCGGGACGCGGTTGCAGATTATGAAGACGCATCATGTTGCTGACCTTTTCCATCGCTGAAGTGGATTCCGCGTACTTTGAAAATTTCCTCACGCCGGCGAAGTGACTTCAGCGCGGCGATCGTCGCCTTCACCACGTTGGCGTGATTGCTTGACCCGAGCGACTTGGCTAACACGTCTCGGATGCCGGCAGCTTCAGCTACGGCCCGCACACCTCCGCCGGCGATAACCCCGGTCCCCGGCGATGCGGGACGCAATAGGACTCGCGCTCCATCATATTCGCCGATCACTTCGTGGGGAATCGTGTTTTCGTTCAATGAAACTTTTTCCATCGCTTTGCGGGCTGCTTCGGAAGCCTTTCGAATGGCCTCTGATACTTCGTTAGCCTTGCCAAATCCGCATCCAACTTTTCCGTCGTGATCTCCAGCGACGATCAATGCGCTGAAGCTGAAACGCCGTCCGCCTTTCACGACCTTGGCGCAGCGGTTGATGAACACGACTTTCTCGGTCGTATCACCCCTTGCCGCGGGCGCCTTATCTTGCCTGCGCATGTCCGGTCTTCTGCCTGCTGATGTTTGAGCCATGAATTAAAATTTTAAACCGCCTGCACGCGCCGCGTCTGCTAATGCCTTCACTTTGCCATGATAAAGGAACCCTCCACGATCAAAAACGACTCGCTCGAGTTTCTTCGCCAGCAAACGTTCCGCGATTGCTTTGCCAATTTGTTCTGCCGCGGTCTTGTTCGCAGCTGCTTTATCTTTACCCAATAATGAACGCTCCGCGGTCGATGCAGCGACCAGCGTCCGTCCGGAGTTGTCGTCGATCACCTGAGCGTAAACGTGTTTGCCGGAGAAATGAACTGACAGTCGCGGTCGTTGCGCCGTGCCTGCCACTTTTTTCCTGATCCTTTGATGAACACGCTGCCGCGCTGCCTTACGAATCGTCGCCATAATTATTGAACGGTCTTGCCCACTTTGCGACGAATCAGCTCGCCCGCGTAGCGAACGCCTTTGCCCTTGTACGGTTCCGGAGGGTAAAAGCGACGGATGTCCGCCGCCACCTGTCCAACCAATTTTTTGTCCACCCCCTGGACCGTGATCTTCGTATTATCCGCGACAATGATTTTGATGTCCTTTGGAATCGAAAATGGAACCGGATGCGAGAAGCCGAGGCTCAAGTTAAGCGTGGATCCCTGGACGGCGGCCTTGAATCCAACTCCTTCGATCTCGAGTTGCTTGGTGAAACCCTCGCTCACGCCCTGCACCATGTTGTGCACAAGGCTACGCGAAAGCCCATGTAGCGCTTTCACGCTACGTGATTCTGCTTCGCGCACCACAGACACTCGGTTATCCTGCACGCTGGCCCGGATCTGACGCGGAAGTTTCCACTGCAGTTTTCCCTTGGGCCCCTCCACCGAGACCGCTCCCTCCTCGTCAACGTTCACTTTGACTTTATCAGGGATCTCGACCGCCTTGTTTCCGATTCGTGACATGAGTTCGTGATTCGTTAAATCGTTACATGGTCACCAAACGTAGGCCAGTAGTTCGCCGCCTACTTTTTGCTTCCGCGCTTCACGTCCCGATAAAACCCCGCGTGATGTGGAAAGAATCGCCAAACCCATTCCACCCAGAACCCGGGGGATTTCATCAGCGCCAACATAACGTCGCAATCCTGGGCGGCTAACCCGGCGAAGCCCCGCAATGGCGCTCGATCGGTTTGCGATCTTGTTCGTGATCTTGATGCGCGGATGCGCAGCGCTCGTGTCAACCGAGTAATCGGAAATGTAACCTTCATCCTTCAGGATGCGTGCAATCTCGGCCTTGATCTTCGAATACGGGATCAGCACTTCGGGTTTTTGCGCACGCGTGCCATTGCGCACACGCGCCAGAAAATCGGCAATTGGATCAGTAACAGTACTCATGAAAATCAGGCGGCCTGCGCGGCGGGCTTCTTTGCCCGGTCGCTAAAGGGCATTCCCATTTCGCTTAACAGCGACTTGGCTTCCTCGTCGGTCTGTGCCGTGGTGACGATTGTAACATCAAATCCGATGTTGCGCTTGATTTTATCCAGCTCGACTTCGGGGAAAATCGATTGATCCGAAATTCCGAGGGTATAATTGCCGTGGTCATCAAAGCAGCGTGGAGACACGCCGCGAAAATCACGGATGCGTGGCAGCGCGGCTTTGATAAAGCGTTCGAGAAATTCGTACATGCGCTCTCCACGCAGAGTCACCTTTGCGCCAATAGCCTGGCCTTTGCGCAATTTGAAATTGGAAATGCTTTTTTTGGCCAGTGTCTCCACTGGGCGTTGGCCGGTTATCAGCGCCAGCTCGGCTTTCGCTTCTTCCAGCGCCTGCTTCACATCAGATTGTGAGCCGACCGAAGTGTTAATCACCACTTTTTCGACTCTCGGAACCTGGTGAACGTTTTTGTAACCGTGCAGCTTCTGCAGCGCCGGCATAACGCTCTCCTTGTAATGGCGATGAAATTCGTTTTCCATTTTTCAGTTTGTCATGTCTAGCGAAGTCGAGACATTTCTCGTTGCTCAGGCTGCTTTCTGGTCTTCTTTTTCCTTTTTCGACTTCTTCGCCGCCTTTTTCTCGGGCTTCTTCTCGCGCTCGATTAATTTCACGTTGGAAATATGAACGGGGCCCTCGCGTTCGGCGATTTTCCCACTGGGATTATCCTGGGATTTTCGCAGGTGTTTTTTGATGATCCGTACGCCTTCAACGACGACACGCTGTTTTCCCGGAAACACCGCCAGAATTCGCCCTGAAGAACCGCGGAAATTCCCGGAGATGACCTCGACGTGATCGCCTTTTTTAACGTGGCATTTAATGCGGTTCATAGAACTTCAGGGGCGAGCGAGACGATTTTCATGAAATTCCGCTCACGCAATTCGCGCGCGACCGGCCCAAAAATGCGGGTGCCGCGCGGATTCAAATCTTTATCGATAATCACGATGGCATTGTTATCGAAGCGCAGCAGCGAACCGTCCTCGCGCCGGATCGGTTGCTTGGTCCGAACAAGAACCGCGCGCACCACTTCGCCCTTCTTTACCGTCCCGGTTGCGCTCGCTTCCTTGACGTTGGCAGTAATCACGTCGCCAATCCCTGCGTAACGCGTAGCTTTGCCAACCACACCAATCATCGTGGCCATCCGCGCGCCGCTATTGTCCGCCACATCCAATCTGGATCGAAGTTGTACCATAAAATCGATAATTACTTTTGGATGACTTCCACAAGGCGCCAGCGTTTTAGCTTGCTCAGCGGCCGCGTCTCCATGATGCGGACCCTGTCACCAGTTTTTGCCTGGTTCTGTTCATCGTGCGCATAGAATTTTTTCATCTGTTTGACGATCTTGCCAAACTTCGAGTGCGGCACACGCGTCACGGTGCGCACCACAATTGTTTTATTCATGCCGCTGGAAACCACCTCACCGGTGCGTGTCTTACGCGAGCCGCGAGTGATAGACCCGGGAGCAGATTGCCGTTCGTGTTCGTCAGCCATAGTTACTTCGTTTCAGTTTGTTTCTCGCGCTGCGACAGCTCTGTTTCGATCCGGGCAATGTCCCGCCGCAGGAGCCGCAACCTGCTTGGCTGTTCCAATTGGCCACTTTGCTGCTGCAAACGGAAGTGAAGCCTTTCCTGGCGCAAGTCCCGCCTTTTAGTCAGCAACTCGTCAGTGGTCAGCTCTGTGATTTCCTTCATTTTCATGGCGCTCAAGCGGCCCTCACATGGTGCCGTGTAAGAAACTTCGTGCGTACCGGCAACTTGTCCGCCGCCAGGCGCAAGGATTCGCGCGCCACCGATTCCGGCACGCCGTCCAACTCAAACAAAATGTTGCCAGGCCGCACCGTGGCGACCCAGTGCTCGGGCTGGCCTTTGCCCTTGCCCATGCGCGTTTCCGGTGGACGCGAAGTTACCGATTTATCGGGGAAAATACGGATCCACAGCTTGCCCTTGCGCTTCATGTTGCGAGTGAGCGCAACACGCGCGGCTTCCAATTGCGTGTTCGTGATCCAGGCACGTTCGAGTGTTTGTAATCCGAACTCGCCAAAATCGATCTTGAGATTGCGCGAAGCGGTTCCCTTGCGGCTTCCCCGCTGGGACTTTCGATACTTCACGCGTTTTGGCATCAACGGCATAAAATTTCTCCTTAGACTTCAGCCGGCTCTGGTGCAGGAGCTGGCGGCGGTGGAGGCGGAGAAGCGGGTTGCGCCACCGGCTCCTCCTTCTTACACATCCAACATTTGACTCCGATTTTGCCGTAAACAGTATTGGCTTCGGCAAACCCGTAATCGACCGCGGTTCGCAACGTGTGCAGAGGAACTTTGCCTTCTCGGTACCATTCCGAGCGCGAAATCTCCGCGCCGTTGAGCCGGCCCGAACAACGCAGACGAATTCCTTCAGCGCCAAAATCCATTGCTGTCTGCACGGCTTTTTTCATCGCGCGGCGATAGGCAATCCGTCGCTCAATTTGCAACGCTACATTCTCCGCCACGAGTTGCGCATCGAGCTCCGGCGTCTTGATCTCCTGAATATCGATCTTGACTTGCTTGCCTTGCGCCATCTTGGAAATCTCTTCTGTCATTTTCTCGATCTCGGCGCCCTTCCGTCCGATCACGATTCCCGGACGCGCAGTGAAAATAGTTACCCGGATACTGTTCCACGCTCGCTCGATTACGATTTTCGAGACCGCGGCGTACTGCAGCTTCTTCTTCACATAATTTCGAATCTCCAAATCGGAGTGCAAAAATGCTGGCAGCTCCTGAGGCGAGGCATACCAGCGCGAGCGCCAGTCGCGGTTCACGCTTAGGCGAAAACCAATCGGATTAACTTTTTGTCCCATAAATTACTTATTCGATTTCTTGGCCGCCTTTTTCGCTCGCGGCTTTTTCTCGGTCGTCGCCTTTTCGGTCGCTTCGCCGGCTGCGGTTTCCTTCTTCTTCTCGGCCCTCTGTTCCGCTTTCTGTTTCGCTTTTCTCGTCTCGCGTGTCTCAATCTTGATTTCGTCAGTAAGCACAATTCGAATGTGACTGGTCCGCTTCAAAATCTTGCTCGCGCTGCCCCGGGCGCGCGCCATGATCCGCTTGAACGTTGGACCTTCACCTACGACCGCTTCTTTTACGACCAATCCGTCAGGCTTGAGGTTGGCGTTGTTCTCGGCGTTAGCGATCGCGCTCTTCAACGTCTTGTTAATGAGGAACGCCGCTTTCTTGGGCGTGAAAGCGAGGAGATCGAGTGCTGCCGAGACCGGCAGACCCTGGATCTCACGCGTGACTTCGCGCGCCTTAAACGGCGAAATCCGCGCATACTTATATGTCGATCTGACTTCCATCGTTCCGTTCTGTAATTCGAGAATCGAAATTCGTAACTCGGCTTCCCGATTCTCGGTTCTCGATTCTCGTCTTCTTATTTCAAACTCACATTCGGTTGCGCATCCACCTGGAGGCGGTCCCCTACTTTTATTCTTTCCTTCTTCGAATCCATTTCCTGAATCACCGCGCCGCAAATCCTTTGTCGCACATCAATCACCCGCAGGGTCGCGATCCTTTTGTCGCCGCGCATCACTCGCATTGGCATCCCAATTTTAACGCCTTGTTTTTCGCCAAGGTTACCGACTACGAAGGACCATTCATCCTTCACGCTAATCACGTTTCCGTCCATCAAACTCGGCTGTGGCAAATCCGGCGCATTCGTGGACCTCGTGACCAGCTTGTCGATGCTGCGCAACTGAGTTTCCACGTCCATCCGCGCTTTCGCATCTGCGCTCTGCGATGTTTTCAAGTAACACAACATCGCCTCGTCCAGCCGAAGCATCTGGTCGCGATATTCGTCGCGCTCTTTCTGCGCGAGCTGAAGATCACTCACCGCCGCCAGTAAACGCTGCTCCAGCTTCGCCCGGTCCTTGTTCGCCGACGCCAGCCCCAGTGCCTCCATTTGCAATTGCAGATCGGAGTACTTGCGGCGAAACAATTCCGCTTCCGCATTAGACTCCGCCAGGCTGCTCGTCAACGCTTTCAGCGATTCCTGAGCAATGGATAATTGCCTCTGCAAATCCTCGTTTTGCCGAAGCAAACCCGTCGCAGTCACCTCTGACGGCAGTCGTGTTGGTTGCGAATTCGCCGATGCTGCAGGCGAATCGCCTGCCACTGCGGTATCATTCGCTCCCGCGTATTCAGTTTTGGATTCTGACAAAGAACTATTTCCCTGTGCCGCCAGCCCCTGGGCCAGCGCAACACAACCCACTACCAAAAACGTCGATAGTCGATAGTTGGCTGTTGATAGTTTCACCTTGGCAACACGCACAGGTTCATTTCTATCAAGTATCAACTCGCAACTAAAAACTATTTGGTCACCTTCGCCGTATGCGAACCATGTTTCTTAAACACGCGCGTGGGCGAAAATTCACCGAGCTTATGACCAACCATGTTCTCGGTAACGAAAACGGAAATAAACGTCTTTCCGTTATGCACCAAAAACGTGTGCCCGACAAAATCCGGCGTCACCATCGAGCGCCGCGACCAGGTTTTGATCGGTTTCTTTACGCCCGAGCTGTTCATCTTGTCGATCTTCTCCAGAAGATGCAACTCGACGAAGGGTCCTTTCTTTAACGATCTAGCCATAAAAATCAAGTGAGATGTGGAGGGTCGAGCTCTGCGAGACCGGCGTCGCAGAGCTCCGCCCTCCAGAACTCACGTTTTCTTCTTCGGTCTTCTCCTTTCCAAAATAAAGCGATCGCTCGGTTTATGTTTGCTGCGCGTCTTAAATCCTTTCGCCAGTTGTCCCCAGGGACTGACCGGATGATGCCGTCCGCCGCCGCCTTTTGATTTCCCCTGGCCGCCGCCCATCGGATGATCGATCGGATTCATCACCATACCGCGCACGTGCGGGCGGCGTCCTTGCCAGCGAGTACGTCCCGCTTTGCCGCTCGACACGTTCATATGATCCACATTTCCTACCTGGCCAATGGTCGCGAAGCAGTTTTCGTGGATGCGTCGAATTTCGCCAGAAGGCATTTTCACCAATGCGTAGCTACCCTCGATGTTTGTTAAAGTCGCCTGTTGCCCGGCGCTCCGTGCAACCTGACCACCTCGGCCCGGGCTCAATTCAATGTTATGAATGTTGGTACCCAGCGGAATGGCGCGAAGTGGCAACGCGTTTCCCAAATCGGGCGCGACATTATCTCCGGCGGCGACCGTCGATCCTACTTGCAGGCCATTCGGGGCGAGAATGTAGCTTAGTTCGCCGTCAGCGTATTTAATGAGAGCAATGCGCGCAGAGCGATTCGGGTCGTACTCGATCCCGAGAACCTCTGCGGAGACACCGTGCTTGCGTCGTCTAAAATCAACCTTGCGATATTTCTGTTTGTGACCACCACCAATGTGGCGCGACGTGAGCCGGCCGTAGCTGTTGCGACCGCCGCTCTTTTTCTTCGGCTCAACAAGGCGCCTTTCAGGCCGCCACTTTGTGATTTCATCGAAAGCGGGCAGCGACTTGAAACGGAGCGTCGGCGTTAATGGACGAAATTCTTTTAGAGCCATAACAATCTAAAATTCGATTTCTCTTGGTCAGATGAGATCGATTTTCTCGCCCTCCTTCAAAGTCACGATCGCTTTTTTCCACCTCGGCCGTCGTCCCATCGGTCCCCGCACGCGTTTCTCCTTGCCCGCATAATTACAAGTGTTCACATCGATCACTTTCTTTTGAAACAGGCGCTCGATTGCGTTCTTGATCTCAATCTTGTTTGCGCGCGGACTCACGCGAAAGACATACTTGTTCTGCTTCTCGCTCATCAGGGTCGACTTTTCAGTCAACGAAGCAGTTTGAATAATCTCGTGAGGCTCGTTCATGGCATTACTTCGCGTGTTCGCTGCCGCCAGCCGGGCGACTCCGTTCCGCCAATCTTTCCAGCGCCTTCTGGGTGACGATGATTTTCTCGAAGGCGAGCAATTGCTCTGTGTTTACATCGGAAGCGGTGGCAAGGGTCACCGGTTTGACGTTCTGTCCAGACTTCAAGGTGTTTTGATCAAACGCATCTGAGACCAATAAAACTTTCCGAGCGTCTGTTTGTTTTTTCAGTAACCCCACGAACGACTTCGTTTTGAGTTCCGGCACGACGAACTTGTCGATCGTCAAAACGTCACCCGCCTTGATGCGCTCGCTCAGCGCCTTTCGGAACGCCAGACGTCGCACTGATTTCGAAACCTTTTTTGAATAGTCTCGCGGCTTGGGTCCAAAGACGACGCCGCCGCCACGCCAGATCGGCGAAGATTTGTAACCAGCCCGCGCACGGCCGGTGCCTTTCTGCCGCCAGGGTTTTGCGCCAGACAGATCGACTTCCGCTTTCGTCTTGGTGTTGGCGGAACCCGAACGACGCGCCGCGCGCATGGCGACGACTGTATCATGGACGGCCTGCGAACCTCTCCCGTCTTCGATCAGTTCAATGCCGGCTTCTTTGGCAGCGGCTTTGGTTAAAACTTTTGCGCTCATTTCTTATCGCACTGTTATCGCCGGCTTCTTCGCCGCCGTAGCTTGATCTGCTTTTTTGTGCTGTTGGTGCTCCGCAATTTGCGCGCCGGGATTCTTGATTGCCGGCCTGACGATGACATAACTACCATTCGCTCCCGGAACTGCGCCGCTAATCAAAATAATCTTTTCCGCTTCGCGCACCTGCATGACCTGAAGATTCTGCACCGTCACACGCTCGTCGCCCATGTGACCAGGCATTCCCATATTTTTCCAAATGCGCCCCGGAGTAGAACGATTGCCTACCGCACCGATTCGCCGGTGCGTTTTCGAACCGTGCGCCGCGCCCTGGCCATGAAAGTTATGCCTCTTCATTACACCCTGAAATCCTTTTCCTTTCGATCGGCCAATCACATCGACATAGTCGCCCGCCTGAAATTGCGTAACGCTCAAATTGATTTCGCCTTCCGGAAGATCGTTAGTCAGGCGAAACTCGCGCACGAATTTTTGCGGCTCCACGCCAGCTTTTTTGAATTCGCCAAGCAGTGGTTTGGTCACGCGCGACTGCTTCTGCACGCCGAACCCGACTTGCACGCCCGAATAGCCGTCGTTTTCTTCGGTCAAACGGCGCAGCAAAACGTTATCGCCGGCCGCAATCACGGTCACGGGACGCAATCGACCTTTGGCGTCGTAAACGCTGGTCATACCAATTTTTTGTCCAAGAAGTCCGATGCTCATGACCGTGCGATTGCAAATCTTTCAGAAGGGCCTCCGCTTAAATCTTAATCGTAATGTCAACGCCCGCAGGCAAATTCAATTTCTTTAATTCATCCACCGTCTTCGCGGTCGGCTCGATGATATCCAACAGCCGTTTGTGGGTACGAATTTCAAATTGTTCCATCGATTTTTTGTCAACGTGCGGAGAACGATTCACCGTGAATTTCTCAATCAACGTCGGCAGCGGAATCGGACCGGCCACGCGCGCCCCCGTACGCTTCGCAGTCTCAACGATCTCCACCGCGGATTGATCGAGCATGCGGTGATCGAACGCCTTCAATCGAATTCGGATGCGCTGGCCATTACTCATTTGGCCTCCTTCTGATCGAG
>Ga0193735_1000025_pt1 | contig 52630 bp, 63 predicted proteins | sample U1m2metaG_FD_145080 | JGI IMG/M metagenome (GOLD analysis project Ga0193735, IMG submission 145080) | Soil microbial communities from a riparian zone of the East river system, Colorado, United States - U1m2 | ecosystem: Environmental > Terrestrial > Soil > Riparian zone | place: USA: East River... | reverse complement strand
CTAAATCCAAACCACTATCAGACAAGGTAAAAGAGGACAAGCCAGCTATAACCTACAAACTTAACGATGGTACACCCACTGACACTAAATCCAAACCACTATCAGAAGGAGAAGGGAAGAACAAACCAGCTATGACAAAAGAACTTAGCAATGACGGACTAACAGATGACAAACCAAAGTCTCTACACAATGAAGATAAGGCAGATTTATCTAATGAAGACAAGTCCACAAATGACAAATCTCATGTCGGAGGCTTACTTGGACCATCGGATAATACTGACCCTGTTGATAATGAGAATATTGACCATGACGGAGAAAAGACCACTATTACAAACGAAAGGGATCCATTTGCTGGTCTGAAATAATCAGTAACAAAAGATGGAAAATGTACGCTTGATAATTTTTTACTTCTTTCTTTAAGGTCTAGTTATAAGATATTTTAACGGACAATCATATCAGATTTTAAGAGAGCCTTCTTCATCATAATTTTAATAAGAATGGATGGGAGAATATCGATTACCATGAATTCCGAATTTGATCCTGATAAGTTTAAAGCAAATCAACGACAAAGCTGGGATAGTGTGGCCGATGGATGGCAAAAGTGGTGGAAAACTTTTGAGAATGGAGCACAACAGGTTAGCGATAGATTAATTGAACTCGCAGGGATTAGGCCAGGACATCGAGTATTAGATATAGCAACTGGTATTGGCGAACCAGCAATTAGTGCAGCAAAAATTGTTGGTAAAGACGGGCACGTTACCGCTACAGATATCTAAAATATTTACTGTCTTTGATTTGGACCTGTTCATACAATTAAATGATCTACATAGTATAAATCGGTTGAGAACTGTCCCAACCATCTATTTAAATTATTGTAGATAATTTGTATGTACCAATGACAGTTGAGGATCTTAGCGCCACTTCAATCATTATTTTTCTTATCGGATTACTAGTTTCTACTCTCGTAATTTACGTAGTAACCTTATTTATGAGACAAAGAAGAAGTATGAAATTAGCCCTATTTACTGCAATCATAGGATCGATAGTATATGGAATTGCCTATGTTTGGCTAGGAAATGGTTTTCTTTCTGCTGTCCTGGGTGGAATAGCATGGCTATTGGCTCTAAAAGCAATTTATCACATGGGGTGGCTAAAAGCCTTGATAGTGGCAGTAGGCATATGGATAATCACTACTGTTATAGGTGTTCTGTTGCCCAGCGCTATAGGCCCTCTTTAATAACAATCCAGCGTACATCTTTCAATAAAGAATGGTCGATAAAGCAATTCCATTCTTGTCAAAATAAAAAAATAAAAAGCCTGACAAATTAATTTCGATGGTAGTTCAGGAATTTTTTCGTCAGATAGTCATAAGGATTATCATTTTAAGAGAAAAATATATATATTGTAATAGACATTACATAATGTCAGGTGATATGCAAAATTGTGGAGAGATCCATGGGGATTTAGAGATAGATTTTTTGAACAGATAGACAAGGAATTTTCGGAGGCGGAAGATATGCTAAACAGGATGTTCAGAACGGTAAGAGAAACTGGCACTACTGCATCTCAGACATTGCCGTACTTCTATGGATACCAAGTCACTATAGGACCTGAGGGAAAACCTCACATAAGAGAATTTGGTAATATAAGACCTTCTTCTAAGGGACTGATAGAACAAAGTACTGTCCGCCAACCACTTGTAGATACCAGATTCAACGAAAAGGAGAATATAATGGTAATTACAGCAGAGATGCCTGGCATAACTAAAGAAGATGTAAAGGTATCAATGGGAGAAGGACTGGTAACAATCCATGCAGAAAAGGGCAATAAAAAATATCATACAGAGCTTCCCGTAGATAAAGAATTAGACATTGATTCTACAAAGGCCAGCTACATAAATGGAATATTGGAGTTAAAGATACAGTACAAAAAAACTCTAAAGCCAAAATCCAAAGAAATAAAAGTTGAGTAGCTCTACTAGTCAACTAAATCATTTTTTTCTTTTTTAATATTATTGGAGTATTTTTAAATGATACTTAATAAGAGTAACCAAATATCTCAGGTTGTAGGAAATAAATCTGAATTTTTAGGACCGAGGTTCAATGATACTAACGTAGAGGCTTGCTTGGATCATGAACCTTTGTCATCAAGTCTAGTAAACTCCATAAGAAAAGAAGTTCGATTAAAACCAATTCCCAGCAGAATCGATTATAATTTTTTTAATTATTGTTCTACCTGCGAATTGAAATATCCAAAACAGATAATGCGTTGTAAAGACTGTAATCAGAAAGTTAGGACCAGACCATGGCATCGTTCAAAGATTATAGATCGCAAGAGAATTTAATACAATGAGATAGTTAAGTTGATATCATGAAAAGACTGATTAAAGTCGTTTTTCTGGACATTGGCAGAGAAATTTCGATAGAGTTGGATGATTCACGTTCTCCAAAGACTGTTCAGGCAATACTTGAAAACCTACCTATTGAGGTTAAAATCAATAGATGGGGTGATGAGCTATATACTGATAAGACTCAGATTGTAGAGAAGGAAAAAGATGGGAAAAGACAAGTAAATTTATTCGATGTTGCCTATTGGCCAGAAGGGAATGCATTATGTCTGTTTTACGGACCAACTCCTATTAGTGAAGAAGGAAAAATTCTGGCTTATTCTCCTGTAAATATAGTGGGAAGAATTATTCCTCATAATAATGAAAAGGAGAATGTATTGGGAAAGATCAAAGATAGTACAAGAGTAATCTTCAAGTAAATCAAATCCTGCTATTTTTTTGATCCTAAGAATTAAGCTGAAATAACGCTAAAATTTTCCCTATCATTCTATGACCTGTAATATTTGAACTCTAGAGTTTCTTGTGTCAGTAATGTAAATACCTACTCCTTCATCATTTACCGCAATATCTTCAGGCTTGTGTAGCTGTTGAGCACCCTTGCCATCCGATCCCCAGCTAGACAGATAGTTCCCTGTATTATCAAACATTTGAACTCGCGAATTTATTTTATCTACAAGGTACACGCGATTATTAGAATCAATTGCGATACCAGGGACAGTTTCAGAGAATTGACCCGCTCCTGTTCCTAAAGACCCCCACTGTCTAACAAAAGTATCTTTACTATCAAAAACCTGAACTCTATAATTTTTCATGTCAGTCACGTAAATATTGTCATTAGCATCGATTGCAATCCCATGAGGAGTATTAAATTGACCTGGACCTACGCCCTTTGATCCGAGAGTTCCTATAAAAGTACCATTATCATAAAATTTTAGAATCTGGTTCGCATTTGAATCAGTCAAATAGACTTTGCCAAGAGAATTTACCGCAATTTGATGTGGAGCTCTCATAAAATCGCGACCCCCTGTGCCATTAAATCCCCATTTTGTGATGAAGGTCCCATTAGGATCGAATTTTTGAACTCGATGATTTTTAAGCTCAACTGTGTAAACAAATTTTCCTTCAGGGTCAACCGTAACGTCATGCAAACCCAAAAATTCTCCATCACCAGTTCCTTCAGAACCCCAACTAGTAAGAAATGTACCATTTGGAGAGAATTTTTGTATGCGTTTGTTTCCGGTATCTCCTACGTAAATGTTACCAAGATTATCAACTGCAAGACTATGAGGAAAAGCAAACCGTCCTTTTTCAATGCCGTTCATTCCAAGCTGCTTTAAATATTTGAGCTCCGTTTCCTGAGAATATACAGCAGTACAGCAAAAAGGATTTTGATAAATTATTATCCCAAACAATGCTACAATAAGCAAATAAGTTACAGATTTTTTTACTCCCGACATTGAAACTATAAAAAATTATGGTATTGAAAAATAAATGTGTATGCAACCTAATGACTCTACTTACATTAGTAACTCAGTAGTCCCTAAGATTCTGTGTCTGCATACGGATGTGGATTATCGTAAAAATTTAATTAAGTCACCTAAATTAGCTATCTGAATTAGGAGCGGTATAGAGAGGCAGATGACACTCTTCACACTTATAATAGAGAAAATCAAAGTCAGAACATAAAGTCATCACATCATGACATCGAGGGCATTCAATTTCGTTTTCAAGATTATTCTCAAACAGTGTTGGTTTAGTATGTTTTTCGAACAGATATTGTATTGACTTTGAGTTAGATCCGACCTTCATGGTCAATCTACTCTTATTTATACAATATATTATAAAAGAGCTACAAGATCCAATTCGTGTTAATGATTTTCAAAAAAATGATTGGTTAATGACATATATCTATTGTCCTTGTATCTAATGAATAATTAGGATATCAATAAAAGTATCATATTCTAAATTTGGAAATTCTTTAAAAGGAGAACTTAATCCCGACTCTTCATATCGATATTTTTGCTGGTTTTTCATATCAGTCGAATGGTACAACGCTTAAATACTTGATCAGCGTATATATAAGTAATTAAATCGTTATAATGTCAAAGCTAATTACGTGTTCAATTTGTAATATAAAAGAGAATAAGATGGTTACTGATTTAGTATCCGGTGAGATCGTGTGTAGTAACTGTGGAACAGTCGCGATAGATGGTATGGAAGAAAATGGTAAGGAATGGAGAAATTTCAATGACCCTGAGACAGATAAGAGTAGAATAGGTTTGCCATTTTCTCTCGCAGTGCACGATATGAATTTATCGACTATGATTGGCAAAACAAACAAGGATTCTACTGGACAATTTATTGATTCAGGAATGCAAGCTAGAATGAACAGACTACGAATATGGGATTCACGTACTCTTTTCCGTGATAGCACTTCACGTAATTTTACTACAGCCTTCATGTTATTGGATAAACTGAAGGATAAATTAGGTCTCACACCTTCAGTAGTTGAGAAAACCGCATACACATACAGAAAGGTTCAAGAGGATGGATTAATAAGAGGCAGAACTATAGGCGCTGCTCTTGTTGCATGCCTCTATATATCGTGCAGAGAACTGGGAGTGTCGAGGACAATTGATGAACTTGCTGAAGCAAGTAACATAAGCAGAAAGGCCATCACAAAAATTTACAGGGATATTGTATTTCACTTAGGAAGAAAAATACCAGAAATAAATTGTTTCCAGTGTATAGAAAAAATTGCAAATAAAATCCAATTGAGTGAAAGGACGACAAGGCATGCAAGAGATCTTATGAAAAAAGCACTCAAATTAGAATTTTCTGCAGGGAAAGATCCCATGGGATTTGCGGGAGCAGTACTATATGTATCACTCCAAATGGAGGGGAAGACAGTAAGACAGGTTGACATCGCAGATGCTGCAGGAGTTACGGAAGTAACTATTAGAAATCGAGCAATGGATTTAAAAAACCGGCTCCATTTGATTTAACTAGGTTTTATTAACTGCATGAGAGGAGCTTGAGAAAAAAACTATCATTTTACATTACTATGTCGTAACCGTAATATCTGATTCTCAGATGAATGTATTCTGTGATTCTACTTCAATACAAACTGTATCAAAAATATTTTAATCCTTTGGATGATATTAACATCTATTGGTAAGTAAAGATGTAGATGTACTGTTTTCACTCTACGGTATATATGATCGAAATAGAGAATCTATTCTCTGGTTCCTTGAAGATTTCAATGCAAAAAGCTATGAAGAATATAAACAAAAATATCATGGTACATCTCAAGAAAGATGCCATTTTATTCGGGTTTGTGGTTTCTTTGAGCTTTCAGGTGCTTTAGTAAAAAGGCAACTGATTGATACTAATCTATACTTTGATGTTTTTAATCCTAGTCCCTTCTGGCAGAAGGCAAAATCAATAATAGAAGGAATGAGGGAAACAAGACCATTTATTTATGAAAATTTTGAGCTTCTAAACGAAATGAAACTGAAGTGGGCCAAGAGAAGGACAAAATAATAATTAACAAATAATAAAAAAATAGTTATTGATAATTGATAGAAATATTATATAACATACTTTTAATTGTCATCGTATGTCAGTGTTAAATTAGAGAAACGCTTGGAGAAAGTCTATCAGATGGTTAAAGAGAAATAAGGACAAAAATTAATGACTATTATAAATCAAAACAGTTGGTTCTAGATAATATTGATGTCAAAAATAACGAATTTGATACCTGATGTTAATTACTCATTTGTCAACTTTAGTCCAAAGGGTTCTGTAACAGAATTACATGTTTCTACTAATAATTCAGAATACCTTCTTGTATCGTACACTGTCTTTGAATTTACTAATTCAACTGGAATACTTCTTTTTCTTGAATTTTTTCGATAATAATCCGTTATTACATATTTCAAAATTTGTCCTGCTTTAGGAGATTTACCTGCATTCTTTAATTGCAGTAATGCATCCAGTTCAACCGTATTCCTATTTTCATACTCGTCTACATTTTTCGATATCCTCTTTGTTAGAACCAAATCATTTATGGAAACCTTCCTATATTTCAAAAGCTCCAGATGCATTTGAAAAATATCCCTAACTTTTGGCATCAAATCTCTAACTTCTTTGATCGAGTTAGCTTCTGACATTATGTTCAAAATATCTTGCTGAACGTTTGAAAAGAATTCAGCAGTGTCATGTCTTCTTGCTTCTATTCCCCTCATTTTTACAGTTCCATCTTCAAAGACACCAAAGTAGCGATTAGAAACTGGCAGTATAGCATTATTCTTTGAAGAAACAAATACAATCCACTTGTATATACCTTCAAATGAAATTGGAAATCCAGTTTTGTTTTCTATTTCAGTTTTTAAATCCTTATAATCATTGTTTATAACATCTTTCTTTTGTATCCAAATGGAATCAACTATGGCGTGGAGGATTTTAAATCCATGTAATTCTGCTATCCTTATTGTTTGTAATAAAATCTGTCTATCAAAAGCGCATACTGCAATATGTGCGTCTATTCTACCAAATTTGGCATTATTAAAACCTAGATAACCAAAACTTGTAACTAAAACCCATTTTAGAGCAGTTTGCCTTTCATCATAAATCTTTTTTAATTTGGGATCTGTGATTGAGTTTCTCTTATCTTTATAGATTGCTCTCTTCTTTAGTAATATTTCTAGTGATATAGGAACTATCCCTCTTCTTTTTTCACATATATAATAATTTAGTAATTCTGGAACACGTAACTTGGAATGAGAACAACAGTTACAAATTACAGTCTCAGCTGATATATTTTTTTTAAACATTATATTAGGATAGAGAGAAACAAAATCAAGTTCAGCAACTTTTTCATGCACACCCCCAATTGGCTCAAATATCAAACCGCCGCGATCAGCAACTAAAAGATCTCCAAGCGACTTTGGATGTTCTGCTAGTATGGGCTTCCATGGAATAAGTATATCGTTTATCCTAGCATTATAGAATTGTAGACTGCTCATACACTTTCCAATAGAGGCCCTGGATGCCGTATGCAATGGTAATCTACAAATCCTCGCAAGTTCATACAATCCTTGAAGACCAGATTCATTTAGAACAAAGGAATTGTCTGTGTCAATGTGTACCCTTCCAAATAACTTTGTAGCTAATGGTTTGAAATATATCTTACCATAAGAGAAATATGATATTCCCTCTCTCTTAGGTCTGTATAAAGGTACACCTTCTCTATCTAGGATTAAATCTACTTGATTGATTTCCGATCTGTACGTTAGATAAGGAAATGTAAATGAATCACCATCTTCTGTGAGAATAAAATCGGGATTAATTTTTTCTATTTCTTTAACAAGTTGATATAAAATATCTATTTCAGTACCCTGAATATGAATAGTATCTTTAATTCTGTCACAGTCTTGTATAGATACCGATGCTATTGAATCTGTAACTCTAGGTATCTTTCCTTCCTTTATTTTTGGATATACTTTTATATGTATGTTATTAAATAATGGTAACTCATATTCTGTAGACCACACATTATCCTCTTTGTCCACCCAATTAAGTTTTGAATTAGATACATGAATTTTACACTTCATGAGTGGAAAAATATCATGTTCATAAAAATAGGATTGTTCTGGTAGAATGTCTACATTGTATATTCTAAATTGTCCAAATCTTCCCATTCTCTCAATTTTTTCTGCTAATTTTAATGAGTAAGTAGAATCTTTTAAGTCCAGTTCAAGAACTTGAGATCTCTTCATATCTGCTATCAATTCAAATTTAGAAAGAAAATTATGTTCTTTTATCATGGAAAGTATTTCATTATTCTCTATGATAGATTTTAATAAAGACTTTTCAGAAGCAACATAGATTTTATGATTCCAACTCTTGTCCACCACTCTTATCGTTGTAGAATCAGCTTTTTTTATCCAGAAAATCATGTTACCATTTAAAGCATATGCATCAAATAACCAACCAGATATCATTTTGTTATAATGAGTTTAGATACAAATTTATCAACTAGAGTACTGCAGCACAAAATTAGCTTGTTGTAATTCTCTATTCCAGATTTTTTTATACGTTGATGTACAATTAGATGAGGCATGATCTCTTTCTTACCAATTCTGAACTATATAATAAGAAGAGATTCTATGAGGGGCGGGGAGGGTTATAAACAGTATATAATATAATGAAAGCAGGTAGGTAAAACAGAATACAATACAATAAAACAAAATAGAAATACTACTAATCGTTTTAGAATTCAATCTTTCCTATTCTGCCATTCCGATAATCCTCTAAAGTTTTATCAATCTCTTCCTTACTATTCATAACAAATGGTCCGCACTGTACTATTGGTTCATTCAGAGGCATTCCTGCAACAAGCAATACATCCAAAGGAGATCTTGCATTCTCAGATTCACTAATGGAAACATATTCACCGTCATTTTTGAACACAATCAAGTTCTTTTCTCCCACCGTTATTTTGTTTTTTCCAAAAAGACCTTTACTACTAATAACATACGCAAATGCATTATAATTTTCGGGGATGGGTTGAATTACTTCCGCACCTGGTTGCAGGGTAAAGTGCAAATACAAAATAGGAGTCAACGTGCTGATTACAGCCTTAGTATCAAGGTAATTTCCTGAAATAACTTTAATCGATACTTTACCATTAGCCGTCTTGACTATAGGAATTTTTGTGGAAGGAACATCCTGGTAATCTGGTTTGATCCATTTATCAGTTTTGCGAAGATTTATCCACAGTTGAAATCCATGCAACCTGCCTCCACTTTTAGCAAACTCTTTTTCTGGCATCTCTGAATGAACTAAACCAGATCCTGCTGTCATCCACTGAACATCACCAGGTCCAAGCTTACCAGAATTTCCCTGAGAATCTTTGTGTTCGAATCTTCCTTCAAGCATGTATGTAACAGTCACAAAGCCTCTATGTGGGTGGTCTGGAAATCCTCTTCCCTCTTGCGGTAACAAATCTAACGGGCCCATCTCATCTAAAAGTAAGAAAGGATCCAGATTCCGAATAGATCGTGAAGGAAAGGATCTATGAACGATAAAACCATCACCTTCTGGAGTTTCATCACTTTTTTCCACAAGTCTTATTGATCTATACTTGTTTTCATCGGATTTATCAATAATATCACGCTCTTCCCCAATTTTTTTCATATTTTATATTCAATAATATTATATTTAAGTAAGGTAGTAATTCCCGACCTACTCAGCTACAAATATGCATTTTCGATACAATTTCAGGTAAACTTTTCACAACGATATTTGGGAATAATATATAATTCTGCTATTCAAATGATAATATCAAATTATGAGGATTTTGATTCCAAATTCATTCTAATACTAAAGCTATTACGACGGGATTAGTATGCCTAATCTTATTAAATATTCTAATCAGAGTTGTTACAAACCCATATTTCTTGTCAATCATAGAATATACCATTGACGATTCTGCCGAATCTGCAAAGTTTACTTTCCCATCAAACCAGCTTCCCTTTACATTTCCACGTATATCACAAGGGGCAATCCTTACATGTGGATTGTTTCTAATTCGCTTAACCTTGCCAGATTTGGCATCAGTTCTAAAGTATATCAAACCTTGGTAAACTACGAACCAGATGGGAGTTCTAACTCCCGTGCCATTTTTCCTAAATGTTTCAATGTTAATATACTTGAATTTCGATAATTGGGAGATTTTATCTTCAGACATGTATATAACTTTCAGTATCGTAAGGTCTTATTAGTGAATCTTTTTGTAGAATTCTATCGTCGTACTGATTCATGAAACACTTAACGGAGCCATTAAGTGTTAGTAACGCTAATCCTGTCTGTTTATTATTCATCTTTTGGTTTAATATTTCTGAAATTAAAATAGAGTGCCAAATCATAGATAATCTTTATGACACCACTTAATAGAAATGGTGCTGCAAATGATAAAGTCGATTGAAAGATATACCCAAATAGCGAAGGAGATACTGTTTGTGCAATATTTCTTGAAACATTGGTTAATCCCAAAGCAGCAGTTCTCTCATCTTCACTGACAATGGCTACTATGTATGATTGTCTCGTCGGAACATCCATCTGCGACAGAGTCATTCTGACTAAATAGAGTATAATGGCCAATGGTAAAGAGGGTGCAAAAGCAAGCAAGATGAGCAAGATATTAGATGGGATATGTGTAAATACCATTGTATTTACAAGACCTATTCTATCGGCAATCTTTGCAGCTGCAATATAAGAAAAAGCAGTTAAACAATTCGCAGCTGAAAAAATATAAGACAAAACAGCAAGGTCAGCTCCAAATCTTGTAAAGAACCACAGAGACACAACACTTTGAATTACAAAACCCCCTGCAAATGAATCAATTGCAAACAATGTGGAAAGCTTGGCAACAATCTGTTTTGATCTTGGAGATAGGGTATGCTTAACCGTCCTCTTCGTATTGAGTTTAATTTCAATATCTTTTGAGATCATGAAGTAGATAATCATAATAAATAAGCCAAGCATGCTGTACAAGGTAAATAGAATCTTGATTGATTCAACTTGACTTAATCCATAATAGTGATATTGTAAAAGAGATGGTAAACCAGACAGTAAGATGCCTGCAGACATGGCAAACGTTCCTACCATATTATAGAGTGCATATATTGTGTTCATCATTTTTTTATCTTTAATTGTTTGTGGTAATATTGCCTGTTCTATTGTAAGGAAAGCACCAGTCTCTGATCCAGTAACATTAATAATTCCTATAAACGCTGCTAATATTAACATCAAATAATTGTCTGTAAATGTGAATATTAATCCAGAAACTGACATTAATGAAGCATAAATAATAAGAAGCCTCCTTCTCCCAATTCTATCTGCATAAAAGCTAGCAAATAATGTAAAAATCACGCTGTTTACAAGTGCCGATCCTAAAAGTAGACCTATCTGGATGTCATCAAACCCTAATAACTTTAGATATATGGCTATGAGAACACTAAGAAATCCATAGCCAAATGTCCTCAAAATTCTTACCGTAAGTAACAGCTTTCCATCTCGTGAAATCCAGGTGAGAGAAACATTCATAGGATTTGATTATTTCACATTGAATTTTTATCGAATATTATTTTCGAGTTTACAGCAGACAGAAATCTTTTTACTATAATTTCCTATTTAATGGCTATTCCATTTCAAAATATTCTCTGCCAATTTGGGAATAACACCCTACTTCACTCTTAATCATCTCAACTTCTATCTCGAACGTTCCACTGCCTTTTTTAGATCCTCGAATAACATTACTGGATGAAATTCAACCTTCGCTCCGAAGTCTTGAAATAATGGTTCAGCTATGTCTGGTATCATGTCAGCACTTTCAAGGTTAACAATAAACGCAAAAGTCCTATCTCCACCTGCTTCAAAAAAATAAGCTGCTTCAGCATTCACTTTTTTGATATAATTCTCAAGATCCTGCAAAAATTTTGGATTCTTTACCATTTTATTACCCGCTTCTGTTGAAATTTGAGCTCTGACCAGAAATCTCATTAAGTCCTATTATCCTGTATCGTATAAAAGTCTTTGATTTAACGGGCTTCCACGTATATGAAGCTTAAATAGTTATGCAGGCGATTCATTCAGCTATCCTGCACAAAAGAGCAGCAATAGAACTTTGATGACTTAAACCCCCAACCAGATTCCAGATAATATTTATAATAGTACTAGCTTCGATAGGAACGATCGGAAATCAGGTAACATGAGATTTTGACTCAGATAAATTGCCACTTGTTTAACAGGGTTGAATTTCTGTCCCTATAGATCCTTCCCACAATTGAAAAATTTTCTTGGGATGACCACCGTTACTCTTAGTTCTATGCATTTTTATGAGTTCCTTCTTAGATCACCTTATCAGGTGTTCCATAAGCAATTGGAAGTATTTCTTTTATTACCCGCTTTAGGGCAAATTTTCTCTGACTGTAATTTGATGATTAAGATGGATTGACATTATAAGAATATACATACTACCGCATCCGTACCTGTATCTATCCAATCATACATGATTCGAACCCTTCAATACTCCTGTGTAGGATTCATTACTGCATGTTAATGCAAAACGATTTGTCAAAATAATGTATATCAAAGCACTCAAATATGCTAAAGAGAAAATGAATTTATGAACAGAAGATTATTTCTTTCAGTAGTCGGTTTACTAATTGCAGGAGGAATTGTTGCACAACCATCTATTTCAAATCATACATATTCGCAGGTAGAGAAAAAAGTACTGAAAATTGGATACTTTCCTAACATTAACCATGCACAAGCAGTAATCGGTATAGGAAATGGGGATTATCAGAAAGCACTGGGCAACAATATTGAAATAAAACCTTTTGTTTTTAGTGCAGGTCCATCAGCCATAGAAGCTCTTCTTGCAAAACAGGTGGACGTTGCATATGTGGGCCCAAATCCAGCAATAAATGGTTATGTTGTCTCTGACGGAAAAAACGTCAAAATAATTTCTGGTGTATCAAGTGGCGGTGCGATATTTGTCGTAAGAAACGACTCGGGCATTAATTCAACAAAAGATTTTGCTGGAAAAAAGTTTGCCTCTCCTCAGCTTGGCAACACTCAAGACGTTGCACTGAGAAAATATCTACTTGACAATGGGTACAAGACAAAGGATAAAGGTGGAAATGTTGAGATACTACCCGTTAAGAATGCAGATATTTTGACATTACTATTAAAGAAAGAGATCGATGGGGCTTGGGTTCCTGAACCTTGGGGTGAAAAACTGATAAAGGAAGGCAACAGCAGACTTTTTTTGGATGAACGCACGTTGTGGCCAGATAAAAAATTTGTCACTGCCAACATAATTGTTAATCCAGAATATCTTCAACAAAATCCTGAAGTAGTAAGAAAATTATTAGAAGCACATGTTAATGAAACGCTATGGATAAATTCCCATAAAGCGGAGGCACTAAAGGCATTCAACGCTGAATTGAAAAGTCTTACAGGACAGACTATCCCAGATGAACAGCTCTCCGAGGCCTTTTCTAGATTAGAATTAACCTATGACCCTATAAAACAATCATTATTCAAGTCCGCCAGTAATGCCTTTAATGTAGGATTTCTTGGTAAAAGTAAACCAGATCTATCTGGTATTTATGATCTTACCATTCTCAATCAAGTCCTAAAAAAGAAAGGACTTCAGGAAATCGATGGCATTAATGTAGCGGCCAAATTAACAGACAACACGAATAAATCGGCTCTAGTCAACGTTACCAACAATTCCCTCCATTAACGATCCTTTGAAATCTGGATCTAGATCTAGGTGCACATTTTAATCCAAGAGCTTATTCCAAAAGGTAATAGTAACAAAAAGAACTGGAAGTAAATTTATCTTGGTCCGAGGGATACAGCACAGGAATTAGGACCTGCCTCCAAATCAGGCATTTGCATATCGTCAAATGGTAGCATTCTCTTATTGATATCTATAATTGTTTTGTAGTTCATTGGCCTTGATGGTAAAGTGTCTGTAACAAAATGAACAAATTCATCCTGAGTCATGGAAAGAGGTTTTATTTTTTTATTTAGTGAACCAATCGTGTCAGCTATTGGCACAGCATGTTTTAATGTAATTGAACTCCCATTAAAGTGCGCAGGGAGAATTACAGTATTCTCTGGTAAATGAACTATTTTTTGATGATAAGTTTCATACAGAAGTCCAGCATATTGTTTTGCTTCTTCTCTTAAGTCAGGTCGTCCAACACTATCAACAAACAAGGTATCTCCGGTGAATAAATAGGAATATTGAGTATTGTCTCGTGTGCCTTCCTTTCCATCAGTATCATCAGAATAGCTTATCAAAAAAGACATACTCCCATTTGTATGTCCAGGTGTGTGAATAGCTCTTAGCGAAATTTCCTTCGATATTTGTATTTGTCCGCCGTCTTTTATGAAATTGATATTAATTTCTGTATTTTGGCTATTGTACTCCTCTAGTGAGCTGAAGTACGCAAGGGTTTCAGCGTTTGTTTCTGAAGATAAGGTTTTAGCTAATTTTGCTACTCCAGAAACGTGATCAGCATGTTGATGGGTGTCGATTACCTTTATTATTTTCAATCCATTTTCCGTGGCAACATTCAGAAACGCCTCATAAATCTCTCGGCTTGGATCTATAACTACTGCTGTACCATCTTCTTTTGAAGATACAATATATCCCATACATCCCTTAGATATCCTTCTTACCTGCCATATTCTAAACGGAGCTTCGTTAGGAACTCCAACTTCTGCAACATCGTAGACTTTATTCCATCCTGCCATTCCGCCCTTGACACTTTTTACATTATATCCTAATTGGTTAAGCAATCTTGCTGCCATCATTGACCTATTTCCGTGAGAACAAACAGTAACAATTTCTTTGTCTTTTGGAATCTCTTTCAACAAATTAGAATCATTCAAAAATAAACGATCAACGGGGATCAATTTAGGATTTTGATGATTATCGTAGGATAATTTCCAAGATTCATATTCTTGAGGAGTTCGAACATCCAGAATAAAAATATCCTCATGATTATCTATTTTCTTTTTCAATTCATTCGGTGCTATTTCTTGACTATTTCCTGTCCTTTCGCCATTCATATGTCATCATAGATTACTAATTTCTATATAAACCGTGATTACAGAATATTAATCCTTGTCAGCTGAATCGTGAATTTTAGAATCTTTAATTAGATTCATTCCGACTGAACATTCAAGCTTATTCTTTGCTATCAACTATACAAACAAACCGATAGATGTCTCTTTATTCAGATTTGATCACAATCTGTATTCCATCTGGATCTGATACCATGAATTGGTCTCCATAAGCACCCTCTTGCTGTTTTCGCTGTTTAGAGCTGAAATAGTCGTTCTCAATAGTAGACCTAATTTTATTAAAAAAAGACACATCAGGAATGACAATAGTGAAGTTCTTCAATCCTGCCACATTACTGATTTGACTATGTCCATTTAGACTGTGCCAGGTATTTATTCCGATGTGATGGTGATACCCACCTGCAGAAAGGAATGCTGCACCCATTGGGGACCAATTTACAGTAATATCAAGCGCTAATTTTTCATGATAAAACTTCATTGACCGCATTAGGTTTGTGACTTTGAGATGCATATGTCCAATTCTTGCACCACTAGGAAACGGAATTGCCATCTCAATCTTTGCTTCACCCATCTCGGATACTAGGGACTGCAGATTGAGAGGCAATGTATCCATGAGAATACGTCCTTCAGGGTCCCAAGGCCAGTCTTGTCGTGGTCTGTCACGATAGACCTCAATGCCGTTATTTTCTGGATCTCTGAAATATAATGATTCACTGACTAGGTGATCGGCAAATCCGTCATACTGCACTCCGGAATTTTTGAGTGCTAGATAGGTTGAAGCAAGACTCTTTCTGTTAGGAACAAGCATTGCAAAATGAAAAAGGCCAGCTGAATGTGAAGAAGCTATCTTTGCATTCGCATCATGATGTAGTTGGAGAAAAGGTTCTTCATTTTGATCAGTGTCCCTGAAACCTAATTCGCAAACCAGATTACCATCATCGTCTTGATCTCTTTTTTTTGTTTGCAAGCCAACTTTTTTCTCATAAAATACTAATGTTTTGTCAATATCCCTGACTCTTAATGCAAGGCAACTCAATCTAATGAGATCATTAATTTTGAATCTAGACAATATGTTCTGTTTATTAGTGTTGGGTTAATATCATTTAAAACAATTGTATTTTTTTTGCTTTATGACATTGCTTTGAAATCAAAAATTATCTAAAAAATCCCTCAAATGAAATCAAACTCTTTAGAGAAGGTGACAAACATCTCTTACCGTCCTGCATAAACTGAATGCTACCTCATTTTAGAGCGAAATACGGACATATGTGCTTTCCATTCAACGAATAACAATTTGGAGGCACCTCATCATTAGAGTAACAAAAGGCGCGAATTCAGTATGCTATCAGCTCAATATAATTTATTATACAGGGGATTTATCTTGCAGTAGTTTCATTTAACATATTTTGACACATTAAATCGGCTAATTGTCTATTATCTCTTGTCAAATTTCTAAAAAAATTATCCATTGATCGATTTCTATTTATGACTTGATTAGCTCCTTTGGTTACATTTCCATTTGTGCAAGTTCCATTTTCATAAAGTATAGCGTGAATAGATTGAATATTTACATTCAGAGACACACAAATTAAAGCTATAACTAGAAACATCCAGATGAAAGTCGACTTGTTCAATCAGTATACTTGTAGTCTTTATCATTAATATGGGGAACGGAAGAATTTTAGGTTTAAATTATTCCTACAATAGAGTATAATAACACAAAAATCATATAACATGAATATAGAATATCATAAAATGCAGATTTAAATAAATATTAAGAAGATGAATATGTGTTTATATGCGAACCAGTTCTAATGTGATTTATGACTTTTTCTGCGTTTCACATTGTTTATCTTGTAAGTATAAGTTCTGAATAATTTTGAATGCTACGAAAAACCTAAAACAAGACCATATATTGGTAAATCGACTTGGCAAGATTGCTAAGAGATGTTCTGATCTCTTGTATAGCAATGTAGTTATTCCAATAGAAGATATCAAAATAATATCAATGCTTATTCAGGAATTTGTAGATAAATTCCACCATGGTAAAGAAGAAAAAGCATATTTTCCACGCATGAATGATAAGAATAATTATTCTGAAGACATTCGAAAATTCTTGATAGAGCATGAACTTGGTAGACGTATTGCAAAGATGTTGGTCCAGAGTCTGTTAGCCTGGGATAGTGGTATTGATTCAAGGGAACCAGTTGCCAGATTCCTGAATGCTTATTCGGTATTCATAAGTATACATACAGGTAAAGAAAATTTATTTTTTGATCTTATAGAAGAGAGAGGCAGCCTTTCTGAAGAAGAGCATTCTCTATTAATGAAACATTATAAAGTTTGTCACAGCAATGTCGGAGGTAAAGCTAGAGTCGAACAGATGACAAAACTGATAGGATACCTTGAAGAAAGAGATTGGATGAGAGAGTAATGTGATCAGTTAATGATTATTGATCTTGCCTACTCCAGAGCTATCATACGATTGAATTAAACTATTTGCAAATAATATAACTCGCAGAGTATCTATTACTGTTTAGTAGGAACAATAAGAGCATGAAAATATAGTTAATCTCATTGTCAAGTCTTTTCCTTACAAATCACTATTTTAGATATTTTTCTTCAGTTCAGTATTTTTCAATCCACATGACAAACACCTGTAAGATTTAGTCTTTTCAGTTTCCTTTTCACATATTAAATTCTCGCCACAGCATGGACATTTCATGGTTCTCTGAGATTATTGAATCATCGTTCTCATATTTATGCAAATCAATGAGATGTCAATTTCATGTTTATTTCATTAATTAAACAGGAGATTTGTTCCATATGACTACCTCTCCAAAATATCTTCCTACAGTTGGTACATTTATAGAATATTTTGTTAGAATGTAAAAGTCGCACTGGAATATCATACTTGATCGAATTCTTATCAATAATTGTGTCTAACAAACCATTGCAACTGGTACATAAATAAGGTACTTTTTGAGAATTAATAGATTTAATATTTAGGGAGCTAAAAATAGTAACTAGGTTTTCTATTTCAGTCATTTTGTAAGTTAAAATTGTATCGATCCCCTTTTTTTTACATCTTTTAAATAACATCCTATCGCTTGTTAAAACTACTCTGCCTTTATTCTTTGATGAATCTAAAATATCCATGTCATCGATATTAGGATCATAAATGGTATCAAATCCAAACATTCTTAATTTTCTGGCAATTTTACCAAGCATAGCATCAGCCATAAACGAATACTCTTTATTCCTTTGCATTATTTGTTAATCTTATTCAACAACATATTAGATAAAATTATCCATTATTTGGATTCATGAAGCATAATTATATTATCAACTTGTTTTATTTTTATCACCAAACACCGATTTCCTGATGTTAAATGAAAATCTCTCAACTTAACATCATTTTCCAGGTGGTGACTTCTATCGCTAAACGAAAAGCATTACTTTGACAAATTCTTCATACAAAGCCAGACAATAGTTGAAGGTGGTATTCGAATTCTGCGTGACAACCAATTACGATACAAGCAATTTAATGATTTGGTGTCCTTGCAACAGCATCTACAGTGTAGGTAACAGTAAAGGGTTCGCTGCTAATTTTATGAAAAACCAGCGCACTTCCTGTAAAATTGTAATGAACCTGTACTTATTTGTGTATCCGTGATCTTGACAGGGGTATCTGAAAACATTGTCATTGCAGAAATCGTAATGGTACTATTATTAGGTAAAGTGGCGTTAGTTAAGGTGACTGCCTATGCATTCATCGAGATGAATGATCCGATTGCAGCTATAATGACAAGAAATATGATAATTAATCCAGTTCCAAATTGTATGCCATTCATGCGAATTGAAAGAATTAGTGAAATAATAATTGTTTCTATCAGGAATGTTAATTAAATTATCAGCTGCCTATACGATTTATGGCTCCGATTATAGATCATCAAGTTTTCTACACCCAAAAAATTCCTAGAACCAAATATTTTCTAACTCTGTCCTCTTTCGTATTGCAATGTGAGTGAAATCTTCATTATTATCTATGCAACCATGCCAGTGCAACATAAAGGCAGGAACGCAAATAACATCACCTTTTTCCATCATAACAGTTTTTTCAATTTCTACCTCCGTTTTAGTAATGTCATTGGGTTCAATCAAGATTCTTTTTGCGAAAACTACAATACCCTTTCCTTCTGTGGCAATTAATATCTGTTCTGAAGCATGTATATGAGGTCTGGTCCTACATCCATCTTTGAAAGTCACATAATACATCTCTTGTTCCCTTGAATCATTTTTTTCTAATAGATTCTTAATTATGAAATCTCCAGTGAATTTATCTTTGTATTTTTCATTTGGTTCTTTCTTTGCAGATACAATACTCTTTTTTTGCATTATTACTTCATGCGATTCCCAATTATAAAAACTAAAGTCCGTTTGAATTCTTCATAAGTTTAGAAAAAAAATAATGCGATTACTTTGACACCATCTAATTTAGATGACCAGTGTCATTATTTAAAATGAACAAAAATCTAGGAACGATCACGATTTTAGATTTCAGCATTTCATAATACAGCAAAAATAATTTACCTCTAGCAATGAAGAATGAGCTAGTCTTACTGTAATTGTTCCTTCAGAAGTTCGCTCACAAGCTCACTAACTCAGATGCTTCTCAAGAAATGATAATGTCTTCTGCCAAGCATCTTGAGTTTCCTTCGGGGCGTAATTTTCCCCAGATGGATTTGCAAATGCGTGACCAACTCCTTTGTAGATGTATATCTCATTTGGTATACCAATAGAATTTAAGGCCGATTCAAATGCCTTTACAGTGTCAACCTGTATTGACCTATCTTGATCCCCAAATATACCAAGTACAGGCCACTTTATGTTTGCAAGGGTCGCATTGTCTGTTACCAGACGACCATAATATATGATGGTAGCTGCTAGTGGGTGATCCTGGCTGTTTAGAGCAAGCTGCAGTGATTGTGCTCCTCCAAAACACCATCCCAATGATACTATCTTCTCTGCATTAACATTAGGGAGTGAAGAGACGTATTTTACTGCTGATTTCAGGTTAGCAGTTGCAATATCCTGATTGTTCCTGACATATTGCGTTAGTTCGGATGAACGATTGCTGTCAGTGGTAACCTCACCTTTAAACAAATCAGCAGCTAGTACTACATAGCCATTTCTAGCTAAAAGATTTGCCATATTCTTGATATTGTCGTTTAGTCCCTTATTTTCATGGATCATTATGACTGCCGGAAGTCTATCGTTTTTATTAATTATATTGCTCTTGGTCTCGTTTGAAGTAATTGGGTACACCAGATATCCTTTGGCTTGATCAAAATAAGTTACGGTCCTATTTTGTAAATCAACACCAGCGTTAGAAAGGTCCAAACTAGTAAGGGCCGTAACATTCGTTAATTTACTCGGTGATTGAGCCTCTACCAAATTCAAAAAACTGTTTGATATTATTCCTGAACCAACTAGAACGATGAGGAAAAAAATTCCAGTATATACTTTTTTCACACATGATTATGAAAAATATTGCTTATATTTTTTATGCAAGCTCATTACATTCACAAACAATGTAATAAACTAATCTTATCGTAGGAACTCGTAACATAGTTAAAATTTGGATTAAAGTGAAAAATCATTTGAAATGAGGTATCAAATTTACATCTGACTTTAAGATTAGTCGATATCAACAAGAACCTTTCTTCTTTTAAATAAAATGCTAATCTGATATATTGGTTGTCTTCCTAGGTAACAATAAAAATAATTGAAGCTATCTATTATAGTTTATGATAGAAACCTACTGTATCTTAAATTAAGGATTGATAACCGATTCTTTTTTATAACGCGATAAATTAATGCAATACGAAAGTAACGTGAGAGAAAATTTTATTCTATTAAGATATGCTGCAGCTGGAAGTACTCTAATAGCCGGAATATTGCATCTCTCATTGGTCGCAAACGTAATTGATAGAAACTTTAACACAGGTATATTATTTTTGCTAGGAGGCCTAGCTCAAGTATTTTGGGTTCTTCCTACTATCAGAGGTTGGAATAAAGTTTGGTATTATGTGGGCATTGGAGGCACGTTGACATTAATCTTAATTTGGGCAATTACAAGGTTTCCTGGAAATCCAATTAATGGCCGAGGAGGTTCGATCGGAGAAACAGCAATTGCAATAGAAGTATTTCAAGTAGCTTTTATTGTCTTGAGCATAATTATCTTATGGAAAGATCCAAAGGTAGGCAGATAAAGATTTTAAATTGGAGCAATGGTCAGAACCTTGTTTGGTAACTCATTAATTGATTGACAGGAATATTGGAACCAATTATTAGCCGAAGAGTCAAAAGACATCTGTGTAATTCTTCTTTACAGTAATAAAAATAATATAGGATAGTAAGAACTAAGTAGTGACGAACTATATTATCTTATGATTTATGGATGTGGGCTTTAATTTTTTCTTGCATCTCAGGTTTGAGTACGTCCTCACGTGTGTATCCGTGGTCTTTTATGGCATGATCTATTAAATTGTTCATTAATTCCTCCTCTGTATCACCCTTTCCTACATAATCGCAGTCGACTCCAACTTCTCTACAAGAGACTGATAACATTGAAAATTATAAAGAGGAATAGTATTTAAGTATGCTAATAAATGAGTTTTCAAAGAATTGGTAATTTTATGGAAAGGTTTTATTCGCTAACAGTGGGGGACTTGCAGTTGTTGGACTTGCAGTTGTTGGTGCTTCTTTAAGATTAAGGGTGAGAGTAACTGCATTTGATAATGGTGTTTTTTTCGTTATATCAGTAAGTGTTATGTTTGCCGATATTTTATCCATCAACTTGTCATGAAATGTAGTTTTAAGTCCTTCTATGCCTCCGCCACTCTTAGCAGTAAATCCACCTGGAATTGAAGTAGTTCGTATCAATGTTCCATTTGGAGCAGTCACCTTCATTACGGCGTTTAATTTTTTACTTTTTAATGTTTCATCATCAATCGTATACTTTACATTTACTCTAACTTGATTTGCATCAGTATTTGTTAGAGGCACATAGCTTGAATTAGCTATCGAAATAACTATTCCTTGTTTAATCTGTGCAAATAGTGACTGGGCGTTACTTGTTATTGCATGAAAAACTAATATTGATGAAGCCAAGGTTAACACAATCATATATTTTGTTAATTTGAACATTGTTATTTATTCAGCCAGTAGTCATTACTTTTCCTAAATAAAAAATCTTTCTTATCAGCACTCCATTTACTGAATAAAATCTGCTTACTATGATAAGAAATTATTAACCGAAATTGAATCGTGCTTTGAGGACACTAAAAATATGTAGGTGAGTAATTCCGATACAGATTAGGTCTATTCTCAAAGCATTGAGTAATAAACATTGATAGAAATCTGAAAAATACCCTTGGTCAAAAATACATTAAGCTAAAAATCAACTTACCCAAGACTAGTCTTAGTTTTTTATAATTGAATGACCCGAAGCAAAAACTTCCACGATCTTAATCCATGCATTGGCCAAGTTTTGCGTATTATATCCTCCTCCACCCAGTCCAATAATTCTTCCATGAGAACTCTCATCAGCAATTCTATGCAGTACTTCAGCAGCATATTCGTGTGATTTTTCAGTATATCTCAAATGTGTTAATGGGTCCCCCGACAATCCGTCTGCTCCACATTGTAATATGATAAGCTCAAATTTCATAGAACTAATAAAATTTTCAATTTTCATAAAGGCTGATTTAAAATCACGATCGGTTGCACCGGGATGTAGAGGTAAATTTAGCTTGGTGCCTTTACCAGACCCTAAACCGTTTTCTGATTCAAAGCCGGTCCCGGGATATAAGTATGAACCGTCCTCATGAATATCAGCTATTATTACATCAGGATCCTGTTCAAATTCGTAGTATACGCCATCTCCATGGTGAGCATCGATATCAACATACAATATTTTCTTTAGATTGTATTTCGTTCTTGCATACATTATTGCAATCCCTATGTCATTAAATACACAAAAACCGCCGGCTGCATTCCTTCTTGCGTGGTGCAGACCTCCAATGGGATTAAATGCGTGAGCAATTCCATTTGTTTTCTTAATTACTGTGTCAAGAGCCAATAGTGTAGAACCTACCACATATAAGGAGGCCTCAAATACTCCTTTAAAGCAAGGCGTATCGCCTGAATCAAGATATCCAAATCCAGTTATTGAAGATTTTTTTACAAAATTGATATAGTCTTTGTCATGAAAAGAAGATATTGTGCTTTCATCCGCTAATACAGGAGAAAGTAGTTTCAAATTACCTGAGTCGATAGCCACTGATTGGCCAAGCTTTGACCAAAACGCATCAAGTCTGCTAGAATTCAACGGATGCTTCTCGCCAAAGGAATAATTTGACAGCTCCTTACCTATGATAACGGCGGTGTCGCACATTATCTATGTATTCATCACTGCAATATTAGTAGATTGTCAGTATAATCCAGCTACATTTTCAAAAAAAGACATTTTTTTAGCATAAAAATAAGACGGGAAAAATAGGCCTTGATAAAATACTTGGAACATGATGAGATAAGATGTTCAGCGAAATCTTCAAATTTTCAAAAATGCTTTATAGTACAAATACGATATTATTATGGATCAAAATGTGCTACGATATTGAAATCCCGGAGAAGGTCAAACAAAAAAGTGGAAATGTGTCAGATAAGGAAGACCAGGAAATTGAACTTGAAATGGAACCTATGACGGTCTCAAATTAATACAATTTTTTTTATTTATTTTCAATCACTAATGTAATTATTTCAGACTTAATTATGGCTAACTTGTGGCTAGCTTGTTAGGATCATAATCATGTTCAATTATCGCTCTACTGAATGTAAGTCTGATTAGCGTTATCAAAGTTCTTAATTATTTCATATTTATTTTCAAATTTATCATAGCTTACATACCCTAATTTAGGAAAAATTTTCAAAGGATTTTCCGCCATAATCGTTATTGTGCGTTCTTCGCCAAAGAATTTTTTGCAAAGTTCAACGCTCATAAATCTAACTCTGTCTTCATCCAGAATTCCAAGACTATGGAGATATTCATGTAAAAGTACCGTAAATAAATAAGCGTTGTATTCATCATTGGAAGTTGAATATTTCTTTACCAAGTCTAACACGAAACTATTCATGGCAATGACATTTGAACCTAATACGTGATAGGCCCCTACTCTTGTAGGCATTCCATGAAGCATCAGGCTCAAACCAGCTCGTTTCATTTTATATATTGAATTGACAGAAAACTTTACAAACTCAAACACTTCATTAAAGTCCTTCAAATATGATAACTTGTTATTATTACTGATTTGCTCTTCGGTTGAAATGGTTGACACTTATACTAACTTTATTCTCGTTTTGGGCCTATAAATCATGGGCCCACTTTTTTCTGTCATAGATGATGTTATTGATATCATTAGGAGTAAAATACAATACATTAGATTAATTAAGGAAATATGGTATATTTTCAATATATAATTCATCGCTGTACACTGGATTCGAGACGCTGGTCTTAATGCCAGAATTGTCTTGAGTTTTGTCATTTTAGGAGTACTATATCTAATTTTCTTGAGCATACTTCATAATCTTGGAGTGGGATATATGCCACTAGCGATTATCGCATCTGCAATGATCCTAGCACAATGGTATTTCTCTGACAAGATAGTATTATGGACTTCTGGTGCCAAGATCGTAGCAAAAGAGGAATACCCTAGACTACATGAAATTGTCGAAAGACTTTCAGCTAATAAAGGACTGCCCAAGCCTAAAGTTGCAGTGGTTAATTCCCTGGTACCAAATACTTTTGCTACAGGCAAGGGTGCTAAAAACTCTCTGGTTGCAGTAACTTCAGGGATTTTAGGCCTCTTGGATGATGATGAGCTTGAAGGTGTAATAGGATATGAATTGAGCCTCGTCAGGAGCAGGGACATTCTAGTTTTAACATTAGCTAGTGTATTCTCTACGGTTGCTTGATATCTTGCCCAATTTGGATTTTATAGTGGATTACAGACCAGAGATCGAAATACTGTGGGTACTACCGCTATAGTAGTGTTAGTTGCAATAATAACTTGGATAGTAAGCTTCTTAATTATTAGAGCAATTTCAAGGTATAGAGAATATTCTGCCGATAGGGGCGGAGCATTCATGACGGTAAAGCCAGATAAATTGGCAAACGCTCTTCTTAAGATAAGCGGTAGAATTTGAAATATTCCGCCAAAAGAATTAGAAAAAGTATTTTATTTTCACAAAACACATAGCCGATTATTGATAATCATGCAATCGTTTGTCCCTATGTAGTAGTATTTTCTTCTTAACTTCGACTTTGTGTTTATTCAAGATATGTTGATTAGCACAATTGTCATGCATTACCCCAATATCGCAAAATTCACAGGAGGTAACAAAATCTTGATCGCGTAATGTTCGCTTACAATATTTGCAAGTATCAGTTTCAATGTCGTAGATCGAAAGAGGCTTTAACCAAGATTCACGCCAAAGCACTATTACCATTAACAAGGATTTTTGACATGTCATATTTATTCTCACGTGATATTAGAACATCGGATTCATCGTGCGACATGAGTATCTAATATCCTTTTCTAGATAATATAAGGATATAAGAAATGATGAATTTACAAAATCACGATGATTTCTACGACTATTTAAAATTCTTTATTAATTATTAAACTTGGAACTGTTTCTCTAGTATGAATTTATGCAGGAGTTATCATATTAAAACATGTAAGGTATTTCTACAAAAAAAAATTGTGTTAAAGCATTTAGTTACTGGTCTTGATGCTTCTCAATCATAGGAGCCAGATTTATGTTCACATTTCTTTACTTCATATCCGGCAAGATTATCTCCTCTATCGTGCGCCCTTTCAAAGCACTTTTGTGTTTTTTTATTCGCATCATCATATGTGTTAGAATTCTTGAATTTCTTCCAGTCTATGTGATCGTCATTGTCACCATATCCCTTGGCATATAGGTATGCATTACTGCTAAATAGACCAGTCATTGCAACAGCAACAATTGTTCCTAACACTAGGAATGTTTTTATTGATTGTATCTTGTTCATTATTTACTGTATAAATTCATCATACATAAATCCACCTTTTGTATTTTTTCAACATGACAGTACTATAATATTCTAATAAATAATTCATATTATACATATTTTTGTATTTCTTGTTACTTCTTATCATTATCTTGAAATATTATCTAAACCATATGAAAATTCCATGAGATGATTGTATTAAATTAAAATAATAACAATGTTATTCAAGCTGGAGTTAGAGTACAGTCTAGATTCTCTAATAAAGAACATTGTATCGAATCAGATTTATAATGTTGTAGGAATTAATGTTTTAACAAATATCATACGAAACTATCTTTTCTTAGCTTTATTATAATAGTTTTTTTTGTAATGATGAAATATGATGGACATCAAAATAGTTTGTACCTGATGGGTCTAACACATCATAGTGCAAAGTTTCAGCATAAGCAGGATTTAATAATGATTACTCATAAAATGGCTTATGCACAAAACATTATAATCAGCTAGAAATTTCTGCATACTTTCGTAAATATTGTTTACTGATTCAATTATTTCTATTTGAATCAGGAATCTATCGATCAATGGAACTTTGTGATCTAGAAATAAATAACTAGCAACATATACTATCATTAATCATGAAAGTCCCTCAATACCATATTTTTATAATCACATTACTCATAATAGGATCATTCACATTTGCCCAAGCAAGCGTAATACAACTAGAAGATAAGGAAAAATCTCCCGAAATATTGCATTTTGTTAGTGAAACAAAGAATCTGACTCAAAATGAAGATGATTCTGTGTACCCACAGATAAGCTCATCGTCAAATAATCTATTTGTAGTTTGGCAAGAGTCTGTAGGCAGTTATGGCAAGAATTATGATGTATTTTTTAGAAAAAGTAATGATGGTGGGAATACATTTGGCTCACCCATAAACCTAAGTAATAACCCTGGATTTTCAGAACATCCCCAAATTGCAAGTGTTGGAGATATTATTTACGTCGCTTGGGTAGATGATAGCTCTGGTAAACGAGAAATAATGTTCTGCGAGAGCTCTGACAGGGGTAAGACATTTACTAATAGTATTGCAGTAAGTCAGAATTCGATGGGTCCATATCACGTCGAATTAGCAGCAGAAGGAAAAAACGTCTACATAGTATGGAACAGTTTCGATATGGATGCGAGTAATATGATATTATTGAGCAAGAGTGATGACGCAGGTAAAACATTCGGAGAATTAAGAGAGATTGGTACGGCAGATACGGAAACGTATCCCAAGATAGCTGCATATGGAGATGAATATTATGTAGCATGGAACAAAAAGAACAATAAAGATACAGAAATTTTATTTATTAAGAGTGATAAAAATGACAAAAATACAAGCTATATCCCTAATGTTAGCAGGCTAAATAATGAGGATATAGATGGTGGAGAATCTCAAGTGGCCGCATCTGGTGACCATGTCTTAGTTTCTTGGACTAATAATTTGCCAGTTGATGAAAAACATGTTTATATTAGAAGCAGTATAAATAATGGTAACGATTTTGGGAATACGATCCGTCTTCCTTCTAATAACTCGTCAAATGTAGAGATTATTATCATTAATGGTATAAGATATGTTGTATGGCAAGATAATATATATGGTAATCAAGATATTTTCTTAGAAAAGAGTAATGTTAATGGAACTGGCCTCAATAAAGTTATAAATTTAAGCAACAATCCTGGAATCTCAGAATGTCCATCTATTACAATAACAAGTAATGGAATCCACATGGTATGGGAAGACGATACAACAGGAAATCATGAAGTATTGTATAAACGGCTATACTAAATTCCTTTTACCCCATGCTCATTATTTTTTGTTTCTTTTCTAAAGAATCATGTTTTTTCAAAGTGAAAGCATTAATCAGGAGGAAAAAGAGGCTTAAGAATTGCTAAGGTGCAAAACCCAGTTCATTTATCTACTTTTATTTTGCTTGTATTAGGTATTGACATTGACCTTATTTATCTCTGCCAGCTCCAAATAAACTCAGAACACTACTTACCATCATTCCAATTGTATATGAAGATTCATATTCTTGTAAAAATGGAATGAAATGTGCAGTTAGCAGAGTTCCTAATGCAACCATCGCTCCATATTCAGTTACCTTTTTTAAGATAGTTCGCTCCTTGTTAAATGGAGCGAGAAGCATACCCAATATCCACACACCAAATAACCAAATCATTACTTTTGAAGCAATAATTGAAGGAGCAGAGAAAGATGCTCCAAAATACATTGCAGTAACTATAAAGTCCCCCATCATTAGATTCGGAAATATTGAATCAAATGGTTTGAGCTTTGTAATGTAATATCCAAAAAAAGCTCCAATTAATGCAACGGCTGCTATACTGACACCTACAAATGGAACATTATTAATACAATGGAAAAATAAGACATAGGGATTAATACTCCCACAAAAAACATAACTAGAAACTATTGACATCAGAAATGATTTTACAACTACACTAGCTAAAAGAAGTAGTGCTTTATGAGACCGATCTAATTTATACAAAAAAAAGTATTCCCCGGAAATATTCCATATTTAATTTTAATAGTTCCACAAATTAAATCTTTAATTCATAAGAAATCCAAGGAGATTTCTTGAAATACAAACAGTTGACAAATAAATTTAGAGATCAAATGACTAAAATTCATTATTCCATAAAATAATTAATAACCATAATCTTACTAAAAAACAGTAATCTCATAGGTTCGTTAAATTTATAATAACGAAATTTGGTCTATTAATATGGTACAAATTAATTCACATACAACGAGTTTCCAAATGGTTAGCTTAATCATGAAGCGTCTATTTTTTTGAATCTAAATATGCAATCATCTGGCCCCTAGCATACCCTTTTCCAACCTTTGTAATTTTAATTCTTACTCTATCATCGGGTTTGGTCCCTCTTACAAAAGTAATCAGTCCTCTTATACGTGCGACGCCGGAATCACCGTTTCTACTCATATCCTGGATATTTACGTCATATTCATCACCAATTCTTACGGGATATTGAAAAGATGAATCGTATATCGATCTTTTTGTAGACAAATCACTATTATGTTCCTGAATATTTTTAGCAACGGCCTTCTTATTTCTATCATGTAAAGAACCATCTTCAGAGTCCAAACTTACATTAATTTGGTCCTTCACGTATTTCAATCTTTTATGTCCTATTTCATTATGAGTAAAAAGCTCGGATAAATTGAATCTATAAAATTCAGAAATAATAAAAGTAAATATACAATCCCTATTGACTGAATACTGGTTCTTAAAGTTCATCCATTGTAAATTTGTTATAACACATATTGCATCTAAATTTCTCATTCCCAGGATTACTTGATAGTACCTCAAGTTGACTCTTAGTCCTACATTTTGGACATTTGCCGTAAACAGTTTTTCTGGTTATGAAACTGATTGTATTTCAATGCATATAAATATTCTACCATAGCAATGCCAAAACAAGTTTTAGTACCAGAAGCTACAACATAGCATACCTTTACTATTTCAGAATATAATGCCATACCAAATAACCAAATAAATTCAATTAAAGTTCAGCAATTCCAATCCAAAAAGCAATAATTTGCTATTAAAATATTAAATCCATTTTCGGTATTTCTAAAAGAACCTTTGGCGCTATTGAAATAGCTTCAGTTGAGAAAAAGGCAAATTTTAGAAGGCAGTAACTTTTTCGAGATTGTTCGGGTTAAACCTATTCCATAGAGTACCAAATGTTGCCCCAAGGATTTCCCAAAACATAACGATCGTTGCCGCACTAACAAGTCGAAACGCTTCAACCAAATTCATTGATATGGATATTTTGTCCGGATTTGAAGGCATGGCTAAATAAGATACAATCATGATAGCACCATATATAGTGCAGGCAATAGCAACCTTCTTGGATACTGTTTGATTTATTTTTTTAATGAGAGCAGTTACACCCAGTGCGCTAGCTCCTGAAATGACAAGAAATGTTACAAACAAGCCTTGCCGATAATATATCGTATCCGGGTCTCCAACGGCAGGTGGATTTGAGGGATATTTTAATGAAGGGACTATAAAGAGAACAAAACACATTATTGATGCTAAGAGTATTGCCTTCACTTTGACATTATTACTTGGTAACGAATTTCTTGAATAAGCAAACACTATCCCAAATAATGAGGATAGTGAAATCCCGTAAACAATTCCTCCAACGATTTCGCCACTCTTTTGCCAAATCCTGTACCCAGCCATTTCATCCATATTCACATTTTCACCTGCTCTAATTTCATTTTGCGTTTCTAATTGGATAGCCTTATCAATATATGGTTCGACTACCCAGAGATTAACTATCCCAAGTATTGTCCCTGCGACGGCACCAGAAACAAGAGTAACGAGGAGGAAAGGAAATGATCTCATAGTTCATTATCCAGTACTGTCAGTGACATGGAAATCCGGCGGCGTGTCTCATATCATGCACGAATTCATGTAACCAATTGCTATCGAATGCCTCTTTCCCTTCAACCAAACTAAAAAGTTGCCCTTGGTCAAATCCTACCGAAAATAATCCAAATAGCATAATTGCAACCAGAACGCCTATTGCTACCTTGGGAATATCTGATCGTTCTATTAATAATTGTCTCGTGTATGACATTCTCATTCATTAATATTGCTAATATATATAAAGAATTGGTTGGTTTATCCAACGAGACCGATTTTAACCTCTGAAATTCTATAAATTACACTACCAACTGTAATATCTCAAATGTAATGCACACCTATGTCAAGATTCTCCAAAAGGTAGCAAGCAGGATTGCACCAAGTCGAAGTCTTTCGTTTGAGATAGTGCATGTATTCAAGACATTACAACTCATTCAAGAAAGAGGACATGTTAGTAGACATACTCTATGTAAAAAACTAGGTTTAGGGGAGGGAACAGTAAAAACACTTGTCAAACACCTAAAAATTTATGATCTTGTTCAAACTGATAGGACTGGAACAAGGATAAGCGAAAGGGGTAACAAACTGCTTTCGGAACTAGCATTATCAATGCCAGCTGAAATGAGCATATCCAAATGTTCCGTTGCGTTAGGTAACTTCAACTATGCAATTTTGCTAAAACAAATGGCCTACGTAATAAAAACAGGAATAGAACAACGGGACGCAGCAATAAAAATGAACGCACTCGGTGCCACTACATTAGTGTATAAATATAAGAGATTCATGATTCCAAAAACCAATTTTGATGCACTTCATAAAGAACAGAAGCTCCATACATTGTTAGTAGAGGGCTTAAATCCGGAGGAAGATGATGTACTGATAATCGGTAGTGACAATAAGTCCGAAAGATCAGCAGAATTTGCTGCAAAAAGCGCAGCAATTGTAACAATCATGAATCATGATAAACACATTTTCTAGTACTGCTCTCATCGGTTAACATAAATCTTGAGTTTTAATAACTCATTTAAGTGTCCTGAATAGATACTAGACCAGATGGAATCGAATAAAACTTCAATGTTTGGAGTATTTGCAGTACACAGCCCAGAATCTTGTCCGCTAAATAATGAACAGAGTAAAAAAATCTTTAAAGAAATGAAGAGCAAAATTGAAACAAATATTTCAAGATTCAATGTAAAAAGGGTAGTTGCCTTTTACATGTCAGTTCTCGAACATGAATGGATTATCATTTTGGAAGCAGAAAATGCACATAATATAGAGGAACTAAGTATTGCGGTGGGAATTTCTTCATTCAATACTGTAAAAATAGTACCATTAAGATTTTTTGATGATGTATTTAAAAAGCTAGAAAGTTAGCCCTTTCATTCATACCACAGGTCAAGCTGCTCTAAATTTTTTCTATCTGATGGAATAGACAGGCTTTATCAAATCTGCAATATCTACCCAACACTTGGCAATTTCATCCATAGTGTATATTATATTTATTATGTTCAGTACAGATTGATAATTCCCTTCTAGCTTGATATAATCATTCTTTATGAAGTTTGATATTGCGTTGAATTTATTGAAGAGAGTTACTACTTGAGAAGACTTTTCAGTATCCTTAGTGATGAATCCAGATATGGATTTTTCTTGCATTTCTAAAATTAAGTAATTTCCCTCAATAATTTTTTTATATTTTATTTCATCAAAGGAGCCTGATAGCTGAGAAGATAGCTTAGAAATAAGATCTCCGGCATTCTCTAAATGATTTGCAGCAATTCTATAATCGAGTATATCGATATTACTAAGATCCAGACTAGAAGCTAATCTACGATCCATCATTGCCGTTCTAATTAGTCGTACAATTAAGAAGTATTGCCTGTTTACTTCATCATCTCTTCCCCTCACAAGAAGATCGATATGGGTTTCCCCTGTTTTCATGGCACTAACTATATCCCTGTGCGTTCCGTTGACAATAGAGCTCATTTGTTTCAGTATTTTTGAAATATTCATAGAGCGGGCATCCAGTAGAAATTGAATAGTCATATTAAGACCGTCTTCGTCAACGATTTCAAGACCAATCAAATTTCTCATTGCTTTTTTAATGATTTCCCGATTTTCAAAATCGATTTGAGTTTTGCCTACGATCTTTATGAGGTCATAGCCTAACAGATATGCTCCATAAATCTGATTAATTAATTTGTCATGGGATAGATCAAATAGATGAATCGTTATTTCTGTACCCTGACTATTTCTATCTCTGGCAGGAAATATAGTAATTGAATTATCATGATTATTTTCAATAGATAAAATATCTCCCTTTTTAAGACCAAGTGTCTTTATCCATTCGGCTGGTAATGACATCAAGACACTGCTTCCAATTTTTTGCAAGCGTCGTTCACTCTGAAGCATAATACATTTAAATAGATATAAACTAATTAAACATTATTCTTATATTTTTCAAAATATTATATTATGACACAAAATGACTTTAGAAATAACTCCTCCTATTTCTATTGCAAAGGCGTATAGTCCAAGCCATATTACCGGATTCTATAGTGAGGTTAAAGATGAATCAATCCTTAATCGTGGTTCTCTGGGGGCAGGAATTTCGATTCGCAAAGGGGTCAGAAGCTCAGTAGAGCTTTATGATAGTGAAAGCAATAATTTCATAATTGTCATCAACGGCGTTATTTCTAAAGATGCGATAGTTTCAAAATTCGTAATAAATGAATTTCTAAAAAGAACGAATAAGAATTACTTTATTAAAGTAAGTCATGAAGTCAATTTACCAATTGGATACGGAATTGGCACAAGTGGGTCTGGAGCATTGAGTTTGGCTATTGCACTCAACGAGGTCCTTTCTTTGGGTCTTTCTGATACGGAATCTGCTCAGATAGCTCATAAAGCCGAGATAGAATGCAAAACGGGCCTCGGTACAGTACTCTCAGAGTTTCATGGAGGGTTATGCATTAGAATAAAGGGTGGCGCTCCTGGTATTGGAAAGACAAATGTAATAAGAATAAATAACTACAAAGTTGCAATTTTCTGTTTTTCTCCTATGTTTACTCGGTATTTTATTGAAAGTATTAGAAAGATTTCAAATGATGAATGTAACAATATGATGATGAAAGTACTAAAGACAAAAAGTACTGTAGACTTCTTGGAATTATCTTACAAGTTTTCACAATCTCTCAGATTCGTAAATAAGACTTGTAATAATCTGATGGATCTTTTGACACAAAATGGTTTTCATAGTAGTGCTGCTTTATTTGGACAAACTGTTTTTACAATCGTAAAAGAAAATGAACTAGAAACAATAAAAAAGATTTCAAAAAATTTCCCAACAAGATTATTTATTTCTGATATCGAAAATGAAGGTGCCAGATTAATAAAAAAACATGATACATAAAATTCCTCAAACTCATCCAAGGGCAAGTTCGCTCATATTACGAGAAAAATTAGTTGATGGCTTCAGGAATGGAATTGTTGTTCCACAAGGACTGATTGCACATGGTAGAGGAGAGGCATTCGATTATCTACTGGGCGAAAAGACAACAAAATATGCATATGAGGCTGAAAAAGCCGCAGTTTGTTTACTATTGCTATCGAATAAGTCAATTATTTCTGTTAATGGTAATACCGCCGTGTTATGTGCAAAAGATCTAGTTACACTGAGTAATGTTACTAAATCAAGAATTGAGGTAAATCTTTTTCATAAGAGTAGAGCCAGAACCAATGCAATAGCAAGTATATTAAGAAAAGAAGATGCATTTGATGTATTGGGATTGGATAACAAATCGAAAACGATAATTAGAGGTGTATCAAGTAATCGCAAATATGTCGATAAAGATGGGATAATGAATTCTGATACTATTTTTCTTGCACTAGAGGATGGAGATAGAACGGAAGGTCTAGTAAGAATGGGCAAGAAGGTCATATCTGTCGATCTGAATCCTTTATCTAGAACGGCGATAGCATCTAATATAACTATTATTGATAATATTGTGCGTGCAATACCAAATATGGTAAAAATTTCAGAGCAATTAGTTAAGAAGGATAAATCCTATTTATTGCAGCTAATTAAGAATTTTGATAACAAAGAAAATATGCACAAATCATTGGTAACGATAAAACAAGGAATTTAAAATGGGAAAGCAAAAAAAATCAAAAGTTACAGTCTCTGAAATTTTGGATAAGAAAAAAAACAAGGAAAAAATAACAATGTTAACATCTTATGATTATTCTATATCTCATATTTGCAATGAGGCTGATTTGGATATAGTTTTGGTAGGTGATAGTGCAGCTACTGTGATGTTAGGTTATGATACGACTAGAAAAATACGTATGGAAGAAATGTTGACATTTTGTAAAGGGGTAGCAAATGGGATTACAAGGCCATTAATAGTTGCTGACATGCCATTTGGATCTTATCAAACTGGTATGTCTAATTCAGTTAGAAACGCTCTTAAATTCTTGAGATGTGGCTGTGATGGAGTTAAGTTAGAAGGTGGGTGGGAAATTGTTGATATTATCAAAAATTTGACGGGCCTTGGTATTCCTGTAATGGGACACATTGGATTAAAACCTCAGACTACTCCTTTACATCATGGATATGGCTTGCAGGGGAAAACGGCGGAGGATGCAGTTATGCTGATAAGAGAAGCTAGAGCTTTAGAAGAAGCAGGTGTTTTTAGTATTGTTCTTGAAAAGGTTACCAGTGAAGTCTCATCAGTTATAACTCAAATTGTCAAAGTACCAATAATTGGGATAGGGTCTGGTCCTCATGTAGATGGACAAGTTTTGGTTATTCATGATATGTTGGGTTTATTCCAAGACATGGAACCTAAATTTGTCAAAAGATACCTAAACATGGCAGAACAAATATTTGATGCAATAAAACAATACGAGAATGAAGTTAAATCCGGCAAGTTCCCGCAAGAAGAACATACATATCATATGACAGAAGAAGAATATGCAAAATTAGAAAAAATGCTAAAAAGGGTTTAGACATGAATACTTCAAATGAGAATTCTCAAAATGAAAAACATGTCTCAAAAGAGATTATAGGCTTGGAGAGCAATGCTTTGACGGGAAAGAAAATTGTCCTATGCATTACTGCCAGTGTAGCTGCATACAAAGCAATAGATCTTAGTAGATTGCTGATGCGCAATGGTGCTGAAGTGTATCCGGTGATGTCAAAATCAACCGAATCTAAGTTACTAACGAAAGAAATATTGGATTGGGCTACTGGAAACAAAACCGTAACAGAACTTACATCTGGATTGGAACACATTGCCCTCGCTAATTATGGCAAGTCAGATCTTATCCTTGTATATCCATGCACAGCCAACACTTTGGGAAAATTTGTCAACGGAATAGAAGATAGTCCTGTGACTACTGTTTTGAGTGTAGCTTTCGGATCAAGAATACCGATTGTAATTGCTCCGGCAATGCATGAGGCTATGTATGAGAATATCATTATAGCAGAAAATATCCAAAAATTAAAGTCATTGGGAGTATCGATACTGGAACCATCGATATCAGAAGATAAAGCAAAAGTAATTTCTGCAGATAGTGTAGTACAATTTGTAATTAATAAAATTGGAAATAAGAAAGAAAGGGTGAAATCAAGGATGAATGTATTGGTAACAGCAGGTTCAACCGTTGAATACATTGACTCAGTTAGAATTTTGACCAATTTAAGTTCCGGAAAAATGGGATTGAATATAGCACAACAATGCTTGGATAAAGGGTTCAATGTAACTTTAGTTTATGGTCATGGTACCTTGAATATTCCAGATGATCCAAGAATGAATATTATAAGAGTCAAGACTACTGAGGAAATGTTTAAGGCTGTGAGAGAAAGAATTATGAGAGGAAAACAACATGTTGTTTTTCATGCCGCCGCAGTTGCAGATTTTTCCATATCACATTCAAGCAAGAACAGATCTTACAAAATGGATACTCGAAATGGAACTAAGACTCTTAAACTTGTTCCAACGCCAAAAATTGTCGACAGATTGAAGGAATTTGATAAGAAAATTTTTTTGGTGGCGTTTAAAGCTGAGTATGATATTTCAGACGAATTGTTGATAAAAAAAGCTTTTGACAAACTTAGAGAGTGTAATGGTGATCTAATCGTAGCCAACGATGTTTCAAGAAGAGGATGCGACTTTGGTTCTGATACTAACGATGTCTACATAATAGATAAAGAAAAGAACATAACCCATGTTCCACTTAAATCAAAGAGGGAAATAGCTAGAAATTTAGTAAAGATTGTTTGCAAAAAGCTAAATATCGATTAATATTTTTGATTACAATATTAGTAAGTCTTTGGTAAATTTGGTCAGAGTTAAATCATTGATGTTGGTTCTATCGTTAACCAAAATAGTATCCTCTATTCTAATACCAAACTTCGAATTTATGTAAATGCCTGGTTCAATGGTAACAACCATGTCTCTTGATAATTTCTTTGACTCATTTTGACGTATCCATGGTTGTTCATGAACCTCCAAACCAACTCCATGCCCTGTAGAATGTATAAAATTTTTTCCATATCCTTTATTGGATATCACATTGCGGCATGCTTCATCAACTTTTCCACATTCGGTCCCTTCCTTTATATGTTCGAGTCCCTGCTGTTGAGATCTCCTCACAACTTCATACACTTCGGACATTTCAGGACTTACCTTATTTAACGCAAATGTACGTGTAGCATCAGAAATATAGCCCTCATATCTAAGAGTTAAATCCACTACAATGAAATCCCCATCAGTAAATTCTCTATTTGATGTTTCGAAATGAGGTAGAGCGCTATTTGACCCACCCGCAATAATGAATGGATTTAAAGTAAAGGGATAACAGGTAGAAGTTGCTCCAAGGTTCATTGCTTCATAGAGTAACTTTGACTGCAATCGTTTTTCCGTAAGTCCTTCCTTTATCTCCTCATTACATATTTCGTAAAGTTTGTCTATTATGCGTGATGCGTTCTTAATTTTTTGAATTTCATCCTCATCTTTGATAATTCTAGAATTGTGATATGGCCCTTCGTCCAAGACAAATTTACTGTTATCTGTATATGGTAAAATAAATTGAATTGTTTCATAATCGCTGCAATCAGAATAGAACTTGAATTTTGATAAATAAGGAATTATTGACTTTATTTGTCCTGCTCCACGTTCAACAGAAGTAATAGTTTCAGAATTTTTTGACTCATTCAAAGCCCTGGTGCTTTCTAACTTGGGAACAAACAATTTGTTTTCATCGTGTGTGCAAATAGCTATTGACTCACCCCAAAAGCCTGTCAAATAGAAAATATTTTCTGGTTTGAAAACCATCAATGCATCAAATCCACTGGGAGCTATAGAATCAAGGATCTTTCTCGCACGTTCTTTATGCATAAATTAAAGCAAAATAAAATCATTTATGTCTCTTTCCAAATTTTTACGTAATTATAAATATTGGCTATAATCTTTTCATGGATGTAATTGGAATATCTCGTAATGCTTCCAGGTCCAACTAATGTTCCTAATAGGGTTATTAATGCAATGCTAACACCGATGATAAACCATAGAAGTGATGATTTTAGAAAATTATACAAGGATATCATAAGTAAGACACAAACAGTATTTGAAACCGAAAGTGATATTGTAGTACTTACAACATCAGGCACTGGCGCTGTCGAAACTTCAGTTATAAATCTAATAAAAAAAGATGATGTCGTGGTTATACCTGTTAATGGAGAGTTTAGTACTAGACTTGCAGATCTCATCGATAACTACGGTGGGAAAACTATTAGGATTAATTCACCATATGGACAAAACCCGGCAATAGAAAGGATAGAAGAGGCTTTTGAAAAAAATTCTAAAATTAAGGCACTATATGTAGTTTATAACGAGACATCTACCGGTACGACTTTGAGATATTTAGCCAAATTAGGTGACATCTGTAAAGCTCATGGAGCATACTTTGTTGTAGACGCAGTCTCAATTCTGGGGGGTGATGAACTACCTGTAGACAAGTGGAATGTAGATATCTGCTTCACCGCAACTCAGAAAGCTCTAGCCGCCCCTCCTGGAATAGCTCCAATTTCAATAAGCAAAGAAGCAAAAAAATACATGATTGAAAATCCCCCACCTAGTCAATATTTGAATCTAAAGAGATATTTCAAATATTACAGTGACAGTTTTGAAACCCCTTTCACACCTGCCGTAAGTCTTTTTTATGCTTACCAAGAGGCATTAAATATTATTATTGAAGAAGGAATGGAAAATAGGATTAAACGGCATAGAAAGTGTGCTGATGCATTCTATTCAGGGCTGGAAGCCTTAGGTTTTACGCCATTTGCCGATGCAAGTTCTAGAAGCAATGTGGTAATAGCGGTAAATTACCTTCCTGGCATTGATGACAAAAAATTTCGACAACTTATTTCAACCAAATTCAAGGTTCTCTTAGCTGGCGGATTTGGGGAACTTAAGGGAAAAGTATTTAGAGTAGGATCTATGGGCGAAGTAAGTAGTTACCATGTTATGAGAACTCTTTCTGCCATCTCATCATCGATGTCAATCTTGGGCGTGCCGCCAATAAAGGATGGATTGTCAGTTGCCAACATTATTCTGACTCCATAGCGGCGAGTTGTTAAGCTTAATATTATGGTAAATCGACAGCAAATTTCGTGGCAATAACGAAAGGTTCACTCATTCTTATAGACTATACTGCTAAGGTAAAGGATTCAGACGAAATTTTTGAAACTACTATTGAAGAAAATGCAAAAAAATCTAATCTGTACGATCCAAGCATAAAATATGAACCTAGATTAGTCTCGATAGGTGAAGGATGGGTATTAAAGGGACTCGACGAATTTCTATCCACCGCAAAAATCGGTGATAATTTGAATGTTGATATCCCTCCTGACAAGGCATTTGGTTTAAGAGAACCAAATAAGGTCAGAATGATTCCACAAAGAAAATTTGGTGATAAAGCTGATGAAATAAAGGCTGGAGATGTAGTTGATATCGACGATAGACACGGTTTTGTGAGGTTTATCGGTTCCGGACGCGTTCAGGTCGACTTTAACCATAGATTAGCGGGGAAAACACTAAGTTACAATGTCAACATATTAAAGGTCTTAAAAACTGATGAAGAAAAAACATCTTCTCTTGTCAAAAGAAGGCTTCTAGCAGATAGCGATAAGATTTCAATATCTTTTAACAAATCTGAACTTACTATTACTTTGCCTGAAGAATCTTTTTTGATTGATGGGCTGCAGGTTATAAAAAAGGCAATTTCTGGTGATTTATTTAAATTCATTCCGTCTATCGAGAGTATAAAATTTTTAGAGATTTATAATAAATCTAAACCGACATCAAAAGCACAAACAGACGAAGCAAAAGCACAAACAGACGAAGCAAAAGCACAAACAGACGAAGCAAAAGCACAACCAGACGAAGCAAAAGCACAACCAGACGAAGCAAAAGCACAACCAGACGAAGCAAAAGCACAACCAGACGAAGCAAAAGCACAACCAGACGAAGCAAAAGCACAACCAGACGAAGCAAAAGCACAAAAGAAATAGGCTCTTGTGATAGATAGGTCTCTAACTATTAGAACTCAGTTCATCTTTTTCCATGTTTTGTTAGATCACGCTTACTGATTTTGCAAGTGCTCTAGCCGAATCTTGATCCATCTTTATCTTATTAAGAATCGTATATCTTTCTGGTCTGAGGGATTGAGCGATTAATAATGATTTTATTATCTCTTCCTCAGTCACATCAATCTCCTTGGCAGTAGTCGGAGCTTTAATATTTTCTAAGGTCTTGATGATGATGTCATGATCTAGGCCGTGAATTTTTGACATGATTATTGTACCTACGCCAACTCTTTCTCCATGTAATCCACAATTACTTTTTGAAACATATTCTAATGCGTGACTAAACAAATGCTCTGAACCGGAACAAGGTCTACTACTGCCGGCTATGCAAGAAGCAACTCCAGCACTTATTAACGCCTCGACAATTGTCCTTATGTGAGCACGATCGCTTAGTTTACTAGAATTTTCTATAATTATTTTTGCGCTCATATTCGCAAGATTGGCAGCATAACTTCCAAAGTATTCATTATTATCATCTCTTGCTAATTCCCAATCTTTAACTGCCGTGACTTTTCCGATTAGATCACCACATCCACTTGCCTGAAGTCTGTACGGGGCTTCTGAAATGAGTTTGGTATCTGCGATAACACCAATAGGGGCATGAGCTTTGAGCGAGTATGGTTTGTCCCTCCCCTTAATGGATACAAATGGACTTGAGATTCCATCATGTGATGCGGAAGTGGGCACACTAATAAATGGAATATTAAGATTAAAAGAAATCATTTTTGCAACGTCGACTGATCTTCCTCCACCAACGCCTACAATGAAATTGGGCTGTTCTTTTTTTATCATTGATTGAGAAGAATTGATATCATTCATCGAAGCATTTGGAGTCTCAATCCACTTATGCTTCAAAAAAGACCTGTCTAGAGCTTCTACACATTCTTCTCCAACTCTTGTTTTTACAGTATTTCCAGAGATCACAATGACTATTGTGGCTTTATCATTCAGATCTCTGATAAACGATCCAAGTTGATGGATTACATCGTTACCAATCAGTATCTTTCTTGGTAATTCCATCAGGTGGTTGGGGTTCGATGTCAATTAGCCTTGATATACAATTGTTATATTTCATTTTATTTCTATCGCTTTGTAAACGAAAAGGGAAGAATATGGCAAAGGAAGTTAAATAAATTCTACACTTAACGGCATTCGACATGCTATTAATCGGATGTATGCTTTGAGAACCTTTAATTAGCTCGCTATATAATCCATTGTACAAACTTTTACATGAAGAGAATATAGGTTAGTGAATATTGATATGTATGATAGAGTACAAGATGAAGAACGAAATCAAAACATTGTTGCTGCTATTCTAAATAACATTCCATTAGAATCTGAAATAACCAAAATAGAATATGAAGGACCTTTTATCGTACTGTATTCAAGAAAACCCACCATCCTGTTAGAAAATCAAGAGATTATTTCTAAAATGGTGAATGCAATTAAAAAAAGAATAGTTATCAGAACCGATACATCAATCAGATCATCTGAAAAATCAGTTAATCAAATAATTCGTTCTAGCTGTTCCAATCCAAATGGTCTCTCTGAAATTTTTTTTGATCCCGCTCTAGGAGAGACGACGGTTTTTGTCAACGATTTTAGAACTCTTACAGAGCTGAATCAGCTACAGATTCCTCTAGTAGAAAAAACAGGTTGGAAATTAATATATAGGCGTGCTCCAAAAAATCTGAAGCTTCTCAAATCTGTAAATGAAATATTGCATAGCTCATCGGAAGATCGAATGTATTTTTACAAACGAGTTGGTGAAAAAATATTTAGACAAAAATTGTCTGGTTCTGAAGAAGCAAGTATTGTATGCTTGGGAGGCTTCTCAGAAATTGGTAGAAGCGCAATGTTAATCGTTACTCACGAAAGTAAAATTTTATTGGATTTTGGAATTAAAAGTTATGAACATGAAGATAGCGACTTACTGCCACGACTAGATATTTATGGGGTAGGCATGAACGAAATAGACGCAGTTATTATTTCACATGCCCATCTGGATCACTGCGGATCCGTTCCAATTTTGTGCAAGTATGGATATGATGGTCCCATATATTGTACCGAACCCACTTTTCCAATTATGATATCAATACTCCGGGATTATGTTTCTCGGAGTAAAGAACCTTTATACTCTACAAGAGATATAGAAACTTTAATTACTCACGTAATTCCTCTAAATTATGGTGCAGTAACAGATATCTCTCCAGATGTTAGAATAACATTTGCAAATTCCGGACATATGATTGGCTCTGCTTCCACGCACTTGCATATTGGAAATGGAGATCACAATATTGTGTATACAGCTGATTTAAAATTTGGAAGACTGAATACTGTGGATAATGCATTTTGGAATTTCCCTAGAGCAGAAACACTAGTAATAGAAAGTACAAATGGAAATAGGGATGATAAATTTGTTAATAGAGAAGTAGCAGAAGAAACTTTAGTCAAAAGTATCAATTCAACTATTCAAGAAGGTGGAAGATTGTTGATTCCCGTCCCTATTGTTGGTCTATCACAAGAAATTTGTGTAACATTGGGAATGTTAAGAAGTATCAATAAAATAAATCCTGACAATATTTTTGTGGACGAAAAAATAATGGATATGTTTAATTTTTATGAAATTTATTCGGATTACTTATCAAAGCCCCTTAAACAACGAATAAGTGACCAGACTGAAGATCCAATTTTTATTAACAGCTTAGTAAAATTAGAACCATCCGTTAAATGGGAGAGATCAATAATATTGTGTCCATCTTCGATGCTTACGGATGGGCCATCCGTGACATATTTGAGTCAAATAGCAAATGATTGTCTGAGTAAGGTTATTCTACTGTCTGAGAAATTTCAATCTACGGCCGGAAAACTACTCCAGGAAGGAGAACGTAATATTACCATAGGAGGAAAAAATCTTGATATTAAATGCAACGTTGATGTGATACCAGGATTTAGTATCCATAGTGATTACAATCAATTATTAGCTTACATAAGCCGGTTAAAACCAAAACTAAAAAAAGTAATAACCAATCATGGAGAAGGAAAGAAATGTCAAAACCTATCTAATTCTATTAACAAGATATTCAAGATCCAGAGTTTTCATCCACTAGTTGGAGAATCAATAAAAGTGCTGTAATTTTATAGAGAAGCTATTTGAGGTCATGTACTCCTTTCCATATCTTTACGGCTGGTGGTGTAATCACTACGCGTTCTTCACCCAATCTTGCAATATCACCTCCGGCCGATTTAACGAAATTATATAAATCATCTATAGCCTTTCGTAATGTTTCAATATCTTTCTGGGCCATGGGTGTTATTCGTACTATCAAAATCATGTGCTTTTTTGCATCATTTTTAATCGAATCAACATCGCTAATATCTTTAAGAGTAATGGCCTTGAGATAAATAGGTTGATTTTGCAAAGTAGCAGATCCTCTTATGTTGGTAGCTTGAGAGGTTGAAAGTCAAATAGTTATTCTGGTCAAATATATTTTACTCCTTACGTCAATTTTGTATAATTAAAGACCCAATAAGGGCTCATTAGATGTAAAATAAAGCTCTATTTTATTGATTTTTCTTAAGGATTTTTTCTAAATATTTTAAATTAAATTAATTTTTTAGCATATAATAAACACAATTATTTTTTTGCTAAGGCTAGTTAAGAGCACTTATGGTTGAATCGGCCTTAATTTAAATGAATTCTAGTTATATTTGATCAGAAAGTTCATCGGGTAGCTCACTCTAGATGATAGCAATTCTGAAGTGAAAAAGACTCCTAGATTATCAAGTTATTAAATTGTTATTAGGAATTCAATTCTATTAGTAATCGATTTATTGTTGAATAAATCTGGTGAATACCAAATAATATCTGTGAAAAATACGATTAGAAGAGTTCCGTAGCCCTATAATTACTTCTCTTATAATTAAGGCTCTTAAACTTTGGTGTTTTGGTGGGTGTTGAATTGATTCAATATTACACTATTGTATTCAATAAGCCCACTTTGCATCTGTCAGTCCTGTGTGACATATCAGAACTATAAATGTTTTAAGTATTATTGGTTATTAATAGTGGTAGTAAGAGAGAATCTTCACAATGATAATAATATTAGAGAAGGACAAGATAACGCAGGAAATAAAGTACAAGTTACTTAATAAAGGATTATCATTAGTCGGAATGTCAGATAAAGAAATAATATTTCATAAGTTAAAACCTCGCTTTCTTCACTGATATCCAATGATTAAAACATATTTTCATTTTTATGCTTGGTGAGTCATAACATAAGACCCCACAAAAGCGTATTTTGTGAGTTCTGCAGTTATTGTACTATACCTCAACAAATCATAGAATAGTTAAAGCCTGATGGGAGGAATTGTATGACAAGCGTCAGAAGACAACAAACCTCGCATTAGCCTTGCTTAGTAAAAGGCAATATTGTCAAATAAATAATAAATTCTTAACTATTCATTATTTTGATTATAACACGGGGATTCCGCTATCTCATCTTTTTTCTGCTCAGCTTTGCATTTTTGTTTAGTCTCAAAACAATCGTGACCATCACCAACCTGATCGTAACAATAGTTCTTGACGGTAACAGCCCATGCGTATAAAGTCATTGTTACAGCCACTATTATCGTTACCACTATTAAGGAAAGTACAATAAGTTCACTTTTCATCAACTCTATCGAAGGGTTTGAATAGGATTAAAACCAATTGAATTCATGAAATTTTTACTTTTTTTCACTTTTTGCTTTCTTAATCGAGACTAATATATCGCCCTTGTCGAAATCCTTAATCATTTCGCGCAACGCCATCGGTATCCAAATTATTCGAATGTCACCCATCTTTAAGATCCATTTAAACCTATGTAAAAGAATGTATCTTTGCAACGCAAAGATACGAATGAGTTACTAAAATGGCAAGTGGCTGCCGTATAACCACAGCAAACTATTTACCACTTTCAGATATGATCCAATACGATCCGCAGAATCAAGTAGGAGGCTGTTACTAGACCGAGAATCAGAATTAGATCCAGAACCTTTTTCAAATTTAAGGGAAGAATGTGAAACATAGATAGAAATTATATGATAGAATGGATACTTATAATTTTGCTTTATGCGATAGGAATACCAGTTGAAATTAAAGAGAAGAAAAAATGACTTCACTGCATTTTGCAACAGCCTCCCTTAAATTGTAAACTATTTATTAATTTCTATTAGTAAGCGATTTATCGTTGAATAAACCCCATTTAGGTTTGTAATACACAGTGCTATGTTCTCAATATTATTATTATTCATTTGAATTCCCTGATTATACTTTGTTTCAATCTTATTATTGTCGGTTTCCATATAAATAGTATAAACTGTATGATCCTGTTGAAAGGAACAGTGATGTACATATTGTCTAATTTCAAAGTTATTAATATTTATGCCGTCTACAACTTGTTTTTTCAATATTGTGATTTTCTTAGTTGGATCATTCTTCCAATGATTTAGATCAGCATCGCGTTTAAATGTCATCTTTTGTTATACTCTAAAAATCGAACCCATTCAGGAAACCATAAATTATATTCTGAAATTCCGATACCTTTAGAGAGAATAGAAGGAGAATTGTAAAATACTTTATCCGCACCCAACTCTTTGGAAATCCTGGTATTTAATTCCTCGAGAGATGCTACTTGTCCAATGTATTTATGAGCAATCAATTCTCTATTTTGCGTATAAAGGCCTACTTGGCGTCCATCTACTGTAGGAACGTAGCTAACGATAACAGAAACTGATCCAACACCAACCTTTCTTAAATAATAAATAGATTCTTTGGTAGTTATTCCAGTTTGAATTGTTCCTTGAATCAGACCAATCTTTTTCTGACTAATTTTATGTTTAAGGATGTATTTTAAAGATTTTCCAGAAGTTATCATTTTATTCTTACTAATATTTTCGGAAAAATCAATCATGCGATCAGAATCATCGTATCTATCATTGATTATAGCCTCACCCAAGTCAAATTTTGGAAGGTGATTCCGATACTCTGCACTAAAACCAAGTGTCATTGGTCTGGGATAATCGGGTTCTGCATAAGCTGCTTCAATATCAATGTCAGTATATCTTGAAAGGAAATCTGCCTGTACTTTTCCAATTTTTTTTCTAACTTCATAAACTCCCTTTCCACCTATAGTTGCAGTAACATGAGATTCTCGTATGAATTCAAATGGATCTATCATTGTCCTGGTCGTAGGAAGTGATAGTATCTTTTCCTGTCCAATTTCAGTATCCATTTTGATTAATTGTCCTGGCCCTACGTCTTGAAAATTCATTTTTGGAAAAGGAATGCGAAGCGAATTTTCTGAAGCTATTATAGAGATTGATTTGTTTTTGTCAGTACCACTTACAAGTGGTTTAAAACCAGTAGAATCTCTATATGAATAGGTTTTTCCATCATACATCATAGTAAGATTTCCTCTTAGATGTCTATCCAAAAATTCACAAGCTTTTTCAGGATTTTCTTTATCTATCAGCAGCATTTTGAAAATGCAATAAATCTTGTATAGCGAGTCAGCACTTGAAGAATTCCCTATAAGGGGGTGGAGATGTAATTTTTCAATGTCTACAAAGAAACCATCAAGAATCACATTTACTTTATTCATACTTTTAAATCTTGGAGTTCTCTTAGATAAATAGCCCAATCCTACCATATGTTGGAGGTTACTGTTATTATCCACCAGCTTTAGAATTGATCCATCGCCAGGGAATGATCCAATACCACTCGAAACCAAATTATCTATAATTATTTTCCAATAAGCCTTGCCTCTATGTTGAAGCATTTGCAATGAATTAATGAAATACGAAATCAGGGTTTCTCTGTCAGTTGTATAATTTGCAATTGCGAAAATGCCGGCCAAGTATCAATATTATGATCTGAAAAGAAATTAAATTTTGTGTTTAAGCAAATATGATTTTTGATGAGGTTGAAACGCGACTCAAAACATTAATTTATGAATTATAATAAACTTACCAAGTGCTCATTGGGTTAATTGGTAAGGCAAATGTAGGCAAGTCTACCTTTTTTTCTGCATCAACAGAAAACATTGTCAACATTGCAAATTATCCGTTCACAACAGTGAAACCTAACCTTGGAATTTGCCACGTGAGAACAAAATGCGTGTGTACAGAGTTTGGCGTTAAGGATAATCCAGTTCATTCTATTTGCGTTGATGGAATAAGGTATATACCAATTCAAATAATTGATGTCGCTGGTCTAGTCCCTGGAGCTCATGAGGGAAAAGGGCTTGGAAACAAATTCCTAGATGATGCACGGCAAGCCGATGCCCTTATACACGTTATTGATATCTCAGGTTCAACTGACTTTGAAGGAAGGCCGTTGACACTAGGTACGGGCGATCCACTTGAAGACCTAAGATTTGTCGATGAAGAATTTGATTTATGGCTTGTTTCAATTATTAAAAGAGATTGGGATCACATAAGAGAGCTTGATTCTTCAGGGCTTAATACAGCTCAAATATTAAAAAAAAGATTATCGGGGTTGGGAGTCACAGAATCAACTATAGATAAGGTACTGAACATATTCAATTTACATAACAAGAAAATTAAATCTTGGACAGAGCAGGAATTATTCAACTTTTGTCAAAGTATAAGAAGAATCGAAAAACCTGTAGTTATTGCAGCTAACAAGGCAGACGTTTTAACATCTCAAAATAATCTGGAAAAAATCATGGAAAAATACACTCATGTAATACCTTGTACTTCAGAGTTAGAAGTGTTATTACGGAAAGCTGCAAAGAATGGGTTCTTACATTATCTTCCAGGAGACGATTCATTCGAAATTAAAGAAAATATGCAATTAAGCGAAAAACAGAGGCACGCACTTCAAATTGTCTCAAGTTTTATTAAAAAATATGGTTCAACTGGAGTTCAAGAAATATTAAATGTAGCTTGTTTTGATCTGCTAAAGAAGATAGTTGTCTATCCTGTCGAAGATGAGTCAAAGTTAACCGATAAAAAAGGCAATATTCTTCCGGAAGCTTATTTACTAAATGAGGACTCAACTGCAAAGGGCTTAGCCCATGTTATACATGACGAATTGGGAAAAGGTTTCCTTTTCGCCATTGATGTAAGAACAAAAAGGAGATTGGGAGCTGATCATAAATTAAAAAATAATGACGTAGTTAAAATTGTCTCTGCAGCAAGCAGGAAGTAATGATAATGTTATGTCTTGGAATAGAAAGTACGGCACACACTTTTGCTTGTTCTGTGATAAAGTACTCGGATTATGAAAAATATCCTAATATTCTTTCTGACGTTAGAGATAGTTTCAAAGCTGCTGACGGCTCAGGGATCCATCCCAGAGAAGCAGCTCGTCATCATGCTTCGGTGGCAATAAACGTACTGAAACAATCTTTAGAATCATCTAAAATTAAATACAAGGACCTAGACATTGTTGCCTATTCTGCTGGTCCGGGTCTTGGGCCATGTTTGAGGATAGGCGCTGTCATTGCTCGATCTATATCTTCATTTTATGATAAAAAATTAATCCCAATAAATCATGCATTAGGACATATTGAACTTGGAATGACCCTAACCGGTGGTGTTGATTCTTTAGTCCTTTTAGTTTCAGGAGGTCATACTATGATACTGGTATTTAACAACAGAAGATGGCGTGTTATAGGAGAAACTTTAGATATCACATTAGGACAACTTCTCGATCAATTTGGCAGACACCTAGGATTAGCTTCACCATGTGGCTCAGAGATAGAAATGATAGCAAATAAATCATCTAAAAATTATATCTCGTTACCATATTCAATAAAGGGTAATGATGTTACTTTCTCAGGGATACTATCTGCTGCTAAGAGATTAATTTCAACTAATAAATATAGGTATGAAGATATGTGTTATTCACTTCAAGAGACTGCATTTGCCATGATAACTGAAGCTGTTGAGAGAGCTCTCTCTGCTACTGAAAAAAGAGAACTACTAGTAGTTGGTGGTGTATCTGCAAACAAAGAACTTTCCCATATGCTCAATCTTGCATGCCTAAGACATAAAGTAAAGTTCAATTCATGTCCTATTTCATTTGCAGGAGATAATGGAGTACAAATAGCCTGGACTGGAATACTGTCTTGTTTGAAATCAAAAAAGTTTGTAGATATACCTAATTCCTTTGTCAAACAATCATGGAGAGTCGATAGTGTGGATGTTTCGTGGAGAAACTAAGTTTAAGAATACTATTGACACAAAATTTCGAGTAACTTCAAAGCCACCAAATCCTACGGACTTCACGATTTTATTCCTGGTTCTGTCTGTTAACACCTATTACTATCGCATATCAAGTTAACAGAACCTCAATCCGGTAGCTTTTAATAATTTGTGGGTTTATGTATCATATGTTGAATAAACATTCATTTCGAAAGTCTGTCTTTCTGTTTACGACACTGGTACTTGTAACAGGAAGCATAACTATAGCGATACCGTCTTTGAATATTAGTGAAGCAAACCCAAACAAATGGCAGGATCACAAGGATATGGTCTTTGGAGGTATTTCAAGCATTCAAAATAACAATCAAGGGAAACCTGAATGGGTTGTATCTGGACATTGGTTCACAAATATTATAAATAAAACAAAAGATAGTTTCAATCAGACAAATCCAGCGAAGTTTGACTCATGGTTCTATATGGCCATGTTAGATGGATCTGCAATGCATAAACATGCAATATCTAATTTTTCACTGAGTGATATTAGCAGTCAAGGAAACACCACTTCATATAAAGGAACGGTCACAATAACGCTAAAGGAAGGGCCCGTTAAAGAAGTACCAATTGAAATAAAAGTAATGAACAATCACGTTATTGCATTTTCACTAGACGCAACTAAAACTAAGAACCACTTTGGTGATACACCAATATATGGTATCATCCCAGCCAGGGCCGATGTCATGAAGATGAAGTCTCATATGGGTAACAAGACTATGATGGAGACAAATATGAATATGAGCCAAAAGTAAACAATCCAATGATGATCAAATCCCGCATGCCAAATCGGTATTAAGCTGAAGATGGAACCAAATTCCATCCACTTTTGATTGAATTTACTAAGACTCAGCAAAAGATGCCGATACCAATATTATTCTTGATGATATTTTCTCATTAACAATTTCAGGTAGTATGATCAGAAGAAAAGCATTCTAGTATATTGCTTGAGTACTATACCTACTTGATTCTATTCGTCTGCTAATCCTTTTTGAATAATCCTTTTTGGGTTTCTATTTCCTTTGCCCACTTCTGACTGCTAAATACACTGAATTTATATTTTGTATCACCTATCTCTACTACGACCTTCGTAAGTATGAAGCCTTCAGAATTGACTTTACTCACTCTATCTAACGTAGTATTCAATAAAACGTTTCCCATCTTTTTATTTAAAGTCGTAAGATTCCCTTCTGTTTTTTCAAAAATAATCCTTTGATTGGTTAAACTTAAAAACCCACTACCAAGTTTTACTTCAGAACAATCTTCTTCAAGAATCAATTTTTCTCCCGGATTTGGGTCTATTTGTGGTGCCATATTTTTATTTCCAGACTCTGGATATATTATCATTGCACTATTATGTCGAACTGTTGTTCAAAGGAGCCGAATCAAACATTTACTTGACTAAATGGTATAATAAAAAGGCAATTTCAAAAATTAGAATCCCAAAAATATATCGACATAGGATGCTTGATGACGACCTGAGAAGGAGGAGAACCATCAGCGAATCTAAGATGATTGCACTGGCAAAAGAATTTGGCTTAAGAACACCATACATTTATTTCGTAGATACCTTTCGTGCTGAGATAGTCATGGAATTTATTTCTGGAACAAGAGCAAGCAAAGTTTTGACATCATCAATTTGTAATGACATCGGAAGGTTCGTTTCCACCCTTCATCTGTTCAACATAATACATGGGGACGTTACTCCAGCGAATTTCATTGTAAATAGAAAAATTACGATGATAGATATGGGACTCTCTTTCCATTCAACACGTAGAGAAGACAAAGCTATGGACATAAGATTATTCAAGGAAATTCTGAAGAGTACTTATCATCGCTATTATTCTGAATTTTTTGGTGATTTCTTGGATGGGTATAAATCTGTCAACTCAAAGGAATTGGATAAAATTTTGCAGAGGATAGATGAAATTGAAACAAGGAAAAGATATGCTCTTACATGAATATTTGGTGTATTATGCAATTTTTATTGGACTTAAGCATCATTTGTAGTAATCGCAGAGTCAATAACTATTTTGACCTTATTGCAACCTGGAGATTTTGGTATAGAATTAAGGACCAATTAATCCCGTAAGTATTTAGCAAATTTTTTACTATACGGAGATTACATGCGGAGAAACTAAAACCATATGAAAAAAGAGACGACATTTTAATTTTAAAACTGAAAAAAGACATTAGAGAAAACTGTTTGATGCTTTCAGCTGATCTGGAGTAAAAGATAACCCTACCGGAACCGCCGTCATTGACAACAGATTGGGAGCGTTTTATTAAAACTTGTCATACGAGCTGCGCGCGAAGGACCGATAGCGTCGTGGATACCGACGGGCCCGCACCAATATCAGTCTTAAAATAGGGTTCCATCATAATGACCTGTACTATTAATGGAAAATGAATTAGAATTTCTAATCAGATTTATGGTTTATATGCAAGCTAAATTTTTATTTTTGACCAATCTCCAATTTTCTAATTAAAACGTCATTTCCATTGTCTTCTATGATGATGTTCATCGGCTTGTCAATTTTGTATTTCCTTGCAAGATTAATTGGAATAACTACAGTTGCTGATAAATCGCCACTCAGATGCGTACGATATTAGAAATTCTAACGTTTAATATCAAATGAACAACTTAGCCTTGAATATGATTGATCGAATGAAAACAAAACAAATCATTCAAAACATGCGTATAACGCCCTTAGTCAAAATTTTTGTAGTTTATGTTATTGGCTGTTTCTTTTCCATTTTCAGTTATACGAATTTTTCCTATTAATTTTTTTATTAAACCGCGAGTACGTAGGTCTTCTACGGCACCATCAGTTTGGTCATTAGTAAATCTTAATTGATTTCCAATTTCGTATTTATAAAAGGTCTTGTAATCTTCTCCTGTCATTTCATTAATCTTCTCCAGAAATTCACCCGATCTATGATCATCATTATTATTTTCTTTTGACATTCTTGTTTATTGATACGACATCCTATGAAAACTTTGTCTTTAGAAGTTCTAGCCTCGTAAACCTAGTATTATATAATAATCTGGGTTTGGCTATGATTAAATAATTGAGTAAAAGGTTATATCGTATCACTGGATTTAGCAGTT